>Ga0209164_1003249_pt1 | contig 15644 bp, 10 predicted proteins | sample MTBNYHSulfiMetaG_FD_187458 | JGI IMG/M metagenome (GOLD analysis project Ga0209164, IMG submission 187458) | Enrichment culture microbial communities from rom New York Harbor, USA that are MTBE-degrading - MTBE-NYH (New York Harbor Sulfidogenic)... | ecosystem: Environmental > Aquatic > Marine >...
GCAGCCGGAGCTCATTGAAGAGCCTTTGAGCGAACTTGCAGTAAATATCTACCGAAAATTCCAAACCGACGTGAAAAGGATCATGCAGTAGCCAAAGTCTAAATATCTACGGTCGATCGAATATGCCCCAGGCTTTTCCGCACCATAAATTCGCACCGTTCACAAAAATACAACCCCACCTCGTCCAAATGCTGCACTTTCGGGCTATACCTCATGACACACTTCGCATCATTACAATGATAAACTGACAGAGTATGGGCCACCTCGTGCACGGCGACTTTCGCCAGCCTCTCATAATAGCGGTCGAGCGGAGCAAATGAGCCATCGTAATTGTGTCTCAATCTGCAATCGGAGACAACCGCCACACGCCCCCCCAGTTCAGCCTCTCCGAAAACGTGAGTCAGAATGGGTGTGCACAGGTCTACATTTGTGACAGCGATAATCCGTGCAAAATGGGGAAAATTCAACTCAGCCAAATACTTCAAAATGAGCCCGGCATCATATTGCTGGCGTTGGAATTGGAAGGTATGGGCAGGAACTTCGTCTCTCCCTAACAGATCCACCGGAACTTCCAAGATTACCTGGATGTTCGCAGCCACTACGTGCCCCGCCACTTCGCCCACCGGTCCCAGCAGAATCACGCCCATGGAAGGGATTGGTCTCGATTTTGATTTCTTCATGAGCTGTGCTCAATTAGGGGGGCGAAGACCATATTTGCTGATCTTGTTGTGCAGTGTGGTCCGATTCACTGCCAGTAGTTTGGCTGCCTTGGAAATATTCCATTGGCACAGTTTCAAAATGCGGTCTATATGAATTTTTTCTACTTCTCTCATGGACTGAGGCATCACCTGCCCCGAAGATCGAAGCAGGAAGGCGAAGTCATCCTTGGTCAAGGAACGTCCTCTGGCGAGCACGACTGCGCGCTCGATTGCATTTTCAAGTTCGCGCACATTACCTGGCCACTCATACGCTTCTAGAAGCTCCAAAGCCGTCTGATCGATGCCGGTTATGGGTTTATTCGTCTCTCTTCGAAATCGGTCCAGGAAGTGTTGCGCCAGAATAGCAATATCCTCTTTACGCTTGCGCAGAGGAGGGACCTCGATTTCGATCACGTTCAAGCGAAAATAGAAGTCCTGCCTGAAATGCCCACGTTCGATCTCCTTCATCAGGTCGCGGTGGGTTGCGCTAATCAGACGAAAATCGGTTGGAACTTCCTTCGTTCCGCCGACTCGATGAAATTTCTTCTCTTCAAGCACCCGCAACAGGTCTACCTGCATCTTCAATGGAATTTCGCCGATTTCATCGAGGAAAAAAGTGCCCCCCTGAGCCATTTCGAGGCGGCCCTTTTTGGCTTTGGTGGCCCCCGTAAATGAACCGCTTTCATGGCCGAACAGTTCGCTCTCCAGCAGAGTCTCGGTGAAGGCTCCGCAGTTGATTGGGATAAAAGGACCATAGCAGCGATCACTTTTGGCATGAATGGCCTTGGCTACCAATTCCTTTCCCGTTCCGGTTTCACCGCGAAGCAAAATAGGAGAATCGACTTTGGACACTTTTTCGATCAGCTCAAACAGTTGCTGCATACACTTGGCCCCACCGACCAAATCCTCATACCTTACTCGGGTGGCCACGTGTTCACGCAACAGGATGTTCTCATCAATGATCTTCTTTTGCTGAATGAGCTTCTCCACGAGCAACGTCAGCTGTTCCGGATCGAAAGGTTTCATCAGGTAGTCATTGGCGCCGCGCTTCATTGCTTCAACAGAAGTCTCCACCGAGCCATAGGCAGTGATCATGACCACCATTGTTTGCGGAAAGTTTGCCTTGATATGATCGAGGACCTCGATGCCGCCCATATCCGGCATTTTGATGTCCAGGAAAACGAGGTCGTAGTCCTTCTCGCTAAGCATTTCTATGGCTCTGCGACCACCCTCTGCAGCGGAGACCTCATATCCTGTTTTTTTGAGCCAGCCGATAAGTGACTCGCGGACAATCAACTCATCATCCACAACCAGGATCTTTATGCGCCCAATCATATCTGTTCATCCTTTATTCACTGCAGGTACAGGAGGCTGAATCCCTTCGCTTGAGGGTTGGATCAGCCCACCCTCTTCCTCTGAAAAGGTGGGAAAAAAGCGGATGATGAAATTCGAACCTTTTCCCATTTCACTCTTGACATAAATGGAACCATGGTGCTCCTTGATGATTCCATAGACTACCGATAATCCCAACCCCACGCCTTTGTCCTGATTCTTCGTGGAAAAAAACGGCTCGAAGATCTGTGAGAGCATCTCTTGGGGAATTCCTACACCGGTATCCTCCACTTCCAGGCGGATCAAATTCTGAGAGGCTTCAAAAAATGTTCTGACGGTGATTGTACCACCCTCCGGCATCGCCTCCATCGCATTGAAGTAAAGATTTACCAGACACTGCTGAATCTGGCCGGGATCTCCCAGTAACTGGGGAAGATTTTCATCCAGTTCTGCTTTGAATTTTATGTCTTGAAGTTCCATTTTATGATTAAAAAGCAGAGCAACCTTGTGAACCAGTTCATTCAGATCCATGTGCTTGTTTTCCATTTGCTGCTGCCGGGAAAAAGAGAGAAGATTCTTAACAATGTTGCTGCAACGGGCCGACTCCGTGTCGATCAGGTGGAGGTAGTATATATATTGCTTTAAATCCTCCTGGCTCAACGGCCCATGCTCCAATCCCTGGTGCATAAGACGCGCAAGTGCATTGATTCCGGTAAGGGGATTATTTATTTCATGAACCGCGCTGGCTACCAACTTTCCCAAGGCGATCATTTTGTCTTCGTGCACCAGGCGTGCCAGATTCCTGGTAAGAATTCGAGTTCTCTGTTCCACTCGTTTTTCCAGCTCATCGGTTATATCCCGCATGATTTCCAGAAAGAGCTCCACTTCGCCTTGATCGTTTTTTAGCGGCACCGTAGTCACTTCGCAGTACCAGGTCTGGTTACTGCGATCAAAATGCTCATGGATGGCGTGGGCAACTCCTCCCGTTTGGAGACTCTCGTTAAGCGGGCAAAGATAGCCTTTCTCGTCACAAGGGCTCATTGACTGATGGCTGACTTGGTAGCAGTATTTGCCAACGAGCTCTTCCTTGCTCATGCCCATTGACTTGAGAAGAGCTTCATTGGCATCCAGAATCTTGCGGTCCGGTTGCATAATCAACACTCGATCTTGCATGCTCGCAAAAACGCTCTCCACAATTCGTTCAATTAGCTCAAGTTGACGCCTGCCCAGAAGATACTCCTCCCGGAAACGAATCATATCGCTGAACAACCTCGAAATGGCGGCCTCGAGGACCCGGACCTTGGCAGGGTTATGTCGCAGAAAATCCTCCAGCAAGGCTTCATTGCCCGTCAATTCGATTATCAGATCGAGATGCTTTAGTTTAAAAAAGTCGTGATAATCTTTAGTGGTGAAAATCCCCTTTTCACGGGCCATTCGGAAGCCGACGGCGTTTTCGTTTTTGTCTGCAACGGCCACTATTTGAGCGTGAAGACGTGGAAAACGCTTCGCGTCAAGCATCTCCAGAAAGGCTTTGCAGCGCCTGCCACCGCCGATGACAGCGATATTCATCTGCCTGCCCGTATCTGTCATAAGTTGTTTCCTCCGCGCGATTGACTGGAGTGTTGATTTGTTAGGCAGCCTGTTGAAAATTTAGACACCGGACTCGAGATCAGGTACTGTGGCCTTCCGCAAGACATTTGAACTACCGCTATCTAAAAATTCATCACTCATGCCATCGAATTCAGGATCTTTCTCAGCCCGTCCTCCTTTCCCTGCATCCACTATGTCCATTGGCCCCGTTTGTCGGTTCGAGTGTCGCGCAGTGCGAAGGGAAACGGTCGGCTTCACGCATCGATTCATCTTGCACACGCAATAAACAAGCATGAATTCGGAAAAAGATCCGTCCCCACATTCGCTGGCAGATTCCCGAGAATCATAGCCTGCCGCTGGTGAACGAGGTGATGCTCGTTGCATCCGCAGAGCATTACACCAATTTTGGCACATTTATTGATAACCTATAATCCCAACAGCGAGAGTGCAGCCGCAAATTCTTTCTTTATAAGGATTAATAACATACAGGAGGAGCAACATGAAAACCAAAACTTCCAAAGGTAAGAGATCCAAGGTTCAGGTTTTCTCTGCTGATCAAAATCAGTGCATTTGGATGAAAGCCGGAGTGGTGAACTTCAAATTGTGTGACAACGCCTATGACTGTCTCAGTTGTCCCTTTGATAAGGCAATGAGTCGAAACCTTGCCTACAAACCGGAACAAATCATCAGCTGGCGCCAGGCAATGAAAGAAAAATCTTACAACCAGAAGGAATGCCGTCACATGCTGACCGGGAGAGTGCAATATCGACTTTGTGCCAACTCATACCGTTGTCATGTTTGCGAATTCGATCAGGCTCTGGATGAAAGCGACCTGAAAGCAGCACCAGGGGCTGTCTATTCAAGAAAAGTAGCTGGATTTGATGTGGCGGAAAATTACTATTATCATCGAGGACACAGTTGGGCACGGATCGAACACGGCGGCCTCATTCGCATTGGGATGGACGACTTCGCCATGAAGCTATTAGGCACTCCCAGTGAAATCAACCTTCCCAAGCTGGGGACGCAGCTTGAGCAGACCGAGGTTGGCTGGTCAATCACAAGAGACACAAATCAGGCCCGCCTGCTCGCTCCCGTGGATGGTGTTGTGGTGGCGACAAACCACAAAGCCATGGGCCATCCCGACGTAGCCAAGGAACGCCCTTACGGCGAAGGTTGGCTCATGGTCGTCGAACCGCGCAACTTAAAAGCTAATCTCAAAAACCTGCTGTTTGAAGAAGAAGCCAAGGCCTGGGTCAATGCCGAATTCAATAAACTGGAAGCAATGGTGGCGGACACCTATGGAATGTCCATGGCTGCTACCGGTGGTGAGGTTGTGGATGACATATACGGCAATCTGCCAAACATAAAATGGGATCGCCTCGTTCATGAGTTCCTATTGACTTAGCTGATGCCACCTCGCCATTTCCGACCTGACAACACCGCATGCCGGAGAGAGTGGTTTTTCCCCACTCTCTCTCCCCTTTAAGCAAATTGCCCTCACTTGTCCAAAATCTATACAACTTTGCACACTAATCTTCTTGAAAATCAATAAGACTTCTTTTAAACTTATTACACTCATGCTAAGAATCATTATCGCCTCGTACTGAAGTATAAAGATAGAAAGAATTGTGCATTAATCTGAAAGCGGTGAGCTTCTTACACCGGTTGCCATCTCCTCTGATAACTTCGCATAAGCACAATTGAACCTTATGTGAAAGATTACTGCAATTAGAATTGAGTCTCCGGTAAGGCGTGTTGTTCAGCAATCTCCTAGATTTGGTTGTCTTTAGTCTAAATCACTAAGCCACCGGACACATTTTGGATTGATCTTTCATCATCCTGCCATCCAAGAACGTAGCAAGATTTGATTTGCGGCGAATATTAAAGCATGGCTCAACTCTTTAAAGTAAATTAGATCCAGAATAAATCAAAGAGGTTACCCTATGGCTGGACGAATAGGATTTTACATTTGCCATTGCGGGACCAACATAGCGGGCAAGGTACGCACGGGGGAAGTGGCGGAGTTTGCGCGCGGTCTGACCAATGTGGTGGTGGCAAGAGACTACAAGTTCATGTGCTCGGACCCGGGTCAGGAGATGATCCAAAAGGACATCCGGGAGCTGGGTCTTAATCGGGTGGTGGTGGCTTCGTGCTCGCCGCGGCTGCATGAGAAGACGTTTCAGAGTGCGTGCCAGCGGGCGGGTTTGAACCCGTATTATTTCCAGATGGCGTGTGTGCGGGAGCATTGCTCGTGGGTGACCGAAGACCCGGATGAGGCGACCCAAAAGGCCAAGGCGCTGGCGGCTGCGGCCATAGGCCGGGTGAGCTACCACCAGAGCCTGGCGACCCGGGAAGTCAGGGTGCACCCGGATGTTTTGGTAGTCGGAGCAGGGATTGCCGGCATCCAGGCGAGCCTTGATATCGCCAGGGCGGGGCACAAGGTCTACCTGGTGGAAAAGGAGCCCTCCATCGGCGGTCATATGATGCAGTTCGACAAGACCTTTCCGACCCTGGATTGCGCGGCGTGCATCTCGACGCCCAAAACCGTTGCGGTGAGCCAGAATCCCAATATCGAGCTGCTCTCCTACAGCGAAGTGAGCGAAGTATCCGGCTATGTTGGAAACTTCAAGGTCAAGATCAATAGGAAGCCGCGCTACGTTTTGGAGAAAAACTGCACGGGCTGCGGCCAGTGTGCGGAGGCTTGCCCGGTATCGGTAAAAAATGAGTTCGATGAGAATCTATCGGAGCGCAAGGCCGTCTACCGGTTTTTTCCGCAGGCGGTGCCGATCACTTTTTGCATCGATAAAAAAGACCGGGCGCCTTGTGGGGTGACCTGCCCGGCGGGGCTAAACGTGCAGGGCTACGTGCAGCTGATAGGGCAGGGTAAGTTGAAGGAAGCGCTGCAGCTGATCATGGAAAAGGTGCCGCTTCCGGGAGTCCTGGGAAGGGTTTGCCCGCACCCGTGCGAGTTTCAGTGCCGCCGAATGGAAGTGGATGAAGCGCTGGCCATAAGGGACCTGAAACGATTTGCCGCAGACCGGGTGGATTTTGCCGAGCTTGAGCCGCCGCAGATCGAACAAAGAGAGGAGAAGGTGGCGGTAATCGGCTCCGGCCCTGCAGGACTGACCGTTGCCTACGATCTTCGCCTGAAAGGATACCAGGTAGTAATCTTCGAGGCGCTGCCGGTTTTGGGGGGCATGCTGCGGGTGGGCATTCCTGATTACCGGCTGCCCCCCGCGGTGCTCGATCGGGAAATAAGCCATATCCTTTCCCATGGCATAGAAGCTCGAACGGAGAAAAGGCTCGGCACTGATTTTAGCCTGGAGGACCTAAGAAAAGAGGGCTTTAGCGCCATCTTTGTTGCAATCGGCGCCCACCGGGGCTTGAAGCTCAATATAGCGGGCGAGGAAGAATACAGCGGAGTGCTCGATGCGGTCCATTTCCTTAGGGAAGTAAATCTTGGCGAGAGGAAAAAACCGGGCGAAAGGGCGGTTATTGTCGGCGGAGGAAATGTGGCAATCGATGCGGCAAGGACCGCTCTTCGGCTTGGCTGTGAGGAGGTATCTGTCGTTTATCGGCGCAGCCGGGAGGAAATGCCGGCCTACCCGGAAGAAATCGAAGGGGCGCTCGCAGAAGGGGTGAAGATCCATTACTTGACGGCCCCTGTGGGTATTTCGGGTGGAAACGGGAAAGTATCCGGTTTTGAGTGCATAAAAACCGAGCTCGGCCCACCCGATGAGAGCGGCAGGAGACGGCCGGCCCCGATTGCAGGATCTGAATTTATAATCCCCTGCGATGCGGTAATCTCGGCCATAGGGCAGGAGCCCGAAGCCGATCGCCTGCTTGATTTGGGCCTGGAGCTTGGCCGAAGAAGCACCGTTTCGGTGCACCGCGACCTCATGCAAACCTCGATCCCCGATGTGTTTGCCGCAGGAGACAGCGTAACCGGACCGGCCACGGTGATCGACGCCATAGCCGGAGGCCACAAGGCCGCAGAGGCCATCCATAAATATTTAAGCGGTGAAGCCCTGGAGGAATACGCCGCAGCCCTTGCCGCTAAAAAGCCTCCGGGAAAGGACTGGGCTGAAATCCCCGAGGATATTTTGCGGCAAAAGCGGGCTCGTCTTAAGGAAATGGAGCCTGTTTTGAGCTCGCGCTCCTTTGCCGAAGTCTCTTTAGGGTTGAGCGAACAAGACGCCCTTCGGGAAGCCGGCCGCTGCTTAAACTGCGGGGTGTGCTCGGAGTGCATGGAGTGTGTGAAGGCCTGCGAGCGAAGCGCCATATCCCATGATATGCAGGAAGTTGAGATGGAGCTTGAGGTCGGCACCATCGTTTTGGCCACAGGCTTTGACATCCTGGACCCCACTCCGCTCAAACAATACGGCTACGGCCGTTTCCCGGAAGTCTACACCGGTCTTGAGTTCGAGCGGCTAAACAACGCGGTCGGGCCGACCGGCGGTCAGATCTTGATGAAAAACGGCAAAAAGCCGGAAAGTGTCGGGATCATCCACTGCGTGGGCAGCCGCGATGTGAGCTTTCATGAGTATTGCTCCAGGGTGTGCTGCATGTACGCCTTAAAATACGGCCACTTGATCAAGGAAAAAGCGGGCCACGACACCCGCATCTACAATTTCTATATCGATATGCGCTGCTTCGGCAAAGGCTACGAGGAATTCTACCGCAGACTGCAGGAAGAGGGGATAACCTTCATCCGCGGAAGACCGGGGGAGATAACCGAAAGCGGCGACGAGCAAGGCAAGCTGATCATCGCAGGAGAGGACACCCTGCTTGGGAAGCCCTTAAAAATCCCGGTCGATATGGTGATTTTGTGTACCGCCATGGAGCCGCGGGAAAATGCTTCCGAGGTGGCCCGGATCTTCGGGATCAATCAGGGTGGAGACGGCTTTTTCCTGGAAGAGCACCCGAAGCTTGGCCCCATGTCGACGGCAACCGACGGGATCTTCCTGGCGGGAGCCTGCCAGGGTCCAAAAGACATCCCGGATGCCGTCTCGCACGCCTCCGGGGCCGCAGCTCAGGCCCTGGCCCTGGCCACCCGGGGAAAAGTCGAGATCTCCTCGACCATCTCCTGGATCGATCCGGATGTGTGCGCGGGCTGTCAGACCTGCATCGGGCTTTGCGCCTACTCGGCCATCGAGTTCGATGAAAGAAGAAGGGTATCGGTGGTAAACGAGGCCCTTTGCAAGGGCTGCGGCAGCTGTGCCGGCTTTTGTCCGAGCGGGGCGGCGCGGGTCAGGCATTTTACCGCCCGGCAGGTTTTTGCCGAAATCGATGCACTGCTTGAGGCGGTGTGAGCATGGAGCCTGAAGCCTGAAGCAACTCCATGCTCCAAGCTAGAGCTCGGCGTTCTCTGCGGTGAGGGCGCAACAAACGGGAGGAAGACGTGGGAGAGTATGAGCCGACCATCATTGCCTTTGTCTGCAACTGGTGCACCTATACGGCGGCCGATCTGGCCGGAACCTCGAGGCTGGTCCAGCCGTCCAATGTGCGCATGATCCGCATGATGTGCACCGGCATGGTGGACCCCAAGTACGTGATCAAAGCTCTTTTGGAGGGAGCCGATGCGGTGCTCATAAGCGGCTGCCATCCCGGGGACTGCCACTACATAAACGGCAACCTCAAGGCCCGCCGCCGGGTGAAGCTTTTAAAAGAGATCCTGCCAAAGTTCGGCTTTGACGAGCGAAGGCTCAAGATGACCTGGATCGGCGCCAGCGAAGGGATCGATTTTGCCCGCACCGTCAAGGAGATGGTGGCGGAAGTCAAGGCCCTCGGTCCAAACGAGGTGCGCCGCCGGATGGTGATCTGAATCTTAAGTTATAAGTTTTGAATTTTGAATCAATCCCCGGTGCAACTCGAAATTCAAAACTGCAGCTTCGATACCTGGAGAAAAGCAATGGCTAAGACAGCAGCAATTGAGGTTAAAGAGCAAAATCCGGTGGAATCCCTGAAGGGTTTTTTTAAGGCCATGCTGCGGGACGGAGAACTGGAGGCGCTGCTCATATCCCAGCATCTTCCAATGAGAAACGCGGTCATGCCCACCCTGGTGACCGCGTTTCTCATTCTTGAAGGGGCGGACCCCCTGGCGCCGGTTTTTCCCATAAATGCCGCCAAGGTGGTCTCCAAGCTCACGCGAAAACCGATTGCCGGGAAAGTGGCGGCGGTGCTGAGACCTTGCGAGATCCGCGCCTTTATCGAGCTGGTCAAGCTCAAACAGGGCAGCATGGAAGATGTGCTGTTGATCGGAATGGACTGTTTTGGCGCTTACAGTAACATCAACTACTCAAGGTTTGCCGCTTCGGGAAACGGCTCGACCCTTGCCTTCTACCGCAATATTGCAGGCGAGAAGGGAACCGCCTTTGAGGATTTCGATATTTCACCGGCCTGCAAGGCCTGCGAGCACTTCATCCCGGAAAATGCGGACTTGCTCATCGGCCTGGCCGCAAGGAGCCTCGATGATTCCCTGTGGATCAAGGCCAATACAGCGGAGGGGGAGGCGCTTTTGGACAAGTTGAAGCTCCCGGAAGCCACCGAGCCTGAAGGAAGAAAAGCGGCGCTATCCGAGCTCAGGAGTCGGCGCACGGCCTACCGTGACCAGATGTTTACCGATACCGGCGAAGCCACGGCCGATCTTGAAAAGCTCATGAGCTATCTTGGCAACTGCGTCAACTGCTACAACTGCCGGGTGGCCTGCCCGGTTTGCTACTGCAAGGAGTGCGTCTTTTCAACCGATGTGTTCGATCATGAGCCTTCCCAGTACCTTCGCTGGGCCAAAAAGAAGGGCATTATCAAGATGCCCACCGATACCGTCTTCTATCACCTGACCCGGCTGGCCCACATGAGCACGGCCTGCATCGGCTGCGGTCAGTGCTCCAACGCCTGCCCGAACAATGTTCCGGTAATGGAGCTGTTTCGAACCATTGCCGCCCATACCCAAAGAGCCTTCGGCTACGAGGCGGGGCGAAGCATCGAGGATGAGCCGCCCCTTTCGACCTTTCGCGAGAAGGAGTTCTCCGAGGTGACCGGCGGCGCGGATTAATAGAGTTTTAAGTTCTAAGTTTTGAGTTGGGCCGGACAATTAATTCAAAATTCACAACTCAAGATTCACAACTCTCCAAAGAGAGGCTCGACTATGAATAAGAAGAGAGGCTCGGCACTGGTGGTTGGAGCCGGTATCAGCGGGATGCGCTCGGCATTGGATCTGGCCGAAACGGGCTATCATGTGACCTTGATCGATAAGGCGCCAAATCTTGGCGGAACCCTGAGACAGCTGGACTATCAGTTCCCGAGCGATCACTGCGGCATGTGCAAGATGCTTCCTCTGGTGGAACGGGACGCTGCCTCGAGTTACTGCTTAAGAAAGGGCTTTTTCCACGAAAATATCGACATCATGGCGGCAACCGAGCTGATCGCTGTCGAGGGGGAGCCGGGAAAGTTCCAGGTGACGCTAAGGCACAAGCCGACCCTGGTTGATGGCGAGCGCTGCATCGGCTGCGGCGAGTGCGCCAGGGTATGCCCGATAGAGGTTGCAGATGAGTTCAATGCGGGGCTGACCAATCGGAAAGCCGTGTATCTGCCGGTTCCGCACAATATCCCCAACCATTATGTGGTGGACCTGGCCGCCTGCAACCGCTGCGGGGAATGCGTGAAGGCGTGCCCGACCGGGGCCATCGATTTGCAGCTTGAAGCGCGCAAAGCCTTTAAGATTCTGGTGGTGGACGATGAGCTGATTGTTCGGGACTCCATCAAGGAATGGCTGGAAGATGAGGGCTTTGAAGTCGATATGGCCGAATCCGGGATGGATGCCCTGGAGAAGCTCTCAAGGCAAAAATACCGGCTGATGCTCCTGGATGTCAAAATGCCCGGCATGGACGGGGTGGAAGTGCTGAAAAGGGGGAGAGAGATTGATCCGGACCTCAGTGTAGTCATGATGACCGCCTATGCAACCGTTGAAACGGCGGTCGAGGCGATGAAGATAGGTGCCATGGACTACCTCATGAAGCCTTTCGACCCGGAAGCCCTGGTTGTCATGGTGGTGAATCTCTACCGCAATTTTGTGCGCATAGGCGAGCGCAAGCTGGAAGTCGGGGCGCTTGTTTTGGCCGCGGGCTTTGGCAGCTTCGATCCGACAACAGATGATACCTACGGCTACAAGGAAAATCCCCAGGTGCTTACCAGTGTCGAGTATGAGCGGCTGATCAGCGGAACCGGGCCCAACGGCGGAAAGCTTTTGCGCCCGGGGGACTTGAAGCCGGTTGGAAAAATCGCCTGGCTCCAATGTGTGGGCTCAAGAAACCTGCACTTAAACGCCGATTACTGCTCTTCTGTTTGCTGCATGTTTTCCATAAAAGAGGCCCTTTTGGCCAAGGAAAAAAGCGGCGGGGAGGTTGAGGCGGCGATCTTTTACATGGATATGCGGACCTTCGGCAAAGACTTTCAGCGCTACCGGGACAGGGCCGAGAATGAGTACGGGGTTCGCTTTGTAAGGAGCCGCGTGCACTCGGTTGAGCAGGGAGAAAACGACAGCTTAAGGCTTCGCTATTCCGATATAGGCGGTCAAACCCATGATGAGGATTTCGATCTGGTGGTTCTTGCAACCGGCCAAAAGCCCCCTGAGGCAACCGCGGCTCTGGCCGAGCTTTGCGGGGTGGAGCTTACCCCATCGGGTTTTTTCAAAACCGAGGAATTTTCTTTTTCCAGAACCGAAAAAGAGGGGCTATTCCTTAGCGGATCTTTTACCGGCTTAAGGGATATATCGGAATCGGTTATTCAGGCGAGCTCGGCCTCCCTTGCGGCATCCTCTCTTATCCACTCCAAGGGGGGGAGCTTAAAAGAGGTGACAGATGAGCCTCCGTTTCGGGATGTATCCCGGGAGCTGCCCCAAATAGGGGTTTTTCTTTGCACCTGCGGGGGAGACATCGGGAGAGCCGCAGACCTTAAGGCTCTTGCCAAAAAACTAACGGAGCCGGGTGGCGCAAAAGAGGTCTTTCAGATCGAGCGGATCTGCACTCAAGAGGGTCTTGGCGAGCTCAAGGAGACGATTAAAAAAAGCCGAGTCAACCGGGTCCTTATCGGCGCCTGCATGCCCTATGTCTATGAAAAAAAGCTAAAGGATCTGGGACGCTCGGTGGGGCTTCATCCAAGCCTTATCGAGGTGGCGGATATCCGCACGCCCGCCTTTGCGCAAGGCGATGAGAACCGGGCGCAGGTGAGCCGCGAGGTGGGCGCCAGGCTCTCCATGGGGATCTCCCGCCTTAATGGGGCCGATCCGATTTTGCCGCGCATGGTAAAGGTAACTCAAAGGGCTCTGGTGGTCGGGGGAGGCATTGCCGGCATGACGGCGGCCCTCGGCATAGCCGATCATGGCTATGAAGTGGAGCTTTTGGATACAGCAGGAGAGCTCGGAGGAAACCTTCGCTTCCTTTTTCGCACCCTGGAGGGTCCTTCCCCAAAAGAGATCCTGGATAAAACCATAGGCCGGGTGGAAAAGCACCCCAATATAAAGGTCCGAAAAAAAACCCGCGTGGCTCATTCCTTCGGGCAGGCCGGAAGCTTTATCACCGCCATTGAAAAAGAGGACGGCTCGGGGGAATCCATAGAGCATGGGGTAACGATTCTGGCAACCGGTGGAACCGAGGCCGGGACCGAATCCTACGGCTACGGAAAAAGCGATGCCGTAGTGACCCAGCACGAGTTGGAGGAAAAGCTGCAAAACGGGGCCGTAGCCCCCACCGATCTTTCAACCGTTGTCATGATCCAGTGTGTGGGATCAAGGGAGCAGCCGAGGAATTATTGCAGCCGCATCTGCTGTGCCTCGGCGCTGAAAAACGCACTTTACCTTAAAGAGAAAAACCCGCAAATCAATATCTACATCCTCTACCGGGACATGATGGCCTACGGGTTTTTGGAGGCCTATTTCACCAAGGCGAGAAAAGCCGGGGTGATTTTCATCCAATACGATGTGGAAAGAAAGCCCGTGGTTACCATCGAAGACGGGAGTCCAAGCATCACCGTCATGGAGCCCTTGCTGTCGCGGGAGATCCTGTTAAGGCCGGATCTTTTGATTTTAAGCACCGGTATCGTGCCGGCTGAGGGAGCAAGGGAGCTCTCTAAAATCTTTTCTGTTCCACTCAACCAGGACGGCTTCTACCAGGAGGCCGAATACAAGTGGCGCCCGGTGGAGTTTATAAAAGAGGGGGTCTTTATGTGCGGCATCGGTCATTCTCCCCGCTCCGTCACGGAATCGATCGCCATGGCCGAGGCGGCCGCCCAAAGGGCGCTCACCATGCTCACTCATGAGCGCACCGCAGGTGGGAGCATTGTAGCAGAAGTTAGAAAAAGCCTCTGCTCCCTTTGCGAGCAGTGCATCGAGGCGTGCCCCTATGGGGCCCGGTGCCGCGATGAGGAGCTTTCGGAAATCGTGGTGGACGAGCTGGCCTGCCAGGGGTGCGGGGCGTGTGCGGCGGTCTGCCCGAACAGTGCCGCGGTGCTTCGCGGATACCGCGATCAGCAGATGTTTTCCATGCTGGATGCGGCCCTTGAGGAGATGTTTTAATAAGGAGCAAGCGATGAAAGATACAGCAGAGCACGGCGCCCATGCCGACCCGCTCTCGGCCGTTCGAAAAGAGCTCGAGGCGTGCATGCAATGCGGCACCTGCACCGGGTCGTGTGCCAACTCGAGCGCCATGGACTTCACTCCGAGGCAGCTCTGGCGCATGGTGCAGCTCGGGCTCAAGGATGAAATCTTTAACAGCAAGACCTTCTGGCTCTGCTCGAGTTGTTATTACTGCACGCTTCGCTGTCCGCGGGGCCTTAAGCTGACCGAAGCCATGGGCGCCCTAAAACGGCTGGCGGTTGCGGAAGGAAGGCTCCCTGAAAAGAAAAGCGCCCTTTTTTACCGCACCTTTCTGGACAATGTGCGCCGCTACGGGCGGGTGAGGGAAATGGATATGATGACCCGCTATTTTTTCTCCCTGAAAAACCCCGTAACGCCCCTGGGCTTTGCTCCGCTTGGGGTGAAGCTGATGGTTAAGGGGAAAATCTCGGCGCAAATGCCCAATCTTTTTGGCGCCGGCAAGATGGACGCCATATACCGCAAGGTGGAGGAGCTGGAGGCCAAGGCATGAAGTATTTCTATTATCCCGGATGCTCCCTTGAAGGCACGGCACAGGAATACGATGCATCGACCAGGGCTCTCATGGGCGCCCTTGGTGTGGAGCTTTTAGAGATAGAGGACTGGACCTGCTGCGGGGCCAGTGCCGGGGAGGCCGTAAGCTATCTCCTCTCGATGGTGCTTCCGGCAAGAAATCTTGCTTTAGCCGAAAAGAGCGGCATCGAGGCCGATATGCTCGTCCCCTGCAGCGCCTGCTACCTTAATCTCAAAAAGGTGGAGGATCACACCGGGCGGGGAGATCATCTGCTCGATCGAATCAATGAAGCTTTGGCGCAAGAGGGCCTAACCTACGCCAAGGGCATAAGGCCGAGGCACCTGCTCGATATCCTGGCAAAGGATGTCGGCCAAGGGAGGGTTTCGGGCAAGGTCAAGCGGCGCCTGGAAGGCATTCGGGTGGCCCCCTATTACGGCTGCCAGGCGCTTCGCCCCTATGAAGAATTTGACGACCCGCAGCTTCCGACCTCGATGGAGCCTTTGATCGAGGCCCTTGGAGCCGAAGTGCACCCTTGGGAAATGGGGGCCAAATGCTGTGGGGCCGGCCTCATGACCACCAAAAAGCCGGTTGCCCTGAACCGGGTGGGAGAGCTTCTTGCCGCGGCCAAAGGAGCCGACTGCATCGTAACGGTTTGCCCCATGTGCCAGATGAACCTTGAGAGCTTCCAGGGAAAAGTCTCTCGCAGCGCCGGCGAAGACCTCGGCCTCTCGGTCCTCTACCTCCCGCAGCTCATCGGGCTTGCTCTGGGTCTTAGCGAGCAGGACCTCAAGCTCAACCTCAACTTCGCCTATTCCAAAACCTTGCAGCAAAAAATAAACTTGAAGTGAGATGCTAGCCCTGC
>Ga0209164_1003252_pt1 | contig 15639 bp, 12 predicted proteins | sample MTBNYHSulfiMetaG_FD_187458 | JGI IMG/M metagenome (GOLD analysis project Ga0209164, IMG submission 187458) | Enrichment culture microbial communities from rom New York Harbor, USA that are MTBE-degrading - MTBE-NYH (New York Harbor Sulfidogenic)... | ecosystem: Environmental > Aquatic > Marine >...
GGGCCGCCTCTCCCTCCCGTTGAGGGGCGTACCAGTCGGCCGCCGGCCGCCGGCCCCGGTAGGTCAGGGCCCGGTCCAGGAGGTCGGGATAGAATAGCTTGATGATAAAAATCGAGATCAATCGGGACCGGGCCAGCCACCGGCTGTGGGGCGGGAGGGGCCGGAGGGTGATCATGGTCTCCCGCCAGTGGCTGTAATCCGGCTGATAGTAGGGGCTCAGGGCCGGGACCGCGTCGTTGCCGCCGGTGTTGATGATTACTATATCCGGCCGGTAGTAGTGATACTTGAAGTGGTAGTGGGTCAGCAGCTCGGCCGTGGTCCCGCTGCTTAAACCGCCGTTGATCACCTCCACCCGCTGGTAGGGGGCCGGCCGGGCCGCCTCCAGGAGCTTTTTCAGCTGGGCCGGGTAGCTCTCCTCCGGCGACTTGACCGAGGAGCTGTAAGTGGTGGATCCGCCGAGGCAGAGTATCCTGAGAGTCCCCGGGGTGCGCTCGAGGGGGACCCGCTCCCCCCGGTAGCCGTCCTGGTTGTGCTGGACAAACCCGTCCCGGCTGTAATTGGGGGTGGGGATGTAACCCAGGTAAGGCTGGGAAATATAAATCTGCTCCTTAAGGGCGGTGGCCTGGCCCAGGAGGATCCTCCTGGCCACGGGATAGCTGGGGGGCAGGACGGTGTGGAGGACCAGGGCCCCGATCCCTTCCAGGGCCACAAGGAGAAAGGTCAGGCCCAGGAGGGTGAAGATTGCCTTCCTCCATCCGGCTTTGACCCTCCCGGATTTTTCTTGGGGCCTGAGGGGAAGGAGGATGACCGCCGGCAGGAGGAGGCAGAGGGTGGCCGCCCCCAGGCCCAGCCAAACCCCCCAGGGAGTCTTGAAGATCCCGTCCCACAGCGAGGCCAGGACCACCTGATCCTGGACGGCCAGGGCCAGATGGCCCTGGCCCCTTATCGCCTGAACCAACCCGCCCCGGAGCTGCAGGTAATCCATGGGGCCCCAGGGCCAATCAGGGCTTTGATCCAGCCACAGGCTCAGCGGCGAGACCTGGTCCCGGTCCCGGACCCGGATGATCAGGTAGGCCTGGCCGGTTTTCAGCCCCTGGCCCCGGTTGAGGTAGAACCGGAGAAAGACGTTGTCCGCGATCTCGCCCGAGCCGATCCTCTGGCTGGCCAGAAGCCGTTCCCCGATCTCCCTTTCGTTGGTGGGCGGACCTTCGCCGGAGAGAAGGAGGAGCTCGATCTCCCCGGAGAAGGCCTGGCGGTAGGTGGCGAACCTGGGGGCCAGGGAGATGACCCTCCGGCCGGCCAGGTCCAGGGATTGGCCCCAGGCCCGGTCAGGGGTCAGAACCTGGGAGGGGCTGGCCCCCTGGCCGTAGGTCTTGGTTTCTGAACCCTTCTCCAGGGGAACGCCCTTCAGGACCAGGAGGGCGCCGGCCAGGCAGATGAGGACTAGGACCGGGAAGAGAAGGCGCTGGAGCTTTCGTCTTTGCTCGGGGGTCAGGTTCATGTGTGCCCATGGGCCCGCTCAGGAGCCCCGCGGTTTGCTACTGATCCCGCGGCCAGCCGCGGCTTTGTTCAGCCTGAAGTCAGTCTGGAATAGCATGGTCCCTGGTGGATCTCAAGCCCTTTCGAGGCGGCCCAAGGCCAGGGCCCTAGGCCTTCCGGGCCAGCCCGCGGTCGGAAGCGAAGCAGGCCAACCCCGGGCCGAAACGACGACCAACCCCGCGTCCTGCCCCCGCATCCCCCTTGCTCCGCTCACCCCCGGAATATTCGGGTTAGACAAATCAAGGGAGGCCGATTATAGTAACGGTTTGAAGGTCTTGCCGAGACGATCATCCGAGCGGGGCGAGGCCGGGGGGAAACGGTGGCCAACTTCCTGACCTCGAAACCAACCATCATCGCCGAGGTGGCCCAGGCCCACGACGGCTCCCTGGGCACGGCCCACGCCTTGGTGGAGGCCGCGGCCCGGGCCGGGGCCGACGGGGTCAAGTTTCAGACCCACCTCGCCGCGGCCGAGTCGACCCTGGACGAGCCCTGGCGGGTCAGGTTCAGCCCCCAGGACGAGACCCGCTTCGACTACTGGCGACGGATGGAGTTCACCCCCGGCCAGTGGGCCGGCCTGGCCGCCCACGCCCGGGAGCTGGGGATCGAGTTCGTCTCCTCCCCCTTCTCGGTCCGGGCGGTGGAGCTTTTGGAGGGGATCGGGGTCCCCTTCTGGAAGATCGCCTCCGGCGAGGTGGCCAACCCGGAGCTGTTGGAGGCGGTCTGGGCCACCGGGCGGCCGGTGGTCTTCTCCTCGGGGATGAGCGATTACGCCGAGCTGGACCGGGCCGTGGCCGAGACCAGGAAGCGGGGGGCGGAGGTGGCCGTTCTCCAGTGCACCAGCGCCTACCCCTGCCCGCCCCAGAGATGGGGCCTCAACGTCATGGCCGAGCTCAAGGAGCGCTATAACTGCCCGGTGGGCTTCTCCGACCACTCCGGCGACATCCACGCCGGCCTGGCCGCGGCGGCCCTGGGGGCGGAGATGATCGAGGTCCACCTGACCTTCCACCGCCAGATGTTCGGGCCGGACGTCCCGGCCTCCCTGACCGTGGAGGACCTGGCCCGGCTGGTGGAGGGGATCCGGGCCATCCGGACCGCCCTGGATAATCCGGTGGATAAAAATAACCTCCCCGCGGAGCTGACTCGCCTTAAGCAGGTCTTCGGCCGCTCCTGGGCCCTGACCCGGGACCTCCCGGCCGGAACGGTCCTGGCCCGGGAGCATCTGTCCCTCAAGAAGCCGGGCGGGGGCATCCCGGTCTCGGGGCTGGACCGTCTCCTGGGCCGGCGCTTGAAGCGGGACAAGGCCGCCGACCGGCTCCTGGGCTGGGACGATCTGGACCGGGAATGAGCCGACCCATGCCCCCCTCCCCCAAGCCCAAAGTAGTCTTTCTCGGCCCGGAGAACGGCCGCCTGGTGGCTGAGGCCGTCCTGGGGCCGGCCTATGACCTCCTGGCCCCGCCCCCGAAGCCGGAGCCCTTTCTGGAGGCCTTCAGGGACTGCCTGGCCTTTCTGGACGCCTCGATGAAGGTCCCCTTGACCGCCGAGGCCATCGCCCAGGCCGCCCGGCTGAAGGTCATCGTCACCGCCACCACCGGGGCCAGCCACATTGATCAAGAGGCCCTGGCCCAGCGGGGGATCCCCCTCCTGACCCTGGCCGGCCAGACCGAGCTCCTGAGGAACCTGACCCCGGCGGCCGAGCTCTCCTGGCTGCTCCTGCTGGCCTGCGCCAGGAGGCTCAAGGCGGCGCTGCGCCACGTGGAGGAGGGGGGCTGGGAGCGGACCCTCTTCCCCGGGATCATGCTCCGGGGCCGGACCCTGGGGATCGTCGGCTGCGGCCGGCTGGGCTCCTGGATGGCCCGCTACGCCTCGGCCTTCGGGATGGAGGTCCTGGGGACAGATCCATTCTTGGATGAGTTCCCCCCGGGGATCAAGCCGGTCAGCCTGGAGGAGCTTTTGGCCGGCTCCGACTTCATCACCCTCCACGTCCATCTGAGCAAAGAGACCAGGAACCTCCTCGGCCCGGAGAGGATGGCCCTGATCAAGCCCGGCGCGGTCCTGATCAACACCTCCCGGGCCGAGCTGGTGGACCAGTCCGCCCTGATCAGGGCCCTGGAGGAGGGCCGGTTGGCCGCCTGCGGGGTGGACGTGCTCTCCTCCGAGCCGGAGATCGCCAAGGACCCCCTCTGGCAATATGCCCGGGACCATGACAACGTGATCATCACCCCTCACATCGGCGGCTTCTCCCCGGACGCGTTGGAGAAGGTGGTGGACTTCTCGGCCCGCCGCCTTCTGAGCTTCCTGGAGGAGGAAGCCCGTGGCTGACCACGTCCGGGGCCTGGCCCGGGCCCTGCGCCGCCTGGGCCTGGAACAAGCCTTCGGGGTGGTCGGCTCCGGGGCCAGCCTGGAGCTGGCCGCGGCCTTTGAGGAGGCCGGGGGGGCTTACTTTCCGGTGGCCCACGAGGCCGCGGCGGCCTTCATGGCCGGGGCCTGCTGCCGGGCCGGCATCCCCAAGGCCCTGGCCCTGGGGATCAAGGGCCCGGGTCTGGTCAACTTTCTGCCCGGGATCCTCTCCAACGCCTACGAGGGCCGGCCGGCCCTGACCGTCTCCGAGGCCTACCCGCCCTCTTCCCCGGCCCACCGGACCCACAAGCGGGCCGACCACCGGGCCCTCTTAAGCCCCCTGGTCAAGGGGCTGGCCCGGGTGGACGGCCGGGAGGAGACGGTCTCCCAGCTCCTCGCCCTGGCCGCGGAGGAGGTCCCCGGCCCGGTCCACCTGGAGCTGTCCCCGGTACCGGTGGAGAACCGGGAGCCGGCCGGACCGGTGGGGCCGCCCAAGCCACCCCCGGTTCCAATAGACCCGGCCCGGCTGGAGGCGGCCCTTGATCTGGTCCGCCGGGCCCGGAGGCCGGTCCTCGTCCTCGGCTCCCTGGCCGCCCGGCGGATGGCGGCGGAGGGCTTCCAGGGGCTGGAGGTCCCGGTCCTGACCACGGCCGCGGCCAAGGGCTGCGTGGACGAGACCGGGCCCAACGCCGGGGGGGTGATCACCGGCGAGGTCAAGGACCTGGCCCCGGAGGCCTTTATTCTGGCCGAGGCCGACCTGGCCCTGGGGATCGGGCTGCGCAACACCGAGGTGGTCCTGGCCGACCCCTTCCCCTGCCCCCTGATCTGCCTGGACCAGGTTCAGGCCGGCCTCCAGGAGGGCTTTGCGCCAGAGCATATCCTGGTCGCGGCCGACCTCCCGGGGCTGGCCGGGCCGTTTCTGGCCGAGCTTGAACCCAAGTCCTGGGGCCTGGACCTGGTGGCGGAGCGGAAGACCCGGATCGAGGCCGAGGTTTTGGGCCACGACTGGCTCCCCGGCCCGGTCTTCAGGGCCCTCCAGGACCGCCTGGGACCGGCGGCCGGGCTCTGCCCGGACACCGGGCTCTTCTGCACCGTGGCCGAGACCGTCTGGCAGGCCAGGGAGCCGGGAGACTTCTGCGGCTCCTCGGTGGGCCGGTTCATGGGCTCGGCCCTGCCCACGGCCATCGGGGTTTCCCTCTCCAGCCCGGGCCGGCCGGTGGTCTGCGCCATGGGCGACGGCGGGGTCCGGCCCTACCTGGCCGAGCTCAAGCTGGCCGTGGAGCATGGCCTGCCCATCCTTTTCCTTCTCCTCTCCGACGGCGGCTACGGAACGGTAGCCTCCGGAGCGCCGCCGGGGCTGATCTCCCACCATGCCCACGGCATATCCAGGCCCTCCTGGTGGCGGGCCATGGAGGGGATGGGCTGCCCGGCCCGGCCGGTGGGCTCGGCGGCCGAGCTGGACCGGGCCCTGGACGGATGGTCCCCGGAGAGGGGCCCCTTCTTTGTGGAGGCCTCCTTTGACCCGGCGGCCTACCGGTCCATGACCGCCAAGCTGAGGTGAGATGATGGCCAAAAAGATTCTGGTAGTAGGTGCCGGCTCGGTGGGCAAGAGGCACCTGGCCAACCTGGCCGGCCTGGGCTGCCTGGTCTGGGGGGTGGACCCCCGGCCCGACCGGCTGGCCGAGGCGGCCGGGATCAAAGGCTTTCAGGACGGCTTCGCCGGCCTGGAGGCGGCCCTGGAGGCCGGAGCGGGGTTCGACGGGGCGGTGGTGGCCTCGCCCCCCAGCTTCCACGTGGACCAGTGCCTGGCCCTGGCCCGGGCCGGGCTGCCCATCCTTTTGGAGAAGCCGGTCTGCCCCGGCCTGAAGGAGGGCCGGCGGCTGGCCCAAGGGCTGGAGCCCCTGATGGGGACCAGGCTGCTTCTGGGCTACACCTATCGCTGGTGGCCGCCCCTGGCCGATCTCAGGGCCTGGCTAAAGGAGGGCCGGATCGGCCAACCCCTCCACGCGGTCTTCTTCATGTCGGCCCACCTGGCCGACTGGCATCCCTGGGAGCGCTACCAGGACTTCTTCATGGCCAGCCGGGAGCTGGGCGGGGGGGCCCTCCTGGACGAGAGCCACTTCCTGGACCTGATGTACTGGTTCTTCGGCCTCCCGGAGAAGCTCTTCGGCCGGGTGGAGAAGCTCTCCGGCCTGGAGATCCAGACCGACGACAACGTGGACCTGACCGTGGTCTACAAAAGCGGGCTCCGGGTCTCGGTCCACCTGGACCTCTATGGCCGGCCCCACGAGAAGTACATCGCCTTCACCGGCGAGAAGGGAACCATCCACTGGTCCTTTGAGCCCAATAGGCTTAAATACAGCGACCGGATGGAGCAGGAGTGGGAGACCAAGGAGTACTCCTTTGAGCGCAACGACATGTTCGTCGATCTGGCCCGGGAGTTCCTGGAGGTCATCGACGGCCGGGAGGAGATGACCTGCACCCTGGAGGACGGGCTGGCGGTCCTGAGGATCATCGAGGCCTGCCGGAAGAGCTCGGAGACCGAGCGGATGGTCGCTCTTTAAAGATGCTGGAAGGCAGATCCATCCTGGCCGTGGTTCCGGCCCGCTCCGGGTCCAAGGGCATCCCGGACAAGAACCTCCGGCCCCTCCTGGGCCGCTCCCTGATCGCCTGGGCCGGGAGGTGCCTGGCCGGGCTGGACTGGCTGGACGCGGCGGTGATCTCCACCGACTCCCGGGCCTACGCCGAGGAGGGGGTCCGCCACGGCCTGGCCGCGCCGTTCCTAAGGCCGGCCGAGCTGGCCTCGGACTCGGCCGGGGCGGTGGAGACCATGCTCCACGCCCTGGAGGAGTCGGAGGCCCATTTCCGGCGGCGCTTCGATATCATTCTCATCGTCGAGCCCACCAGCCCCTTGAGGCTGCCGGAGGATTTGGAGGGCTGCACCCGGGAGCTGATCTCCTCCGGGGCCGACTCGGTGGTCTCGGTCAGCCCCCTGGACCCCAAGTGGCACCCCAAGAAGGTCTTCAGCTTGAGGGAAGGCCGGCTGGAGTTCTTCTCCCCGGCCGGGGTCGGGGTGGTCAACCGCCAGGAGCTGGACCGGCTCTACTGGCGCAACGGGATCTGCTACGCCCTGACCAGGGCTTGTCTAAAGGGAAAAAAGAGGATAATTACGGACAACACCAGGCCCTGGCTTATCCAGCGGGAGGTGATCAACATCGATCACCCCCTGGAGCTGGAGTGGGCCGAGGCCCTGCTCAGGAAGAGAGAAAGGAACGCCGACTAGATGGACCCCCGGCCTGTTCGTATCGCCGCGATCCTGGTGGACCGGGCCAACTACGGCCGGTTGAAGCCGGTCCTGGAGCGGATGCGCGGCCGGCCGGAGATAGACCTCCGAATCGTCTGCTCCGGGACCATGCTCCTGGAGCGGTTCGGCCGGGCCCGGGACGTGGTCCTCGAGGACGGGTTCGAGATCGCCGCCGAGGTCTACTTCGAGATCGAGGGCTCGGTTCCCAACACCATGGCCAAGTCGGTGGGCCTGGCGATCGTGGAGTTCTCCACCGTCTTCATGAACCTCAAGCCCGACTTCGTCCTGGTCATGGGCGACCGCTACGAGGCCTTCGGGGCCACCGTGGCCGCGGCCTACCAGAACATGTGCGTCATCCACATCCAGGGCGGCGAGGTCTCCGGCTCCATCGACGAGTCCACCCGCCACGCCATCACCAAGCTCTCCCACTACCACTTCCCGGCCACCCAGCGGGCCGGCCGCTACCTGGTGGAGATGGGCGAGGACCCGGCCACGGTCTTCCCCCTGGGCTGCCCCAGCGCCGACGTGGTGGCCGAATCCGAGTCCGACCTGCCCCTGGAGCTTCTCCGCAAGTGGGGGGTCGGCCCCCAGCTGGACTTTGACCGGCCCTACCTCCTCATCGTCTCCCACCCGGTGACCACCGAGTACGCCACGGCCGAGGAGCAGATGGAGGCCCTTCTCCGGGCGGTCAAGGCCTCGGGGGAGCAGGCGGTCCTCCTCTGGCCCAACATCGACGCCGGGTCGGACGGGGTCTCCCAGGCCATCCGCCGCTTCAGGGAGTTCAACCCCCAGGCCCCGCTCCGGGCCTACAAGAACTTCGAGCCCCACCATTACGTCACCCTCTTGAAAAACGCCGCCTGCCTGGTGGGCAACTCCTCCAGCTTCGTCCGGGACGCCTCCTTCATCGGCACCCCGGTGGTCCTGGTGGGCTCCCGCCAGGACGGCCGGGAGTGGTGCCAGGCGGTCCACCGGGTCGAGCCGAAGGAGGAGGAGATCCTGGCCGCCATCCGGCTCCACCTGGCCAACGGCCGCTACCCCTGCTCGACCCTCTACGGCCGGCCGGGGGTCTCGGAGAGGATCGTGGACCGGATCCTGACCCTGAGGCCCTACGTCCAGAAGAAGCTCCACTACACCAGGAGGGAAGGTGGGCGGCTGTAAGGTCTGCGGCTCGGACCGGGAGGAGTCCTTTCTCCGGACCAGGACCAGGCTGGGCCGCTTCGGCGAGCTTTCTCCGGAGGAGCTGGAGCTGAAGCGCTGCCCCGGCTGCGGGCTGGTGGCCCTGCCGGCCGAGGCCCGTCCCGGGGAGGGCTGGTACCAGGCCGGTGACTACCGCTCCCAGGTGGGGGAAGGACGCGACCAGGAGGACTTCTTCCGCCTCCACGACCGGGAGCAGGCGGCCCGGCTGGCCCTCATCGGCCTGGAGCGCTTCCGGGGCAAGGTGGTCGCCGACCTGGGCTGCGGCGGCGGATCCTTCCTGGACGCGGTCTCCGGCTTCGCCCGGGAGGTCGTCGCCGTGGAGCCGGACCTTGGTTTTCGGCCGGGGCTGGTCCAGCGGGGTTACCGGGTCTACCCCGGGGCCGCCGAGGCCCTGGCCGGGGAGCGGGGCAGGATCGACCTGGCCGTCTCCTTCGCCACCTTGGAGCACATCCCCGAGCCGCTGGTTTTCTTAAAGGAGATCAGGGAGCTGCTAGCCCCCGGCGGGGAGCTCTTCCTGACCACCCCCAATCTGGACGACGCCTTGCTTACCGCCCTGCCGGAGGACTACCCGGCCTTCTTCTTCCGCCGGGCCCACCTGTGGTACTTCCGCCCCTCCTCCCTGACCCGGGCCCTGGAGGAGGCCGGCTTCTCCGGGGTGGTGATCAAGGGCCAGCAGCGGTTCGGGCTGGGCAACTTCCTGACCTGGCTAAGGGAGCGCCGGCCCAGGGGGGAGATGGAGTACGACTTCGTCACCCCGGCCCTGGACCGGGTCTGGCGGACCGAGCTGGAGCGGACCCTGCGCTCCGATTTCCTGTTAGCCAAGGCCGTCCGGTCCTAAGGCGAGGACCTCTCCCCCTCCTTACCGCCGGGCAATGGGCATCCGCCAGCCGGTCCCGAAGGCCCTGTCGGTGACCTTTAGGCCCGGCGCGGCCTGCTTCCGCTTGAACTCGGCCAGCCTGACCAGCCTGAGCACCTCCCGGACCGTCTCCCCCTCGAACCCGGCCTTGACGATCTCCCGGGCGGAGCGGCGCTCCTCGATGTGGAGGCGGATGATCCGGTCCAGGAGATCGTAGGGGGGCAGCGAGTCCTGGTCGGTCTGGTCGGGCCTGAGCTCGGCCGAGGGGGGCTTGGTCAGGACGCCGGGGGGGATGACCTCCCGGCCCCTGGCCTGGTTCAGCCAGGCCGAGACCCGGTAGATCATGGTCTTGGGCACGTCGGAGATGACCGCCAGGCCGCCGGACATGTCGCCGTAAAGGGTGCAGTAGCCCACCGCCAGCTCGCTCTTGTTGCCCGTGGTCAGGAGCAGGGAGCCGTGCTTGTTGGAGATGGACATCAGGAGGTTGCCCCTGATCCGGGCCTGGATGTTCTCCTCGGTCACGTCCCGGGGAAAGCCCTGGAAGGCCGGGGCCAGGCTCTCCTCAAAGGCGGCCATAAGCTCGTGGATGGGGAGGGTGAGGGTTCTTATCCTCAAGTTCCCGGCCAGGGTCAGGGCGTCGTCGATGCTGCCTTGGCTGGAGAAGGGCGAGGGCATCAGGACCCCCAGGACCGCCTCGGGGCCCAGGGCCTCGGCGGCCACGGCCGCGGTCAGGGAGGAGTCCACCCCGCCGGAGAGGCCCACCACCGCCTTTTTGAAGCCGCATTTGGCGGCGTAGTCTTTTGTTCCCAGGACCAGGGCCCGCCAGACCTCGGCCTCGGGCCGGAAGTCGTCCTCGGCCACCTCCCCCCGGGGCGGGTCGAGATCGACCAGCAGGAGGTCCTCCTCAAACCCCCGCCCCCGGGCCAGAAGCTCTCCCCGGTCATTGAAAAAGGAGGACCGGCCGTCAAAGACCAGGTCGTCGTTGCCGCCCACCAGGTTGATGTAGGCCAGCTGCAACCTGGACCTGGCCGCCATGGCCGAGAGCATCCGCTCCCGCCGCTCCTGCTTGCCCACGCTGAAGGGCGAGGCCGAGAGGTTGACCATCAACCCCACCCCCTCCCGGGCGAAGCACTCGGTGGGGTCGGCGTGGTACCTGGGATGGGGCCAGAACTGGCGGTCGTTCCAGACGTCCTCGCAGACGGTCACCCCGAGTTTAAGCCCCCTGAACTCCAGGATCTGGGACCCCTTGGCCGGCTCAAAGTAGCGGTCCTCGTCAAAGACGTCGTAGGTCGGCAGCAGGCTCTTGCGGAAGCGCGGGCCAACCCGGCCCCGGTCCAGGAGAACGGCGGTGTTGAAGAGGGGCCGTCCCTCCTGGGAGGGGTTCTCCTCGGCCAAGCCCAAGAGGACCGGGGGGGCCTCTTTTAGCTCCCCGGCCAGGCTCTCCAGAACCTCCCAGCTCTCCTTGATGAAGTCCTCGATCAGCAGCAGGTCCCGGGGCGGGTAGCCCAAAAGGGCCAGCTCCGGGGTGATGACCAGATCGGCCCCCTTGTTTCCGGACTCGCGGACCCCGGCCGAGATCTTGGCCGCGTTGCCCTGGAGGTCGCCCACGAGGGGGTTCATCTGGAGGAGGGCCAGCCTCATTTTCAACTCCGCCCTGAGGTGATGGTGAGCTCCTAGACAAATAAACCAACCCGGGCCCCCAGGCCAGCTTTAACTTGGCCTCCCTTGACCAGCCCGGAGCCGAACCCTTAGAATCATCTCCAGGCCTTGGCGGAGGCGACCGTGGTTGCTGTCCCCTTGAAACCCAGGCAACGATACCTCCTTCTGGAGGCGGCCGCGGCCAGGCTGGAGGTGGATATCAGGATCGAGAGGCTCAGCCCTTTGGAGGACCTGGACCGGCCCCAAGGGGGGCTGATCCGGCTGGGGGGGCGCCGGGTGATCATCCTGGACAAGGACCGCTCCCTGGAGGATCGGACCAAGGACCTGGCCCGGGCCCTGGCGCGGGCCCTGAGGGAGCGGGGGGAGGGGAGCCTCTTCCTCCCGCCGGCCGTCAGACAAATGCTGGAAGAGATTCCCCATGGTGAAGCTGACCAAGGCCAAGGCTGAACGGCTCATCCAGGCCTTCACCCAGGCCGCCCTGGCGCTGGATATCGTCGTCCGGACCGAGCGGCTGACCGGGGCCGGCGGGGTGCCGGTCTCCCCCGGGTTGGCCTTGGTCGAAGACAAGTGGACCATCTTCCTGGAAAAAAGGCAGCCCCCCCGGGAGCGCCTGGCCGCCCTTCTGGAGGCCCTGGAGCGGTTCGACCTGTCCGGGGTGGAGCTGGACCAGGCTGCGGCGGACTACCTCGGTTTGGCCATCAAGGCCACCTGATGGCCTTGATGGCCCCCGGCCGGCAAAAGCGCGGTTTTGCCGGCCTTACGAGCGCTTGCCAGCTCGGCGCGTCCACCTGGACGGGCTTTACCAAGCTGCCTCGAGAGGGCCACCTGGTCTCCCTGGACCGGGCTGGCCCTGAGCAAGCCCGACCCTCCCCGCCTGGAAATTGAACCATCCCGGGCAGCCCCCCCCGCCGCCTTCCCGCCCGGACCCATCTCCCGGATCTCGGACTTGAGCAGCTCGGTCATCTTGAGGTGGAAGAGGGTGTTGGCGAAGTGGAAGACGTGGAGGTCGTCGCTGAACTTGATCCCCTGGGGCAGGAGGGCCTGGAGCTCAGGGGTGCGGCTGACTCTCAGGTCGGCCAGCTCCCAGCCGTAGTCCTGGCAGACCCGGCGGATGGCCTCGAGATAAGGCTCATACCACTGGGCGCAGTGGACCTCGGTTTGGGGGTTGTAGGGAAGGATGATGACCTTGACCGCCGCCCCCTCCTCCTGGGCCTTCCGGAGAAGGCGGATCATGGGGAAGCGGTCGTCCTCCCCGGGCCCGGCGGGGTAGCCCCGGGCCAGGCTGTGGTGGCCGCAGCCGGTCTCCGCCGGCTCGGCGTTGGCCACCCGGTCCACGTTGCCGATGGCCTGGGAGAGCCGGACCCTGAACCCCGGCCAGAGGAAGGTTCCCCCGAAGTAGCGGAAGGCCTGGACCATGGGGGCCGGGTCGCCGGAGGGGAAGTAGCCGAGGAAGGGCTTCCAGAACTCGCTGAAGGCCTGGAAGAAGGAGATCTTGGAGGGGATGACGATCCTGAAAACGCTCTCCAGGTAGGTCGAGGAGAGCCGCCGGAGGAGGGTCGGCCGGAGAAGAACCGTCCCCTCCTCCTGGGTCGAGGCCAGGAGGCCGGCCTGGGCCTTGATGTCCTGGTCCCGCCAGTGGTCCAGGTACGACTCCCAGTGAAAGGGGTTGGGGGGCTCGGGCGGGGGCGGGGGGCCGGCGGCGAAGAGAGCCAGGGACTGGTCCTCCACCAGGATCAGCCGCTGGGGCCTGATCCTCTCCTCCATCTCGGCCAGGTATCTTCCGGCCGGCCGGGGGGCGATCAGGTTGGGGATCCCCAGGTCCTCGATCTGGACCAGGTTGGTCAGGAGGCAGTTGTCCCGCAAGAGAAGGGTCAGGCCGCTCTCCGGATCGGGGTTGGTCTTCTCCAGGCCCCGGTGGAAGAGCCACTCCTGGGGCGGGGCAAAGACCATGAAAAAGAGGTAGACCGGGCCCAGGGTCAGGACCGCCGCGGCCGAGAACCAGATCAGGTACTTAGAACTGGAAGTAGATGAAGGCATTGTCGGTCCCGGCCCGGTTGAAAAAAATCATCAGGAGCATGGCCAAGGCGGTCACAAAGTAGACCGGCTTGGGGTACCTCCGGTGCATCCGCCCCCCCCAGGTCCACAAGGCCGCCAGGTGCATGGCCAGGATTATAGCCGCCGGCTGGATTATCCGCCAAAAATCCCAGGGCAGGTCCAGGGGGGTCATCAGGGCTGCGGCCCGGACCTTGATCATCAGCCAGACCGCCGCCAGGGGGTTGGGGGGCAGGGGCGGGTAGTCGAAGAGGAAAGGCAGCATCGACCTGGTTATCCCTAAGGCCTGGTCCAGGGACTGGCTGCGGAAGAAGACCCAGGCCAGGACCACCGCGGCCAGGGTCAAGAGCCTGACCAGGGTCCGCCCCAGCCAGGGTCCCGGCCCCGGCCCGGTGACCCGGGGGAGGAGATAGGGCCGGAAAAGGAAGTGGTCCAGGAGCAGATAGAGGCCGTGAAGGACCCCCCACCAGACGAACATCCAGCTGGCCCCGTGCCACAGCCCCACCAGAAACATGGTCAGGAGCATGTTTCTGGCCAGAAGGGTCCGGGCGCCCCGGCTGCCGCCCAAGGGGATGTAGAGGTAGTCCCTGAACCAGCGGGAGAGGGAGATGTGCCACCGCCGCCAGAAGTCGCCGAAGCCCAAGGCCGTGTAGGGGTAATAAAAGTTGAAGGGGAGCCTGAAGCCGAGGATGTGGGCCATCCCCCGGGCCAGATCGGTGTAGCCGGAGAAATCGGCGTAGATCTGGGCCGCGTAGCAGAGCATGTAGACCCAGGAGATGGTCGCCGGGACGTTGGTGTAATCCGGAAAGCCGAAAAAGAAGTCCACGGCGATGGCCAGGTTGTCGGCGATGACCAGCTTCTTGAAGACCCCCAGGATGATCAGGTAGGAGCCCCAGTAGAAGGGGACCCAGCCGAACCTGGTCCTTCTGGCCAGCTGGGGCAGGAACTCGGTCGCCCGGACGATGGGCCCGGCCACCAGCTGGATGAAGGAGGTGATGAAGACCGAGAAGTCCAGGAGGCTTCTGACCGGCTTGAGGCGACCCCGGTAGACGTCGATGACGTAGCTCATCCCCTGGAAGGTGAAGAAGGAGATTCCGATGGGCAGGAGGATCCCGGCCCGGGGCAGCCCCTCCCCCAGCCCCAGGACGGCCAGGAGACGCCCGGCGTTGGCTAGGAGGAAATCGGAGTACTTGAAGAAGCCCAGGAGCCCCAGGTTCCCGGCCAGGCCCAGGATGAGGGCCCATCTTCTGGCCCTTCCGTCCGCGGCCGAGCCCACCGCCGCCCCGGCCCGGTAGTTGATCAGGACCGAGGCCAGGAGGATCAGGAGATAGGGGTAGAACCAGTAGGAGTAGGAGACCAGGCTGGCCGCCAGGAGGACCACCTTGGCCTGGCGCCAGCTCCCGAACCTCCTGAAGCCGGCGTAGAGGGCGAGGGTCAGGAGGAAAAATATCCCGAACTCGTAGCTGCAGAAAAGCAAGCCCCGACCCTGCTAGACCAGACCCTGGCCGGGTCTGCCCGGACCCCAGGGATAATACCAAGCTGCCTTTGAAGGGCAACTTGGTATGCGCGCCAGGTTAAGTGCGCCGAGCTCGCAAGAAAGCGTAAGGCCGGCAAAACCGCGCTTTTGCCGGCCGGGAGCAATCAAAGCCATTTGTTGGCTTTGATTGCGAAACCTAAAATAAAGCCCGTTGGCGTCCGGCCTGGTCCGGGTCGACCGCGGGGGGAGGATGATCACCTGATCTGGTTCCCCACCGCGTGCTCGTAGCGGTAGATCTCCCCCAGCCCGAAGAGGCTGAAGACCAGGGCGATCCGGGAGTCGTCGCTGGAGTGGTAGTAGCTTCCGGCGATACCCCAGCACTGGCGCTGGAAGCTCAGGGAGACCGTCTGAGAGATGGGGTTCTTGTTGGCCAGGTCATAGATGAACTGGCCCCCGGCGGTCCAGGGACCGGCCACCTTGAGCCTCAGATCGGCCCGGATCTGGTGGAGGTCCACGGCCAAGGAGTCCTCGTTGAACCGCCGCCGCCACTGGAGGCCGAAGTAGTCGCCCCGTTTGTCCCGGATATCGTTGTAGATCGCCACCCGGGGGAACTCGCGCTCATAGGGGTTGTACTCGAGCTGGGCCCGGATATGAAAAAACCGGGAGGGCTGGAAGGTCAGGTCGGCGTTGAGGTTGGTGAAGGGTCTCTTGTCCTCTCCGCCCAGCCTGGCCTCCCGGATGTCGAAGGACTGCCTCAGCTCCAGGCGGAGGAACTCCTCGTAGCCGAACTTGGGGGCCCGGTCAAGCTGGTGGAGCCTGAGCCGGCGCTGGTACTCCTCCCACAGCTCCTCGTCGGTGGTCCCGGCCCAGTTGTCGCCCTCCACCGACCAGTTGGAAAGGATGCTCAGGTAGCGCCGCCGCCACATCTCCTCCCTGAGCCGGTTGAGGTTCTCCACCCCCAGGGCCTTCTTGACCGTCAGGGTGGTGATGATCCTGCCGTCCAGCCTCTCCAGGGGGCTGAGCCGGCCGGAGAAGCCGGGAGCCGGATCGTCCTCCATCTCCGGGGCGTAGCGAAAGGTCAGCCTGGGGGTGATCAGGTGCTTGATCTTCTTCCAGTTGACCCCACCCAGGTCATAGACCTTGAAGATGGCCGTGGACAGGTCCACCTGGCCCGACCAGGCCAGGCGGGACCGCCACTCGTCGAAGCCGTCCGGCTCG
>Ga0209164_1003253_pt1 | contig 15627 bp, 18 predicted proteins | sample MTBNYHSulfiMetaG_FD_187458 | JGI IMG/M metagenome (GOLD analysis project Ga0209164, IMG submission 187458) | Enrichment culture microbial communities from rom New York Harbor, USA that are MTBE-degrading - MTBE-NYH (New York Harbor Sulfidogenic)... | ecosystem: Environmental > Aquatic > Marine >...
CTCGGGGGTCACGGTTTCGCCGGGCAGTGCCGGATCAGACATGTATCGGGCCGCTTGCTCTGCAGTAAGGAGATCTTGACGTGAGGAACCCTCTCCCCGTGCAAAGCGCTCAAGTACTTCACGGTGTACCCGCCACTCCCGGCCAGCTTTCACGCCCCGCAACTGGCCTGTGCGAAGAAGGCGGTATACTGTCTGCTCATCAATTCGGAGGTACTGAGCGACCTCCGGAACGGTAAGTACAGACTGCACGCCTCTCACCCCTCTGACTAACAGTATATAGCCTTATATGGGGTCAGAGATGGTTTGTGTACTCCCGCCATCCTACCTTGAAATCGCCTTCAGCCCCTCTCCTGAGGCCCAATCGGCCTCTTGCAGGTTGTGTCGATGCCCAGTCAGGCAGTGATCAAGAGCCCATGACGCCTAAGGTCAGCGGGGACCGCCACTGCCCGCCGTTGGGCACGAGTTCGCTTATCCAAAAGCCCAGACAAACCAGATTCGGTACAACAGCACCCCCAAGCCCGTATGAACGGCGGCCATCACGGTCGCCTGCCCCGAGCTCAGGCGCGGGCCGCCTGCCGTTCCGACCATCCTTCTGAACAGCCAGACCTGGGCGAGAAGCCCGGCTAAGATGCCCAGACCAAAGACCCAGCCACCACTGCCCAGCAGGATTATCAGCCCGGACGTGATGGCGTAGGTCGCGGCATACCCGGCGAAACTCACGCCGTAGGCGCGCCAGTACCTCAGCTTGGCCCCGGCGAATACGCGCGCGCCGAGCAAAACTACAACCGCCCCGGCCACGGCCCCCACCGCGGCGTTAATCGCGATCCTGACCAGGAGTTCAAGCACGAACCTGGCTAAGCCGCCCGGCGGCGTCCGGCACAGGAGGTCAATCAGCCGCCGCCAATTCATCCGCAGCCTCCGTCCGCCCTGCAGCTCACAGCCCCTTCAGCACCTCCAACAGCTCCTCATAGAACGACCCGAACTCCGGGTACCTCCTCCTGTCAGCCTCGTACTCGGTCAGCTTCTCATAGAGGGGCCTTATATAGCGGAAACCTCGCCCCTCCTCGTTCTTGAGCATCTGCTCCGCTGCCGTCGCATAAGACCCAGTTGACTACTGATGTTGCCTAGAACTATACTGTTGCACAGGTGGTGCAACATGCCGAGAACAGACAACGAGATAATCAAGTCTGGGCTGTCAGAGCTTCGCAAACGTCTGCCATCGGGTTGGGCAGTGGACTTAGATGATAGCATGACTTACTCAAAGATATCGCCCCAACCTGATGGGTTTTTCCGCGTGAAATCACCTGACGGCCGGGAGACCATGCTGCTCGTCGAAGCCAAGCGGCGGCTTGACCCCAGAGGCGTTCTGGAGTTGGCATACCAACTGCGCCGGATCGCGGTGGAATTGGTACCTCTGGCGGTGACCTCTTTCGTCAGTAACACAACTCGAGACCGGCTAAGGGAGGCGGGGATATCATACATCGACTTGGTCGGCAACGCCCGAATCGAACTGAAGGAACCGGGCCTGTATATCGAAACCAGGTTAACAGACCGCGACCCGCTGCCTGACAATCGACCGGCAAGATCCTTAAAGGGTCCCAAGGCTGGCAGGGTGGTCCGCACGCTGGTTGATACCAGCCAACCGCCAGGGGTCAGGGAGCTAGCCAGGCTATCAGGTGTGGACCCGAGTTATGCCTCGCGAGTGTTGTCCCTGCTGACTCGCGAGGCGCTGGTTGACCGGACCCATTCCGGAGGCGTCGCCGCCGTGGATTGGCAGAGGCTTCTTCGGCGTTGGGCCGAGGATGCGCCTCTGCTATCACGGGGGATGCAAGCTTTCTATCTGGAACCTCGCGGACTCACCGCACTGCTCTCAGAGTTGCGGACATCAACTACGGGCTATGCGATCACCGGCAGCCTTGCCGCATCCAGGCTCGCACCCATCGCCCCGCCTCGGCTGGCTACTATCTATGTGCGGGATATTGCGGCTTTCGCATCTGCCCTCGGGCTAAGACCGACCGAGGCGGGTGCAAATGTGTTGCTGGTCAGGCCTCTGGACGATAGCCCATTTATAGGAACCGTCACGGACTCTGGGCTGGAATACGTAGCGCCAAGCCAGGCAGTCGTGGACCTGCTCTCTAGCCCGGGCCGTGGACCTGCGGAGGCCGAAGAGATCATGATCTGGATGAGCCAGAACGAGGAGATCTGGCGTGGATAGCCTGTATGTTCTGGCTCGTAAAGTGCTACTCGACGCCTTGGAGGCGACCGGACCGCATCGAGGAGCCGCGATACTTGTGGGGGCCCACGCGATATACCATCGTGTTGGTGAAGCTGACATTGCTGTCGCCCCCTTCACTACCGATGGGGACTTAGCAATCGACCCTGAGCAACTTGCTGATGAACCGCCTCTGGATATCTCCCTGGTTGGAGCTGGCTTTGTGCGCAGGTCTCACGATGTGGTGGGATCCTGGGTCAAGTACGTCAGCTCAGCTCAGTTAGTGAATGTGCCAGTCATGGTGGATTTCCTGGTTCCCCAGACCGTGAGCCCGGGTCGTAAGCACAGAGGGGCCCGGTTACCGGGGCACGATCCGCTAGTGGCGCGAAGCGCGTACGGCATCGAGGACGCTCTGGTGGACGCCGACTTCATGGAGATCGGCTCTCTCGAACCCGGGGACTCTCGGTCTTTCCGAATCCGTGTAGCCGGGCCGGCGGCCTTGCTGGTATCTAAGCTTCACAAAATCGCCGACCGGGTTGGCAGCCACCGGGGCAGCGATAAGGATGGACTCGATGTTCTGCGCCTGCTAAGGGGTACGCCAACCGACGACATGTCCCGCAGGTTCAGGTTGCTGCTCTCCGACGGCCGCTCGAAGACGGTGGCAGAGGCATCGCTGGAATACCTGACCCGTGACTTCGCCCGTCCTGGTGGTATAGGGGTCGTAATGACGGTGAGGGCCACTACTATGCTGGCGGACCCGGCCGAAATGGCTGCGTCTTGCGTAGTGCTCTCCAACGATCTGCTGGATGCCCTGATGGGACCTACCTAACCCGGGTCAGCTTCACTGGGCCACCCTACATCCACCCTCCCGCCCTCAGCCACTCCAGGCATTTCTCCTCCTCGGCCGCCTCGACGGTGTAGGTTGCCTCGGGCGCGCACCGGGACAGCAACTCCAGCATCTCCCCCATGTCGATGTTCCCCTTGTCGAGCCTCCAGTGCCGGTCCTCCACTCCGTCGTTGTTGTGCAGGTGGACGTGCCCTATCCTGGACCCGAGGTCCTCGACCCACTCCCGCACCGGGACCCCGGAGTTGACGTTCGCGTGGCCCACGTCAAGACACGCCTGGACGCAAGCGTCCCCCACCCTGTCGATCACCTCGCCCAAGAGCCGCGGGTTCTCGTCGTCAACGTTTTCTACCAGTAACTCGATGCCCGCCGGTCCGCAGGCCAGCAGCTCCTGCCAGAAACCGGCCGACCTCTCTGCCCACTCTCCAGGCGGGTATAACCTGGGCGTATACCCCGAGTGGCAAACGACCCTCCGCATCCCGTATCCTGCGGCGATAAGACAGGCCTGCCGCAGCCTTTTCAGTGAGACGGCCCGTATTTCCGGATCGATGCTCCCGGGGGCGAGGTCGTGGAAAGGGGCGTGGAGGATGAGCCCGGATACTCCGCGGGCGTGTTCCCTGACCACCGGGTCCCAAGTCCCCATGTCGTCCATCCGCGTCGCGACCGCGAACTCGATGACCTCCAGTCCTGCCCCAAACCGCCGGGCAAGCCCGGCGCAGTCGGCGGCGTAGGTATTGAGAAAGAACTTCGGTCCAGTGTCGCCGGCGGCCATGCTTCCGTCACCCCTTCGGGGACCTGACTACAACAGAGCCACCGGGTTGACCTGTCACGCCCCTCACGACCGGACGGGCTGCCCCGGAAGGGATTGGACCGACAGCGCGAAAGACATCACCTCGCGATTCTCCGAAGGAGAGGTCACCATGTCCGGACGAAGGACATTCGTTGCCCCCGCCGTGCTGTCCGCCATCCTCGTTCTCCTGGTCCTCGTACTCGCGCTGCCGGCGTGCGACCGGGGAGAAGAGAGGACCCAGACGACCGTCCGCTACTGCTCCGTCTGCGGACGCGAGCTATCCCGCACCGAGGAAACGGTCACGGTGCGCCGGACCGAGCTGGCCGGGTTTCAGCCGGTAGTAGAGGACCGCACCGGACGCTGCGACATCGTCCGGTACCAGTACGCGGTGACGGCATGTCCTAGCTGCGGCAGACGGATCAGCTCTCACGCGACACCGGTCAACCTTTGCGAGCGTGACCTGGCGACCTTCCAGGAGGAGATCGTCCAGGTCGCGGAGTCGCCGTGCACGGTTTGCCAGGTCTGGGAAGCGATGGTCGTGGCAGCCGAACCCGCATCGCACAAGGCCGGCGTCATCGCCATCGGGCCCTACGATACAGGATCGTTGATCAGCTGGGCGGGAGAGGAAACCGTCTGGGTGAGGCCCGGAGACGGCGGCGCTCCCAACATGGTGGTCGAGTTGAGAGATACCCTCCCGGCGCAGGGCTGGACCGCCCGCCGGCTGGTGGGGTGGCCGGTTGACACCGGCGCCGGCCTGTACACGACCGACCCGGCGCTTGGCGGACGCTCGCTGCTGGCCGTGGTCGAGGGGGACTTCTGGCTGTGCGGGATTCCCGCGGGCACCGGCGGCGGACTCGCAGTCCGGAGGCTCGAGCAGGGAATGATCTCGCGGATCTCGCCTGACCTTACCTGCGCCCTGCTCTACACCACGTCGCGGGGAGGGGAGCCGCCGCTCCACTACGAGTTCGCGACAGGGCGGACGGAGCGGTGGGATGGGGTGCCCAACTGGGAGTTTCCCGTGACGGGGGCGGGCTGCGAGTGGTCCCCTCAGGGGACGCACTACCTGTACGTCGAGTCCGGATATCAGTACCTGGTCCGGCAGGTCGCCGGCGGCACGTCCACGCCGGTGTCCCAGCCTGGCGAAACCGCGTTCTTCGGCCAATGGTCGCCGGACGGCGGGATGGTGGCCTACAACTCCTTCGAGGGAGACCCGGCGCCGTTCTACGCGCCCGAGGGCGACCTGGCGATACCCCGGATCTGGGAAGCGCTGAAGGTCTGGTCCCTGGGGGACGGCTCGACGCAGCGGCTCTACGTCCCGGACAGGTGGATCCTCAGCAACAAGGCTGTTTGGTCCGCGGACGGGCGCGCGGTCGCGTTCTCGGCCGGCGGCCTTGGGCCTTCCGGGCCAGAGGGTGGGTTTCGGGAGGCCTGGGGGGACGTCTACGTCTCGCGTCTCGGGGACTCCGGCTGGTCAGAACCAGTCGCGGTCACCGGGGAGGGGCCAGAGGGCAGCACCTGTTCGCCGGTTGAATGGTCTCCGGACGGCGCCTCGCTGCTGGTCTCGGCATGGCCCGCGTCGGGCGCGGCGCCGGAATACAGGGTCGTCAACCCTGCAAACGGTCCGGCTCCGGCCGCGGGCGCCGTCGTGCAGCTGGCGGGGGTCTGCAACGCAAGCTGGCTGAGCAACGAGGGGCTGATCGCGGTCAGAGACGATGGCGCGGAGGGACAGCGCCTGGAGGTGCTCTCGCGGAAGGGCGAACTCGTGGAGGTCCTTGACCAGCCCGAACTAGCCCAAGGTCAGTCGTTTCACGTCACATACGAGCTATCTCCGCTGCGCACGCGGGTCGCGTGGACGGTGCAGGTGTGGTCCAGCGATCCGGGCCAGGAGTTCAAGGTCTGGTTCAAGGCCTGCAGGCTGCGGCACATACCCTAGTCGGCCAGGCGATGATACCGGCGCCCGGCTGCGAAGGTCCAGCCGAGTCCGGTGATCAGGCATGCAGCCGCGGCCGCGAGGGGCGAGTATCCGGGCCACCTCACCAGAGAGACCGCCGCCGCCCCATTCCCCGCGATTGCACCCAGCAGCCCCACGTAGGCCCAATACCACGGGCTCCAGGCCACAACAAGCTGTACGGCCGGCGGGGCCAGGAACACAGCAACTGGGGTGAGGAGCAGCACTCCCGTCATCTTCGAGACCGCCAGGGCCTCTATCCGGTTGGCTGCCAGCGATCCCAACATGAACGCAAGCAGCCCGGCGCCTAGTGACAACGCGGCGATGACAATCAGGGCTTCCGCCCAAGAGGCCGGGGGGACCCCAAAGACCCATAGGCACAAGGGTGCAAGCAGCATCGCCAGTATTGCCTGCCAGCCTGACTGATAGAGCGAGAAGAGCCGCCCGCTGACGGGCATCACGCGCAGGCTTACGGCGGCCCTGGTTTCCCGTTCCGTGACCAGGCCAAAGCCCGCCGCTGTCCCTACGAGGTACCCCGGCATCATCGCAACCAACGGCGCAAACAAGACTTCAACATCGGGTGGAAGCCAGGAGACGTACCGCTTGGCCACTTTGACGAGGATGATTCGCATCACGCCGGCAAAGACCGGCGGCACCACGATCAAGAGCAACATCAGACGGTTTCGAAAGACCGTCAGCATGTCCTTGCGCAGCAGGGCGCGGGCCTTACGCATGGCGCCCGTCCTCCCGTGCCCGGGCGGAGCGGCCTTGCCTGAGGTCTGCCGGCACGCCCCGCACCCGTCTCAGGTACTGCCGTTCGGTCCACGCCAGTGAGACTGCCGCCCACCCCGCAAGCATCGCCAGATAGGCCCAGTACGCGGAGCTTCGCAGAACACCAGGTCCGTGCCTGGCTACCTGTTCCAGCGCGAATACGGCCGGCCCTGAGGGGAGCCACATAAACCACCCGCGTGACACGAGCCCGGCAGTTGCCAAGATCGGCAACTGGAGCAGGCCCTGCATGCGTGCGGCGGCGAACATGAACCGGAAGAAGTCCGTAAAGTGCCCGGCAACGCCTAGTCCAAGGAGCCCAAACGTCACCGAGGTCAGCCATATAGGCGGGATCACGGCCAGCAACCTCGCGTCAGCCGGTGCCACCAGGGCCGTCAGCAGCACGCCTGCCCCGGTTGTCAACAGGCTGATCGAAAGCGCCTTGCCGAGCACGTACTCACCGACGCGCAGTGGGGTCACCGCCACAGCGACCGTCATACCTTGCGTCTGTTCGAAGTAATGCTGGGCTGCGGTGAAGAACATACCGAGCACCCCGGGCTCCGAGAAGAGCATGGCCGGCAGGAGCACGTGCACCAGGCCGGAGAGCGGCTTCGCGCGCAACACCAGGGCGTACAGGACTGTGAGGACAAGGTAGATTTGCGGAAAGAGGTGGCGCCCCTGCACTTTCAGGTTCACCCGGACGACGGCGCCGATGCGGCTCATCTGCGGTGGCCCTGCTCCGGGCCCACTGCCCGTTCCTCGCTCAGAGCGCTGCCTGTGAGCTTGAGAAACACGTCCTCGAGCGTCGGCTCCGTAGTATGGATGGTCTCCGGATCGTTGTCGCGGACCAGCTGCAGAAACCGCTGCTTCTGAGGGGGATCGCCGAGATCAAACTCGGCTGTGCGCAGCTCTCCCTCGCTGCCATCCGGGGCCTGCGAGCACCTGGCCGGGACGCTGCCCACGCCGTCTGCCGCCGGAATTCCAGTCCCTCTCGCCCGGTACTCGACGCGGACCAGGCGCCGGCCTTGGCCCAACTTGAGCCGTCGCGGGGCGTCAATTGCGGCGATCCGGCCGGCGACGATAAGGGCCACCCGGTTGCAGAGCTCCTCCGCAACGGTCATGTCATGGGTCGTCAGAAAGACCGTAGTCCCCTTCTCGCGTTGCTCTTTGATCAACCCCCGGATGGCGACCGAGTGCTGAGGGTCCTGGCCAAGAGTAGGCTCGTCGAGGAACCAGAGTTTGGGCCTGTTGAGAAGCGACCGGGCCAGGGCAAGCCGGGCCTTCATGCCCTTGGAGAACTGCCCCGCCGTCCGCCGGTCGCCCACTGGCAGGTCCAAGAGCCGCAGCAAATCCTGCGGCCGCTCCGTCGGCACATCGAACAACTCCCGGTAGAAACCCAGGTTCTCCTCGGCAGTCAGTTGTTCGTAGAGGTTGGGCTGCTCAAAGCACACGCCGACGTGGTTGTAGTAGTCCGGACCGAAGGCAGAAAGGTCGCGCCCGAAAACTCGCACGGTACCGGTATATCCGTGCAGCAGACCGGTCAATACCTTCTGGGTCGTCGTCTTCCCGGCCCCGTTCGGGCCGAGCAGGCCCAAGACCTCGCCGACCCGCACCTCGAAATCCAGATCTCGGATCGCCGGCCCCGCCGAGCGCGGGTACCGGTAGGCCAACCCGCGAACGCTTATCATCGCCCCTCACCCCGGTCCACGGTGTACAGACCGTCGACCATCAGGTCCAGCGCGGTCTCGATACGGTGAAACACGTCCGAGGGGCTCACCACCCCGGATATCAGGAGACCAGCCAGCAACTGGCTGACTACCTCCGTCAACTCCAGCGGATCCCCGGTACGCATCACCCCGGCCTGCTGGCCCGCCCGGATCAGCCCGGCCAGCACATCTGTGTTTTCCTGCTCCTGAGCCATCTGCCCGGCGGGATCGGCCTGTACCTTCAGCCACACAGGCGTGTCGCGGTCGCCAAGGACGCGCAGGAGCAGGGGGCTGGCGGCCAGGTCACGCATCCCTGCGTGTAACGCGGCCCGAACATCCTCCCGCCGGCAGACGTCAATTCCCTCAAAGAGGTCCCTGAAACGCCTGTGGAAACGCTCGTGCTCGCGCCCGAACGCCTGGCTGAAGAGCTCCTCTTTGCTTGCGAAGAAGCTGTAGAAAGTGCCCTTGGCGATCCCGGCCGCAGCTGTAACGTCCTCGACCGTCACCGCCGTGTATGGCCGCTCAGCAAAGAGCTGGACCGCCCGGTCGAGGAGGATCGCCTTGATCCTGTCGTGCTGGGCCTTGGTGAATCTGGGCATCTTGGCTTCTCCTCTATATGCGAGAGTCTTTAAGGTATTTATGACCGGATTGTACCATTTAGTCATTTAGATGTCGCATGCCCCTACTACGCTCGGGACCCATTTTCCCCTCTTGTCTTGCCAGGGGCACTTTGAAATCGAGGCCCAGGGGGAAGGTACTATCAGCAGTGAGGGGCAACTAATACCCATTGGGTCATCCTGTATTCGCAGGCAACAACGGCCGTCCCCGCAGAAGGGGGTTTGAGAGATCAAGGCAAGCCCTGGCCCCGTCCAGGAGGCTGCCGGGCGCGTCACCGCGGTTCGCGGCAACGTGATCGACGCGGCCTTCGAGGGTAGACTCCCGCCCGTGCGGAGCCTACTTCTGGCCGGCCCGGCCCCTGCGGTCCCGGTCGAGGTGAGCATGCACCTGCCCGGCGGGGTCGCCCGCGGGATTGCGTTCCGCTCTGCCTCCGGTCTGCGCCGCGGCGACGCAGTGACGGATACGGGCGGTCCGATAGCCGTCCCGGTCGGCCCTGACGTGCTGGGCCGCGCCTTGGACGTCTTCGGCGAGCCGATCGACGGGCTCAAACCCGTCTCCGGCCCGCGGCGTTCGATTCACGGCAGGCCGCCCCCGCTCGAGCGGCAGGTCACGACGACCGAGGTCCTGCATACGGGCATCAAGGTCGTCGATCTGCTGGCCCCGCTGGAGCGCGGGGGCAAAGCCGGCCTTTTCGGCGGCGCCGGGGTGGGCAAGACGGTGCTGCTGATGGAGATAATTCACAACATGGTCGGGCGGCACAGGGGAGTCAGCATCTTCTGCGGCATCGGAGAGCGGTCGCGCGAGGGCGAGGAACTCTATCGCGAGATGAAGGACAGTGGAGTGCTGCCGCACACGGTCCTGGTCTTTGGGCAGATGAACGAGCCCCCCGGGGCGCGGTTCCGCGTCGGGCACGCGGCCCTGACGATCGCCGAGCACTTCCGGGACGAGATGCGGCAGGACGTCCTGCTCCTGGCAGACAACGTCTTCCGGTTCGTCCAGGCCGGTGCCGAGGTGGCGGGCCTGCTCGGGCTCCTGCCGTCCCGGCTCGGCTACCAGCCGACGATGGCCACAGAACTGGCGGAGTTTGAGGAGCGGATCACCAATACCCCGACCGGCGCGATTACCTCGATTCAGGCCGTGTACGTGCCGGCCGACGATTTCACGGATCCGGCGGCGGTGCACATCTTCGGCCACCTGTCCTCGACGATCGTGCTCACCCGGCGGATGGCGGCCCAGGGCCTCTACCCGGCGGTCGACCCGCTGCAGTCCGGGTCGCAGATGCTCTCGCCGCGCGTCGTGGGCCAGAGGCACTACGACGTGGCGCGCGCGGTGCGCCAGACCCTGGCGAGTTACGAGGACCTCAAGGACATCATCGCCATGCTGGGACTGGAGGAGCTTTCGCGGGCGGACAAGGCGATCGTCAACCGGGCCCGACAGCTGGAGCGGTTTCTGACGCAGCCCTTCCACACAACGGAGCACTTCACCGGACAGGAAGGACGGACCGTTGCCCTTGCCGACTCGCTCGACGCCTGCGAGCGGATCCTCAATGACGAGTTCGCCGGCGTTCCGGAGAGCCGTTTCTACATGGTCGGCGGCGTAGGGGACGTGGAACTCAAATGAGGCTCAGAGTGCTGCTGCCGCACCGGGTCCTGGTTGATCGCGAGGTCCGCAAGGTCAACGCCGAGGGGCCGCACGGGGCCTTCGGGTTGCTGCCGTCACACGTGGACTACGCAGCCGTCCTGGTTGCTGGTCTCCTTGCCTACGAGACGCCGGGCGGCGAGGAAGGCTTCGTCGCCCACGACGAGGGCATTCTGGTAAAGCAAGGGCCCGAGGTCGCGGTTTCAACCCGTAGCGCCGTCGAGGGGCGCGACCTGGGGACCTTGGGCGGCCTGTTAGCCGGGCAGTTCCGGGAACTGGACGAAACCGAGAGGCGAGCCCGGTCCGCCCTGGCGCAGTTGGAGACCGACCTCGCGAGGCGCATCAGCGAGCTCGACGGGCGGGGGGGTGCGCCGTGACACCGGAGCCTGAGCCCGGCCCCGACCGCCGCGAGGAACACGTGCGATGCGAGGTCATCCGGCGCGAGGAGCGCAAGCTCCGTTCGCGCTCGGAGCCCCGGGTCCCGTGGATCGGTCTGCGGATGTTCGGCATGGTCGGCTGGGCCGTGACGGTCCCGACGCTTCTGGGCCTGGCAGCCGGGCGGTATCTGGACTCGCGCTGGGCTGCGGGCGGTCCGGTCTCGTGGACGTTGACCCTGCTGATCATGGGTGTCATCGTGGGCTGTCTGAACGCCTGGTACTGGGTCGCGCGCGAGGCCCGGCTGGATGCGGCGCAGCCCCGCGGCACCGCTACCAAAGGCCCGGAGTCCGGAAAAGGCAACGAGGGGGGCGGGGCCGCCGATGGCTGAGAGCGCCGCTGCACTGGTCTTACCCGCCGTCGCCGGCGTGGCGCTTGGGCTCTTTTACTTCGGAACGCTGTGGCTGACGATCAACAACCTCGAGCGCAGCAGGTTTCCCGGCGTAGTACTTCTCGTCACCTTCTTCGGACGGCTGGCCCTGACGATGGCCGGTTTCTACAAGGTTTGCGGCGCCAGGGGCGACCGGCTGCTCGCCTGCCTTGCGGGGTTTGTGGCTGCCCGGATATTCCTGGTGCATAGAATCCGGCCGGGGACCAGGGCAGGCGGGAGAGGCGGCGAGGTTGCCGGGGCGCGTAAGGCCGGGGGCCCGCGTCGTGCGGGGGCTGGGCCGGGAGGTGACCGGCATGAACCTGACGCCTGACACAATCGTCGTCTTCCGTCTCGGCCCGTGGCCTGTCAACCTGACCATCGTCCTAACGTGGTTCATCATGGCCCTGCTGGTCGCCGCCGCACGGGCGGGGACGCGCGACCTGACAAACGACATCAGGCCCCCGCGGTGGCAGATGGCCCTGGAAATAGTGGTCGAGGGCGTCGTCGATCAGATCCGGGCGCTCAGCCCGCATCACCCCGAGCAGATACTGCCCTTCGTCGGCACGCTGTTCCTGTATATCCTGACGTCCAACGTGCTCGGGGTGGTGCCGGGGTTTCATCCGCCGACCGGCTCGCTGTCGACGACTGCCGCGCTCGCGCTCTGCGTCTTCCTGGCCGTTCCCTACTACGGGGTGCGGCAGCACGGCCTCGGGGGATATCTCCGGCGGTACGTTCAGCCAAATATCGTGATGCTGCCCTTTAACGTCATCGGCGAGCTGTCACGGACTCTATCGCTGGCCATCCGTCTCTTTGGGAACGTCATGAGCGGGACGCTGATCGCGGCCGTGCTGATCGCCGTGATACCTTTCTTCTTCCCCGCCGCCTTGCAGGCCCTCGGCCTGTTGACGGGGGTAATCCAGGCGTACATCTTCGCCGTGCTCGCCGCGGTCTACATTGCCTCGGCCATCGCCGTGCAGGAAGAGTCCCGAAGCGCAACTGCCGGCGTGCCCGACCACAAAGGAGATGGTCCTTCTGCCTCCTGACCTGATCGCAGTAGCCTCGATCGTCATCGCGGGCATCACAATGGCCATCGGCTCGATCGCCCCCGCCCTCGGGCAGGGGAGGGCCGCCTCGCAGGCGCTGCAGGCGATTGCCCAACAGCCGGATGAAGCCAATACCATTACGCGAACCCTTTTCATCAGCATGGCGATGATCGAGTCGACGGCCATCTACTGCTTTGTCGTGAGCATAATCCTGCTCTTCGCCAACCCATATGCTCGTTAACTGGTTGACCGTCTTCGCTCAGGCGCTGAACTTCATCGTCCTGGTGTTTCTGCTGCAGCGATTCTTGTATAGACCCATCGTGGGCGCCATGAGGCACCGACAGGAGCGGATCGCGAGGCAAGTCGAGGAGGCCAGGCAAGCGCAGGCCGAGGCCGGGGCCAGCAGAGATCGCTACGATGCGCTGCGCGCCCGGCTCGACGCGGACCGGGAGGCCGAGATGGAGCGTGCCCGGGCCGCGGCGGCCCAATGGGCGGCCGATCAGCGCGAACTCGCCCGGCAGGAGGTCGAGCTCCAGCAGCAACGGTGGACTGGTGCCCTGGCCGCCGAGCAGGAGCGCTTCTGGCGCGACTTTGAGGGGCGCGTCGCCCGCGAGGTGTACTCGACCGCGCAGGAGGTCCTCGGCGAACTGGCAGGGGTCCGGCTGGACGAGCGGATCAGGGAGAGGTTCCTGGAGCAGCTGGCGGACCTCAGCGGGGACGACGCGGAGCAACTCGCCGGGCTGATCGCAGGCGGAGGCGCAGGCGGGATCGGACCCCGTGCGGAAGTCGAGGTGTCGAGCGCTCACGAACTCGACGGGGAGTACCGTGAGCAGGTGACGAGTTCTGTCGAAGCCCTGCTGGGCGGTGAGGTCGAGTTGACCTTTGTGGAGCGGCCGGAACTGCTGGCGGGCATCGAACTGCGTGGCATCGGCTGGAAGATCGGGTGGAGCCTCCGCGGCTACATCGACGCCATGAACCGGAGGATCAGCGGTCACGTGGCCGCCGTGATGGAGTCGGCCGCGGCCAGCGCAGGCCAGGAGGCAGGTGGCCGGGACGGCACCGTGAGTGCAGGTTTCGACCCGGACGGCGGCGCGGCCGTCGATGACGGCGCCAGCGCCCATGGGCCGGAGGGGCGTCGTTGAGGAAACCCAGCAGCGAGCCAGGAGGACGGGGACCGGGAGGCGGCAGGCAGCCGGAGGGCCGGCAGGAGCCCGGCGGCCGGGGCCCACTCGCCGAGCACGTCGAACGGGCTCTCAACCTCGTCGCGGCCCGGCGCGATCAGGCAAGGTCGAGGGGCGTCGAGGTCGAGGAGATCGGCGTCGTCGCCCGGGCCGGCCAGGGAGTGGCCTCGGTGACCGGTCTTCCGGGCGCGCGGCTGGACGAACTCCTGACAGCGGAGCGCGGAGGCGCCGGCCTTGCCTTTGACCTCGAGCCGGGCATCGTCGGGTACGTGACCCTCCGGGGGGCAGACTTGCAGGCAGGCGACGAGGTCCGCCGCACTGGACGGGTGCTGGACGTGCCCGTCGGCGAGGGGCTGTTGGGCCGGGTGGTCGACCCGCTTGGCGCCCCGCTGGACGGCGGCGCTCCGCCCGAGCCTGAGGACCGCTGGCCGGTGGAGCGTCCTGCCCCGCCGATAATGCACCGCGACCCGGTCGCTGTGCCTCTGGCGACGGGGATCAAGGTTGTCGACGCCCTGGTGCCGGTCGGGCGAGGCCAACGGGAGCTTATCCTTGGCGACCGTCAGACCGGGAAGACGGCCGTCGCCGTCGACACGATCATCAACCAACGGGACAGCGGGGTTCTCGCCGTCTACTGCGCGATCGGCCAGTCGAGCGCGGCGACCGCCAGGATCGTCGAGACCTTGCGAGAGCGCGGCGCGCTGGAGCACGTCGTGGTCGTGGTCGCCCCCGGCGAGGCGCCCCCCGGCCTGCAGTACGTTGCCCCGTACGCCGCCACGTCCATCGGGGAGTACTTCATGGGGCAGGGCCGCGACGTGGTCATCGTCTACGACGACCTGTCCAAGCACGCGCGCGCCTACCGCGAGCTTTCGCTGCTCCTCCGGCGCCCGCCGGGGCGCGAGGCCTTTCCGGGGGACATCTTCTACATTCACGCCCGCCTGCTCGAACGCAGCACCAGGCTTCGCGCGGAGCACGGGGGCGGCTCGCTCACGGCCCTACCCATCGTTGAAACCGAGGCGCAGAACATCTCTGCCTATATCCCAACGAACGTCATCTCCATCACCGACGGCCAGATCTACCTGTCGCCGGAGCTGTTTAGGCTGGGCGTCATGCCGGCCGTCGACGTGGGGCGCTCGGTTTCGCGCGTCGGAGGCAAGGCCCAGCTCCCGGCCTACAGCCAGGCTGCCTCCACGCTGCGGTTGACATACTCGCAATTCGTTGAGCTGGAGGCATTTGCCCGCTTTGGCACCCGGCTCGATCCGGAGACCCGCCGGCGCCTCGACCGCGGGCAACGGGTCAGGGAAGTGCTGAAGCAGCCCCAGTTCGAACCGGTCGGGGTCGTCGAGCAAATCGCGGCGGTCGTCGCCCTCAACGAGGGGTTGTTCGACGCCGTGCCGGTCGAGTCCGTCACCGCAGCCGAGCTCGTCGCGCGAAGGGTCTTGCAGGAGAGGCTGCCTGAGACCGCCCAACGGATCCTGGAACGGCGGCGGATGAGCGACGGCGAGAGATCGGCACTACTCGACGAGATGCGAGATGCGCTGGTTCGCGAGGGGCTGCTGGACGCCGTTTCAGGCGAGGCGGCCGGCAGCGGGGGGGAGCCCGGTCCCCATGCCTAGCGCAGAGGAACTCCGGCGGCGGATAAAGGGCACCCGCGAGCTGGGTTCTGTCGTCCGCACGATGAAAACGCTGGCCGCCGTGAGCGTCCACCACTATGAGGAGGCAACAGACTCGCTCGCGGTCTACCGCCGCACGGTCGAACTCGCCCTCCAGGCGGTAGCCTGGCACATGCCCGCTGAGCTCGTTGCGCAGGGCCACGTGACGCGGAAACCTGCCCCGGGGAGACAGGACGACCGCGGGCCCGCAGAGGGCGCGATCGTCTTTGGGACGGACCAGGGCATGTGCGGGGCGTTCAACGACCAGATTGCAGAGTACGTGGCGGAGGTCCGGCGGGCAGGCGGCGGGCGTGCCCAGGTAGGCGGCGCGGGGGTCCGCGGCCCGGTCTGGGCGGTAGGCGAACGGCTCTTGCCGGCATTGCACGATGCCGGACTCGGCCCGGACAGGACGTTTGCCGCGCCAG
>Ga0209164_1003256_pt1 | contig 15624 bp, 12 predicted proteins | sample MTBNYHSulfiMetaG_FD_187458 | JGI IMG/M metagenome (GOLD analysis project Ga0209164, IMG submission 187458) | Enrichment culture microbial communities from rom New York Harbor, USA that are MTBE-degrading - MTBE-NYH (New York Harbor Sulfidogenic)... | ecosystem: Environmental > Aquatic > Marine >...
CGGGAGCTGTACCGGGCCCGCTGGGCGGGGATCAAGCGGGAGCTCGGGGCCGGGAGGGAGCTGCCGATTCCCCGGGGATTCGCAGCCCTGCAGGTGCACCCTCTTCTGCTCAAGCGCCACCGGGGAGTCAACCGCCTGGAGCAGGCCAACTACCTGGCCCTCGATTACTCCTACGAAACCGGGCTCAGCGGATTCCGGCTTGGCGTGCTGGGGGACCTGGCGGGCAAGTGGGGCGCATCCTTGAGCCTGGAGAGCTCGCTCTGGCGCCGGCTGGACCTGGGGCTGGACGCCTATGCGCTGTTCTCGGCCGGCGCCGGGGGGATCGCGGACCCCTACCTCTACGGGCGGCTGGGTGCCGCACTGCCGCTTCCCATCGGGGAGCGGATGGCGGCGGGTCCCTTCTTCCGAGGGGAGCTGCGCCTGGACCTGCCGGGCTGGGGGCCGGTCTTCTGCGCCAGCTCCGGCCTCATGGGGCGCCTGTCTGCCTCGGGGTCCCGGCAGTTCCTGGCGGGGGAGGCGGCCTGGTTTGTGGAATCTCCGGCCGTGCACGGGGTGAGCGGCGAGCTGCTCGGGCGCGTCCGGTTGGCCGGACCGCTGGAGGCGTTCGCCCGTGGGCTGCTCCGGGCCTCGCTCTCTCCGGGTGCCGGAGGGATCTCGGCCACCTTCAACGACTTCTACAGGGGGGTGCCGGCCGGCGGCGAGGCGGGTTCGTTCATGGTCCTGAACGGGGAGCTGATCCTGGCGCCGGCCTCCCTGTCCTTCAGCCTCTGGGAGCTGTTCCAGCTGCGCAACCTGGAGCTCTCGGCCTTCTGTGACCTGCTCTGGGAGGACGTGGCCGCTGCCGCGCCCGCCCCGCCGCCCTCGGTGGGGGCGAGCCTGGCCGGGGAGATGGCCTTCCTGGGGCTGCTTCCCCTCTACGCCTCCCTCGCCGGGGGCTACGACCTGGGGTCGGAGCGGCCCTTCTTCATCCTGAATCTGAGCTCCCCCTATTAAGGGGGAAGCTCCCCCCCGGAGACTCTACAGCAGGCCCACCCGCAGGCCGAAGGCGATTCTGCTGACGGTGCCCCCCTCGATGTCGGAGGAGATGAACCACAGCTGGTACTCCGAGTACAGGGAATAGGCGTTGAAAGCGCGCCAGCGGGGGATCTCGAAGCGGGCGCTCCGCGACAGGTTATTCCTGGCCGCCTGCTCCGCCGGGAACGACGACGGCGGGGACCACGGCCGGGGATCGACTTCGACCAAGGACCCGGTAGGCGCTCCTGTGCTACACGATCACCAGTTCTGCGCCCGATTCCCTGATGAACTGGGAGTACTCATCCGGAATGCCCGCGTCGGTAATCACCACCTGGAAATCGGAGAGATCGGCGAAGTACACGCTCTTGGTCTTTCCGAACTTGGAGGAGTCCACGACCAGGATGCGGTTCTGGGCGGATTTCAGGATCGCCTTTTTGATGTCGAGCTCGTGGGGGTACACGGTGGTGACTCCAAGCTCCGCGTGGATTCCGGCCGCCGACACGAACGCCCGGTCAGCTCGTGTCCGCCGGATCAGCTCGGTGCCCTCGGGGGAAACGAAGGTCATGATATCCGGGTGATAATAGCCTCCGGCAAAGATGATCCTGCAGTTCTTTTTCTTGTAGATGGCAAAGAGCGAGTTGAGGGTGAAGGTGAGCACCGTGACGGGCAGATCGTCGCGCAGGAACTTCGCTATGTATTCGGTCGTGGTTCCTATGTCCAGGATGATCGTCTCGTTGGGCTCGACGAGGGTTACGGCCCTCTGGCCGATCTTGAGCTTCTCGATGGCCCTCACCGACTCCTCTTCGGCCACGAGATACTCGGTCTCGTCCCTTGCGGTCGTCTTGAGCACCGCGCCGCCCGGAATCAGCTCCACGACGTTCTCGTTCTCGAGGAGACTGAGGTCCCTCCGGACGGTCATCTCTGAGACTCCGAAACGCTTGGTGAGGTCCTTGATGCTGACGATGTTCCGGTGCCGCAGGCTCTTGACAATCTCCTGAATCCTGCCGTGCTTGTTCACTCCAACTCTCCTGGCGGCTTCCCTGCGGCCCCGTCGGTGCCCGCGGCGCCTGCCGCAACTCGCCGTTCTTGACGGGTAGTCAGGCAGCGTCACTGCCGCACCAACCGGCCGTTCTCGCCTGATGATGCTATATTAACATTAAGCCACAGAGGTTGTCAAAGCCCGACGAGCCCGGCCACGACAGAGGACGCAAGACCGCCAATCCGGCTCGTGCCCCATTCGCTCGACTCGAAATGGTTGGCATTTAATTGTTGCCTGTGAAAGGACAAAGAAGGTGGGGTTTTGGCCATCCAGCATTATCCATCGCAGGGAAACCAAGTGCGCGGAACGGTACCTGCGAGGGGAGAAAACAGAGAGCCAGATCTTGACAACTCGCCGCAAATGTGATAAAAAAGACACATATATTGATCTTGCATTCACATATGGGTGCACCGGGGGCCGTGCGGCCGATGTGAGCGCCCATCGCGGCCCAGGCCCATCGCCGGAAGGCCAAGCTCAATGAAGGCATTCGCATACGTGGCAAACCACAACCTTGCTCTCCTCGACAAGCCCAAGCCAAGGGCGAGCGAAGACACGGCGGTGGTCCGCATGCTGGCGGCGGCCATCTGCGGGACGGATCTTCGTACTTTCCGACACGGAAGCGAGAGAATACAGCCGTCGCGGGTCATGGGCCACGAGGGCTGCGGAGTGATCGAGGAGGTGGGCGCGTCGGTCGAAGGATTCCGGGTGGGGCAGCGGGTCGTGGTGGTGCCGGCGGTCGGCTGCGGCACCTGCCGCTGGTGCCGGATGGGAGCCACCAACGTGTGTGATCGCCTGCAGACCGTGGGGTTCGACTTCGACGGGACCTTCAGCGAGTACATGGAGGTCCCGGCCCAGGCTTTCCGCATGGGCAACGTTCTGGCCCTGGATCCGGCGGTGCCGACGGAGCAGGCGGTCCTGGCCGAGCCGGTGGCTTGCTGCCTCAACGGGCAGGAGTACTTGGGCATCGGGGAGGACGACACCGTGTTCGTCTTCGGCGCCGGATTCATCGGCTGTGTTCATGCCGAGCTGGCCCTCAAGAAGGGGGCCCGGCAGGTCGTAATCGCAGATGTCTCGGCGGACCGGCTGTCGAAGGCGTCGGAGCTGTTGCCGGCGGTGGTTACCTTCGACTCATCGAAGTCCGATCTCGCGCCGTTTGTGCAAGACCTGACCGGCGGGCAGGGCGCCGATGTGATCATCACGGCATGCCCGTCCGGACAGGCGCACCGCGATGCCACGCGGATCGCGGCCATCCGAGCGAGAATCAGCCTGTTCGGTGGAATCCCGGGGGAGGGAGTCGGCTTTCTGGACAGCAATACGATTCATTACCGCGAGCTGTCCGTTTTCGGCTCCCACGCCTCTGTCGTTGCCCAGAACCGCCGGATCGTCGAGTGGATAGGAAAGGGAGAGTTGAATCTGGGGAAATACATCTCGGCCACCTACCCGCTGGAACAGATAGGGGACGCATTCCAGGCCCTCGACAGCGCGCGGGTCCTCAAGGTGCTGATCATCCCCGGTCGAAGTTCATAGCCAGCGGGGGGGTACGTACACATGAAGAAAGGCTACATTCTGGCGATTGACCAGGGCACGACGGGCAGCCGCGTGATCCTGTTCAATCATGTCGGCGAGATCCACTCCATGGCCTACCGGGAGCTCCGCCAGATATTCCCGAAACCGGGCTGGGTGGAACACGATCCTCTGGAGATCTGGAGCTCCGTCAAGGAGTGCATGAGCACTGCTTTGCGGGACGGGAAGGTGAGCGCGAAGGAAGTGCTTGCCGTCGGCATCACCAACCAGAGAGAAAGCACGATCCTGTGGGAGCGCGATACGGGCCGGCCCGTGTACAATTCCATCTGCTGGCAGTGCCGGAGGACCGCCGGAATCTGCGATGATCTGAAGTCCGCCGGGCACGAGCCCAAGATCCGGGAAAAGACCGGGCTGGTGATCGATGCCTATTTTTCCGGCACCAAGATCAAGTGGATCATGGACAACGTTCCAGGGGTCAGGGAGAAGATCGGCCACGGCAAGATCTGGATGGGGAACATTGACTCGTGGATCATATACAATCTGACCGGGGGCAAGTCCCACGTCACCGACGTGTCCAACGCCTCCCGGACCATGCTGTACAACATCCACACCCTCGAATGGGACGACGAGATCCTCGGCTGGCTGGGTATTCCCCCCGCGATCCTGCCGGAGGTGTTCAATTCCAGTGGAGTGATAGCTCATGCGGATCCAGAGGTCTTCTTCGGCGAACGGGTGCCGATCGCGGGGGTGGCCGGGGATCAGCAGGCGGCCACTTTCGGGCAGGCCTGCTTCCGCCCGGGAATGGCGAAGAACTCCTACGGTACGGCCCTGGCGGTGATGATGAACACGGGGGAAACACCAGCGCGTTCCGAGAGCGGGTTGACCACGGATCTTGCCTGGCGAATCGGGGACACGGTGGAATACGCCCTCGAAGGGGTGATCTTTATCGGGGGGGCCGCCGTCGACTGGCTGAGGACCGGCCTGGGGGCGATCAAGGACGCGCAACACTGCAGCGAGCTGGCTGCCCAGGTGCCGGACACCGGAGGGGTGTACCTCGTTCCGGCATTCACGGGGCTATGCGCTCCGTACTGGGACATGTACGCCCGCGGCTTGATCATCGGCATCACCCGGGGCACGAGCCTCCAGCATGTCGCCCGCAGCGCTCTGGAATCGATGGCGTATCAGACCAAGGACGTTCTGATCGCCATGGAAGCCGACTGCGGGAAAGCCCCAACCACACTCCGTGTGGACGGCGGTGCCACCAAGAGTGACTTTCTGATGCAATTCCAGGCGGATATCCTCGACCTGGCGGTGGAGCGGCCCGTGGTAACCGAGATGGCCTCCCTCGGCGCCTGTTATCTGGCGGGGCTCGGTGTCGGCTTCTGGGACAGCAGAGACGAGCTCCAGGCCCAGTGGAAGGTCGACAAGGTCTACGAGCCCGACATGGAGAGCAGCCGGCGGCAAGAGCTGTACGCGGGTTGGAAGCGGGCGGTCGAAAGGACCTTCGGATGGTCCCGGGAGGAGCCAACGCCTGGCTGAACCAACACACCCCGCGACGCGTGGCAGGCAAGGAGCACGACACTTGGAACCGAGATTTCACGGCAAAGTAGCGATCATCACGGGTGCGGCCAAGGGTATGGGGCTGCAGACCGCCGTCGACATGGCGGGGGAAGGCGCATCCGTCGTGATCGCGGACATAGACAAGGAGGCCATCGACGCGGCGGTCGATTCCATGGGCGCCGCCGGAGGCATCGCCGTGGGGCGACTCTGCAACGTAGCAGACCGTTCGCAGGTGGACCGGCTTGTCGCGGAAACCCACGACAGATTCGGAGCCGTTCATATTCTGGTCAACAATGCCGGCGTGCTCATTACGGGAACGATCGAGGAGACTTCGGACGAGATCATCGACAGGACCCTGGACATCAACGTGAAAGGGATCCTCTATGCGGTCAGGGCCGTGACGCCGATCATGAAAGCTCAGCGCTACGGCCGGATCGTCAACGTCGCCTCCATCACGGGCAAGAACGGCGACAACACGACCGTGTTCGTGTACGGCGCCTCCAAGGGGGCGGTGATCAGCCTGACCCGGTCGGTCGCCCGACAACTGGGCCCGTTCGGCGTAACCTGCAACGCCATCGCCCCTCACGCGGTCATGACGGAGCTGATGCGCTACTGGGACGACGAGAAGAAACAGGCGAGCGCCTCCCGAATCCCGGTGGGGCGGCTCGGCACGGTGCAGGACATGTCGAACCTCATGTGCTTCCTCGCCTCCGATCAGGCTTCCTACATCAACGGCGAGACCGTCAACATCAACGGCGGCTACTACATGGATTGACGATGGTTTGAGGGCTCCGTGCGGATTGGCGGTCCCCCCTCTGATGTATCGAGACTGCAGAGGCGGTTTCAGCTGAAGTACCAGCCGCCGTTCACCGTGAGGGTCTGCCCGGCAGTGTAGCCGCTGCTGGAGATCAGCGCTGCCAGCCCGGCCCCCCACCGCTTCCGGCACACGCCCGGCAGGCAAGCCTGAGTGGGCACGAACGCGGACTTCGGGTCGATGCCGATGATCCGGTCCCGGCCGGCCTACGGCGCTGGTCAGGACCATGGCCGCGCGCTGCCAAAGCTCGACTTTTCCTCGCGCCCGTGAGGGTCACCGCACGACCGCTGGTATCGTCGGTCGTGGGTCTGCTACTTCACGATCGTCCGCATCAGCTTGCCCCGCTCGGTTGTAGCGATGGTCATGATGATGGCAATGATACCCAGGACCACGACCTGGATGTCGCGGCCCGCCCCGACCATGAGGAGCCCGGACTGGATCCAGGTAATGATGATCACCCCCAGAAGGGTCCTCTGCGGCCCGCCGACCCCTCCCTTGAGCGACGTACCGCCTGCCACGACGCTCGCGAATAGCGGTATCATCATGTCCGACCCGATCTTGACCGAGCCGCCGCCGAGCTGCGACATGTACAGGACACCCGCCAGTCCGGCGAGGAGGCTGCTCAGCACGAACACCACGATCCTGTGCCTAGCCACATTGACTCCCGATATGGCCACGGCCTTCGGATTGCCGCCGATGGCGTAGGTACGCCGTCCGAAGGGCGTGATGACCGCTATGCTCGTACACAGGATCCAGGTGCCGATAGCCCAGTAGAATATCGAGGGCATTCCGAGGATGAAGGTAACAGCGATGCTCCGGAATCCTGGGTGGTTCATCATCATCAGAAAACCCTTGGACAGAACCAGCGCGATCCCATCGATCACGACCGAGATGCCCAGGGTGGCCATGAACGAGGGGACCTTCAGCTTGGCGAACAGCACTCCATTGACGAAACCGATAGCCGCGCAGATCGCCAGGGCGAAGGGGATCACCAGCAGCCCCAGCTTCCCGATGTACATCACGCACAAGAGCGCGGCAAGTTTCATGACGCTCACCACGGAGAAGTCGAAAGAGCCCATCATGATCACCAGCGTCAACCCACAGGCCGCAATCAGGAAGTACGACATCGAGTAGGCGATAGTTACGATGCCCTGGTAGCTGAGGAAAGCCGGATTGAGGATCTGGAATACCACGATCACCACCACGGTTGCCACGATCGGCATGATCGTACTGGTGGTGGCATATCGTCCGAGAGATGGGAAGAAGCGCCGTTGGTTCATTGCCTTGTCGCTCATGTGACGTCCACTCCTCTCATCCGGGTCCCCCGGGAGCTCAGTATGATGGACACGATGAGCACGAGACCTACGACGAGATCGATCAACTCCGGGCGCAAGGGGGACAGGTGGAGCCCTCGGTAGAGCACGGCGAAGGTCAGCACACCGAGGATCGTTCTGTGCGGTCCTCCACTTCCCCCCACCAGGGGCGTCCCGCCCAGAATGATGGCCACCAGAGGCCGGACCACGTTGTTGAGATTGAACTCCACCGCCGCCGAGCCTCCGAGATGCTTGAACAGAATCACCGATCCAACTCCCGTGAAGGCCCCGCTTATCGTGAACGCCAGAATCTTGTACTTGTCGACATCGATGCCGGCCAGTCGAGCTCCCTCCTCGTTCGAGCCGATGGCAGAGAAATACACCCCGAGCCTGGTGCGGAGGGAGATGAAGACCGCGACCAGGACGATCGGAATCGACAGGAAGAAGGGAGTCGGAACGCGGGGGACCAGCCGCGCCGTAATGAACCCGTAGCCGGGAATGCTTCTCGGGTATCCGCCCGCCAGGACGACCGTCAGGCCCCAGTAGGTGATCAGAAGACTCAGGGTGAGGATGAACGACGGTATTCTGCCTTTCGTGTGTATGACCCCCACGATGAACCCGGTTGCCACTCCGAGGATCGGAATCACCAGCAACGCCACTGGTCCGATGATCGGGGAAAGAAGCCACAGGAGGATGCTGCCCAGCATCCAGATCCCGATGAAGGAGAGGTCCATGGAGCCGAGCACCATCACGATGGAAGGACCAAGGGCGAACAGCATCAGGGTCACGAACTGTCTCAGAGTGGCCGTCAGGTTAATCGGCGAGAGAAACTGCTGCGAGTACAGAACCGAGAAGATCGCTAACAGACCGAGGAAGATGAGCACGACGGGATAGTTCTTCACGGCCTGGACGGCATTCTTGAATGAGGATTTCTGTTTGGCCGGACCGTTCATGCTTCCACCACCTCCTTGAGTCGCTCTGCGCTGATGATCTCTTGCACCTTGCCCTGTCGCATGAGCACTATGCTGTCGCAGAGGGTCGAGTACTCTCTCGAGTCGTCGCTGACGAGAATCATGGAGATGCCCCTGCCCTTCATGTCCAGAATGGTCGCAAAGATATCCTGCCGAGAGCCCACGTCTATGCCGATCGTGGGGTCCTCCAGGAGGAGAATCTGGGGGCTCCTCTCGAACCACTTCCCCACGGTGACCTTCTGCTTGCTGCCGCCGCTCAAGGCGCTGACGGGCGTGCTGACATTCGGCGCACGTATCCTCAGCCGCTCGACGATCCTTTCGGCCATCCTTTTCTCGGCGTTGAACCGAATGATCCGAAAGATCTTGCCGATCACCTTGGCGATGTTGAGAATCGAGATGTTCTTTGCTATCGACCAATCGTGCAGAAGCTCGTTGCCGGTATCTCCGGAAAAGTATCCGACCCCTCTGCTCAGCCTGATATGAGCGGGTTCGCGGTTTTTCGCCTCCTTGCCCATGATCGAGAGGGTTCCCCGGTCGAAGCCGTCCAGACCGGCGAGCGTCCTGATGAGCTCGCTCTTGCCGGATCCGGCCGGGCCGAAGAGACCGAGACACTCACCGCGATGGAGCTCAAAGCTGATGTCGTAGTAGCTGCCCTTCTTGGCCAGCCCCTCGGCCTCCAGCACCACGCCAGCGTTTCGGGCTGTCGCGGAGACAGCCCCTGGTTGATGCTCCAGAATCTCCTTGCCGACGATCACCCTGGTCAGATCCTCTTCGGTGACCTGATCCGTCGCCATGTCATAATGCCCGACGAGCTTCCCGTCACGCAGCACCACCACCCGGTCCATGCATTCCATGACCTCCTGCATGATGTGCGTAACGAAGATGAAGGAGGTATTCTCCTTCATCCCAGAGATCTCATCGAGCAGCTCCTTGCGTTCTTCGATCGTGAGCGGCGCCGTCGGCTCATCGAGAATGATTACGGACTGAGTGTTCTCGTCGTCCTGCTCGACCCGCACACTCAGGATGGCCTTCGCTATCTCCACCATCTTCTGCGTGGACAACGGCAGCTCGTGCATGAAGTCGTCGACGTCGCACTGAACATGGAGCTCTTTCAGAATCTCCCGGGCGTGTGCCTTGATGCGGTCGGTCTGCAGGCCCGTTCTGCCGACGTACCTGTCCTCGTTGCCGAGAAAGAGAAATTGGTGCACTCTGAGACTGGGAACGACTCCTTTTTCCTGGTAGACGATCGAAATTCCCTTCCTCGCCGCTTCTTTCGGGTTCTTCGGGAACGGGACTTTCACCCCTCTGTATGCCCATTCGCCCTGATCGGGCGGGTAGACGCCCACCAGGATCTTCATGAGCGTGGTCTTGCCGGCACCATTCTCACCGACGACCCCTACGATCTCGTTGGGATAGACTTCCAGGCTCACATCATCGAGGGCGCGCACGACTCCCCCGAACGTCTTGGAAACACTCCGCACGTTCAGTATCGGAGTACCTGCTCGTTCATTCATGTCCATACGCCTCCAACCTCGCAAGACCATTCCTGGACCATGCGAGCCAACGCCGCCATACCCTTGTGTCGTACTGCCCCATCATTATAGGTGCTTCCGCGCGTTGCTGTCCAATCCGATCCAAACGTGCTGTCCCCGACGGCGGCATATCTGCCCGTGTGCCGCCCGTCGGTGCGGACTGACGTCCCCTTCCAAAAGGCGCAGCCCCCCTTTCTCGAAAAGAAAGGCTGCGCCTCGTGGCGAACGGCCGGAGCCTGCTCACTTCAGGTCTCCGGCCATGAACTGTCAAGCGGTTCTCTTGTTCCTACTCCCAGACCGGCTCCAGCTTGATTTCAGGCGGCAGTTTCTTGGCATACTCCTGCGCCGCGTCGAACGAGGTCATCCAGCTTATGTCGAGGAAGTGCTGGTGGAGAGCCGCCACATGTTTCCTCAGGGCTTCCTTGCTTCCGAATTTGTTCATCTTGGCAGGGAAGTAGAAGTCGTGTGACCCCAGGTAGGTGCCTCCCCCAGCGTGCCGGTCGTACCGCAGACCGAGCTCCTCACACTTCGAGACGGAGAGCAGCCTGAAGTCGTATGGGTACTGTGGATTGGCCTGTTCCATTTGCATCAGGATCTGGTCGAGGTTCTCTTTGAGCGGCCCGGTGTTGAAACTGGGATGGTCGGAAATGCCCGCCGACTCGGCAAGCTTTTCCAGTTCGCCTGGTTTCCCATACAGGTCCAGGGTACCGGTCTGGAGCATTTCATCGGGCTCCGGGTACCAGGCGCCGACGCACATGTCGTACAGCATCGGGACGAGTCGCCCGCCGAAGTACGGAATCGCGAACCCCGAGGTGCACAGGAAATTGCCGTTCAGGATTTCCTGAGCGGTCGTCATTTCCATGTCCCGGGAAGCCGTGAACGGGCCGATCCTCACTCCCCGGTCCTCCAGAGCCCGAAGGGCTCCCATGGTCTGGGAATCGTTGGCGCCCCAGAGGCCCTGATAGTCGGTTCGGGCCGCCAGCGAAGCCTCAGCAGCCCTGCGGCCGCCCTCGAAGCCCCATTCGCCGTACTGGAAGCCCATCAGCTGCATGTTCGGGTACCTCTGGAGGGCCTGGAAGATACCCAGGTTGATGTAGACGGTCGATACGGTGGCGGCGGACTTGCTCGCCTGGTGGATCAGAATCTTGTTTCTCCCAGCGAGCTTCATCTTCTCCATCAGACAGGTCAACGGAATGAAGGTCTGCTCGTCTGAAAACGGGGTGTTGTCGATGACCCATCGAGGACCGTAGTCCCCAGGCATGATGTCGCCGGTGTACCCGAAATAGGTCGCGATGAACACGTTGTTCTCGTTGGCGATCTGCGCCAGCTCCGGCATCACGGACATATCGGGAACATTGTAGATAATCGCCTTGGCCCCTGCCGCGATCATGCTTTCGGTGATCTCGATCCAGTCGCCCTGCGTATCGGCTACCGCCCCCCTGAAGGTCAGCCCCAGCTGCTTGGCGGCTTGCTCGATGGCCTGGTACACCATGATCGCGTACTCTTGCCCCAGGTGCCACGTGATGTGCCCCACCAGGAAGCTTTCTCCGGGCTCAGCGTTCTTGTATCTCTGAGCCAGGTCTCCGGCGGGCGCCTCCATCGGTGCCTCCTTTTCCTTCGCTCCACCAGCGAAAGCAAGGCCAGGGACAAGCAACGCAAGGATCACGATGAATGATACGACCCACTTCCCTCTGTTCATCTCCTCACCTCCTGATATTTTCAGCGCCCCGAACGAGGGCGTTGCTACCCATACCACGACATGTGTCCGTATCTGTCGCGCCCGACCCGGAAGAGTGGCTCACTGCCACTCGCTGTTATTCTAGTCTCATTAACTGTTGAAATTGTATCAGGTCCGCATCCCTTTGTCAAGACAACTCATCCACGTAACCTCAAGCCTTCACCGGATCGGGCCTTGACCGCCGCCTGGCGCCGGTGGATTGACAGACAGAAACACCCATGTATAATGAATGTTGTTGTATGAATCCTAACCAAATCTGTTAAGCGACAAACATCCGGACTGCCCGCAGTTGCGAAGGGGCCCGGCTCGATGGGCCGCGAATCGCGGCGGCGGGCAACGGATGCGTACCAACGTGGCGGGAGGAGGTGTCGTTGTGAGGCTGCAGAACAAGGTTGCGATAGTTACCGGAGGCGCGCAGGGGATCGGCAGGGAGTACTGCCTCGGCATTGCGCGCGAGGGAGGCGCCGTGGTGATCGCGGACGTGGACGAGCGAAACGGCGAGAAGCTTGCCCAGTCCATCAGGGATGCCGGAGGCAAGGCTCTGTTCGTCCGCACCGACGTGAGCAAGAAGTCTGAGGTCGAGGAGCTGGTCCGTGCGACCGTAAAGCATTTCGGCGGGCTGGACGTATTGGTGAACAACGCCGCCATTCTCGAGGCCCAGAGTGTCGGCGACATCACCGAAGAGCTGTGGGACAAGCAGATGGCCGTCAACGCCAAAGGGACCGTGTTCTGCTCTCAGGCGGCCGCCGAGGTCATGAAGCAGCAGAAAAAGGGGAAGATCGTGAACATCTCGTCGATCGGCGCCCTGGCGGCCCAACCCGGCCTGTGCGCCTACCATTCCACGAAGGCGGTCGCCCTCACCATTACCAGGTCTTTCGCGCTCGAGCTGATGCAATGGAACATCCAGGTGAACGCCGTGGTGCCCGGTACGACTAGTACCGGGATGGCGGAGCGGGCCATGAAGGATCCGGAGTTCAAGAGAAAGGTGGTTGACCCGATCCCGATGGGGCGTCTGGGTGATCCGAAAGAGCTCCTGGGGGCGGTCCTGTATTTCGCCACGGACGACTCCAACTATTGCACGGGCCAGACCCTGATCGTCGACGGGGGTGTGCTGGCCATCATCTGAGGTCTCTCGCAGCGGTACCCAAGAGCCGGGGAGCGTGGGGGGTCAGGGCCAATCGCAAGGGGGGTATGCCATGGATCTCAAGCTCGGAGGCAGGAAGGCGCTCGTTACCGCCTCGACGGGCGGCATCGGCTTCGCGATTGCCGGACGTCTGGCCGCGGAAGGCGCGTCCGTGATCGTCAACGGCCGCAGCGTCGAAACGGTCAACAGCGCCTGCAGGCAGATTTCCTCCGATTGGCCTCAGGCGGTCGTCGAGGGGCTCGTCGCGGACAACGGCAGCGCCGAGGGCTGCCGGGCGACCATTTCCGAGTATCCCGAGGTGGATATCCTCGTGAACAACCTCGGGATTTATGAGGTGTCCGATTTTTTCGCCACGAGCGACAGCCAGTGGCAGCGGCTGTTCGACGTCAACGTGCTGAGCGGGGTGCGCCTGAGCAGGCACTACCTGAAGGGCATGCTCGAAGGCGGCGAGGGGCGGATCGTCTTCATCTCCAGCGAGTCAGCCGTGAACCCGGCACCGGAGATGGCCCACTACAGCGCCACCAAGCTGATGGAGCTCTCCGTGGCGCGCAGTCTCGCCGAGCTCACCAAGGGCACGGGGGTGACCGTCAACTCGGTCCTGCCCGGCTCCACTCGAACCGCGGGGGTCCAGAAGTTCATCCGGGACGTTTTCCCCGACTTGGACTACTCGGCCGCCGAAACCAGGTTCATGGCCGAGAACCGCCCGACGTCGCTGATCGGCCGACTGATCCACCCCGAGGAAGTCGCGGCACTTGTCGCGTTCGTATGCAGCCCTCTGTCTTCCGGCATCAACGGCGCATGCCTGCGGGTCGACGGCGGGCTCATCCGCAGCGCCGTGTAACCGCCCTCGCGAATCGTGGCCGCTGCGGAGGGGCAAGAGCGACGGTATGGATGACAAAGCAAGGGTGCTGGACGGCAAGGTCGCGGTGATTACCGGAGGCGCTTCCGGAATCGGGGAAGCGGTCGGCAGGCTCTTCGCAGCGAACGCCTGCAAGGTGGTACTGGCGGACATGAACGACAAGCGCCTGCAAGGTGTTGTCGAAGAGATCCGGGGCGCGGGCGGAAGGTGCTGCGGGGTGGTCGTGGATGTGACGGTGGAATCGCAGGTCCTGCGCCTCTTTCGAGAGGTCATGGAGGAGTTCGGAAGGGTGGACATCCTGGTAAACAGCGCCGGAAGAGACTCGCTGTCCCCTCCGGTCGCGGAGGTGACCCTCGAAGAATGGGAGAAAACCATCGGCCCAAACCTTACCGCGGTGTTCCTCTGCTGCCGGGAGGCCTTTCGCATCATGGAGCCACAAGGCGGCGGGAAGATCATCAACATGGGCTCCACCTCCGCCAGGCTTGCATCCGGACCTGGACACAGTCCGTACCGGGCCTCGAAGCACGGAATGATGGGGCTCAGCAAGAACCTGCTGAGGGAGGGAATGGGCAAGAACATCAACGTCACGGTGGTGAATCCCTCCCACGTAAAGACCCCGATGACGGAGATCATCGATCAGGGGCTGTACGACGAGAATCTGCCGGCCTACCTGGAAGGTTGGCTCGACGAAAAAGAGATTCGCGAGGGCATACACAAGAGCTGCATTGACGTGGAAAACGTCGCCGAGATCGTTCTCTTCGTGGCCACTCGCGATCCTTCGGTGACCATCCCGCAGATCGCCATCTACCCGACCCACAAGATCCACAGGTACGGCATGGAGGTCTGAGAGCCCTCACGTCCGCAGGTGGGCCTCCCGCCCCTGGGAGCCCTGCGCCGCCTTCACCTCGCCTGTACCAGCCGTGCATGATACCGGGGGGAGAATGTCCACGTCGGCTCCCAGGCCGATCTGGGTCAGGGGGTTCGGACAGCCAAGAGAGAGCAGCTCCCAGAGAGCCGCGAGTGCTCAGCCATAGGTGATTTCGATTTGCCTTCATGGCTTTGCCGTCTCTGCAAACTTATTCGGCGGGAGTGGTGTTGCGGTCCACACAGGGCTCTTCAGGGAGGCCGTGTTGCCCGCGCGGGATCCCCGGCGCCCTTGCACGGAAGCAGGGGAGGCAGGGAAGTGTGGAACCCGAGCTACGATCTCAGAAGCGATGGCTGGAGTGGTACAGGTTGTTGCGGAAACCCGTGGTGACCAGGCTCAGGCTCTTGGTCAGCAGGCCGAACCAGACCCGGCGGTACGCCTTCCACATTCTGCTTCGCAGCAGGTAGGCAGGACGGAAGTACAGGCGGATGCCGGAGGACCAGACGGCACGGGCGATCTGCTCCGGGCTCAGGTGCCGGGTGCGCACGTTCGCGATGAAGCCGTTGTAGCGGCTGAAGTCCCCGACGTTCGTGATCAGCCCCTCGCGCAGCATCGACGCGCGCAGCCGCGTGCCGGGGTAGGGGGTCAGGCACTGGACGATGGCGTGATCCACGCCCAGGTCGAAGGCATACCGGAAGACCGCGCGCACGTCCGCCGCCGTATCGTCGGGATTCCCTACGATCAGCCCGCCGATGACCATGATCCCCGCCTCCTGGAGCCGGGAGACGGCCAGGGAAGTGCTCCGGGAGACCCCGGCCTTGCCCATGGCCCGCAGATTCTTCTCGCTGCCGCTCTCGATGCCCAGGAAGACCAGCTGGAATCCCGCCCGTTTCATGAGGGCGGGAAGCTGCGGGTCGGAGGCGATCCCGGCCACGCTGGCCTGGACGATGTACTCCAGGTCATGGACACCCGCCGCGACGATCCCACGGCACAGGGCCTTCAGGCGTTCGACGTCGCTGGTGATGTTGTCGTCGACGATGAACGCCCCTTGAATCCCCGCGGCTTTGAGGCTCAGGAGGTCCGCAACGACCCGGGCTACTGGATAGGCGCGGAAGGCCTTGCCGTACATCTTGCGGATGGAGCAGAACGTGCAGGACTGCAGGCACCCGCGGGAGGTCTCGACGCAGTCGAAGCGTTTTCCCATGAAGCGGAAGGTGTCGAAGACACGATACCGGCGGGCCGGCAGCTCGA
>Ga0209164_1003257_pt1 | contig 15621 bp, 21 predicted proteins | sample MTBNYHSulfiMetaG_FD_187458 | JGI IMG/M metagenome (GOLD analysis project Ga0209164, IMG submission 187458) | Enrichment culture microbial communities from rom New York Harbor, USA that are MTBE-degrading - MTBE-NYH (New York Harbor Sulfidogenic)... | ecosystem: Environmental > Aquatic > Marine >...
TGTTGCTGCTTACGGTCCCACCGCCAAACCTTTTGTGTGGCGCAAGCGGGAGGTAAAGGGATCACAGCTCAGGAATACTATCGTCAACTTACGCAACTAAGCACTAGTAGTCTGTCCCAGAAGTTTTGAGTTCGATTGCGGCAATTTGGCTTCCTAATTTCATGCCGCTGGCCTTTCGCCGTTCAGACACTCTCTCAGCGTTATAGTCAGTGTTGTCATTGCCTGTTCTGCCTTCTTCTTCCGTTGGGGCCGTCTTCCAGCTCGATGATGTCCGCTATGACTGCTGCCCAGGATGCCAGGGTGCTGAGGTAATTTAATAAGTCTAAAGGCCAGTGCGGCGGGCGATTTTCAACCCACCTTTTTCACTTTCAACCCACCCAAATAGCCGCCCTTTGCCGGTTTGCGATGCACTCAGGGAATTTTTTTGTCCTGTGTGCATTTTTTTTGTGGCGTCCGAGGAACTGTTTTGCTGTCATACTTGTGACAGTGGCCTCAACTTTGCATCGGGTTGGTTTTATTGGAACCGCTAAGGCGCGAAGGACGCTAAGGATTCTATTCTTTTCTGATCGGAGAAAAACCGATCAGGAAATGATCCAGCACTGCGACTGGATCTGGTTCGGCCGCACCGGCGCTTGCGGATTCATTTTTCGTGAACTTCGGCGTGTCGCTCTGTCAGCTATCAGTGCGCGCCTCCTCAAGGATCGCCTGGTAGTCTTGCAGGGAGCCGATGGTCGCGGCTTTCTTGAGGAGCGTCTTGAGGGTGGAAAGGTCGTCCGTGCGGTTGACAACCCGGACAATGGAAGCAGGACAACTCTCGAAGCGGGTCTCAAGGATTTCAATGATACCTTGTTGGATGCCCTTCTTAATTCCCTGCGTTCGACACTGGTTACATAAGGCATTTTAACCTCCTCCTCATATCGCCTGAGGGCTTCGGTAAAATTGAGCTCAAGCTCTTCCGATTCGGGGTCGGGCCAAGCTATCACTTTGGAATCTCTACCTTAGTTTCCAAAAAGCAGGCGTTTTCGATGCCAATATCGAACTTTTCGGGGCCAAAAAGTCGGTTTATAGGGCGTTTCTTGTTCTCAAGACTGACGGCCGCCACCGGTTGTGCGAGCGCTGTACCAAGTTTCTGCTTTGTTTGATAGGACTTAGTGGATAGCACGGCCGGGCCTAAGGCTTGCGGATAAATCCCATTCCAACGTGTTCGAAATGCTCATCCTCTGTAAGAATATCGTTAATACCAATCTCTTTCATGACCACCATGGAAGTGAGATCGGTGAAAGATATCTTTGGCTTGTCATGGTATTTCAGCCGTAGGCCTTTGGCTTTCTCGAATCGTTCAGGAGCAACCCACTCCACCTGGAGATAGCCTTCTTCGATGGCTTCGTTTATTTTTGTCAGAGACGCTTCGGCCATATCGAAAGGGAGGCGTTTGAAAAGCATAGTGATGGTCTCATCCAGAACGTAATCGGAGGTATAAATCATTCCTCTTCGTTCACGGAACTTTCTGTAAAAGTCATTGATCTCGTCATGCCTGGATTCTTTTTTGTCTCTTAGGCTGAGCCATGCCCAGGTATCTATAAAAAGCTTCAAGCTTTGTCTCCATAAAGTTCGCCGTCTATATTCTCAGCGAGGGAACCATGTGCAACGCCGCCTATGTATTTCAGAATTGGATCATTGTTCGGATTGAGATCAATTGTTCTTTCCTCTTTATGTCGCTCCTTTTCCAGGAGAAACTCCAAGAAATCAAGAACTTCCCCTAATTTGCTTTCTGGTGTTTCTTCAATAGTTGCAAGCAACTTCTGTTTTATCTTCACTGCCATTTTTCATCACCTCCAAAATCCTATATCCGGCGGAACCTCGCTCAGCAACCTTGATGTCACGTAGAGTAACACTTTCTTTCGTGCCGCCAGCATTATGCTTATGATGAGCCAATTTAACACGCCCGAATTAGCGCATGGCCGGGATCGGCGGGCACCTGCCTTGATGCGATCAACTCAGTTTTGATGCATTTGACCGCTTCCTATCACCTGGTACCCACCTTATAATCCAGTCCAACACCGAAGCGAAAAATTTATTTGAGTAGGGCACATTTTGATTCGAATTACATACTATCTCGATGGTAACCCCTTATTATACTACAGGAGCGCTCCATGGACCTTGAAGACTGGGCAGAACTGGAAGAATCCCTTTTTAAATGTCAGCTCAAGGTGATCCGCGAACTGCTGCGCCGAAGCGAGCAGCCGGTGCGCAAAAAAGAGCGTAGGTCTCAAATGGATAAGAGAGAGATGTAGCCGAAAACCTTGAACCTTAATTCTTGAACCGCTAAGGCGCTAAGGACGCGAAGGATTGGGTGTTTTCCTGAGCGGGTAAACCGCTCAGGAAAAGATCCAGCTTCGGGATCATCTTGGCGTTCTTTGTGGTTTGGCGGCAAGCGGTCTGGGCAATGCGGGTATCCTTCGCAAAAAATCTATCTTCCCGGCCCAAAGGTGCCAAAGTTCGGGCGCTGCTTGTTTTCCCTTCTCCGGCTCCTCGTAGCTCGTAGAGCTCCTCGATTTGTTCTTTTGGTTCTTGGTTGGTTCAGTCATTGGGGACAGGAACTGTTATTCCGTTCTGTTCTTTTTGCGTGCATTACGATCAATCGACGGAGAATTTGGCCAATCCGGCTGGCTGGTGGGTTCTCAAGAGACGTTCCTGATGAATTCTTCGACCGTCATACCTGCATCTCGGATCAAATCCCTCAAGGTTGCTCGCGGATTCATACTCCGTTTCTAGTGTGCGGTAATCCTCATCGGGGAGGAAGCCAAAATAAGGGGTCACCCATTAAAAGGCTTCGGGTCTGCTCTTGCCTCTTTTTGAACAATTTTCATTCTCACGGCACCCCCCAGAGGCAATTTCATTAAGCGCAAAGAGCAAAGGGCAGAGAGCATAGAGAATTAAAGCCAGTTGAAGAGTTGAAGCGCCAAATATTTCTGAATGCTTGTTGCGTTAGAGTTCGCCAAGCAGACCAAAGTATTGTTCACGACTCATACCGGCAGTGCGCATATTTGTTCTGATGATCTCAACATCGATTTCGTCATATTCCGGAATAACGACGGCTCTCTTGGCTCCAAGGCAAGTAAGAACGTGGTGTGAGCCCTTCTTTCGTTTGTATCTGCAGCCATATAACTCAAAGATTTTGATCTGGGTTTTCCAATCAGTAGGGAGTATCTTTGGCACTATGCCACCTGCAGCGAGTGTTTTTCCATAACTACCATTTGGCTTTCTGTCACGAATACCCCATTATTTTTTTGGTATCCGCACTCTGCCATGTATTCATCCAAGGTACCCATTTCGGCCATCTCTTCGAACTGAATCTGAACCACTTCCAAAAGGTTTTTTTTTGCCTCTTCTGCGGTTGTCCCCTGGGAAACAAAGTCGAGCTCGGCACATTTTGCTATGAACCAGTTCCTTTTTTTCCAGACTTCAATCGTGATGTCCAATTTCATTTATCCACCCCCTTTGTCAACGAATACTCATTTATGTCAAATCTAAACGGCCTCGACAAAGAAAGTCAAACCGGAGCGGACGAAAAAAAAGACGGGGCTACAGGATTCATTAGGCCATCTTTTTCTTGGTGCGCTTTGCGGCTTGGTGGTGTTTGCTGCTTGTAGAGGACAGAGGGCATGGCGACTTAAAAGCAGTTCAAAAGTTGGGGGGTTTAAATAATGCCGGAGTCAGACTTGGCAAAATACTCTTCGCGGGTTATGCCGGCTGAGCGTAGGTTGCTTTTAATTATGAACACAGGCACTTCCGGCCAGTCTGGAATAACTATGGGTCTCATAACGCCCTTCTTTGTGTATACGAAGTGGTCCCCTTCAGTTCTGACACAGCTGAATCCTGCTTTCTCAAAGACCCTTCTCAGTTTTTTAGCAGGAATCGGTGTGATCCTTGACTTCAAGCTTCAGGCCTCTAATGACATAAGTTCAGTCGCCACCAAGCGGGGCGTCATCCAGCTATTCACATCCGTCTTCTCGTAGCCCGCTTCTCGGAGTATGTCCTCAAAAGTACCCATTTTTTCAGCTTCTTCCAGGAACAACCGGACAGCAGTTTTTAAATTTTGTCGTGCTTTGTCAACTGTATCTCCACAGCTAGACACATCGAGCTTGGGAGAGTAAGCGACGAATGTGTCGCCCTCTTTAAAGATGATACTATCAAACTCCAGTTCCATATTGAACTCCGGCACAATAATTGAAGAGTTTTCTTCTTTGTAAACGGGATTATCCGAAAGTTCAAGCTCGTAGCATAGGGCATAGTGGATAGCGTGCGAGTGCTTTTACTCTTTGCCCTTTGCTCTCTGCTCTACGCCCTCTGCCCTATGCAGTAATCTTCATACGTCCTTTGAATTCCGTCCTCGAGACTGATCCGTTGCTTCCAACTCAGACGGCGCAGTCTGGTTACATCGAGCAGTTTGCGTGGAGTTCCATCGGGCTTCGTGTGGTCCCACATGGTCTCCCCCTCATATCCCACTATTTCAGCTATCAAAGAGGCAGTTCCCTGATGGTTAGATCATCCCCGGAGCCGATATTGACAATGGGCCTTGGATTTTCGCTGATTAGCCGGCCAAAAGCCGTATCGTCCAGGTTTATCAAATGAACGCAGGCGTCGGCCAGATCGTCGACGTGCAGGAATTCGCGACGCGGAGAACCGGTTCCCCAAAGGCTTATGTAAGGATTATGGATTAAGCGGCTGTGAGGCACGGGTTCGCCGCTGGCGTGGGCGATGGCAAAAAAGGATTCTTTGAAATCAGCAGGGATTAGACCGTATTGAGCTTCGTCCTGCTCTATGGCAGGCCAGTCGCCAATCGAGGCGAGCTTTGCCAGGTGAAATTTGCGGATCAGAGCCGGCAATACATGCGAGGTCTCAAGATCGAAGTTGTCGTTAGGGCCATACAAATTGGTCGGCATGACCGCCAAGAAATTCGTGCCGTACTGGCGGTTGTAGGATTCGCACTGGGAGATGCCTGCAATTTTGGCTAAGGCGTACGGCTCGTTGGTCGGCTACAGGGTTCCCGTTAAGATATATTCTTCTCTGATCGGCTGCGGGCATTCGCGCGGGTAGATGCAAGAGGATCCGAGGAAAAGTAGACGGTTTACGCCGTATTGCCAGGCGGCGTGGATCACGTTGGTCTGAATCGCCAGGTTGCTGTAGATGAATTCTGCGGGATAGGTTTTGTTCGCCCAGATACCCCCCACTTTGGCGGCCGCCAGAAAAGCGTATTCAGGCTTTTCAGACTGAAAGAAAACTTCCACATCCGCCTGACGGGTTAGATCCAGCTCCCGGTGAATGCGGGTAATGAGGTTTGTGTATCCCTGCGCCTGGAGATAGCGGGTCAAGGCCGAGCCAACCAATCCGCAGTGACCGGCGATGTAGATTTTTGATTCTTTGTGCATGGCGTTCTCAGTTATCAGATGTTGGTTTCTGGTTCTTTGCGCCTGGTTGTTTGTCCTGGTTTTGGTGTTGGGTCGGTTTTAAGTTTTGAGCCTTGCGCCCTAAGGTTGAAGACGGCAGTTTGGATCGTTTATGGATCCGGGTCGGGCTGAATTCTGTAGCTTGTTGAACCTTGACGGCGCAGTTTACGATTGTCGGGCTGTGTGGCTTCCATGCGAGCTGTTGTTTTGGAACCGCTAAGGCTCAAAGGGCGCCAAGAATTTTACTTTTTCCTGATCGAGGAAAACCGATCAGGAAAAGACCCAGCCCTTCGGGTTTCTGGTTCTTGGTAACTCTAACCTGCTATCCCGAGCCTCTCAAACAGTGATAAGACGAAGCGTTCCAGGTCGTTGGAATGAAGATGAGTGATTTTATAAACTTCCTTGAGATCCAGCTTTCCGTATTCGTGCACGAGCAAATTTCGAAAACCCACGACCTTGACCATTGTTTCAACCAAATTGGCCGGCAGGAGGCCGTTTTCTTCAAGAAAGTAGAACATCTCGTTAACACTGCCCGGTACCGACAATCCCTCAGCACTCATAATGTGAGCGGCCATGTCGATGCAATTTTGGATGGCCATCTGCAGGTTGAAGCACACGATATCCTGATGATCCGGATTACCCAAAAACTCGGCAAGAACAGGGTCGCACTTTTGACGGGCTCGCCGCAGATGCTTGCGAACTTTGCCTGCCTTAAGCAGGAGAAGATCGGTGTCAACCAGCTCTCACCTCACGTTTCAACCGATTAATGAACTCTCGCTGTGTCATCCTGCGATAGCGATCGAAATCTGCGATACGGCAGTAGGCGGAAATTTGAAAGGAAGAATAGGAGCGTTTATCATTGACCAGCAAACACTTGCCCTTGGAAAAGATCTGCCTCAGCAGCTCTTCGCCGGCTATGTTCATAATGATCGTATGCACGTCTTTCCTCAGAGCTCTCCCCAATTCGACCGTATACAGGGCCCTTAACTCTCCGGCCCCGGGACCGGCTTCAGGCGTCAACAGCACCGCCACATCCACATCGCTGCCTGTGCGTTGCCGATCAACCGCATGAGAACCGAACAGGAAGACTGCAACGACCTCTTTACGGTCTGCAAAGTAGGCTCTCAATCTCTGTTCAATGTCCGTTGCAATCGGCGCCCTTTCTTCAACCATCCTCAAGGCTTCTTCTTGGTATCCAGTGCTTTTAGCAGGGGTCGGACCGAACCAAGTATATCAAGTTACGCAGCTGTTGTTTTGGAACCGCTAAGGCTCGAAGCACGCTAAGGATTCCAGAAAGAAGTTGAACGGTTGAGAACTTGAGGAGTTGACCGGGTGAACCATCAAGTGTCGCGTTTTTCAAGGCGGCTGATGATTCGAAAAGTCTCTTCATATACACGCCTGCGAGGCCCAACAGCGACAATTTCAATCCATCTTCCACCAATCCGATAGACGATTCTAAACCGTTTGACGCGGTAACTACATAATCCATGAAGTTCATCTTTGAGGGCCTTGCCGCATGCCGGATTTTCAAGAATATTCTCTAACGCAGCCTTTATCTTGGCTTTCAGTTCGGGATGGAGATGCCGGACTAATTCAACAACCTCATCCGGTACCCGGAGTTTTCTTTGCCCGCTCGGCATCACTCCTTCCCGCAAAGTTCTTCAAGGGTATACAGGTGTACCTTTTTTTGCTGCAATGCAACTATGCCCTTATTGATCTCAGCCATCAGCTCCGTATCGGATTTTACAGCCACGGTTTCCCGCCAACTCGCAAACTCGTCAAGACCTACCAGCACCGCCACAGGGCGGCCATTTTTGGTGATCACGACTTCTTGCTCCGTGGCGCAAACTAAATCCACAAGGGCGCTAAGTTTCATTTTGACTTCTGAAAGCGGTAGTGTCTTCATCATTAGCCTCATATTATGATTGACCCTAGTTTAGGTCGATCATAATAAATACCGAGCGACGAATCAAGCTCTTGTTGAGTCTTCTCTTTTGCGTTTACGCCAGGTAGGTCAAATCACCACTCAAGCCACCAATCATCAGCTTATTTTATGATCGGCCTGTATTTCATGGTTGCTGTTACACGAAAGGTGTCGGGGGTGTATGATGATTCGGGCTCCTTTTTATGGGAACCGCTAAGGCTCAAAGGGCGCTAAGGGGCGCTAAGGATTGATTTTTTTTCCTGATCGAGGGAAACCGATCAGGAAAAGATCCAGTGCATCTGGTGGCGGCGTTTCTTTGCTCTTTGTGTCTTGGCGGTTCAGATGTTAGATTTATCATATATAAGGCGTTTGATGCCGTCCTTCATCAGGGGAACGTTCCAGTTGAGAAGGAATCCGAGCTTGTGGTTCGACAGCTTAAGATAGGTAAGCAACTGCGCCTGGTGGATCGGCAAAAGCTTCTCGACGGTTTTATTTTCGATGATGACGCAATCGTTGATCAGCATGTCAATGCGGAATCCTGTATCGATCACGATCTCTTCGTATTTGATTGGGAGTGGGGTTTCACAGGCAACCTTAGCACCGCTCTTTTGCAGTTCGTAAGCCAAACATTTCTGGTAGACGGATTCAAGCAGGCCGGGACCAAGTGCTTTGTGGACCTTGATGGCGCAGTTTACAATTTGTCGGGCTGTGGCTTCCATCTGGGATGTTATTTTTTAACCGCTAAGGCTCCAAGGACGCTAAGGGGCGCTAAGGAGCTTATTTTTTCCTGATCGGGGAAAACCGATCAGGAAAAGATCAGCCCTTCGGGCGGCAGCTCTTCTTTGTGTCCTTTGTGTCCTGGCGGTTCATCATGGAGCATGGAGCGGTATTTCAGGGCAGAGTGGATAGAGTGGCTGCCGGGGTCTCCGGGGATTGCTGCTCTTTTTCCAGTTCCTGGTGCAGCTCTTTGATTTGTTGGCGGATGAGCTCGTATTCTTCGGCTTTGAGCTTGAGAAAATGCAGAGTGAGCCTGGTCTTCTCCTCGATGCCCCGAGGGGTCAGCAGGTAAGCGTAAGCCACCTTGTTTCGATTGTTCTTGAAGCGATTCACCTTAACCCAGCCTTTCGCTACCAGCTCGGAGAGGCAATAGTTGACTCTTCCCAAACTGATGCCGATTCGTTCGGCCAATGCGCGCTGGGAGAGCTCAGGGTCCTGGTTGAGGATTTTTAGCAGGCGGTAGTGGGTTTCCATAAGGCTCCGCCAACTCGGTTACAGGAGAGCTGGTCATTATTGGCTCTTCGTTCCTGGTTGGGTCGTCGCTGTGGCCGCAAATTAAGTAGCGAACACCGCGGGCAACGAGGTAATATGTTCAGGATGTGAACGTATAGAAAGAGAACGATTGTGTCAAGAGGAAATAAGGTTCGATTTTGTTGGGTCCGATCGATCCAAAAAGAAACTAGAGGGAAAAACGAAAGGAATTGACACCTGTTAGGTTAACGGGTAATAGTCTGGCAAAAATCCTGCATCTTTCAAGTTAAGGAAGACAATACCCGGATTATGCGAAGGCAATTGAAGAATCCAAAGCTTTATCTGATGTTGCTCGGCGATGCTCTGCTGGTTGCCTCGGCACTTTTGCTGGCGTATTTGCTGCGCTTTGAATTTGCAATTCCCGCTTACATGCTTAAGCAGCTGATCCGTTTGCTCGCCTACATTGTACCTTTCAAGATATTGGTTTTTTATATTTTCGGGCTTTACAGGGGCATGTGGAGGTATACCAGCCTGAAGGATTTTTGGCAGGTTGCCAAGGCCTCGGCTTTTTCGTCGCTGATGCTGGTTGTTGTTATCGCCTATCTGTACCGCTTTCAAGGGTATTCTCGCTCCATATTTATACTCGACTGCGTTCTCACTTTTGTATTCATTGGCTCGTTGCGGGTTATCATCCGCTCGGCGATGGGGATAAGGTCTGCTAAGGGAGGTATTGTAAATGCGTGTCTGCCTTGGCGCACGCAAAGGAAAAGGGAATGCACGCGGGTGATTGTGGTCGGCGCCGGCAGCGCGGGTGAAAAGATTCTGCGCGAAATCGAAGAAAATCCGCAGCTTCCGTATTTTCCAGTGGCCTTCCTGGATGACGATCCCGGTAAAATCGGCCGGACCATTCACGGAGTGCCGGTGCTGGGAACCGTAGAAACGCTGCCGCGGGCCGTGCTGGAGATGAGCGCGGATCAGATTCTCATTGCCGTCCCTTCCGCTTCAGGCGAGCAGGTCAGACGGATTTTAAGCTACTGTGAGGAATGTGACGCGCCTTACAAGATTTTGCCCGGCTATGGTGAAATTCTTGACGGCAGGGTCAGCATCAAGGCGCTTCGCGACGTCAACTTCAACGACCTGCTGGGACGGCCGCCGGTCAATCTGCACGATGGCGAAATTCGCAACTACCTGGCCGGTCGGGTTGTGCTCGTCACCGGGTGCGGCGGTTCCATCGGCTCGGAGCTCTGTCGGCAGCTGGTTCGATTCGAGCCTTCCTCGCTGATTCTGCTGGATGCCGGTGAGGCGAACCTGTACGCTATTCAGATGCAGCTCCTGCATGAGCTGCGCTTCTCCAATATCACGCCGGTTCTTGGCAGGGTGCAGGATCGGCCGCTTATGGCCAAGGTTTTTGAAAAATATCAGCCACTGGTGGTGTTCCACGCTGCGGCCTACAAGCATGTCCCTATGATCGAAAAGAACCCCTGGGAAGCCGTTTTCAACAACATCCTCGGCAGCCGGGTGGCGATGGAAATGGCGCTGCAAAACAACGTGCGACGCTTCGTGCTGGTGTCGACCGACAAGGCGGTACGTCCCACCAATGTCATGGGCGCCAGCAAAAGAGTGACCGAGATGATCCTGCAGTCCTTCAACGGCGCCGGTACCCGGTTTGTGGCGGTGCGGTTCGGAAATGTGGTCGGCTCCTCGGGTTCCGTGATCCCTCTTTTCAGGAGTCAGATCGAAAAGGGAGGCCCCGTTACGGTCACTCATCGCGAAGTCACCCGCTACTTCATGACCATCCCGGAGGCGGCTCAATTAATCATTCAGGCAGGAGGCATGGGTGAAGGCGGTGAAATTTTCGTGCTGGAAATGGGAACGCCGGTCAAGATTGCCGACATGGCTAAAGACTTGATCCGCCTCTCGGGCAAGGAGCCGGATCGTGACATCGAAATCGTTTATACAGGCCTCCGGGCGGGTGAGAAGCTGTATGAGGAGCTGATCACCGCCGATGAGAATGTGGTGAGCACCCCCCACGAGAAGATCATGGTTCTTCGGTGCAACGGGAACTGGTGCGGGCTTCACAATCAAAACGATTATCAGGTCTGGCTGAATGGACACTTGGAAGAGCTTTATCGTGCCGCCGGGAGGCATGATGCGGCCGGAATTAAGAGAAAGCTGAGCGAGATTGTTCCAGAATATAAAATGCAGGAAGTTGAAAGCAACCTTTAAGAAAATGCGAGCTTTGATCGCATGATTGAAAAAAAACAATATTCTGTTGATAAAGCAATGATAGGGAGATTTCGTGAAGTATGTTTGAAAAATGATTCAATTTTGGCGGCATATCTGTTCGGCTCTGCTGTCAAGGGAAAGCTAAAATCTACCAGCGATGTCGATGTGGCTGTCCTTGTTGAGGAGTCTTTGCTGGATGACTTTGATTTGCTCTCTTTTATGGCGGAACTTGAGACAATTTGCGGAAGGCATGTCGATGCAGTGTTGCTCAACCGAGCGGATGAGGTTTTGAAATACCAGGTACGCCGAAAAGGATGCCTGATATACGAAAGGGATGCTACGAAACGTAAACGCTTTGAAATACTTAGCCGCAAACGCTTTGAAGACTTTCTCTACCTTCACCGCAAGCACACTCAAAAAGCTCTCTATGGTTGTTCCCATGGTCGACATAATTCTCATTGAGCGTATCCTGAATGACATTAAAGCGAATGTCGATGATTTAAAGGCGGCGACCGATATTACCTGGCAGGTGTACAGAACCGACAAAAGGGCTCGCAGGTTTGTTGAACGCACACTCCACGTTCTTGTGGAAGCGTGCATCGATGCCGCTCAGCATATAATTTCCGATGAGCATTTGAGGGAGCCCACCAGTTACCGTGATACCTTTGCCGTCCTGGCTGAAAACGAAATAATTAAGGCAGACGAGTTGCCGAGATTTGAAGCTATGGCTTCCTTTCGTAATCTCATTGTCCACTATTATGAGCGCATCGACGATGCGGTCGTGTTTGGAGTGTTCAGGCAGCGTATGGGTGACTTTGAGCTCTTTATCTGCCGCATCACAGATTATCTGAAAAGAATCGAAAAAAGGGCCGCTGGATAGGAGTTATGAGCATGGAGCAGGGAGTTAAAGAAGCTCGCATTTTGATCCTTCGTTGTGAATCCGCTCCAGCGGGATTATGGCGGCTCCTGTGAAGACTGATTCTAGAATATATGTGGCCGGTCACAATGGGCTGGTTGGTTCGGCCATTGTCCGTTGTCTGGAATCGTTAGGATATAAAAACATTGTTAAGAGATCGCGGCGGGAGCTCGACCTCACCCGCCAGGCGGAGGCAGAAGCCTTCTTCAAGGACGAAAAGCCTGAATACGTCTTTTTGGCGGCCGCAAAAGTAGGAGGCATCTGGGCCAACGCCGGGTATCCGGGAGATTTCATCTACTCCAACCTGGCCATTCAGACCAACGTGATTCATGCAGCCCGGCAAAATAAAGTAAGGCGTCTTATTTTCCTCGGTTCTTCCTGCGTCTACCCGAGAGAGTGCCCGCAGCCGATGAAAGAGGAGTATCTCCTGACAGGGCGTCTTGAACCAACTAATGAGCCTTATGCTGTTGCCAAAATTGCAGGGCTGATTCAATGTGAATCCTACAACAGGCAATACGGCACCCGATTTTTGTCTGTGATGCCGACGAATCTTTACGGCCGGAACGATAATTATGATCTTGAAACATCACACGTTCTGCCCGCCCTGCTTCGCAAGTTCCATTTGGCCAAGCTCGCTGCGACCGGCGGCTGGCCTGCCATAGAACAGGACGAGGCCCAATACGGCCCAATTCCTGCTGATTTCAAAGAATCCATGCTTGCCATCGCCCATGCCGACGGAGACCCGATGGGTTCTAATCGCCTAATCCCTAATCCTATAATCCATAATCCCTGTGTGAGCCTTTGGGGAACCGGATCTCCCCGGCGAGAGCTCCTTCATGTGGACGACATGGCGAACGCCTGCGTTTTTTTGATGAACTTGCCGGATGAGGCATACAACAGTCTGGTTGAAAGTGCTATGCGTCCGATAATCAACATCGGTTGTGGAGAGGATATCGCAATCAGGGATCTGGCCGCTCTGGTCGCTGAAATTGTGGGCTACCGGGGTGTCGTTTTGTGGGATAAGAGCAAGCCTGACGGCACCCCGCGAAAGCTGTTGGATGTATCCAGGATCAAGGGACTTGGCTGGGTTCCACGCATTTCCTTGCGCGAAGGGATTGAAATGACCTACGCTGATTACAAGCGGTCATCTGCGGCAGAACGGACATAAAAAGATCTGGTGCGACCGCATCGTCTTCCTTCTTTTCTGCCTTCCGATCTCTGTCCTCTGCCTTACGATCCCCGCTATCTGCTTTCCGCCCTTCGCCCGTTTCCTGCCAACAGAACGCTCACGAAAATTACACCCTCTGCAAAAAAGAGTGCGAGTATGATATAAATCAGCACTTTTTTGAGCGTCAGGGTTCGCTCGATTGACGTCACCACGGGCGATGTGACAGTGTAGAGGACGGAATCCGGGTTGAGATTCTGGCTGCTCAGCTCCTTATAGATGGCATTCATCTGATCGATGGCCTGCATCAGTTGCTCATAAACCAGCATCTGTGTCTTCTGAATCTGCTCTATTGCGGTCTTGACCAAACCTTCATCTGCCTTTGACTCCGGACTAGCCAAATCAGATCCTTTTATCATGGAGTATAGTTTTTCATAGTACTTCACCTCGTTTTCCACATCTCCCTGCAACAAACCTGATCTGATCATGTCTTGGGTAATGTTTTGACGAAATTGAGCATCCGTATTTTCCTGTGCCATCTGAATCAGATTGTTCAGAAAAGAGCCGTCAAACTGCGGTATCATGGCCGGTACGTTGCCCGTCAGACCGGCTTGCGGCAATGCCGCTCCGCCCCCGGCTTGCCCACCCGAAGCCGCTGTTGAGGCTCTGCGCAAGTATTGGTCGAGGGAGCTTTCATAGACGTTCATATCGGAGGTCGTTTGCTCCTTTTTGAGGTTGGCTTCGAACAGCCTGTTTTCCAGGTATGCGGTTGTGAGCTCAGGCGAGCGGGTGAGCCCGTAGTGTTGAATCAGACCGAACAGCGGGCTCACTTTGAATTGATCGAGATCGTTGATGCGGTAATTCAGGTCAATTAGAGAGGTGCCTTCTTTGCCCACCTGGATGATTTTGGCGCCGGGAAGCTCAATAAGCTTCCTGAGGTCTTGCTTTATTCTCTTTATAGTGAGCCGAAGCAGGTCTGTGCCGATCAGATAATCTTCCGATTGGATGTCTTCCTTGGTGAGGATATTGCGTGAAACGAGCTCTATTTGATACTGATTGGCGCCTTTCACTCTATCCGCATAGAGAGCCCAGGCATTCAATATATCGTTGAGCACTTTGGCCGTCAGATCGCCAGGCAGGGATAGTATGCGCTGCTCCTGCGAAAAGGCCAGGGAATAGGTCGGCACCAGCAGATTCTTCTTCTTCTCCAGGAATTCCGCCTCGAGCCGCTGCCGGTTCTCTACACTCAGATTTTTTTCACTCAATTTTTGTGCGTATTCATATTCGAGAAAGCTCAGTTTGTCGTTGGTCTGGTAAACTGCGAGTGCAGCTTTGAGCTCGGAAAATTTTATGAATCGCTGCAAGTCGTTTTCTCTGTATACTTTGTCCAAAACCGAATTGGCGAGAATGTCCGCGCTGCTGAATTTCATCCCGTTGGGATAGTGCCCGCGGTCTGCTCCCTGAAATTCCAGCTTGAATTCAAGTTTGGTGATATTTGCCTTTTGCTGCGTCAGATAAACGGCGCCGGCTACAGTAAAGATAATAAGAGCTGCAGCCAGAGAAGCGATCACTATGGTTGCGCGCGATCGCCAAAGAGTCAATATGAGATCCCTTATGGAGATCTCGTCGTAATCTTCCCTGAAATGTTCGGGCGGCCCAGATTCGCGGATTTCTTGATGCGGGTATTTTTCAGCCATATGTCACCTTTCTACCGTATTGAGCGGGCAAACCATCCCTTTCGCTGCTTGTTCAAGATACCGGTGGGTTCTTCTAGCTCATCTATTACAAAAATTCAAGGGAGGAAGGACCGTCTTGGCAGAGTTTTGAGTTTTGAGTTGTGGAGTCTTCTCCTCGCTGCCAAGCTCCGTTTGGGAAGAAGCGGAAGGGCACAGAATTTGGGAACAAGGAAGAGACGACGAAAACAGAGTTTGGCTACAAAGTGAGACCGTTTACTTCCCTGTTCTATTTTCGTTCAGGTCACGTGTCGGTTGGTCAAACGCTGCGACTTGACCCAGTGGGGACGAATCTCTGGCGGTCCTTGAAGCGGCATGTACCGCGCTGTCCTAAGAAGGCAGCTATTTATTTGGTCAGAACTTCGAGGATTTCGAAATTTCGCACACCTTTGGGGGTCTGTACTTTGACTTCGTCGCCTTCTTCTTTTCCAATCAGAGCTTTTCCTATGGGTGCGGTGACTGAAATGGTGCCCGTTTGGACATCGGCTTCATAGGGGCCGACCAATCGATAGGAAACCGTCTCACCCGTTTCCAGATCTTCCATCCTGACGACGCTGCCGAAGACGATTTTTCCATTGCCGTCTTCCGGCAGTTCAACCACTTCGCAATGTCCGAGCTTTTGCAGTAGATCGTTGATCTTGCCTTCGATCAGACCCTGTTTGTCTTTGGCCGCCTCGTATTCGGCATTTTCCGACAAATCGCCGTGCCCGCGAGCTTCTTCTATTGCCTTTATAACGCTCGGCCGCTCCTCTTTCTGCAGTCGCTGCAATTCGTTCTTTAACCGCTCGTAGCCTTCTTGTGTGATCGGTACTCTCACCATCTGCATTTCCTCCATAAGATGTCAGGGCAATCGCATGAAATCATGCCGCCCCGAGAAGCCGCTTTATGTACTCCAGGTCCCAACCAGCCCGCTTTCGGCTGGCTTTAATACCGATTTTCCGGTTAGGATCTTGCTTAAT
>Ga0209164_1003258_pt1 | contig 15621 bp, 13 predicted proteins | sample MTBNYHSulfiMetaG_FD_187458 | JGI IMG/M metagenome (GOLD analysis project Ga0209164, IMG submission 187458) | Enrichment culture microbial communities from rom New York Harbor, USA that are MTBE-degrading - MTBE-NYH (New York Harbor Sulfidogenic)... | ecosystem: Environmental > Aquatic > Marine >...
AGGGGATACAGGAATGGATGATAAACCAGAACAACCCGTCGCCCCTGGAAAATAAATAGAGGTGGTAATACTTAATAAAAAAAGCTCATTCATGGAGGTTCTATGAAAAAAACTGTGTTTAGGGTAGGGTTATGCGCCGCACTGCTTTTGTGTGCTTTATCAATCGCTGTATTTGCCGCAGGAGGGAGTGACCCATGCGACAAGCTGACACCGGAGGCAATAACAAAGCACCTGAGTCTTCCCCAGTTCACTTTTGCGAGCAAGAGAGACGTCGGCGACGGACTCTGTGAGGCTGTTCTTAAAGTCAACGACGATCTTCTTCCGGTGTATGTGACCGACAACTACGTGATCGTGGGAGACATGTTCCGGTTCAGGGGACATCCGACGAGAGAGAAACTGGCTGAACTCGATGCGATCACCTTCAGGGAAAATAAGGCTGCCCTTGATGAAGCGACAGCCTTTGCCTATGCTCCATCCAATCCAAAATCGACTGTTTACTACATAACAGATCCCGATTGTCCCTACTGTGAAAAGGCAAAGCTTCCCGTAAAACAGTTCGCTGATGAAAACAATGTGGAGATCAAGGTGGTCCTCTATCCCCTTCCCATGCATCCCAACTCCAGGGGAAAGGCCATCAGAGGCATTTGCGCAAAGATGACGTACCAGGATTACATTGACGGAAAATACGAAGGGAAAGAGTGTAAGGAAGGAAAGGACAAAGTTGAAAAGGCTGCCACAATAGTCGAAAAGCTGAAGGTTACCGGTACGCCTACATTCATCGGTGACAGCGGCCAGAAGGTTGTGGGCTTCTCGCCGGAAAAGTTCAGGGAGACCCTCTGATAAAACGTGATATTGCTATCTGGACAGTATTACATTCCTGCGTTGGATTCATGCAAATATTTGCCGATATCTTCCCGTAAGACGCTTATGAAAAACTTCTCGGGAGAAATGTCACAACAGTGAAAAAAAACCAGTACATTCTGCTATTCATCAGCGTTTTCTTTGCTGCTGTCTTAATGATTTATATGGCAAATGATTCTTTTTCCATCTCGCCGTCAGATGTTACTGATGCCGTCGAGCGAAGCAAAGAATTCGAAGGGAAAATCGATTGTAACAATACTCACAGCGGTCAGATGAAAAAGGAAGCAGGAAAGACCTACCGCGAGTTTCAGGAAAAGGTAATGCCGGAGGCTGAAGTCTGGAAGAACAGATTCCTGTACGAGAATGGACGTCTGATTCTCCGGGATACTCCCAGGAAAGAGACACCTGATGCAGATGTGACGAAAAGGCACTTCCTCGCAGAAGACGAGCGAATCTATGTCTTCATTTCCTCATCCATGCCTAAAGAGACTCTGAAAAACTATGCCTCATCAATAGACAGACTGAAGGATTCGAGAATCATCATGGTCCTCCGTGGTTGTATCGGGGGTTGCCGTAAGCTGATGCCCACTGCTCATTTTGTGCAGAGCATTGTCGCTCCCTCTGAAAAGGAACAGCTACAGGTCGAGGTCCAGATTGACCCGAACCTTTTCAGGCTGCACGATATCGGAGTTGTTCCTGCCGTTGTGTTTGCAGGCGGTGTTCGTCTTGATGTAGATGAAGGCTCCGAGGGAGACTTAAACCATCTTCAGTCAGCACCGTCTTCATATGCCGTCTTCGGTGATGCGTCCCTCGATTATGCCATCGAAAAAATAAATGTAAAAATCAGCAATCCCCGCCTGAAAGCAATTGTTGCAGAACTGAGGAAAGGCTGGTATGACCGATAGCCTAACCTCAATAATCATTCCGATGTTCAATGAATCTTCGTGGATCCTCAGAACGCTCACACTCTGCTGTGATTTGCAGATTAAGAAGGAAATAATCGTTGTCGACAACAATTCTTCCGACGGGAGTCATGCCTTGGTAGAAGACTTCATCAAAGAACGAAATCTCAAGAGGGAAGTCATCCTCCTGAGCGAAGAGAAGAAGGGCAAGGCCAATGTGGTCAGAAAGGGCCTCTCTGTGGCAAAGGGAGAATATATTGTATTTCACGACGCTGATCTCGAGTATGATCCCAGGTACATACCGCAACTAGTACAGGAACTTCGCGACTGTGATGTGGTAATAGGATGCCGGAACTGCCGGCCGTATTCGATAAGCCTCCCGGCTTTTATTGCGAACAAGGTTTTGTTGAACATGATACAGAAAAAATACTTAGTGCATATTTCCGATATCTTTACGGCGCAGAGGGGATTCAAACGTTCTGTCATTGGCGGTTTTCCCATTACGTCAGAGCGTTTTGAAATTGAGACAGAGTTGACTATACGTGCTCTTGAGGAGGGGGTAAAGATCAAGGAGATAGACGTCACCTATTCACCCCGATCAAGAGATGAAGGTAAAAAAATTGGATTCAATGATTTCTTTTTGATACTTTGGAAATACTATTCCGTAAGTCGACAAATAAACCTCGAAAAAAGACAGAAACTCTGCGAAGTTGAAGTAAGCTAACCAGCATAGGGTGATTTTGTATAAAGTGCTCAGATATTTGACGCGCAATTTACATCCAAATAAATAGTTTCAAGAAGTTAGGATAGAATTTTGGTACTCTTTCTTACTAAATGACCGTTGGATTTTCCTTGAAGAGCAATCTTTTGAATAGAACTCTCATCTGAAGCTCTCATCTCTATTGTAAGGCTTCCAATATCTTTGGCAAGCGATCGATATCTCACAAGCGCAGGCCCAGTGAGGATTTCGAGAAGATTAGCAAGCTCAATGTCATTTAGCTTTTTTGTAAGAAGACCTTCCTTTCGGAAAAAAGGAATAACTTTAATATAATCTTCCCTGGGTGGCCTTTCGCCTAGTAAATGTTTTTTTTGGTCCATTATCTCTCTAAGATTTATCGGATTTACAAGCAGGGTCGAGAGCAGGGTTTCTTTCTTCTCATCAGGCGGCAGAAAATCAACTGCTACAACTCCGAACTTGCGGCACTTTTTGAGTACATCTGCATATTTACTTAATATCTCAGTGGTTAGTAACTGCTCCTTTTTTTCTGCTCATCCGTTTTAGAGATATAATCCATAATTCGTTTATTAAAACGACAAGTAGAGACCTTTTACCAGGGACAATGAGAGGTTCTTTCTCTGATTGCTGGAGTTTCATTTCAGCGAGCTGTTCCGGATTATATATAGCGTCATCAAGATTTTCTTCAAATTCGACCCAGCAAAGGTGTGCTACCCAACCAGATATGTTCAATCTTAGCTGGTGTTGACTGGTCGTTATAATTCGTATTCTTTTGACAATGCGTGCCCATCCTCGGCCCAACCGAGGATGAAGGGTAAAGCCGCTTTCATCTTGAAATACGATGGTCTCATGCTCACTCAGTCGATTCAGGTTTTTTTAATGCCCTTCGAAATAGCTTCGCATCCTCAGCTTTTGCCTGGATATAAGAATAACTTGCATGTTTCAGGCGGTAACCAAGTTCGTGCATCAAATTCTGGACCTGTTGAACTTTCATCTTTATCCCAAACTGTCTCTGTAAATGATGTGCCAGAGTGGGACCATCCCATCGACGCTTCAGACCAAAATCGACCGGAGAATGTTCCAGATGTTTCTCTAATTGTTTTGCTACTTTCGGTGTCACTCGCTTCGGGCTTCCCGGTTTTGATTTTTTCTTATCGCAGAATCAACAGGTTGATTGGTGTTTACTAAAGAGTATTTTTGGAAGAGGACGCGAGGAAAAGAGTCTTAACTCGACGAGAAAGTCAATGCTTTTTGAGTTGAACGAATAACCCATCAAATAAACTATGGCGTCAAACAATTATTGACAGAATCGCATTGCGTGGAATATATTGGATATGGATCTAAAAGAGGTGTCGGGGCGAAGCACCGAACTGAGATGGATTAGCGTTGACGTGTGGGGTCTTATGGGTGAAATATTCGTCAGTTTCCCAGTCGAAAGTCGATTCGATAGCGTTTTCGAGACAATTCGGAACGTCGCTGCTCGACAAAAGCTCGTGGCAATTCGTATTGATCAAAGTTCGGCGATTTCAGCTCCTATTCATGAAGCCATACACCGCCGATTACGGGAAAGTCGCCTTGTCATAGCCGACATTACCGGTAATAATCCAAATGTTCTCAACGAAATAGGGATAGCCCAAGCCCTTGGCAAGCCGCTTGTTTTGATCACCCAAGACAATCCTGAGTCTGCGCCCTTTAACATACGTAATCTCCTGTTACATACTTATCGCATTAACGATCTCGCAGGTCTTTACGAAGTCATTGCAAAGGCACTTGTTGAGGTAACTTCACCCAACGAACTCATTCGCAGTATGCTCGTCCCGAGCACGTTAGGACGACCCACGAGAGAGTCATGGTTCGTTATAGCGGCAAGTCCTTTGTCGTACCGTAGGGCGATAGGTAGGAGCGGGGGATATCAGCGGCTGAGAAGAACGTCTTCTGACTATGTCGGAATACGCGGGATCCTGCAGAGCTTTGGTATGCTATTTGGATTCGATGCTATTCCTGATAATCTTGACCCTGAGGACTGTGACGATTCAGTCCTTGAAGAGCCAATGAATCTCTACTGCATCGCTAGCCCAAAAGCGAATTGCTGGACAAATCCCATTTTAAGTCAATATTCGAAGCGATGGGTACCTCGTCTGGAATTCCGCGCGGATTCTACAAGTAGAGATCTAAGGAATGTGCGTGTGTCGATATTCTGCGATGATGATCTAATTCGTCCCTCCGGATGGAATATCAACGACAAAGGAGATCGCTATGCGAAGGACTTTGGTTTAATTGTTAGAGGACCCAATCCTTTTTCCGAGGATCACATGGTTACTGTTCTTGCTGGTAGATCCTCTCTTGGCACCGAAGCTGCTTGTACCGCCTTTACTGATCCGGATGCAATAGCAACTGTGCGTCAACGTCTGGTATCAATGAACATTGACTTAGAGAATCACAAACAGCCGTTTTGGGTCATCACAAGCATGCAGCGCTCAATAGGTGACACGAGGGAGGAGGCTATCCGAGAGACGCTTCGGATTGAGCGAGTAGAGGCCTTTGTGAGGCGATAATTATAACTAAACTCAATACTGCAAACAATATATTACCCTCTTATGTATCGTAACTGGCACAGGAGGCTTCTATTCTTTCAAGGATGCTTGCAATTTTCCTATTTGGTCGATAAGCCATTCAGTGCGCATCTCATCTCGGGTCTTCTTTGCTGGCCTTTTCGGTCTGTTTACTATTTGCTGCCTAGGACCTGCCAGCTCTTCATATAACCTGTGTGCTCTCTGGGCGTCTTTTTTCATTTTTTCTAGAAGTACTCTTTTTTCTTCCCTTTTCGTCGAAAGATTTGTCCAACCGGCAACAAAAAGATGCAGCTCGACCAACCCAGCTAAGGCATGTGCGATTTCGTCTTTCTTCGAGATTTCGTTTCCCAGCAAGAGGTTCTTGTCGTAGCAGTATTCGGCAGCTTCTGCATATTCTCTGGCACGAGGCCACGCATTGTTTCTGCCCATATAATACGCAATTTCTTTGGTTGCATTCCCGAGATTTCCCCATGCTTTGCTTATCCTTGCCTTCACAATTTCCTCACGTGCACAAAGTTGCTCAAAGTCCTGTCTGGCCTCTTCACTCAGGCTGTTGGCCTTCTTATATTTGCGCAACGCCTTAGCTGAAAGGCATGAATCCCTCAGCTGCCTACTCCTTTGCTCGAACTCTATACCTTGCAACCAATAAAGTCGCCCCAAGTCTAGTTTCATATCTGCGATAGATAGACGTTGGTCATCACCTTCCATTTGCAACTGCTTTCGAACGAATAGACTCTTTTTGTAGTATCTCTCCGCCTGATCAAAATATTTTTTTGCTGATTTGGTAGGTAAATATCGTCCATCAAGCCCGTTAAGTAAGGCTGCCTTTCCCAAATGCCGCATCGACTGAGCGATTCCTGGGCGATGTCCATGTTTCATGAACAGCCTCAGTCCTTTTTTGATGAGATTACAAGCGGTCTTTACATCTTCAAGCCGCAAGTGATACCAAGCCAAGTTATTTACTATATATTCTGCCCAGAGTTCTTCCCTGCCTAATGCGTAGCACGCTTTGATCGCTAGTTCGACCATTTCCTTGTAGTCAGTCCAGTGGCCTCGAATTCGCAGAAAGTCGCCGACCTGCTGCCGAAGCTCGATCAGATCCATCCACAACTTGAGCCGTCCAGCAACTCTTGTAGCGGCCATAATATTTTCTGATTCCTCATCAAGTAAATCCAGTGACTTCATTTTTTTAGATCTTTTTGCTAAATCCACGAAGCAGTGCACGAAATGCACGCTAGACTCCTCTCGAAATTTTCGGAACTCATTGCTGTTCAAGGCCGCCCGACAATATGCATGCATCAAGGGATGTATAGCATACCACTCTTTGCGCGATCGGTCTCGAATGATCTCGACATAGGCTGTGAAGTGACCTGAGGATAGTACATCGCGAAAACGGTGACCTTGGAGTCCGCTAGTTCTGCACAGCTCATTCCGTCGTGCATGCCCCGCAAAGTAGGTCATCGCCAAGAGAATTCTTCTCAAATCCTCCGAAATAATCGTCGGATTTCGCCAAGAGTAATCGAATAAGTCGAAGAAGAAGTCATCCGGCTTCTTGGGTTGCCATTTAATTTGCGTTACCATCTTTTCCCAATCAGAAAACGTCATTTGTGTTAGTTGCCTTACTGCGATTTGCATGTATTTCGGCAGGCCATGAAGCTTTCCCCAAACATATTTCCATTGCTGTTGGGTCAGCTTCGGAGCGTTCATTTGCGACTTCATCATCTTCAGCGAATCTTTGAACAGAAGACTTTGCAACTTCTCATTGTGGATAGGTAATAGGGATAGTGCTTGAGACACAATGCGAGTTGTTATCAGAACACGGATGAATGGAGAGTTTTCATCACTTTGTGGACCGATAGGCAAGGAATCGATGAAATGCGCCACACTTTCCTCTTCTAACGGCTCCGCAAGTAAGGCTTCGTAATTATCGAAAATCAGAAGTGAACGAGTTGCTGCGAGAATCTCGCGGATGCGTGCAGCTTTTATCTCAGTGTCACCAATAGTGACGACTTCTCCTGAGGTGTCCATTACTTTTGCAATGATATTAAGCACAGAACTGAAGGTTGGCTTGGATCGCTCTCGTTGCCCGTATTGTCTGAGATCAATCCAAACAATGCATCTGAAGGGCTCCTGGCGCTCGACGTACTTCCAAGCAACCATATTTGCCATCGTGCTCTTGCCTACACCTCCAAAGCCGGACATTAGAACGATAGGTTTTTTGGGGTCCTTCAGCACGGTAAATAGCGCCTCCTCCTCTCGGTCTCGTCCGAAGACGTTGGCCGGCTGTGCATTGAGATTGTGGCAAATTCGCCAATGTCTGCCCAGTGATTGTCCTTCCAAAGCACTTATGACGGTTCCAGTGAAAACTTTCAGTACCCCGTTTTGACGAGAAGCCGAAAGTTTTTCAAGAGGAGTTAGTGGGCGATTTTCCTCCTTGAATACTTGACAATCTTTAATATCCGATTTTTCGAAATGGCAATCTTGCGTGAGGAGGATGAATAGCTTCATGCCATCTTCTCTGGCTCGCTTCAAGAGTCTAGGTAGTTCCACTTGGACGATAAAATCAGAAGATAGGAAGGCTGGTCCTACAAGGAGTATGGCTGCTAATGCATGGTCTATGGCTTTCGTAATCTCCAATTGCCAGTCGGTACCCGGCTGAATCTTCGAATCATCCCAAAGTTGGAACTGGTAACGTTGCATAAGAGGGTGAAAGTGAAGTTTGATTCGCTCCAGCCACCTATGAGATTTCTGATCATCAATCGCATAGCACAGAAAAACTATATTGCGGAAATTACCTTCCATTAGCATGTTTAGCCTCCCTCTAGAGGACCGGCCAACTCTATGTCCGCAATAAGTCTCACCTTGTCTGGAGACATATAGAAGTCGTTTATAACCAACTGGGCTTGGCTCACACACATTCGCTCTAACTGAACCTCATGTAGCTTGTCCAGACAGGCAATCAATGGATCAAAGTCATCCATGACCTTCAGCCTTCCTAATGTCACGTGGGCGCTCAGGCTGCGGTATCGTTCGTCAATACCGCGCCCCAGTCCCGCAGAACGTAGTCGTTGGCGCAACATTTCACGGATAGCCTCCAACGTTCCGCCAATTGGGAAACCTTTCGCAATAATGCTACTTCGGGTGGCACCCACGCCTGCGAACTCGACATCGAACGGTGGGAAGATAGATAGTACTTCACGAATTGTACGTTCGTACAACTGTAAGGGAGTCTTCTTCAAATCAAAGGTTTCGTAGGCCGTAATAAGCGAAATGATCGAGAAATGAAAACGTGATGCCTCATAGTAGAAGTGATGTGGCGCAACCTTGCGTAAATGTTGGTTAATCGCTGTAAGTTGCCGTTCCACTTGAAGCGATGGGCGAACAATCAGAGTCAACCCCCGACGAATGTCTTTCCTCAGATCATCTAAGAAGGGAACAATCTGGATGACGCGTTTTTGAAGATCTCTTCTGCCGTCCTCACACAGTTTTTTGTAAAAGGATGGAAGTAAATCCTGCTCATAACAGTCCTTTGCTGTAACTAAACAAAGAAAGGAAATTCGGTTACCAAACTTATAGGGTCGACTAGTTCGATTTCGGAATCCCAAGAATGTCCTTTGATACGGCATCTGACGAATGAAAACTACATCGCCTGTTTCTGCATCGATTCCCGTAACCGCTTCGCTTATCTCTCGACAAACAGCAAACCCAAAGTACGTAAGCTTTCCGATTCCCTGCAGCATTTCATAAGCCCGAGCACCTTTAACAAACACAGCATCGCATCGTTTTAAGAGGTCAGCAACTCTCTGTGATATTTTAAGTCCGTTAACAGTGCCTAATCTTGGTCCGCTTGCACAGATATCGAACCGGCCATGCTTATTTAAAGATTTAAGGTTCCGGAAAACAGGTTCTCCTAAGAGATTCATAACATCTTCATAACTGGCATCATTACCATACCGACGGGCTCTCGGTATGAGCCATACCCTTAAATTAGGATTGTCATTTAATTGTCTCTCAATAAGTTTAAGATCAAAAATGGTTTCAATGTAGTCGTCCGTAAATACAACGAGGGTCATAGGGTCCGCGCGAAGAACTCGTGCCTCATAATCTTTCCAATAATCAATCGCCATTTTTTGTGACGCTTTTTTCAGCAGACAATGAAGCACTTCTTCAACCTGGAGGCTTGGTCTTTTATGAGGATCAATAGCAATAATACCAGAGTTGTGTATTCGGGAAGTGGCTGCAGCGGAGGTCTTTAGATTTAGACCAATGAGACCGGCAGAGATCGACATCTTCAATAACTCAGACAAAGGCCGATCGTCTAATTTGGCAACAATGTCGAGCGCGATAGCGCCGCCAACGTCGTTGAGCTCTTCATATGTGTTGAACTCCGCTTCCGGGTTGCCCAAGAGTAAGGCTAAAATCAATCTGCGGAAAATATCGGTATATTCCTGCAATCCGATCAAATCACGCAAGCACTGGCCATTATCGAATTTATAAGATAGAATCTCAAGTACGTCATCTTTAACCTCGGAGATTCCCGTCGTACACGCATTGAGTAGTCCAACATCTATCATGGCCTTGATATCGCGCCCAATCTCCTGTCTCACCCAAGGCTCATAGCCTATGCTTGTTTCGCCGCATAGAAAATTTGGATTGTGTTCTATTTCCGCGATAGTGAATGTCCCTGGACAGTAATTTTTCCCGAAGATTTCTATTACATCTTCGCATCTCGCTGCATCCGGGGGAAACCCTAGAATCAGCCTAAACAACATTTCTTCTATCTGGTGGTCACTTTTTGCTTTGGAATTAATTTGACCCGTCGACTGTAGCGATTCGACCAGTTTTCTGACAACACCGGCTATCATCTATGAGTCCCTTTCTTGCGATTAGCACCAGATATAGCCAGAGATGCGATCCGCGCTCAACTGGACTTATCTATTGTGAGCCGAAACCATTTCACGAATGATGTTCATCACCTCTGGCCGTTTGCCTGCTTCGTTCAAGACAGCCTTGATATAGCCGAGTTGGCTTCGAGTATCAAAGTACTGTCCCTCGAATTCATAGCCGTATATCCTGTGGCCGCTATTTCTCAATTCCTCTATCGCATCAATAAGCTGGACCTCGCCTTCGTACCCGGGAGATATGTGTTCCAGAATAGGGAAGATCTCGGGGGGTAGAATAAATCTCCCGATAATGGCAAGATCTGAGAGATGCTCCTGCTTCTTAGGATCGGGTTTCTGAATCAACTTGGTTATTTCACAGATGCGTTCCTGAATGTATGGACCTTCGGTTAACTGGCACGATGTTGCCTCATCAAGCCTTTTGACCCCAACGTTGCCATAAGTGGAAAGAAGTTCTACAGGTACCCGCTGAATTGCGAGTACGGGGGACTTCAACGCATTGTAAATACCCACAAGAGATTTCATGCAAGGGATTCTTGTCTCCAGTATGTCATTTGGTAAAAATACGGCGAAAGGTTCGTGGCCGACAAGGGGGCTTGCGTTTAATACACCTATGCCGATGCCCTGCCGCTGACCCATAGGTCTCGCAGGTGTGAATGAAAAATGAGCCATATTTGAAATTGTGCGCAGCTCGTCAATAATGTTTCTTTTATTGCGCTTTTCTAAGAACGCCTCCAAATCCAAGTGCGGACTAAAGTATTCTTCAATAGAACGATTATTTGGCGTGGTAACAAAAATAATTCGTTCAATTCCCGCAACAAGTGCTTCCTCAACAACATAATGGACGAGGGGCTTGTTAAGAATCGGAAACATTGCCTTGGGCACAGTCTTTGTAGCGGGTAAGAAACGCGTACCCCATCCTCCCACCAGAAAAACTGCCTTTCTCGGTACCGTCATAATTTCCATTCAGCTTTCCGATCTAGAATACTCAGTACTAAAAAATCGTAAGTGAAAAGGGGTGGATCGATTCCGATCTTATTTAACAATTGATTTTATCATGTATGGAGAATTCTGTCGATACGATGAATACTGTAACACGCATAGCTGAGACATTAGCTTTCTTGACAAAATTTCGGTGATATTAATAGAATGCGGAATGGACATGTATGCTTTTCTAAGTCAGACATGCTCTGATTTCCTGAATTCTTTTCAGTTTACAGAAAGGGGACGGAAATTAGACAAACCTATTATGGACTTTTGCAAAAGACCATCAGAATCTGGTGCCGGGCGAGTATACGAAGCTTTTTTGCACAGTTTTAGAATCCCTGGATTAGAGGAATTACTGACAGAAATGCATAAATTTGAGGTCGCTTCTTCGAGCTTACTCCCTCACCACAGAGACCATTACATTCATACAGTAAATGTATTTTTATTAGGTGTAGCTTTATACGCGCAAAATAGAAAAATTAAACACGTAGTTGATTCATCAAATCAATATGCCGATAAATATGATAGTGATGAGGAGGAATTCATATACCGATGGGGTCTAACTGCACTGTTTCACGACGTAGGATACCCTTTGCAAATTGCATATGAAACAATTCATGAATTTATGACGATGCTGATTCAACCGAATTTAGTGTGCCTAAATGGCGAAATATTATCGGGCGGAGGTTGTAAAAGGAGGAATACGGAGCCAATCGCAATTTTAAGATTTCCTGATATGAAATCCTTGCTCCATATTAATTTCTTGCCCCCCGATAAGAAGCACCAAGTTGAATATTTTAGGAAATACCCCGAACTAAAGTCATTACCTGATGATTTGATTTCTGCGATTTCTGCTACCCTCGAAAAAAAGTTGATGTTTTCAAAGAAAGGAACCATTAACAGTAGGATTCAAAAAGTTATGACTTCAAGCCTCAAGAATGGCTTGCTTGACCACGGAATTTATAGCTCAATAGTTTTCTTGAAATGGATAAATGACGCCTTTTCAAAAGCAAAATGGAATCCGGCATACTTTTATTTCCCCGTTTTAGACGCGGGAACTGCTATTTTTCTTCATAACTCATATGATTATATTTTTAGAAAGCCGCCGTTCAATTTACCGCCGCTACATATAGAGAAATTCCCATTAGCTTTCTTATTAATCTTATGTGACAGAGTGCAGGAGACGGAGAGAACCTCTTATGGATACCAAAAAAGGGGAATTAATTTTGCGTCGAGTTCGCTTGAAATCGACGATAAGAAACTCTTATTGAGATTGTATATCCCCCCAGATGAAGATAAGAATTTCGCAAAGCTTTATTCAACTAATATGAAAGAGATGATCTCAAAATCTTTGGATATCTGTTCTATTGTGAAATCTGTTAATATTGAAATTATCAGGAAGGGAAGGGAAAATGATGGGTAAGAAAAGAGCTTTCGTTAGTTTTGATTATGATAATGATGCAAGATATAGAGATTTTTTAATTGGTCAAGCAAAAAATCCTGATAGTCCGATTGAAATTGATGATTGGTCTTTAAAATATGCCTTTGATGAAAAATGGAAAACCCAGTGTAGACAAAGAATAAAAAATACCCATATTATGATTATGCTGATTGGGAAAAATACGCACAAGGCGAAGGGTGCAATTTGGGAAGTAAATTGTGCCAAGCAAGAAGGGATACCAGTTTTTGGAATTTATATTAATAAGGACGATAAAGGAATTATCCCTTCTTCATTAAAAGGTTCGCCTGTGATTGAGTGGACTTGGGATGGGATAGCCAAGAAAGTTAAGGTTTTAGCAAGCTAAGATGGCGTATCGAAACGGTACATATATAGCCTTTCACGCCGAGGGAACAAATGTTCCGGTCGATTCCGATATCAAGTATTTCAATTTGTTAAAAGCTTGGACGGCAAAAACTGATGATGACTTTTCGATGATTGACAGCCACGAAAAAACGGCTGCAGTACGCGATTCCAGCAAGAGAGAAACGCTTGAAGCGAGATTAAAAGAGCGCCTCAGAAACTCAAAGCATTTACTCTTGATAATCGGAGAGACCACCAAATTGGATACCGACTGGGTTCCATTAGAAATAGAATATGCTGTTGATGTATGCGACATCCCGGTAATTGCAACATATACAGATTACGAATATATTTTAGATCCCTCTCAATTGTTACATCTTTGGCCTGAAGCCTTGAGGCGTCGCATCAAGAATGATGAAGCCAGAGTTATTCACATACCCTTTAAAAAAGAGCCGTTAAAAGCAGCTATTTCACAGTTCAGCCACAACAATATGCCCAAAAGCTCTCTGACCTATTATGTTCGTGATGCTTATATAAAATGGGGTATTTTTATGCCTTAGGACCATTGAGCTTGCCTGATTATGAGCGCAAGTGAAATGACGTCTGGCTAATCAGGACTCATTTGCGCATGGGAATGCCCGCCGAGGGATTAAGTAGCGTCTTGCGCATTATCAGCGTGGGCCAGAAGACTCCCTTATGTTGACTATGAAGGAAACCTTTGTCGCGGATCATCTTTAACTGCTTGCCTGAGATGCCACATTCTCGTCTGGCAATCTCCAATGTGATATCATCTAGGACCTCAAACCCAACATTTCGACAATGCTCCGCGAGATCAGCTCGTGAGAAATAAACAAACCACCGTGAAGTCTTCCACTCCTCAATATGACCCGAGGAATCATCGATTTCTTCCATCATGTGTATCCCATTCTTTTCCTTATATAACCCCCTTAAGAAACACTGACCGCCATCAGTCAGTTTGCCCCATATCTTGCGCAGCAATTCATCAAGATCATTGCGATTGTAAAGATGCACGAACGCAGCATTCGCAACAATGCTGTCGAATTGTCCCGGTAAGATATAGTCAAGATCATAGAAGTCACCTAACAAAAAACGATCTTCCAAGTGCGGATGTTCCATTCTTGCAAGCTCGATGGCAACGTGACTGAAATCGATACCATATACCATGCTATTAGGGCGACATCTGACGATATAATCAACTTCCTTCCCAGACCCACAGCCTATCACAAGGGTATTGCCCGTCATTTGATCTATGTGTGCTTTCACCTCCCGCTCAAGAAGAAAACCAAATCTTTGGTGAAATTGTTGTGCAAAAGTAACATAGAATTCGTGCGTCAGTCGGTGGTGCGCGCGCTCTTCTTGGCTCCATGAATCCCACTTTGAGAGTTTACTCTCTTCCCAGTACTCGAACAGACGGCCACACCTAATATATGGAATCGCCTCTGGGGCATTGATGAGCTTCATTGTTGAATAAATGACTCTTCGTCTCAGATCCTCAAGATCGCCCGCCGCAGATGCTTCTAGGATCATGTCTGGCGTGTTCGCTACATCGACGCCATACATATAAAGGTAAACATACACTGTGCCGTCAACAATAAAGGTGCGGAATTTCGGCATATAATTTGTGAGGAGAATTTCCAGATTGCGTTTTTGAGACAAATCGAGATCCTCAAAGAGAGATCGAAAAAACTCCAAAGTTTTCCTGTGCTGGTCGATCGCCGGAGAGGTGCTCTCTATTTCATGATAGGGTTGATGTGCAATAGCGTAACGGGAATTCGGATTTAGATGAACAATGGTTATTCTAACACCGCTGCCGAGCAATTTGCATAGTGCTTCCTTTACATTAATATCTCGTGAGAATCTGTCAAGCGTATGTCCTGAAACCACAACATGTTTTTGGGCCCGTCGTAAAATAGCATGTAACGTAGTGTCAGGTGGCACAGCGGAAGGCGATAGATACTGTAGTCCAAGACCTGAGACACTTCGAATAAGTTTTCTGATAGCTTCTGAATCAATGCCGGCGCGCAGATCTAGCCAAGGGAAAGGTTCTAAGAACAATGGGAGGCGGGGTTTAGTGGGTGCACCGGGTAACAGAACAGGAATAACTGGGCGACCTGCCTGCACATGTCTGATAAGCGCCACATTAATTTCGGCTTGTTCCCAAGGGCCAATACCTGCTGGTCCAACAAGTGCAGCAAAGGCTGAGGCGGCTCCCAGCGCTTTCTCAAGTGATTGAGGAAACATCTTTCCTAATGGGAGGTCCAATTCGTCAAACCACACGCTGAGACCATGTGACTTCAGTTGAAGGGCGAATGATCGCGCCGCATCTTTGTCTTTGCTGTGATAAGACAAAAATAAATCAAACTTTTCAGGACCATGTTCAGTCATTGTATCTCCAGATATACGGTATGTTAAATCTTAAAGTAGTAGCCCTCTATTGCTATGCAAAAAAATAAGGGTGCCTTAACCCCACCTACCCTTCGCCTATCGTTAGACTTGAGACATGTGGGCAAATATGAAAACTATCCGAGCTAGTTGCATCCTGACCGAAGTATAACAGAATAAGGTTATAGGCGTCGATATATCTGATACTTGAGCCGAGGTCTTCAGTACTTGTCCATGAAAGCATATCAAAAGCATTGAAGATGGCGTTAGAAAAACGTGTTAGTTCTTTCGATCTGTAGTTCAAAAAGACCTATTATCTTCAGCAATGTGGGAGTACAATCAAAAAGTGTGCAAATAGATGAAAGGCGGTGTATCCTTTTAAGTTGAACTCGAAATCAACAAAGAAAAGGAGACACCACCATGAGAAAGAGTATCACCGAGACGGCAAAACCGTCAA
>Ga0209164_1003259_pt1 | contig 15620 bp, 12 predicted proteins | sample MTBNYHSulfiMetaG_FD_187458 | JGI IMG/M metagenome (GOLD analysis project Ga0209164, IMG submission 187458) | Enrichment culture microbial communities from rom New York Harbor, USA that are MTBE-degrading - MTBE-NYH (New York Harbor Sulfidogenic)... | ecosystem: Environmental > Aquatic > Marine >...
CCGCCATGGGTGTCTATACTGGCTTAGACCGAAAATTCCAGACGTTTATTCTGGATACATTTCCCCAGTATGGGGTTGGATTGACCAAATTTGAAGAAATTGCGCCAATCCAGAATGAATTGAATAACTTAAATGGATCTGTTTCCCCGCTTCAGCCGACTGAACCGGCTGGCAGCCAATTGCCAGCCAGCGGGGAAAAAGCACCGGAGATTGTCACTGACAGCGTTTGGTTTAACAGCCCACCACTCAGCCTGGCAGATTTGAAAGGCAAGGTGGTGATCGTAGATTTTTGGACTTATTCCTGCATCAACTGCCAACGCACATTGCCGTATTTAAAAAATTGGTGGCAAAAATACAAGGACGATGGATTGGTGATCATCGGCGTGCATGCACCTGAATTTGAATTTGAAAAGAGCGCGGAAAATTTGAAAAAAGCCATTGCCGACTTTGGGCTGACCTATCCGATTGTGCAGGACAACAACTTCATCACCTGGCGTGCCTATAACAACCACTACTGGCCCGCGAAATATATTATCGACAAAAACGAGCTCATCCGCTATACCCATTTCGGCGAGGGCGCCTATGATGAATCTGAACAAGTGATCCAGACCCTGCTCAAAGAAACCGGGATCAATAACCTTCCGGCCGAAACCCACAATCCGGATTACCAGGTGTATGCCAATACGCCGGAAATCTACCTTGGCTATTACCGCATGGACTATTTTGCTTCACCGGAAAAGATCAGCCCGGATAAGATTTCCACATATACCATTCCACAGAATTTTCCCTTTAACACCTTTGCTTTTGAAGGAACCTGGATCGTGACCGGGGAATATGCCAACCCCCAGACCGGCGCAAAGCTGTACCTGAATTTTGATGCCAAGCAGGTATATCTGGTCATGAGTCCTACATCAGGCACGGCAACCTTGAAGGCAACCATCGATGGCCAGGCTGCCCATTTTGGGCAGGATAATAAGAATGGAATTATAGTGGTGGATGCCGATCGCTTATACCGGCTGATCGATCTTCCTTCCCCCGGCCGGCACATGTTAACGCTTGAATTTGAGGATAGTAACGCGCAGTTGTTTGCGTTTACATTTGGATAGGGAATTGTTAAGGATTTACCTGACTATATTGCTTTTTGCATGCTATTGTTTATGACTCATTATGGGTACAGCATGGGACTCATAAGCAATAAGAAAAAAAGTTACCTAAATTATTTTCCTAAATATATAGGAATCAGACGTTTTTTTATAAGTTATTCCTCGTCCTGATTGTAAGAGAAATTCTAAGGTTATATACATATCACTCTTGGGAATAAAATATGTCTCCAATTTCTTTTCTGAAATACTAGATTTTCCATTATTGAATCGCACAGAAGCCACTAATTCATAATTAGAATCTAAATATGCTATGCCTGAATCTGCATGACTATTATTTGCCAAGAGGATCCCTCCTCGTTTAAGATATTTTTTGCATGATTGAGAAACAGGTCCAGCCCATTGTGATATTAGTAAATCGAAACTTTTTTCTGGTAGGTCAAGTGGTTTTGAATAGTCACTGTGAATGTATCTAAACGAAGCATCCTCCCGATATTTTTTGTTCTTTTCAATAAACTGTGCAACAGCTTCAGCATCGTTAAAAAACTTCCGGGCATTTTTATCTGAATCAACATAGACAACATGAGGGATGACAAATGAAGGGGTTATGTGAACATAACTTCCGGGATATAGCGCATTTTTAATTTTATATTTTTCTTTAATTTGAATAAATAGCTCAGTCCTCTCGAACTGTTTATCAAGATAATCTTTGCGATAAAGATCAAGAAAGTTCATAGTAAGTTCACCCAGTTATTGATACTAATTGCATTGTAATATTGATTTGTTCACGCTCTTGCATAAATGCTAATTCTGAAGGAAATTTTTAAAATATTTGGCTCCTAACTTTAGGAAGCACTTTGACGTAAATAGTACTTTATGTGTCATATAAACAGAGCGCAGGATTATAAGAACTTTACAAATCGCCACGCCATTTTTGGGGAAAAAGGAATAAAAACTACGAAAATGATCACATCGTGGGGTATTGATAGTCCTGATCAAATCAGAGTACTTATAATCCTTTATTCGAGATTGGCTTCTTGTTTTTCGTAAAAAAAAGCCGCCTTTCGGGGTGCAATGCAGGTGCAATGCTGATGATACCTCTCTTTTGAGAGCAGACAGGTGCCCACCACCCATTCGGTGGCAGGCAATGCTTTGTGTGGATAAAATCAGCCGATTTTTGTGTAACATTTGCAAATCGCCTTTCAGGCGACAGGCAATGCACACAATGTACGCTGTGGACACCATTACATGCTGACTTCGAATCCCCTGAAGTGGACAAGTGTCAGTATGTTGCGCGTTTCCCCGTGCCGAGGGCGGCCGAATTCATTTAGGGGCGCCTGGTTTTCCATACATTTTTTTCTTAATAGATCCCTGAATCTGGATCATCTTTTGGGGTTTAGTCATACTCAGAAAAACGAAAGCAAGAATCTTTTTGATATGTTTTGAGAGGTAATCTGCCTATAATGGGAGTGCTTTGCGGGAGAAAGAAGAAATATGATTAAAAAATACTTGTTGCCTGCTTCTCTATTCCTCGGATTCATCGGGGATTTCTTGTTCTGGAAAAAAGCACCGGGAATTTCCTACCCCATTTTTATGATTCTTTGTCTAGTTGCAGGATTTATTCTTCTGCATTCAGAGAAACATTATCCGTCACGAAGAAATTATTCATTGTTTGGATTGATCGTTCTTTTTTCCCTTTATACATGCATTCGAAAAGATTTTTTCACAAGCTTGGCGAACTTTTTTCTCTCTATTCTTTTTACTCTGCTGCTCTCGGGTACATATGAAAACGGTGCGTGGGTCAGCTTCAATCTGTCTGACTACATTAAGAAATTTTTCTATGGTATAGGACAGCTATTAGCCATTCCTTGGAAATTCGTATTTTCTAAAAAGAACAGTCCTAAAGGAGAAAAAACGAAAATCAGAGGCAGCATTATCTGGCAAATCGTACGGGGACTACTGCTGGCAATACCGATCCTGATTGTATTTATTCTTTTATTATCCTCAGCCGACCTAATATTTGAGCATGGGATAGAAGGTCTCTCGCAATATTTGAAACTTGAAGATTTAACAGATTATTTCATACAGGGAATATTTATCCTCATCATCGCATACTTTTTTATCGGTCTGATCAAATTAGCAGAGAACCACAGCCATAAAAACGATCTGGCTGGTGTAAAAAAACCTGTTATGCAACAATTCCTTGGATTCACCGAGGGTGCGACAATACTGGTTTGCGTGATTATCCTATTCAGTATATTTGTGGTCATTCAATTCCGTTATTTCTTCTCGGGGGGGATGAATCTCGATGAAATGGTATTTACTTACTCTGAATATGCTCGGCGAGGGTTTGGAGAATTGATCGTAGCTGCGATCTTCTGTCTGATGTTAATCCAGAGTATTAGAGTAATCCTGAGAATTAAAAATCCACAACAAAGCAAGACCTTCATCGGTTTGGTCATTGGACTGGTTTTGTTGGTATTGGTGATTCTGACTTCTTCTTTCCAACGCTTATCACTGTATGAATCCGCTTATGGTTTTTCCAGGCTGCGTACGTATGCGCATGGTTTCATTATCTGGCTGGGAGTTTTATTGATCAGTGTAATTGCCCTTGAGATCATCCATAAACCAAGCTTCTTTACAAATGCAGCCTTGCTGGTTGTGGCTGGATTTATTCTTTCTTTGAATTTGCTCAACGTGGATTCATGGATTGTGCATCAAAATATCAAGCGGGCCGATAGGGGCATGGAATTGGATACCGCATACCTGGCTTCTTTGAGTGAAGATGCCATACCCCAATTAGTTGAAGAATTTAACTCTTCAGAACACTCCTCTAAAATAAAAAATCAAATTGGGGCAGCACTTTCTTGCCACAATCATCAGATAGAAGTCAATGATCGGGATTTATTCAATAAAAACTGGCAATCCTTCCATTTTGCAGATTGGAAGGCAAATAAAGCACTGAAAACTGTCAAAACAGAATTGGATCGATATCAAGTCTTGGAAGACAATAATAATTTTGTCGTTCTTGATCAGGATGGAGCCGAATTTAATTGCCGGGACTATACAGATAGCGATTAATCGGATTTATTGATGGTAAAGAGAGAACTCATTTTGAAAAACCTTGACAGATGCTGTCCTAAATGCAACATGGATTATCAAGCACCTAGAAGATAAATGCAGGCTTGCTTCGAATCCCCTGAAGGGGACAAGTGTCAGTAGGTTGTGGATTTCCCCGTGTCAAGGACAGGCGAATCGCTCCGCGGGGACTATTTCTAAACCCGCACCAAATTCACAGTAAAATAGGCATCTAATCACTACATGAGAGACTAATGACAAAGAATAGATCGCTGAACCACATCCCAAAAACACACACGATCAAGAAAAACGCGGCAGAGGAAATTTTTCACATCGTTTATCCCGGTAGCGATAAGGAATTTAAAAAATCCAAGACAAGAGAAATAGAGAACTGGCTGGAGGAAGGTTATTTCTTTGGAAATGAAAATCCGGCCGAACTGGCTAAGGAATGGCAGGAGTATTGCCAGGAAAAAATTTCTTAATAATATTTCAGTTGTATTCTAATAGACTCTTTTAAGTCGACGTACCCATAGATCTTAAGGTAGTGCATAAACGGTGATACTCCTCTTTCGAGGATAGGCAGGCACCTACTACCCATTCGGATGGCAAGCATTGCTTTTTGTGGACATATTTATCGATTTTATATAAGCAGTGGACACCATTACATACTGACTTCGAATTCACATAAGGGACTATAGTCAGTAGGTTGTGGTTTCCCCACGCCGAGGACAGGCGAATCGCTCTACGGGCGCCTGGTTTTTCGACAATAAAAAATCTACAATTGCAGACAAAAAAGAACAATTCACGATTTTATGAACATTAGGGCTTGAAGTGAGTTATGCGAAATTTGGCATTGGACGTGCTGCTGTCGAGTGCTAACTATTATGAGTATTTATTTTGAATTTAATCTACACGATATAGTTATATTTAACAAGTCTTTTCTGGATATCCTGTTTTTTTCAAGAGTAAAGGTATTCTTCGATTGCTTATCTTGTTGTAATCCATTTCCTGCCATTTTTCTTAGCATTAAGGATCTCTTGTTCGCCCGACCAGCGAAGATAGTCTTATGATAAATCAGAAATAATATTTGCCTAGTTTAAATATATTAGCTTTTCTTCTTAATTATATCGATAAATATTACAGAATAAAACAAATCAATAATTATTCCCCAAGTATAATGACTTCAATTTATTAATATCTACGAATCACATGCTTTCTTTAATCTTTTCAAAAATTTACGACTTAGTTTCATATAGAATAGGGTGGTTTTACCTGCGCAACTTCTGACAAATCAATTGTGAATCTACATTGGATCCAATTACACTTTTCACTAGTATTTTCGGGAAATTGATCTAATAAACTCCTTGCTGATATTATAAAAGGCCCACTTTTAGCAAGTTTTCTTTCAACATTAATACCTACCCAACAGAAATAATAGTATCGTTCATAATCTTCTTTAGCCTTTTCCCACTCATTTTTAGTCACGTTAAAAGAGAAGATTTCTTCATTTGATAAAGATGAGGATTTTACTTCAATTTGAATTTCATCTTCTTTTACTTTACCTTCCAACAACGTTTGCCCCCGATAAGATTTTATATCATATCCTAAATCATCGCGAAATCGTGCCACCCAAATTACTTTTGAATAATCACTATCTAATCCTTCATTTTTAAGTCTACGGGTTTCAAATTCCAACGTTAATTTTTCACCCACATCGCCTATTTTTATATTTCTTTCATTGTCATAATCTCTATAATAATCGTATAATTTTTCCCACCATTCATGTACAAGGCCCTCTTCTTCGAGAAGAAGTGCACAATCTAGTATTTCTATCCACTCTTGGGGAATAGAAGCCTTGAAAGCTAACAAATCATGAGTAAAAAAGAATAACCATGTATATTTATTCGTCTTAATATCGCTGTAAATCAATTCTCTAATAAAAGAAATATATGGATTTTCATCGTCATCAACTGTAAAAATTTCTTCTCTGCAATACGAAGTTAGCGTAACTAATCCCTCTTCAATATCAAACAATCCATTCTTCTTCCCAAATTCTATACCACCTTTTATTGGTGGTTTTCCACCCAAAATACCAGAATTACTTAATGCATCATTTATATCTATGATAGATAATCCATTCTTATTATGTTCTTTAAAAAGCAACACAATTTCCCAAAGAACTACAAAAATACCTGGAGAAGCAATTGGTTTATTACCTTTACACATTATTTCAAAACATGCTCTTTAAGTGAATCTATATCTTTCACGTCTAATCCCATTCTTTCTTCTACTAAAATATCCTCTGGATCGTATGCTAATTTTGATAAATATTTATCATTCAGAACTCTACCCATAGCTTCCGTTTTTTCATTTAGTCTTTTGATAAGTATCTCGTCTATTGTATTTTCAGCAACTAATATCTTTATTACTGTATCTATATTCTTTCCTAAGCCAAGACGATGAATACGATCTAATGATTGCAAATAATAGGCTGCATTAAAATTCCTATCTAGATATAAAGCAAAATGACTTGCTTTATGAAGGCTGATACCTTCTCCGCAGGCTTGGGGATTAGCAATTAGTAATCGACAACTTGGGTCATTATGAAATCTACGGATTCTTCCCTCCCGATAATCCCCATTATCTCCCCCTAATGGGATTTCTCCATAGATTGAAACCGGGTTATGCTCGATTAGTAACCTTTCAAGAAGTTTTATGTTTCTAATAAAATACGACCAAATTACGATTTTGTTCTCTAGATTCTCGTCTAAAATCTGCTTTACCTGCATTTTAAGATACTCAATCTTTGCTGGTCTTTCATACTTTGAAAACTCATTTAATAATTCCCAGATTTCTGATCCTGTGGGTATCGCAAATACATCGTCATAGTAATCATCATTAGTTCCCAATAACATGGGATTAGTTGATGCCTGAAGTAACCTAACAACATTGCTACCAATACTTCTAAAATCAATTAGTATGTTTCTGTCAAGATTACTTAATTGGCGTGCCGCTTCTGATCGAAATAAATTATATAGTTCTGCTTGAATAGGCCCTAATTTGACTTTTTCATATTCAATAATTGGATTTTTCAGTCCGATTTCAGACTTTGTTGTCCTTACATATTTTGAAGTAATGAGGTGGTTTATTTTTTTTAAAATATTCTCGTCATCACCTTGCGCTTCTGAAATAAATTTTGTTCTCCAAAGAAATTCAAATTGAGGATCTAAATCGAGATAACTTTGCGGCATAGGTGTTCCAGATAAAATATCTCGTCTACATGCAACATCTGCTAATCTATTTATCTGTTGAAAACTAAGGTTATCGACACCACTCTTTATCCTATGAGATTCATCCAAAACCAGGTGTATCTTTTTCTTCATGAAAAAAGGTATTATCGATTTAATATCTTTTCGTAACTTTTCATAATTGACAAGATAAATATTTGAATCAATCTTCCAAATTGCATCTGGCGAATAAATATCCTCCATTTGCAGTTTCTTAATTTTGATAGATTCATTTTCAAAAATGCTATTCACTTCATCAATCCAAGAAATAAAAGCATTGATAGGTGCAACTACCCACAATAAGTCCACATATTTATTTGATTTTAGTATCGTATGTAAAGCTAATATTGTTGTTGTTTTACCTGATCCTGGGACCGAGAAATTCGCACCGTGCTTCATATTTAACAACCGAGACAAATTCCTCATTTGTTGGTCAGTTAATATTCTCTTAAACCCTTTAGTTATTAATAAATTGGAGATATTACTGTTTGTAATTTCAAAAAATTTCTCATCTTTCTTAAAATACTTTCTATCATTTAGATACTTTTCAACAAGAGTATTAGATAAATTGTCAAATTCAATTAATACATTATTTTGTTTCAATAACCTGCTGAATTCTACAATTACTTTTATGAACTGGTCCCAAGGCAAAATTAAACCACTTTGTTTTTGGTTAAATTCAAGCATCGAAGTATCAAATAAAAATGCCATATCACTTTGTAAACTTGAATATAATTGAGGAATCTCAATAGTAGTCTCTAGCGAAAAGGGGTTTAATGTTACTAAAACTTTCTTTTCCACTTATTTTTCTACAAGAACTTTTTCGATTTTATTATGTAATTCGTTTGCTAATCGAATTATCTCTAATAATTTCTTTTTTGTTGATTCTAACTTTGTCGATTGATTATCAATAACAAGGCTCTGCAATTCCCTTAATGCAGAACTAACAGCTTCATATACAGCTGCGGCTTCTTCTTGTTCCTTTGTTTCTGCTTTAATATCAGCTATCGTTGATAGTATCAAAGGGGATATCTCTTCTGCTTGTTTTGGATCAATAAATATTGTAGGTATTGAATCTTTGTTTTCTCCTTTAAGAATTACTTCAAGAATCCCCTCTTCAGCAGGCAAATCTTCGGAATTTTCAGATTCATTTTCGTCGCTTGAACCAGGCAGTTCTTTCTTAACCCGTGAATGTAGTTGATCAAAAGTGGACAATAAACCCCGAATATGCGAATATAGTCGGCCTTTAGGTGGGGGTTCTTCAATAAGATGAAATGCCGCAAATACGAAATCCGTCTTTAGACTATCTTTCAACTTTCTGGATCTTTGGCCTTTTGCGATTTCTTCAAATCCTTGTTCAACATTATCTAGTTTTTGATAATCATATTCGCCGGGTATATTCTTCCATTTTAAAAACTTATCTACAAGATTCAACATTTGTAATGATAATTTAATTTCATTCACTTTTATTCCAAGCCTGACAGCCATTGCTTCAAGAGAGTAGCCAAATGTTTGAAGCCCATTACGAATATTACACAACTTATTTATCCAATGATATTCCTCTTTAAAATCTTGTGATATTTGTAATGATTGTTCCAATTCATAAAAATCCTTCTTATTCGCATCTTCTGGTAAAACTACACATTCCATATATTCAATATTATTTTTCCGAAGTGCTGCAGTGCGTCGATTACCATTAATAATATATCCATCATAAGTAATGATCGCAGGTTCTTTTTGACCCTGATCTATTAGATCATTTTCGAAATCTTTACCTTGCTTTTCAATCATTTGCAGTAAAATTTGCTCTTGCGCTTGTTGGGCTTTCAAGCTATCTGGATCATTGAATATGTCCGATGATATATCAGGTGTATTTCTAATATATGCAAGTTGTTGCCTTGTTGTTCTGGAATTATTAATCCCGTACATAAGATTTTCGATTCCAATTCTGATAATCGGAAGAAAAATTGTATTACCTCTCCAATTTCTTATTGTATAGGTTGGATAATTTTTTTCTTTTTGTTTTGCATCTACGGCTTTTTTTATTTGATTAATCCTTATTACTCTTGATATCACGGTACCCTCCTTAATTCGATATGGATAAAATGAGCAAAGGTACTTCGATTATTTTTGAAAAAATTTTTACTTCTCGTGATAGTCGTTCAAAATTTGCATAATTTGTACCCATTAATTTCGAATTTAAATAATCAGCGACAACAATAATCCCGACATCAATAGAATTATTCTTACTCAATAAAGTTAACTTTAATAGATCTGCATAAGTACGCGCAACGTTTCCAAATTGGATACATAAACCTACTCTGTTCTTCATATAACTAATTGTAAGATTTGATTGATTCTCCACTTTTACACGATCTGCCCACCCAAATTCGTTAAATCTCTCGCTTATTTTTGATCTAATAAACTCGTTCTTGTCTTTTCCTAATTTTAGATCATCATTTATTAGGACTGAATAAATTTCATTCAATAATTTTTGATTTTTTTGAAGAGTAGAAAGTGCATTACAGTGGTCAAAAGTATCATTTATCAACATGTTTCCCCTTTAATTCGTTCGGTATATCTGAGAGATTGGATTTCTTATGATCATAAATTGGCTTATTCATAGGTCGATATTTCAATTGACCGTTTCTCAATTTTTGAAGTCTTTTTTCCCCAATATCAATATATTTTGGGAAAAGTTCAACACCAACTGCGTTTCTTTTGGTTATATATGCTGCCAATAAAGTTGATCCTACTCCTGCGAAGGGATCTAATATCCAACTATCGTTATTCGTCAAAGCTAATATGCACCTTTCTACTAATTCAATTGGATATTGACATGGATGATCTGTTTTTTCCCTATGATTTGCTTTTACATTTGGAATTTCCCAAATTTCCCTTTCCCAATCTTTTAAAACAATTTCCCACACATCAGAGGGATTCTTTCCCTTTGGATTTCCAGATAATTTGCCTTTTTTTGGTCCCTTATAATAACGCTTACCCGGATACTTAGAAGGTATTCGAACATCGTCAAGATTAAAAATATATTCTTCGGATTTTGTAAACCATAATATAGTTTCATATCTTCCTGAAAATCTTTTCGATGCATGTAGACCATGACCGAAGTGCCATATTATTCTATTCCTAAGATATAAGCCCTGTTTTTTAAATATCTTGTAAAAATATATATCTAAGGGAATAATCTCTTTTGTTTTTTGATCAATAGTATTTCCGGTTTGCCAACATATACTTCCTCTATCACTTATGTATTTCACAAGCTCAGATATTATTAATTCTTGGTCCTCAAGATAATCTTCAATTGTTTTAACTTCCTCATATATCTTACCCACATTATAAGGAGGAGATGTAATTAATAAGTCAAATTTTCCTTGAGGAAATTCTCTAATTTTATCTAAAATATTTCCTTGTATGAAAATAATTTCTGGGTCCCTACCATTTAAAATCATGATTAAACCAGTATATGTATAAATAAATCTAAACACCAATGCAAGTTTGGTATTTGAGACTTTTGTTCCATGTCATGATTATATACCTACCAATTTGGAGCATCGTTTGCGATGTGATGAAAGTTTATTTACCTAGATTATTCTCTTGATTTTAATCTCATTTCCGTAATAAATTCTATTAGCTAACCTGCACCACAATCCTTACCACATCCTTTGACGGTCTAACTTATTGGACTAAGTAAGTTGGTCTATGATGGTAACTGGTACCACAGAGATGATGTCCAAGTTCAATGTGCGGTTTAATGATATTGTAGTGATTGCGCTACAATTTGAAAAGTTATTCAAACATCATTATAAGTGCAACGCCGGTGATATCGTGTGGAAAGTATGCTCCATATTCATAAAGATTAATTTCAGCAATTCCTGAATAATATCCAAAAACCCATCCCGATCCCCGCTGAAGTGGGGTTGCGCCGAATCTCAAACCTGTTCTTAGAGAATATACTTGTAGTTCACACGAGGCATAAAACAGGCCAAGTTTTCTGTAAGGTTTGCGGCGGTGTTGCGTATTTAAGCATAGAAATAAAATCCATCCAAAAAGGAGAAACCTAGTGTGAAGCATTCAACGAAAGCAAGCTTGCTGGCCGGCTTTGAACAGTGGTTTCAAGAGGAAATGCCACGTTTGTACCGCTATGTCTGCTACCAAACGCGCGACCAGGCTGCCGCAGAGGAAATCACGGCCGCCGCCTGCGAAAAAGCCCTCAGAAAATTGGAGCAGTACGACCCGCAGCGCGGAGAGCTGCGCAGCTGGATGTTCGGGATCGCGCGCAATGAGCTGCGAACCTATTTCCGAACGCTGAAGCAGCGCCCGGCCCAGCTCCCGCTGGACTGCCTGCCGGATCTCAGCCTGCAGGCGCCATCCGCGGAGCAGGATTACCAACGCAGGGAAAGCTTCGGGCAGATTTTGGGTATCCTGGCGGCATTTCCGGAACGCGAGCAGGAAGTGATCGCGCTGCGCTATGGCGGCGGCCTGCCAGTGCAGCAAATCGCCGTGATCATGGAGCTAGAGGAAAACCATGTGGGCGTGCTGCTGCATCGTACTATTGAAAAGATCAAGAAATGTATAGAGGAGGTATGCTATGAACCGAAATGACCCATCTCAGTTTGATGTGGAGCACCTGCTGGAAGAGGTGCAGTTCTCGCCTAACCCATCCTTTCAGGAGAAGCTGCGCGCCCAATTGAAGCAGCAGCTCCTCAACCAGAGCGTGGAACAGGACATCAAATCCGCCGCCCGGTCCGAGGATGGACGCAGCCGCAGAGCCTGGCGCTGGGCATTCCGCGGCGCGGCGGCAGCCTGCCTGTTCCTGGTCTTGTTGATCGGGCTGGTGCCCTCGGTCCAGGCGCAGGTTATCGCGCTGCTGCGGCATTTTGGCGTTCCGCTGCCCGCCGCCAGCGAGGGTCTGGTGATCAGCCCCTTCACCCCCCTGGCGCCTGACGAAGTACCCGAGCAGTTCATCTATTTCGCCAGCCTGCACATGAACACCGAAGCGGGAGACTATGTTGAGCTGCGCTACTATGGGCAGGATGCCTTCATGCTGATCTTCGAAGCTCCAGCGCAGGATGCTGACGCCCTGCCGCAGGGCGAACCCATGCAGGTCGGCGGCTACGAGGCTGTGCTGGAACAAATTCCGAGCGGGATGGTGCTGCTGGCAGCCCAAGCGCCGCAGCCTTGGCGCCTGCCCGGCAACGGCGGCGGGGGCGGCGGAGGCGACAGCGATTCCGGCAGTACCGCCCCTCAGCAGCTTGCCTACACGGCAGGCACAAAGCTCAGCTGGGTGCAAGACGGCATCTATATCGAGCTTCTTACCAACCTGCCGCAGGATGAGGCGCTCCGTCTGGCGGCTTCGCTAAGACCCTGCCCGCAGCTGGCCACGCCCTAGATTTTTTCGAACAAGTACCCGTATTGAAAATGCGCAAGCCTCATCGTCTTGCGCATTTTTTTCAGTCAGTTTATTAATCAGAGCACGCTCCAAAATCCAACCACCCAGCATGCAAGAGCAACATGGAATTCAGTACCTTACTGTGATCTGTCTTGAATGCTTACTTCGTCGATGGATGTTTTACCCGCTTATCCTTTGGGACGGCTGGCATTATTTGCAGCTTAGTGCTTTCCCACGATCTTATCAAAGCGACCATCCAAGCAGGCGCTGACATCCGTGGTGACAAACTTGCCATCCATGAACAGGCTGAAGATGGTAGTCGGCGCAGGGCAGGACTGGGCTTGTTCCAAAGTAGTCAGTTTAATGATCTTGAGCGGCAAAGCGCGTTTTTTGGCTGTTTCCACCAGGGATTCGTTGACGTAATATTCCGTGAAGGGGCAGCGGTTGCTGTAGTACACAACGATTCCGTCCTTGTGCGGGCATTCTCCACTGATCACCGCAGCATTGAATTTAGGCCGGCTGCCTGCCTTGTCAAAATCCATCGTAATGAGACTGAACCCGGAAGGGATGCTTTCGCAGATCTCAAATCCTTGTCCCAGCAGCCATTTGGTATCGCTCATGAAGTGAAATTTTTTTGTCCCCACCACCGTCGCCAATCCGTGTTTGCCCTGGCTCTTGGCATCTCTTACTGCTTCCTGCAATAACGCTTTCCCGTGCCCATGGTCTTTGTATTGCCCGGAAACCCAAAAGCACCCGATCATCAGATAGTCCGGCGCTGTCACGGGCAGCCAGGCTTTCTCGGCTGGGCCGTATTCCATGAATACCTTTGCCCGCTCATCAAGCCGGCGGAATATATATCCATTGTCCAGCTCGCCAGCCAGCCACTGTTTCTTCATCTCATAGCCTTGAACGCATTTCTTGTCAGAAAATGCGCAGCAGATGTGTTCTTTCTCAATGTTATCTTTGGTTAAGGTGATATACGCCATTTGTCCTCTCCCGACCTTTGATTTTTTATTGATGATAAATTCCAAACTTGATTATCTCAGATGTCAAGCGGTTTGAGAAGATGAGACGTTTTTTCAAGATTATTATGTTGCACAAATATTTTCAATAAGTTCTTGACCCAATTTGAAAGTTATGAAAGTCTGTTCTTCTTGAGATGGCACTCTATATTAACCAGCAATCCGAGCGTCAGTAGGAGCGGAACCGTGGTCAGCCCGAATAGGGAAATCTGCAGCAGGGGTTCAAAGTTTTCAACCACCTGCGTTTCTTGATGTGGCAGCTGCAGCATCTGGATGATCGCATAAAGGTTGAATTGAAAAAAAGTCATTGCGGAGGAAACTAGCAGCAGCGCAAAATAGGCTATAGAACCCCAGCGCGCCCAAGTTTTCAATTTGATCAATCCAAGCGTTAAACCACCCAGCAGCAGGATATTCGATGCAATGATCCGGGCGGACGAGCGCCCAACCAGCACCCGGCCAAACCAAGGGAATATGCCCTGAAAAAAGATGGTCAAATGCAGCGCGAGCATCAGCGCGGCTATCATCGCTAAAACTGCCAGCAATGAGCGCGGGGTTCTTTCAGTCCAGTATTGCCGCGGATCGTGCTGGGCAAACTCTTGGCTGATTCTGCGATGGTTGAACAAGATGACCAGCAGCGCTGGCACAACCAGCAAAAAGAAGAGTGTCAACAACAGCAGTGGAAGCGGTTGGATTTGAAAGTTTTCTATGTCGGTTCGGATAAATGACCGGAACACAAACACGGCGTAGATTGAAAGCAGGACCCCGAAAAACAGCCACAGTTCAGCGAAAACCCGCGCAAGGGTCAGCGCCCAGCGCTGCAGCTTGATCCATCCATAGCCAAGCGGCAGGCAGATCGCGGCGATCACGTAGTACCCGGAATTCATCATCGTCACGATCGCGAACCAGAGCGACCCCATCCCAAAACCCTCATAATGGAACTGTCCACCTTCAGAAAAAATGTAGTAAACGAAAATTTCGCATGGCGCATAAAACGCCGCCACCAGTCCGATGGCAAGCATCAAAAAACCTATTGCCTTTATGATCCAAGAAGTGGATATCCGCATCCTGCCCTCCTCAAGTTTTATGAGCTTCTGATTTTCATAACCACAACATCAACATACTGATTCTAGTTTGTATGAGAAATACAATCTGGTTTTTCTCTGCCTAAAACAATGATTGATTTTACTGCCCTTTCGGAATTGTCCCCGCATGATGTCCTATTGATGCAAACATAAAAATGAAAATTGGATTTTTTCAAATCCTCCTCTTTAAAACGAACTCATCAGAGGATAGCCCGACGCTTTTAAGGAAGCAGGGCGCCAACGATCACGCCCAGCAGCACCAGGCAGGCGCCAAGCAAGAATTTCACGGTAATCGCTTCCCCGCTGAAAATCGCTGCCAAAGTCACGGTGATGATCGGTGAAAGCACAAAGTTATAATTAAGAATAAACGAACCGCAAGCATCAAGGACCCAGGTGCCGAAGCAATCGCATTGATGCTTACATCCTTCAAAGAATTTTTACAAAACAACTGAAATTACAAAAATTAAATTACAAAGAGGAAGAGAAATGCCCAAATTCATCCCAGAACCTTTCAGAATCAAGATGGTGGAAAATATCCGCATGACCACGCGCGCTGAGCGCGAGCAGTTGATCAAGGCTGCCAAGTACAACATGTTCAACCTAAAAAGCACAGATGTCTATATCGATGTGCTGACCGACAGCGG
>Ga0209164_1003261_pt1 | contig 15611 bp, 19 predicted proteins | sample MTBNYHSulfiMetaG_FD_187458 | JGI IMG/M metagenome (GOLD analysis project Ga0209164, IMG submission 187458) | Enrichment culture microbial communities from rom New York Harbor, USA that are MTBE-degrading - MTBE-NYH (New York Harbor Sulfidogenic)... | ecosystem: Environmental > Aquatic > Marine >...
ATGATCAAGACCCTGGTCACCCGGGTGGGTCAGGGGAGCAAAATCGTCTTCACCGGAGACCCCGAACAGATCGACCACCCCTACCTGGATTCGAGCAGCAACGGACTCACCTATCTGGTGCAGCGGCTGAAGGGGGAACCCACAACCGGTCATATCACCCTGATCAAAGGAGAACGTTCCGAGGTGGCCGAAATGGGGGCAAGATTGCTGTAAAGCGGTTTAGACGATCTAAGGGATGATTGCGTCCGCAGGCCAGCCTGCCCCTCTCTCGCGAAGCCGCCGGATCTGTCCCTGCCGCTTTTGAAGTTCCTTGGAGGGGCCGCTTCATAAGCAACACGCCATTGATCGTAGTGTCCTGCGATCTTGTGTGCCGTGCAGATGGCACTCCGGTGGATCTCGTCCACGCGTTCCCGCGCCTCTTCAGACAGATTGGCATCGGACAGAGCATTCCTGATAAGCGCCTCGATCTTTTTTTTCTTGGATATCATGATATGCCTCCACAACAGGTTGCAGTCCGGATGGTGTACCCCTCGAACAGCGTCAGGACGCGCATGAAACCTCCTTCAACTTCCCCGAAAGGGCCGCTATGCATCAGTTCGGAACCGCCGTTTCTTCTGGCTCGGGAATTGGACTCAACCTTCTGGCAGGACATGCCGTTCTCCGTAGGGGCCTGATCCCCTTTCAGGCAGTGCACCCCTGCAAGGGGGCCAGTCCCCCGCTTCTTCGACGATCTCGATCGTGCACTCAGGAAACACGTTTTCTATCAGGGCGATCAACCGCTCATGGTTGGCCGGTTCACGGGACACCAATATAATCTTTTCCATAAGAACCCTTTCGCCGTATCGTCGCTCCCCTGCGTTTATTCGAAGGCGTGAGGCGTCTCTTCCGGCCGTTTTATGTTTCACGTGAATTTCATGTCCAACAGTCCTCCATTTGTCACCTGACCATACCCACTACAACCGGCTTGTTAGGGGCTTATGTGAAAGAGATTAAAACTCGAATAGGATGGATCATCCTTCGTTCGCAACGGGATTCGGATCAAAGATGGGCTGCTCTCTTCCCCGAATATCGACACATCTTCGAATCCTAATCATTTTCTAACAAAAGGACCCTAAGATAGAAACGTAGACTCGGCACATGCCCATTGGGCTGCCAAAACGGCAATCATCCAACAAGGCAAATAGGGGGTGAGGGATGACAGATCAACGTACCGAAAAAGTCAGGGTCCTTTTTATCTGCGTACACAACAGCGGCCGGAGCCAGATGGCCGAGTCTTTCTTGAATGCCTTGGCCGGAGATCGGTTCGAGGCGGAAAGCGCAGGCTTCGATCCGACCCGCATTTATCCCCTGGTCATCAAGGCGATGCATGAGATCGGCATGGATCTTTCCAAGAACCAGGCACGAAGTGTCTTCAAACTGTATCAGGAGGGAAAGTTGTTTGATTACGTGATCACCGTCTGCGAGGAATCGTCCGAGGACCAGTGCCCGATGTTTCCAGGGGTTACCCGGAGACTGAACTGGCCCTTTGACAATCCCGAGGCGTTTGAAGGGTCCCATGAAGAAAAGTTAAACCAAGTCAAGCGGGTGAGGGATGAGATCAGGGCGAGGATCGAGAAATGGTTTCAGCCATCAGATAGAGGGGAGGATTTGCTCGGTTGACAAGCCTAATTTTCAGTGGCGCCCTTGGTTAAACGAGAAACCCGCTTTTTTGTCCGCGCATCGATAATTGCAGCCTTGAATTGGGAGGCCAGTTCATGGGCGCTTTGGCGGTCCTTGGGCGCAGCCAGGCTGATCTCGTAGGCGCTGCCGGGGATGGCGTCGAACTGAAGGGTGATATAGGGTGAAATGACGTCTTCGTGATCGTCGTCATCGATATCCCATATATCCTTGTATCGCAGTTCCACGGTGTGGGTCCCGGCAGCGAAAGCCAGTTCTTTCTTCCCTTCGTAGAGGATTCGCGTGAATATGTTTTCCACGCTGTCTCCGTCGAAATTGGCGATCTGAATGAAGCTGGGGAAGGTCAGACTCGCCGACTGATCGCCGGGTTTGCCCACTGTGTAGGTCTTCTTCTGCGTACAGGCCAACAGCGTGAACAGGACGCTAAAAAATAAAGCAAAACCGATACCCATGCACCTGGATTTCATAATGACTCCTCATGTAAAAAGGATATTCAAAATATTTATCATCCCATCTCGATGAACCCCAGTGATGACGCCCCTTCCCTGATGATTGATCCTGACAATTGCCGATCGGACATTATGAGGGTTTCGTTACGTGTGCGTGATATGTGAAATGCACGATTCAAGGGGGGATAACTGTCCTGGTTCAAGGAGAGGGGCGGCATGGATCAGGCCTGCCCGTTAAGGGCGTCGCAGACATGCGTGTTGTTGTGCAACCACAACGAAATATCCTCCCGTAGATCCTCCGGAAGCCCTCTGTCCAACAGCTCGAATCTGGTTACGTTTGTCCCCCGGTCATAGATCATCATGACGCGGGTGGGTTCCCCTCCCCCGGAGTCCAACCCGGCGGTATCAGGGAGGTCAAACACCCAGTGCAATTGATTGATGTATCGTTTGTTTTCCATGGTATTACTCCCGAATCCCGGTGACCTGTGGGAAGGACCGGGGCTGAAAAAGTGTGATGCCGCTATAAAATCGTGAGATCCATAAGTCAATTTCCGTGATAACATACGGATCTATTGTTAGGAAAATATTAGGGCTTTGTTAAATCAGTAAAAGATATAGCAAGTTTTCGAAATCGTGAGATATCTGATTAGCGCTTTATCCATAGTCCCGCAGCAGGTAAAAATAGAATTTTTGATGACCTGAGAGTTGGTGTCTTAATCAGTTGTGGGTGGGATCCGTGAAAAACACCAAAGACATGCGTGACGCCCCTACCTGATTATGTCGCCCAAATAAGATTGCCTTTTGAAAAAGGCGTGTGTTAGATTTGCAAAATTGAGAATCTGAGACCCTCAGAAGGTTGGCATCTGTTTCATAATAAAGCGCTTTACGGTTGAATTGCAGATTTCAGATATGTTTGGATAGTACGATGTGGATCTTCATTATCATGATTGCAGCGCTCTATTTGACGGTGACCCTGTTTTTCACCTACTTGGTCCTTCAGGTTCCTCGTCAACCGGTCCAGGATCCGCCTGACTGGGGCCGGCTCACGGATTCCCGGATCCCTGCTGCGGATGGCGGCGAATTGGAGGTCTGGCGAATCGATCCCCAGGGCCCGTCACGCGGCATTGTGGTACTGGCCCACGGGTGGAGCCGCAATCGGGATCGTATGGTCAAGAGGGCCAGGCTCTTTGGAGAGATGGGATTTACCACCGTCATCCACAGTGCACGGGATCATGGACAATCCACCCGCAACCATTTCATGAATGCCGCCAAATTTGCCGAGGATATCGAGGCCGTCTTGAACTGGATAGGCGAACCGGTCCTCCTGTACGGCCATTCGGCCGGGGCCGCAGGCGCCGTCATCGCCGCCAGCCGCAACCCCGGAAAGCTACGTGTCCTCTTTTTGGAAGGGTGCTACGCCCGCACGAAAGAGGCCCTCCGAAGCCTCTACCGGAACTACAACCTGATCTTCGGCATCCTGTTCGGACCCATGATCGTGCTCTGGATGGATATCTTTTACAGGTTCCGGATGGACCAGGTGAGCCCGGCCCGTCTGGCGTCCCGACTGGATATCCCTGTCCTGATCATCCACGGCGAAAAGGATCAAAATTTCCCCCTTCACCATGCCTGGCGACTCAGGGACAGCTTTCCGGCCGGCAGGGCCGTCCTCTTCGTGGCCAAGGGCGCGGATCACAGCTCCAGCAGCCTCACCCCGGAATACCCGGCCGCCATACAGGCCTTTGTCAACCGATATCTCTGACCGCCGAATCAATCAACTCCGTCAGGACCCCATTCAGCTTCCTGGGATGGATAAAGGCGAATTCGCAGCTCCTGAATGGTCTTGGCACCTCGCCCCCTGAATCCGGGATAAATGGATACCCTTTTGCGGTGAGTTCATTCACCGCCTCGCGCGTGCTGTCCACATTGAAACTGATAAGCATCACGCCCTCGCCGTTTTTAGCGATATACTTCGCCACGTCCCCGTCCGGGGTGGTGGATTCCATTAGTTCAAAACCGACCTCGCCCACCCAGTACCGGGCCACGTTGATCTTTTCCCGCTCGTCCACATAGGCGTCATCCGGTTCTGACTTGCCCAGCACGGGTTCCCATGTCCTTTTAGCCGCCTCCAGGTCCTTGACGGCAATACAAATGTGATCGATCCTATTGACCTTCATACGCCGCTCCTTTGGATGTCAAATATTGAACTCAAGTTTCGCACCCCTTCGCTTTCCGGGCCGGGAGGTGTCAGGTCCGTGGCTATCTCCCAATTGAGTGTTAATCGTCCCGTGTGGACGTATCATGCCAGATTTATTGAAATGCCAGCCCAATGAAGGGTGCGAAACTTGAGTATTGAATTAACGTCCGAAAGCCCTTCATTTGTCAATTAAAAAACGGCGAAGGCGTCACAGGGAGATCCGTGACCATGTAGATTTTCCAGGCCCATTTCGGAATGGTTTTTGTCTTGACATATCAAGTCAACTTAGAATATTCTTGTATGGAATATGGGGTTGGGAGTTCCCGGCGCTGATGGGAGATTCGTTCGTTCCTTTTTTGATGTTTTCCACACATCATTACTGCCTGAACGAAAACCAGGGAAATCAAGAAACAGTCGAACGTGAGAATCCGCTTGGTTAGGCTTATTAACCGTCTCGAAATAGTCCTAACATTTCCGTCATGCCGGACTTGATCCGGCATCCAGTGATAGACTGGATTCCGGCCTCCGCCGGAATGACATTGTGAAGACAATTATGAGACTGTTAATAAATGTATTCCATCAATTTTCAATATTCCATTGTGCCTGACGGGGTTTTCGTTCAGGCGCGAATTATCAGGCATCAGAGATACCAATGAAAGACAAGCCTGCCACGGAATATGCCCTGCTTGGGGTATTGATGTCAGGCCCCAAGCACGGCTATGAAATTCTCCAATTACTGGAGACATGGTTGGGGCCGGCCTGGAGCGTCAGTACGAGCCAGCTCTATGTGCTCCTCAAACGACTGGAAAAGGAGGGATCGGTGAATTCGACCCTGCAAACCCAGGACACACGACCCTCCAAGCGGGTCTTTTCCCTCAGGCCGACGGCCGAAAAAAAATTCTTGGACTGGCTGAAAAGTCCTACGGAGCATGTGCGGGATCTGCGCATTGAATTTCTGGCCAAGCTTTTCTTCTTTCGCAATCTGGGTCTTGAGGGGGGCGATGCCCTGGTGTCTGCCCAGATTGCCCTTTTGAAACAGGTGAAGGAAGGTCTCATGGCCAAAAGACGGACGGAGAGGGATGACTATAAACGTCTTGTGTATGGGTTTAGGGTCTCCACGCTCGCGGGATGGCTCAACTGGCTGAAGAGGGAGGCTATTTCATTTGTCAGATGAGCGCCGCGTCCGGCCCCCAAGAAGGCCAGTCGGATCGGTCAGCAGCTTTCAAAGAGCCAGCGTCCGACATCGAACGTCCAATCACACCAGGACGGAACCTGAACCAGCAATCGCGCTGACGGGACCTTCGAACAGTGACGAGTAACCAGCAACCAAAGTGAAATTCCCATGAGGTCATATGGATGATGGATCGTTTTTATCAGCAATTGAAAAAGCGCGTTTTTGATTTGTGGAAAGAGGAAGGGCTTCTCTCCGAAAGGATTCAGATTCGAGCCCGGGCCCTCAGCACAAAGGAGGCCATAGGCAATCCCGAGCATCAGGATTTTCCCATCCAAAAGGGAAAAGAAAAGCTCATGCAGGCCACGTTTATGGATGCCGGCGGCCAGGCCTTTACGGATATGTACGGCGATTATGAAGGGACACTGGAACAGGTGTTGAATCTGCCCATGGAAAACAACCATCAGCGGGCCGTGTTTGTGGCCTCGCTCAATGCGGTGCTCAGGCAGATGGGACGAATCGAGGGATCCATACACTGCCGTGACGAGGAACCGGTTACCTGCGGAAAGGCCCTGGTCCCATATCTGAGTGACCGCTACAGGGGGGCCAGGATTACGCAGGTGGGGTTTCAGCCGCGCATGGTGGAAATCCTGGCCCCTGCGCACCCCCTGCGGGTCCTGGACATGGACCCGGACAACATCGGCGCCCGGAAATTCGATGTGATCATCGAAAGCGCGGATCATACGGAAGAGGCCGTTGATTGGGCCGATCTGCTCCTGGTCACCGGGACCACCCTGGCGAACGGCACCATAACACCCCTGCTGGATAAGAAACCCATTATCTTCTACGGCACCACCGTTGCAGGCGCCGCCCACCTGATGGGGTGGGAACGGTTCTGCCCGTGCAGTCACTAAGATATCGGCATCTGGTCACGGATGTAGAGGCCTTTCGGGGACGTTTGCGTGTGACTGGCGGAAGGCCGCCGTCTGCTCAGGCGTAACCGACTGAGAGTTCGGGTGCCCAGGGATCAAGGGCTTCGGGTCTTGAATGCGGGCCAATCATTTGATTGCGGCCGTTAAGCCGCCTTGGAGAGAATGATATGCGCAAAGTGATGTTATTCTGTGTGACTGCAATGACCTTCGGCTTATGTGGCTTTCACGCACAAGCAAAGGAGGGGTTCCCCCTTCATATTGCTGTTGAGTTTACGGATCATGCTGCCAGCGCCTATATCGCTCAGCACATGGGATGGTTTGAGGCGGAAGGGATAAGGCCCACTTTTTTTAGCTACATTACAGGCATGTCTTTGGCTGCTGCGTTAGGGAGGGGCGACATTCAAGCGGCCTATCTTTGTCTGTTGCCGGCCATCAATGCCCATGCGAATGCCGGGGTCCCTATCAAAATAGTGGCCGGAACCCATAAACACGGCTATGGCCTGGCCGTAAATGCGGACAAGGTGAGAACCGTGAAGGACTTGGAGGAGTCGGATGTTCGCATCGGATGTGTCCAGATAGGGGGCCCTGTGGATGCGATCCTTCTGAAGACCATAGAAAAATATGGCCTCGACCGAAGCAAAGTCTTGAACAAAGTTCTGCGGATGAGCCCTCCGAAGCAAATGATGGCCATCAGGATGGGCAAATTGGATGCCTCCTTCAGCCCCGAACACTGGCCCGCAATGGCAGAGGAGGCGGGTTTCAAGATACTGATCCGGAGTCAGGATGTCTGGCCCGGCATGCAGGGGAGCGTGCTCATTGTGAAAGAGGAACTCATACAGGACCACCCCGAGATCGTAAAGGACCTGGTAGCCATTACCAAGAAGGCGACCACCTGGATCAACCAAAACCCGGAAGAGGCCGCATCCGCGATGGCTGCGCAGTTGCAGGCTGCCGGCGAAAGGGTCTTTCCCATTGAAGCGGCAAAGACAACTGCGAATCTCGCGATCAGTCCCAAGACGCTGCTCAGATCGATGGGCAGGCTTGAATACACCACCGATGTGGGTTCAAAGGGTGTGCAGGAGGCCATCGATTTTGCAGCCCAGGAAGGGTACATACGCAAGGCCTTCAATGCGGATGATATCCTTGATCTGAGGTTTTCCCGGTGAAGAAGACAAAACCCCTTGAATCCATATGGGGTATGCTGCCCGTACTTGTCTTTATCACCCTGTGGGAAGCTGTTGGGCGTTTCAAGCTGTTTTCCGGCCAGTTCTTTCTCCCGCCGTTCTCAGCGGTGCTCGCAGAGTTTTATCACCTTACCGCTAACGGGGTGCTGGGAAAGAACTTCGCAAGCAGCCTGGTGCGGGTGCTCGTGGGTCTTTGCAGCGGTTCGGCCGCCGGTATTTTTGTGGGGGTTGTCATGGGGTGGCGGAAGGTGATCAACCAGGCGCTCAATCCGATCATCAGCCTTCTATATCCCATTCCGGCCCTTGGGTGGCTGCCGCTCTTAATGCTCTGGATAGGCATCAACGAGATGCTGCCCATTACGATCATATTCATCTGTTCATTTTTCCCTGTGGTATACAATACGGCCACAGGGATCAGAAATGTCGACAGGGAGTATATACTGGCCGCGGAGACACTCGGGGCGTCGAATATGAGGATCCTCTTCAAGGTTGTCATACCCCTGGCCCTTCCCAATATCTTTACCGGCCTGAGATTGGAGGCGGGGATGTCGTGGCGGGTACTTGTCGCCGCAGAGATGGTTGCCATACCGACGGGCATCGGCGCCCTCCTCATGCAGGCCGAGAGTCTGGTTCGGGTAGACATCATCATGGTCTGTCTCATCGTCCTTTCCGTTATGTGTCTCCTCTTTGAAAAAATCTTTGCATTGGCGGAAAAGCGGATGGTGGGCAGATGGAGCGCCCATGCCTGATATCCAACTCGTCGGAGTGACCAAGCATATCTGCCGGGATGTGCACCTTGAGATCGAAGACAAGGAGATTTTCGTTATCGTGGGAACCACGGGGGCCGGCAAGACAACCCTTCTGAACGTGATTTCAGGCGTGACGGATTACAAAGGGAGCGTGCTCATCGACGGCATAGGCGTCGACAAGGTCTCGCGCAGGAAGAGGGGTGTGGGCTATCTCTTTCAGAGCCTCGCCCTCTTTCCCCATCTGACCGTGGGATCCAACATCGCCTTTGGTCTCAAGGCAGCCGGCGTCGAAAAGACTGCAGCAGAGGATCGGGTTTTGTCCCTCATGGAAATGATGCGCATCAAGCATCTTAAAACCCGCTATCCCCATATGCTTTCCGGCGGTGAAAAAAAGCGGGTTGCCCTCGCCCGTTGTCTGGCGCCGTCCCCACGGATCCTCCTCCTTGACGAACCGACATCCAGCCTGGATCACCAGACGGCAAAATACCTTCGAAACGAATTGCTCGACGTCCTGAAACGGCTGGAGATAACGACGGTCTATGTCACCCATGATCTCAGGGAGGCAGAGGAGATCGCAGACAGGATTGCGCTTATGTCCAAGGGCAAGGTGGAGCAGGTATCAACTCCTCGCGATTTCTTCTTCAACCCGCAAAACGAATGCGTATCGGAATTTGTGGGAATGCCGAATATCATTGATTGCACCCAGTCCCGCATCCTCGCATCCGGCCTCGTGGAGGTTGTTTCGGATGATATAAAGATGGTTCTCCCCTACGATGGGAACCGAATCAAAAGGATTGCCATTCCACCCGATGACATTTATATCTCCGACGCCAGACCGCCCGGCCCTGCCTTGAACCGCTTCACAGGAACGGTGCAGGAGATTACATACCTTCATTCAACGGTAAGGGTGGGGGTGTCCATCGGGAAGAACACCCTCCTTGCAGAATTGCCTGTGAGCGCCTTCAATGAAATATCCCTTGAAAAGGGAAAAGAGGCGCATGTGGTGATTAAAATGAGAAGATTGCGTTATGTGGAGTCGTGAGGGACCCTGAGTCAGAAGAATGAATCTACCGCTGAAATTTAAGGAGCCGCTCGATGTCAAATAAATTCAAATCCGCAGCGACAACCCTTCCGGTTGAAGAATCTGTGGGGACCGTTCTGGCCCACGACATTACGGAGATCAGGCCTGGTCAATTCAAGGGACCGGCCTTTAAGAAAGGTCATATCATTCGAGAGGAGGATGTGGCTCATCTCCGAAGGATCGGCAAGGAACACCTGTACGTATTGCATCTGGAACCGGGAGAAGTGCACGAGGATGACGCAGCCCTGCGCCTTGCAACGGCGCTTGCGGGAAAGGGCGTTTGCTTTGATCCCCATCCTTCGGAGGGGAAAGTCCATCTAAAGGCAGCCCATCGCGGATTGCTGAAGATTGATGTAGAGGCCCTCACGCGGATCAATCTCATCTCAGACATCAGCTGTTCTTCCAGGCACACCCATACCGTGGTGGAAGAGGGGGACATCCTGGCCGGCGTCCGGGCCATTCCGCTCATTATCGATGAGAAACCGCTTCAAAAGGGCGAAAAGATCGCCACCGATGCGGGCGGCATATTCTCCGTAAAGCCCTTTATGCACCCCAACACCGGGCTTGTGATTACCGGCAACGAGGTATTTTCGGGTCTCATCGACGACAAATTTGCCCCGATCATTAGAAAAAAACTCCAGTCTTTTGATTGCCCCATCATGGGGATCGCATTTGCTCCGGACGACAGGGAGCGGATCGCATTCGAGATCAGCCGTTTTCTTGAAGAAGGGGCAGAGATGATCGTGGTGGCCGGTGGAATGAGTGTAGACCCCGACGACATGACACGCATGGCCATTGCGGATGCCGGCGCTGAAGACATTGTCTACGGCACCCCTGTGCTCCCCGGCGCCATGTTCCTCTATGGGCGTTTCGGGGATTCTCCCGTCTTAGGTCTTCCGGCCTGCGTGCTGTTTTACCGCGCCACCGTACTGGATCTCATCCTTCCGAGGGTCCTGGTTGGAGAGCACATTTACAGAGAAGATTTGGCAGCACTGGCCCACGGGGGATTGTGCCTCAACTGCGAGACCTGTCACTATCCCCGGTGTCCATTTGGAAAATAGAGGGCCGGAACGCAAAAACATCTCACACCCCGGTACCCTTTTCCGAAGCTGCGGGGTAAACAAAGGCACAGGGCCGCAAAGAGACAAAAGTGTTTTTCCTGTTTTTTGTGACAGCGTCTTGAAAAATAAGGTAATGCTGGGATTGCAGCAATAGGAGGATCAGACGTGTTCAGTCAGAGAAGAATTGTTATCAAAGGCGCAGGAGATTTAGCGACCGGGGTGGCCGTACGATTGTGGCGGGGCGGTTTCCCTGTCGTCATGACCGAGATTGCCCAACCCCTGACGGTTCGACGAACCGTCTCCTTCTCCGATGCCGTTTATGAAGGAAAAACCACCGTGGAAGGGATCATGGCCCGGCGGGTTGAGGACAAGGGAGGGATCTTGAAGGCCCTGGAGGATCGAGTGATCCCCATCCTGGTGGACCCTGAGGCCGCCATCGTGCGTGCCTTGGCTCCCTTTGCCCTGGTGGATGCGGTCATGGCCAAAAAGAACATCGGCACGCTCAGGGAGGATGCGCCTCTTGTCGTCGGCCTGGGTCCCGGGTTCACAGCCGGTAGAGATGTTCACGCCGTGGTTGAGACCAAACGGGGGCATACCCTGGGGCGGGTTATCTGGGAAGGATCGGCCATCCCCAACACCGGGATCCCCGGAGAAGTCAAGGGATTCGGGGCAGAGCGCGTGATCCGGGCGAGCGGGGCGGGCATCTTCAAGGGGATCCGTTCCATCGGCGAGCACGTAGAGAAGGAGGACATCGTGGCCTATGCAGGAGATACGCCTATTCCAGCGCCCATTTCCGGGATGCTGCGGGGATTGCTCCATGACGGTGTAATCGTGGAGAAAGGCCTGAAAAGCGGCGATGTGGACCCGCGGGATATCCGCGAAAGCTGCTGGGTCATCTCCGACAAGGCCCTGGCCGTCGGAGGCGGCGTGCTGGAAGCGGTCCTGATGGCGATCCCCTCATCTTTGATGCCCTGACAAGGCCATTCCGGGGTACTTCTCCTCACAATCTTCTCTTCCAAAGGCGAGACAGGTAAGGGGCTTTACGTTGTGAATCGCACAGAAGAAGAGGCCCTGGGGAGGGAGTTCGAAGAGGAAGGGGCAGAACCTTTGAAGGAGAGGACTGTCCCCTGCAATATAGGCGTACCAGTAGCCGGGATATCTTATCGGCTCAGGAGGATCCGGGACGGTTCCACTGAGTTGACAGCATTCGCCGCACAGACTGCACCACTCTCCCGCGGCAGGCGCCTGGGTCGCATCGCCATCCAAATCCACGCAGGTGACGCTGCGGTTCCCGAAGCATTCGTCGATGTCTCTGCGGATCCTCAGGAACATCCGGCTGAGAAGGGCCAGGTCTTGCCCCGCCCTGCCCACCCCTGACCTGTCCCCGCCGCGATACGGCAGATGGTGTTTCGCATAGAGGGCAAGAGGAAAAAAGGGATCGTGAAGGCCCGCTTCCACCTCACCCCCGGTGCGGACGTCTTCATAAAGCGCACCTATTGCCCCGGCGACTTCAGATACATCTGACACTGCGGCCCTGCGCCTCAGGGCATCGAAAATCAATGACTCGAAATAGGTCATGGCCCCTTCATCAAACCTGAATACGGGCGCACTCCCCTCAGGAGGGCGCCGGCAGGAGGCGTCTCGGCGTTTATCCCTCTTTCGAACCGATCGGTTTGGCCTCATCGATCAGCATGATCGGAATATCGTCCTTGATCTCGTAAAGGAGCTTGCAGTGATCACAGATGAGCCCGTCCCCTGCCTCGGTCAGATAGATGTCCCCTTTGCATTTGGGGCATGCCAGAATATCCAGCAGCTCTTTGCTGATAGCCATTTTATACTCCTTTCCCAATCAAACAGTTACAAAACGCCAAGTCTCATTTTCAGCATCGGGGCCTGCGTCATCCGTTCACCCTTTCATGAGGTCTTGGCAGACCGGCTCCCTGCCGCCAAGACCTCTTTCACGCCCTCGAACACCTGATCTACACGGATCTCCTTCATGCAGGTCATGTGATCACACCTTTTCTTGAAACAGGGGCTGCATCCCGCATGGGTCCTGATGACCGTGTGTGCCGTGCCGTAGGGTCCGGTCCGCCATGGGGCCGTCGGGCCGAACAGGGCCACCACCGGGCATCCCATGGCGGCCGCCACATGCATGGGTCCGGTATCCGTACTAACCAGAAGCCTGCACCGGGTGTAGAGATAGGCCAGTTCCTTCAAACTGGTCCGGCCTGCCAGATTCAGGGGAGGATTTGTCATCCTTCCCACGACATCATCAATAACAGGCCTGTCGCCGCTGCTCCCGGTAAAGACGATTTCGCACCCCAATTCTTCCCGCATCCGCCCTGCCAGGACGGCGAATCGGTCAATCTCCCACAGCTTGGTCGGCCATTTGGCCATCGGATTGATAGCAATCAGGGGTCTCTTCCCGATCCGGTGGTGCTCCAGAATAGCATCAATGGATTTCCCTTCAGATTCAGTGAACGGGATCTTTCCCCCTCCACCGGCACCGTTACAGCCTAAATAGCGGGTCACTGTCAGGTATCGCTCGATGGCATGTCGGCGATAGTCCACCGGGATCGGCCGTTCATTCAGAAAAAGACCCGCCCCCTCACGGGATCCGCTCATTCCGATCTTTCTCTTTCCCTTGGAAAGGCCGACCAGAATCCCGCTTTTTAACAATCCCTGGAGGTCGATGACCAGATCATATTGACAGGATCTCAGTTCATTTAAGAAATCAAGCAGTTCCCCGAACACAAAAAGCGGATTTGCCGTTTTGCTCAGCCTTCTCTGCCATGATTTTCTTCGAGACAGGATGACCCGGTTCAGCGCGGGGTGACCGACAAGGACCTGTGAGGAATCCTCTTCCACCACCCAGTCGATCCTGGCCCCGGGAAACCGCTTCCGGAGCGCCTCCAAAAAGGGAAGAGAATGCACCACATCGCCGATGGCGCTCAGTTTCACGATGAGAATATTCAAACTTGAAGTACCTGCAGTGAGTCCCGCAAGGCGGGATGACTAAACTGCCCAAAGTAATAAATTGCGCACCTACCCGGACTTGGCATGAGGATTTTGCCGGCTGTCTCCGCCCTCGGGTGCCGAACTTCCCCCAACAATCCACCGGACTGCATCCAGCAGGTCATCGGCCACGTGAAAGGGCTGATGCGGGTGATCCGGAAGGACATACTTGAGATCCCCGAGACCATAGCCGGTCTTGACCAGAATTCCCTTCACCCCTGATCTGGAGGCCAGTTCCATATCAGTGCAACGGTCCCCGATAAGGTAGGAGTTGGGCATGTCGATCTCAAACTGCCGGCATGCCTGGTCTATCAGTCCCGTTCGCGGCTTTCTGCAATCGCACGACCTGCTGTATTCCGGCACCTTTCCACCGGGATAATGGGGGCAGAAAAGGATCCCATCAAGCACTGCCCCTTCCCGTCTCAGCAGCATGTTCATATGATCATGCACCTCATAAACCAATTCCATGGGGAAATACCCGCGGGCCACACCGGACTGATTGGAGACGATGATAGCCAGAAACCCATGTTCATTCAATCGCCTGATGGCCTCACCGCTCCCCGGCAGAAGGACAAACCGTCGAATATGGTTGATATACCCCATCTGCTCGTTGACCGTGCCATCCCGGTCCATGAAAACCGCGGGTCTCTTCAACGGATCTCCTCCCGAAGCGCTTCCATTGACTCCCATACCTCCCGTGCCCGAATGCCCAGCATACACGCGTGATCCTCGGTGCACTCCGGTTTCAGGCAGGGGGCGCAGGAGGTATCGTGCCTGACAATCCGGGTGTGGGGCCCCTGCGGTCCTGTCGCCACCGGATCGGTAGGTCCGAATATGGCCACGGTCGGCACCTTCAGGGCCGCAGCGATATGCATAAGCCCCGAATCATTGGTTACAAAAAAGGAACAGCGGTCGATCAGACCCATGGCCACGCCCAGGGAGGTGCGGCCGCTCAAGTCCAGGGCCGGGCTTTGCATGGCGCCGCGAACACGGCCGCAGATGGCCGCTTCCCTGCCGCTCCCGAATATGAGACTCCTGGCGCCCCACTCCCGGGCACCCATGTCGCCAATCTCGGCGAATCGCTCGGCCGGCCACCGTTTGGCACCGCCGAAGATGGCGCCGGGACCCAGTCCCAGAAGAAAATCTCCATCAGAAATGCCCTGCTTCAAGAGCATCGTTTCTGCCGCATCCCTGTCTGCGGACGAAACATGGAGCCTCGGGGTCCTCCCCTCTGCCCTACACCCCATTCCCCTCAATAGGGAGAGATAATACTCGGTCTGGTGGACCTTGAGGACCTCCCTGCCCCGGAGAACCCGGTGGGTCAAGAGGAGGGCCCTCCCGTCCGTACAATAACCGACCCTGAATCGCGCGCCTCCGAGAAAGGCCAGGAGGCCCGCCTCAAAGGCGTTTTGAAAGAGGAGGGCCAGATCGAACCGGTTCTCACGAATCCTTCGAATGCATCGGATCAGCTCGCCCAATCCGGTGAAGGCCCCCTCCCCCTTACTGAATACCAAGACCCGGTCCGCCGCCGGGTGATGTTCATAGATCGGCGCCACCCAGGGCTTTGCCAGGACCGTAATGGAACTCGCTGGAAAGTTTTCTCTAACGGCCTCCAGGGCGGGGAGCGTCATCACCGCGTCTCCCACCCAGTTGGTGGCGCGGACGAGAACCCGTTTGATTTGTGGGGGATCGATTCTTTTGTCTCCCAACACCTTGGGGACACGACATGGGGGGGGTGTTGGGTTTATCGGATTCGTTGGGTTCATGTGAAACCTACGCTTCGCTTCGACCAGCATCCGGTTTCGGGATTGGGCAGTACGGTCTGGTCTTCCACCGTTTGTGGAACCAGAACCAGTGATCCGGGTAACTACGGACATATTTTTCAATAATCTGGTTAAAAAAGGCCGTGTTTTCCTCGATATCCCTTATCTTGTCCCCGGTCCGTTTCAAGACCACCTCGTCCTCAAAAATAATCCGATATCTCCCATCCGGTTGCCTCACAGAAAATATAGGAACGACAGGCGACCCGGTCCTCAAGGCCACCAGGGCCAGCCCCTTGTTGGTGCAGGCCCGTTTCCCAAGAAAGGGGACAAAGACC
>Ga0209164_1003262_pt1 | contig 15611 bp, 9 predicted proteins | sample MTBNYHSulfiMetaG_FD_187458 | JGI IMG/M metagenome (GOLD analysis project Ga0209164, IMG submission 187458) | Enrichment culture microbial communities from rom New York Harbor, USA that are MTBE-degrading - MTBE-NYH (New York Harbor Sulfidogenic)... | ecosystem: Environmental > Aquatic > Marine >...
CCGATGTCATCGGGTCGGCGTCCCACTCCGCGTCCGGGGCCTGGAGGTAGAAGCCGTTGCTGCGGACGCCGGTGACCACGCCGCGGGTGTCGACCACGCTGCCCAGCAGCGGCGAGGTGGCGCCGTCGCCCTGGATGTCGTGGATGGCGACCAGCGCCACGTCGTCGGTGACGATGGTACCGAGCCCCTGACCGTCGATCACGACCGACCCGACGACGTTGGTGACGTTCACGAAGAAGGTCTCGTCGGGCTCCACGGTGAGGTCGCCGTTGACCGTCACGTCGAAGCTGTAGCCCTGGGAGCCGGCGGCGATGGTCTGGCCGGTGAGGCTGCGGGCGACGTAGTCGCTGTCGGCGGTGGTGGCCGTGCCGTCCGCGGTGGCGATGTCGAAGGTGACGCCGCCCGAGGGCGCGGGGTCGGTGAGGCTGACGGTGAAGGTGGCGGTGACGGTGCCGGAGTCCCCCTCCACGACCGCGACGTCGTCGACGCTCAAGCCCCCGCCGGCGCCGGCGGCGACGGAAATGTCGTCGATCCCGACCCACTCGTCGTTGCCGACCGCGTTGGTGGTGATGATCCGCAGCTGGACCTGGGGCTGGTTGTCAACGGCGGCCGGCAGGGTGACCGAGACCGGGATCGGCGGCCCGGCGACATTCGGGCCCTGGGTGGCGTCGGCGACGTAGGCGGCGGGGACGTTGGTGAAGTCGCCGGTCGCGCCGAGGCGGTACTGGAGCGCGACCGGTTGCACCGCGTTGTCGCCCCCGGTCTCGAGGTCGCGCAGGGTGTAGCTCACCGTGATCCCGGTGAAGCCGGTGGTGTTGAGGTAGAGCCGCAGGTAGGGCGCGTCGGCGGTGCCGCTGCCGGTGAGGGCCACCACCGGGTCGGCCAGCTCGAACTCGGTCGTCCCTCCGGTGGTGAAGGTGTTGGGGTTGGTCTGGTTGGCGTTGACGTCGAGCACGCCGGGGTCGTCCGGGGCGAGCACGGTCTGGGGATCGACCCCGGTGGCGGAGGTCAGGTTGTCGCCCCGGAACCCCTCGATTCCCGGCACCCCCGACCAGTTGTCGTTGGTCGTGATCAACCCGGTGTTGCTCCAGTCCTGGCTGAAGGGGAGGGTCTGGTAGGCGGCGTCCCCCGTGGCAGGCAGGGGGGGCAGGACGGCAAGGGCGCAGGCCAGGATCCAGGGGACGAGGGAACGGGGTGTGACGACCATGGTGCAGCTCCTGACTCGAAACGAGTGTCGACCGACCGGGTCCGTGGCCGCGCCGGCGGCGCGCCGTGCGCGAGGAGTATGCCCTGCCGGAAGCCCCCTGTCACGCCCCCGGGTGGAGCAGGCGGTGCGAGTCGCGAAGGAGCGCGCCGCGGTGGCCGCGGGCCAGGACGACGTGGTTGCCGAGGGGGCGTTCCAGCAGCCCGCGGACGAGCTCGGGGTCGGTCCGGACCCGGGCCTGGGTGCGGCAGAGACCGGCTTGGGGCACCGTCCGCAGCAGCTCCCCCTCGCCGAGCCAGAGCTCTCTCAGGTCGGCGCCGCCGATACGCAGCAGGGTCACCGGGCCGGGCGCCAGGTCCCCGCCGAGGGCGACGCCGAGCCCCGACTCGAAGTGCGGCTGCAGCCGGTATCCGGCAACCATCCCCCGGGGCACGGTGCAGTGGGCCAGGAGGACCTCGCCGGAGCGGGGGTCGAGGCGGGCCGGATTTGCCATCCACCCCGCCTCGCCGGTGAGCAGGCGGAGCCACAGCAGGGCGACGACCGAGGGGACGTCCCCCTCGCAGCCCGCCGGAATCCCCTCGTCCGCCAGACAGGAGAGGGCGAGGCAGCCGGTGGTGCGCTCGTGGGCGACCAGGTCGAAGCAGCGCAAGGTGAGGGCGTCGAGGCGGTGCTCCCGGGCCAGGTCGCGGAGCACGTGGAGCACGACGGTCGCCCGCGCCACCTCCCCGTCGTGGGGGTCCGCCGGCGGGGTCGCGTTGGTGGCGAGGTCCCGGGCGACCTCCGCCTCGCGGGAGGCCGGGTCCAGTCGCCCGAGGACCTCGTCCATGGGGATCGGGACCACCAGCGGTCCCCACGAGGCCCGCACCACCTCGGGGGGTTGGGAGCTCGCGACGAGCCAGTCCGACGGGGGGCCGAACGCGCCGATGCGGGCGGCCCGCAGCCGGAGGCCGGCGCCGGCCAGGAGGGCGGCCTTTGCCACGGCGGCCCCGGCGTCGTGCCCGAGGTCCACGATCCGACCGACTCCCCCTCGCTGGCGCACCCGGGCGAGGATCTCGAGGGCCGCCGGCAGCGAGTTGTGGTCGGGGTGGCTGAGCAGCACCACCGGCTCCGGCCCGGCCCGTCGGGCCCGGCGCTCGAGGCGGTCGAGGACGGTGCGCTCGGTCCCGCCGGTGAGCACGAGGTGAAACAGCGGCCGGTCGAGGGGGGCGCTGTCGGAGTCCTGCCGGTGACCGCCGGCGCGTCCGAGTCGCGACTCGAGCCCGGCCAGCGTCCCGTCCAGGGCGGAGCCCTCCTGGAGCAGCGAGGCGGCCACGTCATACGAGAACGCTGCGATCATGGTCCGGTCTCCCCGAGGAATCCGTCCCCCCACCCGAAGAAAACGCAAAGACGCCACGAAGACGCCACGACGCGAGAACCCGGTGAAACAAAGTTCCTTGCGTTGCTCTCGGTCCAATAGTCGTGCCTTCTTGCGGAGAATCCGCTTCCGCTCGCTGTGTAAACCTGTGAAAAAGTGCATGATAATTGAACCGCCAAGACGCGAAGGACGCGAAGAGAGAGGCCTGGTGGCTCGACTTGGCGTTCTTTGCGTCTTCGTGGTTCAGACTCCCTCTGCGCGCCGCGGTCAAGGTCACCGTCAGAGTGGACGAGGCGAGAACTGGGTTGCGGGTAGCGCCTTTGCGCCTTTGCGTTTTCTTCGGGTGGGGGGCGGTGAGAGCGGGCGTGCCGCCACGCGCTACTGCTCCGGGAGGCACAGCCGGAATCCGAGGTGGTCGAGGACCAGGGTCATGACATAGGCTCCCCTGGAGGCCAGCCGGTGAAAGGCGTCCATGGAGGCCCAGCCGGCGCCGCGCATCAGGCGCCACTGCTCGTGCTGCGACAGGGTTTCCCGCTCGTCGGCGCCCGGGGAGTCGAGGCACCAGTCGGCGGCGTTCCCCGCCATGCCGCGGACACCGTAGGGGGACTCGTCGACCGGGAACGCCCCGACCACGACCGGGCGCATGCCGTCGCGGTGGGAGCTGTTGCCGTTGCAGTAGGTGGCGTCGAAGTCGTTGCCCCACGGGTAGAAACGGCCATCCACGCCGCGTGCGGCCTTCTCCCATTCGAGCTCGCGGGGGAGGGTCGCCGGCCGCCCCAGCCGCTCGGAGGCATAGCGGCAGTAGGCCATGGCGTCCTCCCATGAGACCCCGACCACCGGCCAGTCCTCCTCCCACCACTCGGGCACGGCCTGCAGCCGTCGGCCCCCCCCGCCGGTCTCGACCCACGTGGCGGTGGGGATGGCGTGCCGACCGTCGGCTGATCGGGGCCAGTACTGGCCGCCGTCGGGGGCGGAGCGCGGGCAGCGGCGGTGCGCCTCGTCGGGGTCTCTCTCGGAGAGGTGGTGGAGGAACTCGAGGTACTCCCGGCAGGTGACCGGGTGGCGGGAGATGAAGAACCCGGGCAGGTCGACCACGCGGCGCGGGCCGGCTGCCACCGCGTCCGGGTCCCCCCCGACCAGGAAAGGCCCGGCCGGGATGTAGGCGAACGCGGCTTCGATCTCCGTCGGCTCCGGAAGCCGAGCTCTGGCGGACACCCGGGCGCCCCGCTCCACGAGCAGCGGCAGGCGCACGCTGGCTCGGTCCGGATGGCGGAGCACACAGGCGTATGAGCCCATGGCCAGGGGAATGAAGCCGGTGGGAGCGACGCCGAGGCGGTTGAGCTCACTGCACAGCGCCTCGGGGGGACGGTCCGGGTCGGTCGTTCCGAGCTCCCGACCCAGGGGCAGGGCGGCGCCGGTGACCACCGGGACCGGCAGGAGCTTGCGGTCGTGCTCGCAGTAGCGGAAGAGGAAGACCTCGGCGCCTTCCGGGTCCGAGCTCACCTGGACCCAGCCGTCGCCCCGGAGGCGCTCGGCGAAGAGCCCGGTGTCGAAGCGCTCGATGAGGGAGCGGAAGTAGACCACCTCCTCCTCGTCGCGGTGGATCTCGGCCGTCTCCAGCCGCTGCCACAGGAGGTCGCACAGGCCGAGACGGGCCTCGGCCAGGTCGGGGGCATAGCTGAGCGCTGCGGTGAAGGCCCCGGTGGCCGCCGAGAAGGCTTGCGCAGCCTCGGTGCGGAGGTCGTGGACCGCCCGCTCCGACTCCCACAGCGGGCGTTTGGCCTCCACCGGTTGCCAGGGCTCGATCCCCCGGCGCAGGCGCGCGGCCCCGGCTTCCGCGGTCGAGGCGGCAGCCGACGCCTCGAGCCACCGCGCGGACAGGCGCTGCCCCTCCTCCAGCAGGCGGCGCGCCTCCCGCTGGGCCGCCTCGCGCCGGCGGGTGCCCTCGAGGAACTCCTCGATGGCGGTGCGCAGCTCGTCGGCCGTGCGGAACCGCTCCCCAGGGTCGATCTTCATCGCCTTGACCACGACCGCCTCGAGCTCCTCCGGGACCTCCATCTCCGGCGCCCGCTGCCGCGGGCGTATCGGCCCCCGGCTCACCGCCTGGTTGGCCACGTCCATGATGGTGTCCCCCTCGAAGGGGGAGCGAAGGGTCAGGACCTCGTAGAGCACGGCGCCGAGGGAGTAGATGTCGGAGCGCTCGTCGACCATGCCGATCCGGCCCAGCAGCTGCTCCGGAGCGGCGTAGCGGGGGGTGCCCATGATCGCCCCCTCGCGGGTCCTGAAGTCAGCCGCCTCGCGGGCGGTGCGGATGCGCTCGAGGAGCTTGCGGTCCTTCCAGGACACGGAGGTCGGGCCCTGCGACGAATCCTGGGCCTCGTCGCCCTGGCCCACCACCTTGGCCAGGCCCCAGTCGATCACCAGGGTCTCGCCGAAGTCGCCGACCATGATGTTGTCCGGCTTGAGGTCGCGGTGGATCACCCCCCGGGAGTGGGCGTAGGCGACGGCGTTGCAGACCGCGAGAAAGGTCTGCAGGAGCCGGATGCGGACCCGGCCCCGCTCGATGCTGTCCAGCTCGCTCCACTCGTCGAAGACGGAGTCGATCTGGCGGCGCAGGGAGCGTCCCCGCAGCAGGCGCATACCGTAGAACGGGCGGCCCTCGCCGGTCCGGCCCAGCTCGTACACGGGCACCACGTTGGGGTGCTCGAGCTGACCGGTGATCCGGGCCTCGTCCACCAGCCGTCGGGAGCGGTCCTCGGTCTGGTTGGTGGATCCGACCTCGTCGGTGGCGAGGGTGAACTTGAGGGCCACCTCCCGCTTGAGGTCGCGGTCCAGGGCGAGGACTACCCGGCCGAGGCCCCCGCGGCCGAGCTCGGACCGCAGCTCGTAGCGGGCGTCCGGAGACACCCGGGACTCGGCGGGCTGCGGCAGGAGCTCGGCGACCGATATCGGCAACAGCGTCTCGTCCGTCGCCTGGGATTTCGCCGACGCCATCTCGAGCGGGGCGGCCTCGACCATCTGCTCGATGGCGGCGACCTGGCCCGACTCCAGCTCGCCGCTCTCCGAGAGGAGGTCGGCGGCGCTGCCGCGGCCGCTCTCCAGGGCCTCGGTGACCTCCACCAGGCGGCGGTGGGTGATGAAGCCGTTCTGGACCGCCACCACCAGGAACAACAGGTCCATGCGACGAATGGCCATCGTTCAGATGCCACCCTACCACGATGCTGGGCGACTCGTGTCCGCCGTCGTCGCGGCGGTGGAGTGGCGTGCTAGCATCGAGTAGCGCCCCGGCTCGAGCTCGTCCGATCGGCGGGGGAGGCAAGCCGGCGTGGTCGCGGGTCGTCACAGTGGGGGGTCTGAGCATGAGCGCTGAGTCCAAACCGGGGAAGTCGTCCAAGGTCACGGCCCCGCCGCCGGAGGGGGGCAACATCGAGAACATCCGCGACATCCTCTTCGGCTCCCAGATGCGGCAGTACGAGCGTCGCTTCCAGCGGCTCGAGGAGCTCGTGACCAAGGAGTCGTCCGAGGTCCGCAACGAGGTCAAGCGGCGGCTCGAGGGGTTGGAGACCTTCGTCAAGCAGGAGCTCAAGGCGATCGGGGACCGGGTGACCGCCGAGCGGGACGAGCGGGCGGCCGCGGTGGCCGAGCTCGGGCAGCGGCTGGCGGAACTTGCCAGCGACAGCAGGGGGCGGACGACGCGCCTCGAGGAGACCTTCACCCAGGCCATCGGGGAGCTTCGCCAGAGCCTCCTCGACCAGGGCAAGTCCCTGTCCGACGAGATCCGCGGCACCAGCGAATCGCTTTCCGCGAGGATGGCGAGCGGCCTCGAGGCGCTGCGTGTGGACAAGGTCGACCGCGGCGAGCTGGGGTCTCTCCTCACCGAGGTGGCGGTGCGACTGAGCGAAGGGGTCGACGGGCCCGAGAGCCACGAGCCGTGAACCTCGCCGTGCTGAAGCTCGCCCCCGGTGCAACGGCCCATGACCGAGCACAGCTCGCCGCCTGACGAGCCCGGCGAACCGGGTTTCGCCGACGACGAGCTCGAGAGGCTCCGGCAGCTCCTGCTCGGGCCCGAGCAGGAGCTGCTGCGTCGCATCTCGGAGCGGCTCGACGAGGATGCCGTCCGAGCTCGCGAGACCGGTAAGGTGCTCCCCGAGGCCGTGTCGTACAGCCTCGGGTTGGGCCCTGGCCTCGAGCGGGCGCTGGCGCCGTCGCTGGGCCGGGTCACCCGCGAGGCGGTCCGCCGGGACGCCAAGGTCTTCGCCGACGCCCTCTTCCCGGTGATGGGGCCGGCCATTCGCAAGGCGATTTCCGAGGCCCTTCGCGGCCTCATCCAGGCTCTCAACCAGGCCCTCGAGCACAGCCTGTCGTTGCGCGGTCTCGGCTGGAGGCTGGAGGCGATTCGCACCGGGCGGTCGTTCGGCGAGGTTGTCCTGGCCAAGACCCTGGTCTTCAGGGTGGAGCAGGTTTTCCTGATCCACCGCGACAGCGGGCTGCTGCTGCAGCACGTTGTGGCGCCGGAGGTCGTGATCCAGGACGCCGACATGGTGTCCGGGATGCTGACCGCGATCCGGGACTTCGCCCGCGACTCCTTTCACGTCGGCGATGACGAGGGGCTGCAGACGATGGAGGTGGGGGACCTCCAGGTCTGGGTCGAGCAGGGCCCGCGGGCGATCCTGGCGGCGGTGCTGCGCGGGACCGCGCCGGTGGAGCTGCGACTCGCGCTGCGGGAGGCGCTGGAGGGGGTCCACCTCGAGCTGGGCGGCGAGCTCGGCGAGTTCCAGGGCGACGCCGCCCCCTTCGTGAGGTCGAGGCCGTTGTTGGAGGACTGCCTTCGCCGCCAGGTGGTGAAGGCGTCGCGCCAGCGGCCGACGCGGGTCTGGGTCCTGGCCCTGCTCCTGCTCGCGCTGGTGGTGGGCTGGGGTGCGGTCGCCTGGGTCGAGGCCCGGAAGTTCGGTCGTTTCCTCCACGCGCTCGGCGCGGAGCCCGGGATCGTGGTCACCGGGGTCGTCAGGGAGGACGGCGCGAGAGTCGTCACCGGCCTGAAGGACCCGCTGGCGTCGCCGCCGCAGCGACTGCTCGACGAGCATGGCCTGGATGCGGACCGGGTCCGGTTCCGGTTGGGCGGCTTCCACTCCCTCGAGGCGCCGCTGGTCGTGGCGCGGGCTCGGCAGGCGCTCGAGCCCCCCGCAACCGTGGACCTGGCGTTCGAGCAGGGGGTGTTGTCCGTCGTGGGCACCGCGGACGCTGCCTGGATCGCCCGGGCGCGGTCCACCGCGCCGCTGGTGGCAGGGGTGGAACGTTTCGACAGCTCCCGGCTGCGGCCGGCGGCGGAGGGGGAGCTCCGCGCCCTGGCGGATCGGGTCGAGGCCCACCACATCCGCTTCGAGCTCGCGTCGTCGCAGCTTGCCCCCTCCGCCCGTGCGGAGCTGGGCGAGGTGGCCCGACTCCTCTTTGACCTGGTCCGGGTGGCCGCGGGGGACGGGCTCTCGGTGCGGGTGCGGGTGGAGGGCCAGGCCGACCCTTCCGGTACCGCCGAGTTCAACCTCTCCCTGAGCCGGAGCCGGGCCCGGGCGGTGGTGGACGAGCTGGTCGTCGGGGGCGTGCCCGCCGACGTGCTGGAGCCCGTGGGGCGGGGGTCGGTCCTGGATGCAGGTGCAGATCACTCGGGGACGGCGCCACAGCTGGAGGCCCTGCGCCGGGTGTCGTTCGACGTCGAGATCGGGGCGTTGGGCCGGGCTGCGGAGGGGACGACGAGTGGAGGTTGAGCCGATGCAGCACGAGGTCAGCAACCTGCGGGTCCACTTCTACGGCGTTCAGGGGAGCGGTTCGGTGTTCCCCTCCCGGGAGGAACGCCGGGCGCAGTTCGAGCAGAACGACATCGAGCTGCTGAGCCGGCTTCTCGACCGCCTCGAGCGGTCGGGGGACGACGACGGGACCATCCGGTTCCGGGTCGAGGAGCTGCTCGGGAAACCGCGCAGCCGATCCGCGATCCTCGAGCTGCGCAACCGGCTCGACCCGCCCGAGCCGAGGGTGTACGGCGGCTGGACCACCTGCGTCCGAGTGGAGACCGCCGACGGCCACGACCTGGTGCTGGACTGCGGCAGCGGCTTCCGTAACTGCGCCCGGGACCTGCAGGAGAAGTGGGGTGACCGCGGCCAGCGGGAGCTTTACCTGCTCGGGACCCACTCCCACCTCGACCACACCGAGGGGTTCGACCAGGCCGCGGTCTGCTTCGACCCCCGCAACACCATTCGGATCTACGGCAACCGCCAGTACCTCAGGGCGTTGGACCAGAACCTGGGGATTTTCACGCACCAGGTGTCCGACGAGCTGATGGGGGTGCAGACCCCGATCTTCTACGGCATCATGCCGGCTCGCTTCGTCTCGTGCGAGATCCGAGACCTCGAGGCCTCGCCCGTGATCGAGGGGGGCGACCCGCTCGCCGCCGGCTTTCACCACCTCGGCTCACCACTCGAGATCGGCGCGACCACCGTGACCATGTTCGAGGTGTTCCACCCCGCTCCCTGCCTCGCCTACCGGGTCGAGCGAGAGGGCAAGGTGTTCGTGTTCTGCACCGACCACGAGCTGTTCCACGGCGACGAGGACGACCCCCGCCACGCGAAGAGCCGCGAGGCCGAGGGGCGGCTCGAGCAGCGGGCGGTCGGGGTGGACCTTCTCTACCGGGACGGGCAGTACTTCCGGACCGAGTACGACGGCCTCCAGGGGATCAGCACCGGCGCTGGCGTGCCGCGGGCGGGCTGGGGTCACAGCTGCTTCGAGGACGTCCTCGAGATGGCCCGCGAGTGCGGCGTCCGCCGGACCCTGATCGGGCACCACGACCCCAACCGGGACTGGTCGGAGCGCAACTGGGTGGACGACTCCCTGGCCCGTTTCAGCGACCAGACCGGCCTCGGCTTCGCCCTCGCCCAGGCCGAGACGGTGTTCGACCTGGAGTGATCCTAGGAAGAGAACGCAAAGACGCCAAGAGCCGCGAAGACGCAAGAGAGGGTGTTTCAGGAAAGCACCTTGCGTTGCTCTCGGCTCAGAAGTCGGTATGTTCTGGAGAGAATATCATCGACGAGAGCTCGCAATGCGCTGGTAGTAAGGGCGTTAGCCTCCTCTGCGTCTTCGCGCCTCTGCGCCTCTGCGTCAACTGGGCGGGTGGGTGGCTCTGCGCCTCTCTCTTGCGCCTTCGCGCCTTTGCGTTGTGTCCTGACTCGGTCGCCTCGACGGACCGGTCGGTTGGGTTGCGGGCCATAGCCCGCGCTGGGCCTTTGCGTTCTGGGTGGGTGGGGGATGGGGCTACACCAGCTGCTCGGCCAGGGCCAGGAACGCCTCCTCCACCCCCTCGCCGGTCCTGGCGCTGGAGCGCAGGATTGGGCCGCCGAGGGGCTCGAGGCGCGCGATCTGGCTCGGGTCGAGTCGCCAGGCGTCGGTGAGGTCGGCCTTGTTGAGGGCGACGACCAGGGGGAGACGCCCGAGCTCCTCCCGCACCCGGCCCTCGAGCTCGAGCGCCCGCTCGAGGGTGTCGGGGCGGGTGCCGTCCACCACCAGCAGGATCCCGGACGAGCCGCGGACGAACGACAGCGGCACCGAGAACCGCTCCTCGGCGCCGGCGATGTCCCACAACATCAGCTGGACCTGCTCGCCCGCGGCCTCGACCACCTTCTTGTCGACCTTGACCCCGATGGTGGCAAGGTACTTGTCGTCGAAGAGGCTGCTCACGAACTGGCGCACCAGGCTCGTCTTGCCGACCCCGAAGTAGCCCAGCATCGCCACCTTTTTCTGGATCATCGCGGCACCCCTCGTCGAGCGCGTCCCGTCGCGTCCGCCCGATTGTAGCCGACCGGCTCGGCGACCTTGCAGGCGGCGGTCGAATGTGACAGGCTGTTTCAAGGACCCCGGCCAGTTGCGACGGCGAAGGAAGGCCGCCGGACGTACTGAGCGGGCTGGACCCGTTGGGCACGTGGGGGGAAAGGCGCCGCGCGGCTCGGCCAGGAGGGTGGGGAGGTGTGTATGGCTTCTTTGAGCCGCGGTGCGCTCAACGACCTGATCGCCGAGCTGGCGGTCGCCGACCCCGAGTACCGTGAGGCGTTGGTCAGCGACCCCAAGCGAATCCTCGGGCGCCAGTTCCGGCGCGCGCTGCCGAGGTCGCTGCGGGTCGAGGTGGTCGCTGACAGCGCCGACACGGTGCACCTCGTGCTCCCCTACGTTCCGCCCGAGAACGGGGAGCTGTCCGACGCCGACCTCGAGCTGGTGGGCGGCGGCAAGGGGGACGAGACCGAGGCGGGCCGGGACTACACCTGCAACAACACTGGGGGGGGCATGGCGACGATGGTCAACGGGGAGTTCGTCGGGTCCTGAGGCGGGAAGACGGAGGCCGCCCGGGGCGGCCACGCGTCGAGGCGCCCGGGGAGGAGTGCACGTCGGCTCGGTGGGAGCCGGGCGAGGAGGTCGAGATGAGAGCGATTCGCGTACCGGTGTTCGTGGTGGCGCTCGCGGTGCTCGCGGCGGCATCGGCAACCCACGCCGCGGAGCCGACCGTCATCGGCGAGATCGTGGCGGAGCGGTACGAGACCCCCCACCCCCACCCGATCGGCGCCCCGGGAGCGCCGCAGCTGGTCTGGGTGGACGAGGTGTACTTCCCGGGGGCGACCTACATCGCCCTCCACTTCGAGCGGCTGGAGCTGGCGGAGGGGGACTTCGTGGTCGTGCGCTCGGTGGACGGGGAGCAGCGCTGGACGTACACCCGGTTCGGTCGCCACGATCTCGGGGTCACGGACGAGGGCTTCTTCGCCACCCACGTCAAGGGGGACGCGGTGGTGATCGAGCTGTACGCCTCCGACGGGCCGCCCGGGTACGGTTACGCCGTCGACCGGTTCGGCCGGGGGTACACGGACGACGAGATCGCCTGGTTCTGGAGCCAGGGCCTGGGGGAGGAGATGAACCTGCCCTACCCGCCGGCCGCCCCCGAGTCGGTCTGCACCGCCGACGACACCCGCGAGGCCGCGTGCTACCGGGACTCGGAACCGGCCGCCTACAACGCGGCGCGGGCGGTGGCACGGTTGCTGCTCAACGGTAGCGCCCACTGCACCGGCTGGCTCATCGGCAACGAGGGCCACCTGATGACCAACGAGCACTGCATCGGGTCGCAGAGCACCATGAACAACATCGACTTCGAGTTCATGGCGGAAGGCGCGACCTGCGACACCAACTGTGCCAGTACCCTCGCCTGCCCCGGAACCATCGAGGCCAGCGGCGGCACCTTCATCGTCGCCGACTCCGCCCTCGACTACGCGCTGGTCGTCCCGGACACCTCGACCGGCACCGGCACCGTCCTGGCCGACACCTACGGTTTCATGCGCCTGCGGGAGAGCGGGCCCGTGCTTCACGAGCGGGTCTACCACCCGCAGCACCCCGCCGGCTGGGGCAAGCGCTTCGCGATGGAGTCCACCTACCCCGAGGACGTGGCGCTGGGCGGCAAGTGCTACGTGGTCAGCCTGAGCGAGGTGCCCTGCAGCGGCGGAGCCTACGACGTCGGGTACTGGAACGACACCCAGGGGGGCTCCTCGGGCTCGCCGGTTCTGGGCTGGAGCGACAACCGGGTGGTGGCCCTCCACCACTGCCGCGGCTCCGCCTACTGCACCACCGGCAACCCGTCGACCGACGACCCCAACCGGGGCGTGCCCATCGACGCGGTGATCGCCGACCTCGGCGCACTGATTCCCCCGGGCGCCCTGTGCGACCCGTACGACGGCCCGGCCACGCTCACCGCGACCCCGAACGGCGACAACCGGGTCGACCTGACCTGGGACCCGGTGATGACCGGCCGTGTCACCTACACGGTCTACCGGGCCTTCGGCGCCTGCCCGCAGCCGGAGTACGAGGAGCTGGTGTCCGGCCTGGTCGACACGACCTACGCCGATACCACCGTCTCGGGTGGGCTCACCTATGCCTACCTGGTCGTGGCGCTCGACACCGACGGGTGCGAGTCCGACCCGAGCCCGTGCGCCGAGGCCACCGCCACCGGCCTGTGCATCCAGCCGCCGGACTTTTCCGGCCTCGACGCGGCGAGCAACGCACAGACGGCCAGCTGCGCGGTCGAGCTGACTTGGCCGCCGGCCACCAACCTCTGCGGCTCGTCGGTGGTCTACAACGTCTACCGGTCCGAGTCGGCGGGCTTTGACCCCGGCCCCGACACGCTCCTCGCCAGCTGTCTGACCCAGACCAGCTACACCGACCAGGAGATCCCCACCCAGGTCTACCACTACTACGTGGTCCGGGCGGAGGACAACAGCGGCAATGGGTCCGGCCCGTGCGCGGCCGGCAACGAGGAGCAGAACCTGGTCGAGCGGTCGGCGGCCGCCACCGGCCCCGACACCCTGCTGTTCGCGTCCAGCTTCGACCTCGACGACGGAGGTCTCGTTGGCACCCGCGACTGGGAGTGGGGCATGAGCTACGCCTTCATCGGCGCCGGCTGCACGAGCACGACCTACAGCCCGCCCCCGGCGCCCCACTCCGGCGGAGGCATGTGGGGCACGGTGCTCAACTCCTGCTACAACAACCTGGGCAACAACGCCGGCTACAGCAACTGCGTCAACACCGCTCCGGCGGACGACAGCATCCTGTCCTTTTCCGTCGACCTCACCGGCATCGCATCCGCCCAGCTGTGCTGGTGGGAGTGGCCGGACCTCTACCTGTACTGGGACTGGGGACAGGTGACGGTCAACGGCGAGGTGGTGTTCGAGCACTGTGGCGGCTCGTACACGGCGCCCACGGCGTGGACCCGGGAGTGCGTGGACCTGTCCCCGTACTCAGGCGCCCCGGCGACGGTGGAGTACCACATGATGGCCTCGACCACGGTCAACCGCGGCGGCTGGTACGTCGACGACCTCGAGGTCTTCTACGGCTCGGACTGCACCAGCGCCCTGTTCGTCGACGACTTCGAGTCCGGTACCACCGACGCGTGGAGCGTGACGGTGCCCTGAGCCGGACCTCTCGCAGGGTTCGTGGCGTGGGCCGGGCCGTGTCCGCCATGTCGGCGCCTGTCGGGCCGGCATGGGGCGCGGTCACGGTGCGGGGGTGCCACCCCCGCGGCGGGGGCTTCAGGGACCCCGGCCACGACCGGTGCGTGCCGCTTCGCCCCGCGCTGCAACGGCCTCGTCCCCCCGGCCGACGGCCTCGAGGCAGTCGGCGAGGTGGAGGAGGACCCGCGGCCGCTCGTCGACGTCGACCCCCGCCGCGAGGCCTCGACGGAGGCGGTCGACGGCCCCCTCGAGGTCTCCCGCGCGCTGACGGCAGAGCCCCTCCAGGAGCAGGGCGCCGGCGCGCTCGGAGTCGGAGCTCGCGAGGTTTGCGGCCAGGGCCGCACAGGCCGCGGCGGCAGCGTGTTCCTCGCCGCCGGTCAGGGCGACCGCCACCCGCAGTGCCGCCGCCGTCGCCTCCGGTCTCCGGCCGCTGGCCGCGAGGCCCGGGGCGGCGAGCAGGGTGGAGGTTGCGAAGCACGCGGGGCACCGCTCGGCGGGGGGGGCGAGGTCCGGTGGGGCACCCCCTTCGGTGGGTGCCAACGGCAGGGACGGTTGGCCGAGGGCGAAGGCCCGCGCACACGGGAAGAGGAGCCTTTTCCCCTGGTCGACCACCAGGTGTTGGCGGCAGGGGGCGAGGGCGCCGGCCGGGTCGCCCGCGATCCGCTCGACCGCGCTCTCCAGCACCAGCGCCGCGCCGAGGGCGGCGAGCACCCCGTGCGGGCCGGTGGTGGCCTGGGGCAGAAGGTCCCGGCGCAGCTCGGCGAGCCCTTCGGCGGCGAGGGCCGCCTCGACTCCCGCCGCCGAGCTCGCGTCGAGCACCAGCCGGGGCTCCGCCAGCCGCGAGCGCAGGCGGACGACCCGATCCACCACCCGCTCGGGGGGAGTCGCTGGCGACGGGACGAGAACCGGCAGCAGCTCGAAGCCCGGCTCGGTCTGCTCGCGGTAGGCGCGGTCCTGGAAGCGTCGGGCCAGGGCCAGCAGGTGGTGCTCCAGGTCGGCGTCGCCGTCGAGGCACGGTTGGCAGCGGACCGTGACGAAGGGGTGCCGCTCGACGTGGCCGGCCGCCACGTTGGCCAGCCCCAGTGCCTGGTCGGCGTCACCCGCGAGCACCAGGTGGCATCGCCAGTCGAGGTGGGGCAGGACCGCCCCGAGCCAGGTCGCGAGCTCGCGGCGCGCCCCGGGCGACGCCTCGGGGTCGAGGCGGAGGAGCAGCCACTGCGGGGGGAGCGACTTCACGACACGATCCGCCGGCCGCCGTCGAGGGAAGCGGCCCGCCAGGCCGACCTGATCGCGGCGAGGTCGTCGCGGTCCATCCACTCGGTCTCGTACTCGGCGCCCACCGACAGGTAGGGGGGGCGGTGGTCGCACAGGGGGCGGATGCCGTGGGCGGCCGGGTCGTCGCAGAGCGCGCTGCCGAAGTAGAGCTGCATCTGCTGGGCGTTGCTGTTGCCGCGAACCGGCACCCCCGTGGCGCGGACGAAGTCGAGGGTGGCGAGGGCGTCGTCCCGGGTCTCGCCGGGCAAGCCGTACTGGCTGAACAGCTCCACGTCGAGGCCGGCGGCGGCCGCCGCCTCCACGGCGAGGCGCACGCGGCCGACGTCGATCGCCTTGCCGAGACGCGCCAGGACCTCCGGCGCCGCGCTCTCCAGCCCCATCGCGATCGTGTGGACGCCGGCGCGGCGCATGAGGGAGAGCAGCTCGGCGTCCACGAGGTCGGCCCGGGTCTCGAGCCACATCGAGACCTCCAGCCCCCGCCGCAGGATCCCCTCGAGCAGGGAGACCACCCGCGCCCGGTTGAAGGAGAAGTTGGGGTCGGCGAACCAGAGGCGTCCGCTGCCGCGGCGGGCGACCAGCTCCACCTCGTCGAGCACCCGCTCCACCGAGTGGGAACGGACCGGGCCGAAGGCGGCCGGGGTGGTGCAGAACACGCAGCGGTGAGGGCACCCACGGGAGGAGACGAGGACTGCCTCGTCCCACCGGGCCGGGTCGAGCACCCCCGAGAGCCACGGCGACGGGTGGGTGTCCAGGT
>Ga0209164_1003263_pt1 | contig 15609 bp, 13 predicted proteins | sample MTBNYHSulfiMetaG_FD_187458 | JGI IMG/M metagenome (GOLD analysis project Ga0209164, IMG submission 187458) | Enrichment culture microbial communities from rom New York Harbor, USA that are MTBE-degrading - MTBE-NYH (New York Harbor Sulfidogenic)... | ecosystem: Environmental > Aquatic > Marine >...
CGTCGAACTGATCACCCCCATCGCCATCGAGGAAGGCCTGCGTTTCGCCATCCGTGAAGGCGGACGCACTGTGGGCGCCGGAGTGGTTACCGGCATTAACGGGTAAAAAAGTCCAAGGTCAAAAGTTCAAAGTCCGGAGTCAAAAAATCAAAATGACTTTCGACTTTGGACTTTTGACTGTTCCCTGTGGTTTCCCGGTTCTTAATTTTCTTGACACTGTTTGGGAATTGTGATAAAGTTGCAAAGGTACCCCTAAAATGAGGGTTTTAAAAAGGATTCGGCGCTAATTTCGCTTGGATTTTTGGAACATCCTTTAGAAAATATCCTGTTAAAGGCGGTATGTCTTTTTTTAGTTTAGGGAGGTGGTTTTCATGAGAGTGGGGATAACCCTGGCTTGCAGCGAATGCAAACGCAGAAACTATTCAACAACCAAGAACAAAAAGAACGATCCCAACCGTATTGAAATGAAGAAGTACTGCCGGTTTTGCCAGACGCACACCATGCACAAGGAAACCAGATAACTTCTTATGCCCGGTGATCACTATATTTACCAGATGCGAACTTTTGGAACGCCTCTGTAAGGATGTGGCATAAATGGCTGTAGAGAAGAACCCCAACAAGGATAAAGGCTCCGGTGCCGGAAAAGAACTGGTTAAGAAGGATAGCCGGAAAGAGGTAACTAAGAAAATGGCTGCCCCCAAACCCAACCGGTTTGAAAACGCCAAGTCGTTTTTCCGCGGAGTGCTTAATGAATTAAAGAAGGTGCACTGGCCCAACCGTAGGGAAACCGTGATTTACACAGCGGTGGTATTAGTTTCAGTGGTTTTTGTTGCCGTACTGATATGGATTTTTGATTTTATTCTCGGTTCGGTTATGGGCGTGTTCATAAAATAGACAGGGAGGTGAGGGGCCTGCTTCACGCCGGTCCCTTGTATTTATGAGCAGGCAATGGTATGTCATACACACCTATTCGGGGTATGAAAACAAAGTCAAGGCGAACCTGGAAAAACGAATCGAATCCATGAACATGGAAGACAAAATTTTCCGGATCCTTGTGCCCATGGAAGACGAGATCGAAATCAAAGACGGGAAAAAAAAATTAACCAAACGCAAGGTGTTCCCGGGTTACGTTTTGGTTGAAATGATTATGACCGACGATTCATGGTATGTGGTACGCAACACTCCCGGGGTGACCGGGTTTGTAGGCAGCGGTTCCAAGCCCATTCCCCTGGATGAAGATGAAGCCCAGCAGATCATCAGGCAGATGGGTATGGACGAGCCGCGCACCAAGGTACATTTTGCCGTCGGCGAGCAGATCCGGGTGATCTCCGGGCCTTTCGAGAATTTCGGCGGCGCGGTGGAAGAAATACTGTTGGATAAGGGCAAGATCAGAGTGCTGATCAACATGTTTGGCCGGGAAACCCCGGTGGAACTTGAATATAATCAGGCTGAGAAGATAAATTAAGCAGCGGAGGAGGTGGACATTATGGCCAAACGCGTGGCAGCGATTATCAAACTGCAGGTGCCGGCAGGCAAGGCTACCCCCGCTCCGCCGGTGGGTCCCGCCCTGGGTCAGCACGGGGTTAATATTATGCAGTTTGTTAAGGATTATAATGAGCGTACCGCCAAACAGGCGGGGATGATCGTTCCGGTGGAGATTACCGTATATGAGGACCGCTCATTTACATTTGTAACTAAAACCCCGCCGGCAGCGGTGCTGCTGAAAAAGGCGGCGGGCCTGGAAACAGCGTCCGGTGAACCCAACAAGAAAAAGGTGGGCAAGGTAAGCAAAGACCAGGTTAAGGAAATCGCCGAGCTTAAAATGGAAGACCTGAACGCCAACACCGTGGAAGCAGCAATGCGCATGGTTGAAGGCACGGCCCGCAGCATGGGAATCGAAGTAGTTTAAAAGCAGGAGTCAGAAGCCAGGAGTCAGGAGTCAGAATTAAAAACGAAAGGCTTAAAAAGACTTCCGGGCATGACAGAAGATGTAATTATTGTGTTACATGTAAAGGATAAAGCGTGTTTATAGTATTCTGAATTCTAACTACTGAATTCTGAATACTAAGATAGTGGGAGGATTAATGTCCGCTACTACCACAGGGAGGTTATTGAATTGCCCAAACATGGTAAAAAGTATCAGGACGCGATGAAAAAAATCGATCGCGCCAAGCTTTACGAGTCCATGGAAGCAATGGAGTTGATCAAGGAACTGGCCGCAGCCAAGTTCGACGAAACTGTTGAAGCGGCTATCCGGCTTGGCGTGGACCCGAGGCATGCGGACCAGCAGGTGCGCGGAGCCATGGTGCTGCCGCATGGAACGGGCAAAACCCGTACAGTGCTGGTATTTGCCAAAGGCGATAAAATTAAAGAGGCCGAAGAGGCCGGCGCTGATTTCGTCGGCGCTGAAGATATGGTGGAAAAAATTCAGAAGGAAGGCTGGCTGGGGTTTGAAGTGGCCATTGCCACCCCCGATATGATGGGCGTGGTTGGTAAACTGGGCCGTATTCTCGGTCCCCGCGGACTGATGCCCAACCCCAAAACCGGTACCGTTACCTTTGATGTGGCTCGCGCGGTGCAAGAGGTTAAAGCCGGTAAAATTGAATACCGGGTTGATAAAGCCGGGAATATTCATACCCCCATCGGTAAAGCTTCCTTTGAACCGCAAAAACTGGTTGATAACTTGAAGGCGCTGGTGGCTCAGTTAATCAAGGTTAAGCCGGCCGCTGCCAAGGGCCAGTACATCAAGGCCGTTACAGTGTCCACCACCATGGGGCCCGGGATCAGGGTAAACGCTCAAAAGATTACCCTTTAAGGTTTGGTTTAAATAAAATACAGTTTACCAGCCGCAGACAGTTCGGCGCCCCCAGGGGCTTAATGGCTGAAAAGCCGCCAGCCGAGGCCGGAGTTGAAACCCTAACAAGCGTTTGCTTTACGGGCCTCTGGCATGCTGTCCGCGCCGGAGGTTTTTTTGTTGGAGCCAATCGGAAGGAGGTGTACATATTGCCGATCAGCAGACAGGAAAAAGAAGAGATGCTGCAGGAACTAAAGGCGAAAATGGAAGCGTCCCAATTAGTAATCCTGGCTGAGTATAAAGGACTGAACGTCGAAGCCATGACCAACCTGCGCCGTAAACTGCGTGGTGTGGGCAGCGAAATCAAGGTGGCCAAGAACACCATCACTAAATTGGCGGCCCGGGAAGTTGGCATGGGTGAGCTTAATCCCTATCTGGAAGGCCCCGTCGCACTCACCTTTGGTTTTGATGACCCGGTGGCGCCGGCTAAAGCGCTGAATGAGTTTGCCAAGGAATATAAAGCGCTGAGCATTAAGGCGGGCATCCTGGAAGGGCGCGTGGTGGATCCTCAGGCGATCAAAGCCCTGGCGGACCTGCCCTCGCGGGAGGTGCTGCTGGCCAAAGTATTGGGTGGCATGCAGTCTCCCATGTATGGTTTCGCGGGCGCTCTGCAGGGCCTCTTAAGAAACCTGGTTTCTGTGCTTGACGCCGTGCGGGAAAAGAAGGCGGGAGAAGCCGCCGGTTAAGCATACGAAGAAGTATCCGCTTTTCGTTACAGAAAAAAGGAATCGGGTTGATGAATGGTTATCGTTTTAATTTATTCTGAATCCTGACTCCTGAATTCTGACTACTTAAAATTAGGGAGGTTTATTAAATGTCCAAAGTACAAGAAATTCTGGAAGCCGTTAAGGGCCTTACCGTTCTGGAACTGGCCGAACTGGTCAAAGCATTTGAAGATGAATTCGGTGTAAGCGCAGCCGCTCCCATGGCCGTGGCCATGCCCGCCGCCGCCGGCGCCGCCGCCCCCGAAGCCGCGGAAGAGCAAACCGAATTTGACGTCATCCTGTCCGCGGTCGGCGATAAGAAAGTCAACGTCATTAAAGTGGTTCGCGAAGCCACCGGTCTGGGCCTGAAAGAATCCAAGGAATTGGTGGACAGCGCTCCCAAGCCGATTAAGGAAAAAGTCAGCAAAGAGGAAGCCGAAGCCCTCAAAGCCAAGCTGGTTGAAGCCGGCGCCACCGTCGAAATCAAGTAATCTCTTTGCAGCCGTTATAAAGCCGCCTCCTGCTCAAGGGGGCGGCTTTTGACTTGCATATTGTACGGGCACCCCTTGCAGGCTACTGGCGTTTTAGTTTCCTTAGCGAACGACAACAGAGGTCAGGGGACACACCTCTCTTTGGGGCATGTTTAACGGGTCGGAGGTATGTCCCCAACTGATACCGGGTAACAACTCCCGGCGCAGCGCGGGAGCGCAATCGGGAGGCGCGCATAGGACGTGCGCGCCAGCCCCAACTGAGATCAGGACGTCGAATTTGGGGCGGCCCGGTTGCGACCCGCAGCAAGCCGTTGGAGTTGTCCGGCGCGGAATCGGAGTGAGCAAAGGAAACTAAACGCCTATTTCTTGCGGATGCCACACGAAAAAATTTTGGTACTTCTTGCTTGACGTGCGTTTCATTGCATGGTATAATTCAAAGATGTCGGTTCGGAAGAAAATGTAAGTAGTTAAATTTTTACCTGTGCTTTATTTTTTTGCCTGGAGATTGATAATTCCGCTTGCGGAGGTTGTATCTGCCATAATAACACAGGGAATAATATCTAAGATAGGGGATTTTTAATAAGCGAGGGATTGTATAAACAAGACCTTGCTTTTCGTTGTTTACTTTATGGATCTAAGTTTTGAAATAGTTGTTATTTTTGTGGGGGTGTGGTGCTGTAGATGTATCCTGAGCAACTGGGCAAAAGAACCCGGTGGAGTTTCGGTAAATTGCGCGAGGTCCTGGAACTGCCCAACCTTATCGAGGTCCAGCGCAATTCGTACGTCTGGTTCCTGAAATCGGGACTGCGGGAAGTCTTTCATGATATTTCCCCGATCCAGGATTTTACCGGCAACCTGGTGCTGGAATTCCTGGACTACAACCTGGGTAATGCCAAGTACGGCGTCGAGGAATGCAAAGAGCGCGACGTAACCTATGCCGCTCCCTTGCGGGTCAAGGTTCGCCTGATCAACAAGGAAACCGGCGAGGTCAAGGAACAGGAAGTGTTCATGGGCGACTTCCCGCTGATGACCGACAAGGGTACCTTCATTATTAACGGGGCTGAACGGGTAATTGTCAGCCAGTTGGTGCGCTCCCCCGGCGTTTATTTCGCCGAGACCATCGACACCAGCGGTAAAAAACTTTACGGCGCCACCATTATTCCCAACCGGGGCGCCTGGCTGGAGTTTGAAACCGACGTTAATGATCAGATCTTTGTCCGCATCGACCGTACCAGGAAAATCCCGGCGACGGTGCTGATCCGCTCCCTGGGGTACGGGTCCAACGCCATGATCCTGGACCTGTTTGAAGAAAACAGGCACATCCAGGAGACCCTGGCCCGGGACAACACCGACTCCGAGGAAGACGCCCTGGTGGAAATTTATAAGCGCCTGCGTCCGGGTGAACCCCCCACTGTGGATAACGCCCGTTCCCTGCTGGACGCGTTGTTCTTCGACCCCAAGCGTTACGACCTGGCCAACGTGGGCCGTTACAAAATACAGAAAAAATTAAAACACGGGGTGCTGTACCGGTATCCCGAAGGCGAGGACGGGCCCGTCGAGTTTGATCAGTTGATTGGCGCGGAGGTTCCGGTGGACCGGGAGTTTATCCGGATTCTCACGCCCAAGGACATTATCGAGACCGTTTACTACCTGCTGCGCCTGATGGACGGCGAGGGTAAAGTTGACGATATCGACCATCTGGGCAACCGGCGGCTGCGCTCGGTGGGCGAACTGCTGCAGAACCAGTTCCGCATCGGGCTGTCCAGGATGGAACGGGTGGTCCGGGAGCGCATGACCATTCAGGATGTGGACGTAATTACACCCCAGGTGCTGATTAATATCCGGCCGGTGGTGGCGTCCATCAAGGAGTTCTTCGGTTCCAGCCAGCTGAGCCAGTTCATGGATCAGACCAACCCGCTGGCCGAGTTGACCCATAAACGCCGCCTGTCGGCCCTGGGGCCGGGTGGTCTCAGCCGTGAGCGGGCCGGTTTCGAGGTGCGGGACGTGCACCACTCGCACTACGGCCGCATGTGTCCCATTGAGACTCCTGAAGGTCCCAACATCGGCTTAATCGGTTCGTTGTCCTGCTATGCCAGGATCAACCAGTTTGGTTTTATAGAAACCCCTTACCGCAAGGTGGACAAGGAGAACAAGCGGGTTACCGATGAATTTGTTTATCTTACCGCCGATGAAGAGGAAGAGATGATTGTCGCCCAGGCCAACGCGCCCCTGGACGAGAACTCTTATTTTGCCCAGGAACGGGTTAACGCCCGGCACGGCCGGGATATCCTGGTGGTGCCGGCCGAACAGGTGGATTACATGGACGTCTCTCCCAAGCAGGTGTTTAGTATCGCCACTTCGTTAATCCCATTTTTGGAACACGACGACGCCAACCGCGCCCTGATGGGCGCCAACATGCAGCGCCAGGCGGTGCCGCTGTTAAAAACCCAGGCGCCCTTTGTGGGCACCGGCATTGAGTATACCGCGGCCAGGGATTCCGGCGTGGTGCTGATGGCGGGCAGCGACGGGACGGTGGAACGGGTTACCGCCAACGAGGTGGTGATCCGCACAGACGAAGGAAAAGAGGAAAAGCATAAACTATTGAAGTTTTCCCGTTCCAACCAGGGTACCTGCATCAACCAGCGTCCCATCGTGGACAAGGGCGAGCGGGTGCAGGCCGGGCAGGTCATCGCCGACGGTCCTTCCACCGATTACGGTGAACTGGCCCTGGGACGAAACGTGCTGGTGGCGTTCATGCCCTGGGAGGGTTACAATTACGAGGACGCCATCCTGGTCAGCGAAAAAATGGTCAAGGAGGACTATTTCACCTCCATTCATATAGAAGAATACGAATGCGACGCCCGGGACACCAAATTGGGCCCGGAGGAGATCACCCGCGATATCCCCAACGTCGGTGAAGAAATATTGAAGGATTTGGACGACCGCGGGATCATCCGCACCGGCGCCGAAGTACGTCCCGGAGATATCCTGGTGGGCAAGGTGACCCCCAAGGGTGAAACCGAACTCACCGCCGAGGAGCGCCTGCTGCGGGCCATCTTCGGTGAAAAGGCCCGGGAGGTCCGGGATACTTCGCTGCGGGTGCCCCACGGGGAATCCGGCAAAGTGGTGGACGTGAAAGTATTTTCCCGGGACAACGGCGATGAATTGCCCCCCGGAGTCAATCAATTGGTGCGTGTGTATATAGCTCAAAAACGCAAAATCTCCGAGGGGGATAAGATGGCCGGCCGGCACGGCAACAAGGGCGTTATTGCCCGCATCCTGCCCGAAGAGGATATGCCCTTTCTGCCGGACGGAACGCCCATTGAGATAGTGCTCAACCCGCTGGGGGTGCCTTCCCGGATGAATATCGGCCAGGTGCTGGAAACCCACCTGGGCTGGGCGGCCCATGCGCTGGGCATGAACGTGGCCACCCCGGTTTTCAACGGGGCCCGGGAGGAGGACATTATCGAACAGCTGGAGAGGGCGGGCCTGCCCGCCAGCGGCAAGATGACCCTTTACGAGGGCCGCACCGGCGAACCATTTGAAAGCCCCATTACCGTAGGGTACGTTTATATGCTGAAGCTGGCCCACCTGGTGGACGATAAAATTCACGCCCGTTCCACCGGGCCGTACTCCCTGGTTACCCAGCAGCCGCTGGGCGGCAAGGCGCAGTTCGGCGGTCAGCGGTTCGGTGAAATGGAGGTCTGGGCCCTGGAGGCTTACGGAGCGGCTTACACGCTGCAGGAAATCCTCACCGTCAAGTCGGACGACGTGGTGGGACGGGTTAAAACCTATGAGGCCATCGTCAAGGGCGAGAACGTTCCCGAGCCGGGCGTGCCGGAATCTTTCAAAGTGTTGATTAAAGAATTGCAAAGCCTTTGCCTGGCGGTTAAGGTGCTGTCGGAGGACGAAATGGAAATCGAGATTAAGGAAGCCGAGGAGGACATCGCCGAAACCGCCAAGGATCTGGGTATCGAATTGCACGAAGACCGGGGCCGGCGCGATGGTTACATTGAAGACGGCGCGGGTGACGAAGGTATGGACGATCTTGATGACGATGATGAATACCTGGTGGAAGACGACGAGGAGATCGACGAGCTGGACGTGGAAAATGAGGACGGCGTGTTGGTCGACCTGGATGCCGACGATGATGGCTATGAAGACGAGCTGGAAGAAGAGTAGTCCACCGTACTGACGACTGACTACCGACCACTTTTTAAGCTATCCGGAAAGGAGCGAGGTCCTTGCTGGACTTAAACAATTTCGACCGTATTCGTATCGGTCTGGCTTCTCCCGAATTGATCCGGGAATGGTCGAACGGTGAGGTCAAAAAACCCGAGACCATCAACTACCGCACCCTGAAACCCGAGCGCGACGGATTATTTTGCGAGCGCATTTTCGGTCCCACCAGGGATTGGGAATGCCACTGCGGCAAATACAAGCGGGTCCGTTACAAGGGTGTTGTATGCGACCGCTGCGGTGTTGAGGTAACGCGGTCCAAGGTGCGCCGGGAAAGGCTCGGCCACATTGAGCTGGCCGCGCCCGTCTCTCATATCTGGTATTTTAAAGGCATCCCCAGCCGGCTGGGACTGCTGCTGGACATGTCGCCCCGGGCGCTGGAAAAGGTGTTGTATTTTGTTTCCTATATCGTCATTGATCCCATGGATACGCCGCTGATTAAAAAACAGCTGCTCACCGAAATTGAATACCGGGAATACCGGGATAAATACGGCAATAACTTCAAAGCCCTGATGGGCGCCGAAGCGATCAAGAAGCTGCTCCAGGAAATCAACCTGGATGAAATGAGCTGTGAACTGCGCCAGGAACTGAAGGATGTCACCGGACAGCGCAAAATCCGGGCCATCCGCCGCCTGGAGGTGGTGGAAGCTTTCCGCAAGAGCGGCAATCTGCCGGAGTGGATGATCGTGGATGTGATCCCGGTGATTCCGCCGGAACTGCGCCCCATGGTTCAACTGGACGGCGGCCGGTTCGCCACCTCCGACCTGAACGACCTGTACCGCCGGGTGATTAACCGCAACAACCGGCTTAAAAGGTTGTTGGACCTGGGCGCGCCGGATATTATCGTGCGCAACGAAAAGCGCATGCTTCAGGAAGCTGTCGACGCCCTGAACGACAACGGCCGCCGCGGCCGCCCGGTAACCGGCCCCGGCAACCGGCCCTTAAAGTCGCTCAGCGACATGCTTAAAGGCAAGCAGGGCCGCTTCCGTCAGAACCTGCTGGGCAAACGGGTGGACTACTCGGGCCGTTCCGTAATCGTGGTGGGTCCCAAATTGAAGCTGCACCAATGCGGATTGCCCAAGGACATGGCCCTGGAGTTGTTCAAACCCTTTGTGATGAAAAAGCTGGTCAACGACGGTTTGGCCCATAACATTAAAAGCGCCAAGCGCATGGTGGAGCGGGTGAGGCCGGAGGTATGGGACGTCCTGGAGGAAGTGATCAAGGATCACCCGGTGCTGCTGAACCGCGCCCCGACCCTGCACCGTCTGGGCATCCAAGCCTTCGAGCCCGTCCTGGTGGAAGGAAAGGCCATCCAAATTCATCCCATGGTGTGCACCGCGTACAACGCCGACTTCGACGGTGACCAGATGGCGGTGCACCTGCCCCTTTCCGCCGAAGCCCAGGCCGAGGCCAGGCTTTTAATGCTTTCTTCCTATAACATATTAAACCCCAAGGACGGCCGGCCCGTGGCCATTCCCACCCAGGACATGGTGCTGGGCTGCTACTACCTGACCATGGACAAGGCCGGCGAGCCCGGTGAAGGCAAAGTATTCTACGGCGAAGAAGAAGCCATTATCGCTTATGACAACGGCGCCATCACCCTGCACGCCAGGATCAAGGTGCGTATTAACGGTGAACTCGTTGAAACCACCGTGGGCCGGGTGATCTTCAACCAGGTTATGCCCGAGGGCGAACCGTTCTTCAACACCGTGACGGACAAAAAAGCATTAAGCAGAATTGTGGACAATTCGTACCGCAAATACGGCTTTGCCGCCACCGGCGAATTGCTGGACGGGATCAAAAAACTGGGCTTCCAGTACGCCACCAAGGGCGGGGTCACCATCGGCAACGCCGACATCATCATCCCCAGGGAGAAAAAGGAAATTCTCTCCGATGCCGAAAAACAGGTGGGTCAGGTTGAGAACCAGTACCGCCGGGGTTTGATTACCGAAGATGAAAGATACCGCAAGGTCATCGGCATCTGGAACGATGCCACCAGACAGGTTACCGACGCCCTGGTTAATTCGCTGGATAAATTCAATCCTATTTATATGATGGCCAACTCCGGCGCCCGGGGTAACATCCAGCAGATCCGTCAGCTGGCGGGCATGCGGGGCCTGATGGCCGACCCCTCGGGCCGCATCATCGACCTGCCCATCAAAGCCAATTTCCGCGAGGGGCTGACGGTGCTGGAATACTTCATCTCCACCCACGGAGCCCGCAAAGGTCTGGCGGATACCGCGCTGCGCACCGCCGACTCCGGTTACCTGACCAGGCGCCTGGTGGACGTGGCCCAGGACGTGATCGTCAGGGAAATCGACTGCGGCACCGAGGAAGGCATCTATGTGCAGGAAATTAAAGACGGCAACGAAGTCATTGAAAGGCTGGATGACCGCATCATCGGCCGGCTGGCCCGGGAGGATCTGATTCACCCCGAAACCGGCGAGGTGATCGTGGCTGAAAACGATATCATTGAACATGAGCACGCCGAAATAATCATGGCCGCCGGGATTAAAAAGGTAAAAATCCGTTCGGTCTTAACCTGCAACAGCCGTTACGGCGTGTGCAAGAACTGCTACGGCCGCAACCTGGCCACCGGACAAACCGTTGATATCGGGGAAGCGGTGGGCATCATCGCCGCGCAGTCCATCGGCGAGCCCGGCACCCAGCTGACCATGCGCACCTTCCACACCGGCGGCGTGGCCGGTGACGACATCACCCAGGGTCTGCCGCGGGTGGAGGAATTGTTTGAAGCCCGCAAACCCAAGGGCCAGGCCATCATTGCCGAAGAGGCCGGGGTGGTGGAAATCAGGGAAGTCAAAGGACGGCGGGAGATTGACGTCACCGCCGAAGACGGGGGCAAAAACACTTACATGGTGCCCTACGGGGCCCGCCTGAAGGTGCATGACGGCGACCGGGTGGAACCCGGCGACGAACTCACCGAAGGTTCGGTGAACCCCCACGACCTGCTGAAAATCAAGGGCGTCACCAGCGTGCAGGTCTACCTGCTGCAGGAGGTGCAGCGGGTTTACCGGCTGCAGGGCGTGGACATCAACGACAAGCATATTGAAGTGATGATCCGCCAGATGCTGCGCAAGGTGCGGGTGGAAGAATCCGGAGACACCTCGCTGCTGACCGGCGGCCTGATCGATATCTTCGAGCTGCTGGAGGAAAACAGGAACGCGGAAGCCGAAGGCGGCGCGCCCGCCGAGGGCAAAGCCGTGCTGCTGGGGATCACCAAGGCCTCCCTGGCCACCGACTCCTTCCTGTCGGCGGCGTCGTTCCAGGAGACCACCCGGGTGCTCACCGAAGCGGCCATCAAGGGGAAAATGGACCCGCTGCTGGGCCTGAAGGAAAACGTCATTATCGGCAAACTGGTGCCGGCCGGCACCGGCATGAGCCGTTACCGCAATATAGAAATAGAAGCCGAAGGCGATTACACCAGCAGCTACCTGCTGCCTGAGGAAGAACAACCGGCTATGATGTAAAACAGTGGTGAACCGTAGGTGCCAGGTGTTGCAAGTTGCAAGTTGATGGAAATTTTTGTTATCAACTTGCAACTTGCAACACCTGGCACCAAAGCCTACCACTTTGCATCTTTTAACACCTGGCACCAAAACCTAAAATTGTTGACTTTGACTTGCTGTGGTGATATCATGTTTAAGTGTGTTGATTTCGGAGGTTGATCGGCTATGCCCCAGCGCCTGCAGGCCGCCAGGGAAAAGACCGTGGGCACCAAGCAGACAATTAAAGCCCTGAAGAAGGAGCAGGTCATAACGGTCTATATTGCCGAAAACGCCGAGAGAAATATAATTGAACCGATTCTCGCCGCCTGCCGGGAAAAACAAATACCGGTGGTCCGGGTGGACTCCATGAAAACTCTGGGCAAGGCCTGCGGGATCAAGGTAGGCTGCGCATCAGCAGCGATAATTAGCGACTAAGGTGCCGGGTGTAGCCGTGGTGCCGGGTGTTGCAACACCCGGCACCAAAGCCCGCCGCTTTGGTGCCAAAGCAAGTAACGTAAAGGAGGTGGAATAAGAGATATGCCGACAATCCACCAGCTAATCAGAAATGGCCGGGAGGCAACCGTTAAAAAATCCACCGCTCCGGCCCTTAAAGAGTCCCCTCAAAAACGGGGCGTGTGCACCAGGGTATATACCACTACCCCCAAAAAGCCCAACTCCGCTCTGCGGAAAGTGGCCAGGGTGAGGCTGACCAACGGGATTGAAGTTACATCATATATTCCCGGTATCGGGCACAACCTGCAGGAACACTCCGTGGTTCTGGTACGCGGCGGCAGGGTGAAAGACCTCCCCGGCGTCAGATACCACATTATCAGGGGCGCGCTGGATTGCGCCGGAGTGCAGAACAGAAACCGCGGCCGTTCCAAGTATGGTTCCAAAAAACCCAAAAAATAAACAGCCGCAAGTTGCTGTTGTTTAATCTATAAATTGTTAACCTTGGCGCAAAGGGGGGAAAAGAATGCCCAGAAGAGGCGCGGCGCCCAAACGGAATGTAATGCCCGACCCGGTTTATAACAGCAAGGTGCTCACCAAACTGATCAACCAGATTATGAACGATGGCAAAAGGAGCGTTGCCGAAAAGGTTTGTTACAACGCTTTTGAAATCATACGTGAAAAAACCGGCAAGGAACCGTTGGAAGTTTTTGAACAGGCCATGAAAAACGTAATGCCGGTCTTGGAAGTTAAAGCCCGGCGCGTAGGCGGCGCCAACTACCAGGTGCCCATCGAAGTAAGGCCCGACCGCAGGCAAACACTGGCCATCCGCTGGATTACCATGTATGCCCGGCAGCGCGGCGGCAAGAGCATGGAAGGCCGTCTGGCCGAAGAACTGATGGAAGCGGCCAATAATACCGGCTCATCCGTTAAACGGAAAGAAGATACGCATAAAATGGCCGAAGCCAACAAGGCTTTTGCTCATTACAGGTGGTAGTAAAGGGGGGTCTTTATGGCGAGGCAATTTCCGCTGGAAAAAACACGCAACATAGGCATCATGGCCCACATCGACGCCGGAAAGACCACCACCACCGAACGGATCCTGTTTTATACAGGCAGGGTGCATAAATTGGGAGAAGTTCACGACGGTGCGGCGACGATGGACTGGATGGTCCAGGAACAGGAGCGGGGTATTACCATCACCTCCGCCGCCACATCGTGTCAGTGGCGCGATCATGTAATTAACATTATTGATACACCCGGGCACGTGGACTTTACCGTTGAGGTGGAGCGCTCGCTCCGGGTACTTGACGGAGCCGTCGCCGTGTTTTGTTCGGTGGGCGGTGTGGAACCGCAGTCCGAAACAGTCTGGCGGCAGGCGGACAAATACAAGGTGCCCCGGATTGCTTACATTAACAAGATGGACCGTATCGGCGCCGATTTTTTCCGGGGCATGGAAATGATGGTTAAAAGACTGGGCGCCAACCCGATAGCGCTGCAATTGCCCATCGGGGTGGAAGAGAACTTCACCGGCGTGGTGGATTTAATCCGCAACCGGTGCATCCGGTACGTGGACGATCTCGGCACCGTCAGTGAAGAAACCGATATCCCCGATGATATGCTGGAGATTGTGGCCGAATACCGGGAAAAACTGCTGGAAGCGGTGGCCGAATTTGACGAAGAGCTGATGATTAAATACCTGGACGGGGAGGAACTCGACCCCGCGGAAATCAAGGCCGCCCTGCGCCAGGCCACTCTGGCGGTTAAAATCGTACCGGTGTTATGCGGGTCGTCGTTCAAAAACAAAGGGGTGCAGCCCCTTTTAGACGCTATTATCGATTATCTGCCGTCACCCTCCGATGTGCCTGCCATCCGGGGCATCCACCCCGACAGCGGCAAGGAGGATACCCGGGAAGCCGGTGACGACAAACCCTTTTCAGCGCTGGCGTTTAAAATTATGTCCGACCCTTACGTGGGTAAACTCACGTATTTCCGGGTTTACTCCGGGGTGATCGGCAGCGGTTCTTATATCCTTAACTCCACCAAAAACAAACGGGAGCGGATCGGCCGGATCCTGAGGATGCACGCCAATCACCGGGAGGAAGTCAAGGAAATATACGCCGGTGATATCGTGGCCGCCGTGGGGTTAAAGGACACCACCACCGGCGACACGCTGTGCGAGGACAAATACCCGATTCTGCTGGAAGCCATGGAGTTCCCGGAGCCCGTCATCTCAGTGGCCATTGAGCCCAATACCAAGGCGGACCAGGACAAAATGGGCGTGGCGCTGCAGAAGCTCGGTGAGGAGGACCCCACTTTCAAGGTGTTCACCGACACCGAAACAGGGCAGACCATTATCAGGGGGATGGGCGAATTACACCTGGAAATCATCGTGGACCGGCTGCTGCGGGAGTTCAAGGTGGAGGCCACCGTCGGCAAACCCCAGGTGGCTTACAAGGAAACCATCCGTAAAAAAGCCAAGGCCGAAGGCAAGTTCATCCGCCAGTCCGGCGGCCGCGGCCAATACGGCCATGTGGTTATCGAACTGGAGCCCGCCGAACCCGGCACCGGGTTTGAATTCATTAATAAGATTGTGGGCGGCGTAATCCCCAAGGAGTACATCGCCCCGGTGGAAAACGGTATCCGTGAGGCCATGAATAACGGCGTGCTGGCCTCCTACCCGTTGGTGGACGTTAGAGCCACCTTGCTGGACGGCTCATACCACGATGTGGACTCTTCGGAAATGGCCTTTAAAATAGCCGGGAGCATGGCGCTGCAGGAGGCGGCCAAGAAAGCGGGCGCGGTGCTGCTGGAACCGGTGATGAAAGTGGAAATAGTGGTTATGGATGAGTATATGGGCGACGTTATCGGCGACATCAACGCCCGCCGGGGCCGGATTGAAGAGATGGAGCCCCGGGGCGTCAACCAGGTGATCCACGGTTACGTGCCCTTATCCGAAATGTTCGGGTATGCCACCGACCTGCGGTCCCGGACCCAGGGACGGGGCACCTACACCATGCAGTTCAACCACTATGAGGAAGTGCCGCCATCCATAGCGGAGAGTATAGCAACCAAGCGAGTATAGCAGAATATGACAAGAGCAAGTATTCAGGAGTCAGGAGTCAGGAGTCAGAATAAATTCGGGAAATTTTCCATGACACTGAAGGATTTACCTAAAGGAGGAATATTAAACCATGGCAAAAGCTAAATTTGAGCGGACCAAGCCGCACGTAAACATCGGCACCATTGGCCACGTGGACCACGGCAAGACCACCTTGACCGCGGCCATCACCACCGTGCTGTCCACCGTGGGCGGCGCCACCATCAAAAAATACGACGAAATCGACAACGCCCCGGAAGAGCGC
>Ga0209164_1003264_pt1 | contig 15607 bp, 14 predicted proteins | sample MTBNYHSulfiMetaG_FD_187458 | JGI IMG/M metagenome (GOLD analysis project Ga0209164, IMG submission 187458) | Enrichment culture microbial communities from rom New York Harbor, USA that are MTBE-degrading - MTBE-NYH (New York Harbor Sulfidogenic)... | ecosystem: Environmental > Aquatic > Marine >...
TGCCGCCCGACCCCCTGGCCTTTCACCTCATTCGGGCGATGCATTTGGCCGATCGATGTGTGGGCTGCGGGGCGTGCCAGGAGAGCTGCCCGGCGGAGGTACCTCTGCTCGCCCTGCACCTGGCCGCCCGTAGTGCTCTTCGGAATCGGACCGGCTATGTGAGCGGCACGACCGAAATTTCTCCTTTGCTCACAGCCGGTCGGGAGGACAAACCGCGCTGGGAAGAAACTTGGTAGGGGAGAGACCGTGACGAATGAGTTCGAGCGTGCACTATCGGAGACCGGTGCGCTCTTGTGTGTAGAGTGCGGTAAATGTACGGCTGTCTGCCCTATGGCAGAGATGTATCCCGGTCTGTGCGGCGAGTTGTCGCCGCGTGCCCTTGTGCAGGAAGCCCTTGGCGGAAAGGATATCCTGAGCGGGCGGGCACTGTGGTGCTGCACCCTTTGTCGGGCCTGTACCCGAACTTGCCCGGCTGGAGTGGACTGCTGCGCCCTGGTGGAACGTTTGCGGCCTATTGCCGCAACAACGGTCGGAAAGTTCGATCGAATCGGCTGTGCCGTCTGCGGTGCCGACCTGCCACCACCGCCGGTTTTAGAGTATCTCCGCTCGGTCCTGCCCGCCGACGGGACACATTATCTCGATCTTTGTCCCGCCTGCCGCCGGCAGGCGTACATTCGCAACAACAGTTGAAGTAGAGAGGGTGGAGCGTGGAAAATTCGGCTGAGCGGATGAACAATCCCAATTCTCTTCCCGGCCATCAACGGCACATGCGAATGCCTCACCCCGCACCCACGGGAAAGAAGTCATGGAAGGAGCGGCTTTGGCCTGTGCGGGAGCCGAGGATGGTCTTCGATCCGGACCGCTGTACCGGCTGTGGGTTGTGTGAGCTCGTCTGTTCCGGCCGTAACGGGTTGAGTCCGGACTTCTCGCGTATTCGCATCCAACGGGAAGAGTCGGCTGGGACGAATTTTGCCATTTTCTGCCAACATTGCCTCGATCCGCTTTGTTTAACGGCTTGCCCGCAACAGGCCATTCACAGGGATAAGAACGGCATTGTGCGTGTCGATGAACGGTTATGTGCGCACTGCGGCTTGTGCATTTTGGCCTGTCCGGAAGCCGCGCCCCAGCGCGATCCTACAGGCCGGGTGCTCAAATGCGATCTGTGTGACGGGCGTCCGAAGTGCGTTGACGCCTGCCCCGGGAAGGCTCTCACCTTCACGTCCGGAAAGACTCTCGGTTGGATCCGGCTCCTGCGCTGGCCGGTTCAAGCCGTTGCTTTCTTTCTCCTGGTAGTGGTCTTGATGGGTACGTTCTGCTCGCTAAGCGTCGGTCAGCTGTCGCTGGCCTGTCCGTTGGGGTTTTTGCAGAACGTTTCAGCGAGCAAGATAATCCTCATGACCGCTGTTTTTGCGGCCCTGTTCCTTATTGCTCTGACCTTGATCGCAGGTCGCATGATCTGCGGATGGCTGTGCCCGGTCGGATTCCTGCTCGACTTGACGGCAAAGATCGTACCCAGGCGTATCCGGTTGCCGCAGATTCTGCGTACCCGACTGGCCAAATACGGCGTGGCCGGTGCGGCCTTGGGAGTGAGTGGGGCGCTCGGCTACCAGGCATTTTGCACGGTCTGCCCGATCGGCACACTGTGTCGCTCCTATGGTCTGCAGTCGGTCGTGGGGGGGGCCGAACTGGCTATATTGCCCGCGGTGGCTGCCCTCGAGGCCACTGAAAAGCGGACCTGGTGCCGCTATTTCTGCCCGGTCGGTGCGCTGTTGGCACTGTGCGCCAGAATCGGACTGGTCAAGATTGTCATCGGCGCTTCGCGCTGCAAGAAATTTTCCTGCATGCGCTGCGCCGAGACATGCCCCATGGGCATCGTTCCGGAATTGGATCTGAGGGAAGGAGTGACTCCGAAGTTGGATATGGGCGAATGTATCATGTGCCTGCGCTGCATCGACACCTGCCCCCATGGAGCGGTCAAAATCCGCTTTCGCTGGCAGAAGACTGCACCTGGAGAGAGAAGGACGGCTCTTGTGGCTTGCAAAGGCCGAGACGGAGGTAACCCATGCCCGAGTTAGATCTCTTCTTCCACGGAACCCTGGCAGTGGTCGATCTCAAGCGCCGGAGCACGGCAATCGAGCTGTGGCCCGGGCCACTTCGCGAACAATCCAGGTGCTCGATCGTGGGCGGCTCTGTTGCTGCCGATGTATTGGCTTCAATTTACGGCAACGCGCTGATCCTGGCGGCTGGACCCCTCACCGGGACTATGGCTCCAGGATCCGGGCTGCTGGTTGCATGGTGTTCCAAACAGGATGGGAAGGCTGCCATAGTTCCCCTCCTTCCCCGCCACGGCCCGGCTTTAAAGGCCGCTGGCATCGATTTTGTGGTGATCACCGGAACTGCGTCCGAACCTACTGTTCTCACTATTGCCGGGGGTGCAGCGCATCTCGAGCCGACCAATGGACTGGAGTCCCTGGACGTGCCGGGTATGCGCAAGGCTCTCAACGCACGCCGGCCGGACCACCGGCAGAGCTTGATTTTGTGCGGACCGGCCGGCCGAAGCGGATCGCCATGCGCCTCGGCCGGGCTCGAGGTCGGAACCTCACTTGACCGGAACGCTTTGGCCGGCTGGATGTTCGAGCATAATCTTGCGGCGGTAGCGCTTGCGGGAGGGGGCCGGCTGCCGGCTGCGGGATTCGCTCGCTCGCTCTTGGACTCCCTCTTGCCGCATTCGGGCCCTGGTGGCTTTATGGAAGTTCTGGGCCGGGTGGACGGCAGCGCCGCAGCCAAGTCCGCTGCTGGAAGGATTTTGGGGCGATCGGCGGCGTGTTATCTGTGTCCCAGGCCTTGTCTGGCCTACCTTAAACCCGAAAAAGTGAGCGCAGGCGGTCTGCTGTGCATAGACCATGCTGGATTTGCGGCGATCTGCGAAGCCTGCCCCGGTTCTGTTCCCCAGGCTTTGCAAAGCTGCGCGCGTCTCGGGATCGACCCGGTTGCCGCTGCCCCGCTGCTGCGAGGAGTGGCGCCTACGGAAATTGAGACTGTCCTGAGTCCGGCGATCACAGGCCAAGCTCCTCTCTCGGCTTGCCAAAATGGCGCAGCGGCTCAAGGAAGCGGCGTTGCATCCTGGCCGGTGCCTGTCTGGCCGTATGCTGAAGCTGCTGAGAGACTCGCCGCCGGGCTTGTGCTGGGGATCTGTCCCGTGCTGATGCAACGCTGCCCGCAGATACCTCTGGAGAAATGGCTGGCGGGGCTTGACGGATGGGACGGAGATGCTCCTCTGGGGGAGAAGCTGATCGCGACGCTGCTCCCCGCAGGTCTGCCCAAAAGTGTGGGCCAGATGGCTACGGAGCAGTAGCAGGAGGAACCGACAAGGTCTCAGTGCGGGAGGAGAAGGCGAGATGAACAGCAGCATCGGGAACCCCTACCTGCTGAGAACGGCGGAGACGAGTGCAGAGCTGGAAGCCGTGTTCCGATTTCGCTATGAGCATTTCTTCCAACATTTCCAGCCCGGCTATCCCGGTCTCGACCACATCCGGGGCCGTTTCTTCGAGCCCCATGATCAGGATTCGATCCACTACTGCGCCTTCACCACCGAAGGCAGGCTGTGCGCCGTGTCCACTGCCACTTCTGCCGCCGCAGGCAATATCCCGGATGCCTGGCGCCAGTGGTTCCAGTTGGAGAGGCTCGCACCACTGGGTTTATCTCTTGTCGCGGTTACCGCTCGGCTGGTCATCCACCCGAAGCACCGCGGCACCGAGCTCTTCGATCTCTTTTACAGATTCCTCATGGGGCAGTATCTACGCGCCGGGATCGCTTACTCGGTGCACTATTGTTCGCCGGGATTGATCCGCAGGTATGAAGGGCTCGGCCATCGAACCTATGGCGAGCCGTTCGATGTGCCGCCCGGCATGCTGCGTTCGCCCATGTTTTTTGCCCTGAACGATCCCAGTTACCTTTGCCGGTTTAGGCCGGTTGAGGCGAAGCTTTGCGCCGCTTATGCTCTTCCCCCTCCGGCCGTCCCACTGGCCCGCGTCCTGCCCGAGCTGGATTCTCTGCCCAACTTTCGCCTGCTCTCGTCTGAAGAACGGCTGGAATATGTCCGGGCACGGCTCGGCCCGATTGTTTTGCCGGGCCGCGTTGATTTCATGGCCGCCCTGGAACAGGCGAGCATCCTGCGCCTCAAGAAGGGGCTTTGTCACACCGCACATCGAGGAGGAGGATTTGTCTGCCTTGTCTTGAGCGGAGCTATCAGGGAGCATGGGGTGGGAGCGATTGCCGGTCCGGGCTCATTTGTCGGTGCGGGAACGCTCATCGACCGTCCTTCGATTCCTTCGTCCTTTGTCGTTTTGGAAGATGCCGAGGTCCTTGTTTTCGACCAGAGTTACATGAAAAGAGCCAGCCGTCGGGTGCTGGGCGATTGAGCCGTGCAGGAGAAAGCCGGTCCATGTGGAACGCCCTTGTAGATAGGCAGACGGGTTTTTTGAATTTTACCTCCGCGCTTGCTGCAGCCTTGCGGGAGACGGTTGTTGCGGCTGTTGGTGCAGGAGGCAACGGTGTGGTCGTGGATCAGCTGGCACGCATCGGTTTCGAACGGTTCATTCTCATCGACCCGGATGTGGTTGAGCAAACCAACCTGAACCGTCTGCCGTTCACCACGTCCGAGATCGGCGTGGCCAAAGTCGTGGCATGGAAAAGCTATCTTCTGGCCGTCAATCCGGGCTGCCGGGTAGACGCCTATCAGCGTTCTGTAACGAGGCACGACGCTTCGTGGTTGAAAAGGCTCCTGGCCGGCGCAGATCTGATTTTCCCAGGGACCACGGACCTCGAAGCAAACCTGGTGGTGAGCCGCATCTGTTCCCAACTCGGCCGGCGCATGATCGTCGGACCCTCCTCTTCGGGAGCATATGTGGTCTCCACCTTCACTCACGACAACGAGCTCACTCTCGAAAAAGTCGCCGGCTTCGGGACCGAGCATCTGGAGCTTTCCGATATCGATTACCCGGCCCTGAAGTCCAAGTACGTCTCGCTCTCCTTTTATCCGGGCCGAACACGCAAGCTCTATCCGGAAGTGCGAAAGAGCATGCTGGTCGGGCGGCTGCCGGCTCGTTCATGCAAGATCTTTGTCTCTTTGACCAATGCGGCCATGGCCTTCGAGGCGGTCAAGAATGTTGCGGTCATGAGGGGTCTGTCCCTCGATGGAACGCGAGTTGTAGCCATGCCGATCGTGCACATTTTCGATCCCTATTCGGGATGCGCTTACTACTACAACATCCTCGACCGGACGATCGGTATTCCGGACTGGCTCACCGGCGAAACCCGCTGGCAGTCGTATGACGGGGATTAGGGCTGCTCGCCAGGAACCCCTGAGATGCACCAGGGGGAGCATTGTCGGCAAGCTTCATGCCGTGCTTATTGAGGGCGTCATAAACCCGATTTCCCGAAATGCATTGCGAAAAGCTCGAGATACGTGTCGGCATAACATGTGGAGTCGGAAAGACAGGCAAAGCGGGCACCAAGTGCCTGCTGGATGAGATCATGCCATTGACGGCGCAGCATATGGTACTCGGTGCGCACTCCTCTTGGCTGAGTGAGCAGGGAGATCATTTCACACATGAGGAAGGCGTCCACGCACAGATAAGCCACATCCAGAGGGGCGTCGTGAGCGAAAACCAGGTCGATGGCGCGTCCGTAGACCTGGTAAACAGATAAGGCGAGCTCCGGCGAATGCAGTTCGGGTGTGTCATGGTTTGCGTCCAGCTCGAAGAGCAGAAAATGGTCGATGAATCGAGCCAGTCTGCCCAAGTGAGTAATTTTGGCTTCGGCGGGCATGTGATGATAAGCAAGCGAGCTCAGGGCAATATCGTAGTTTGAATCTATGCTGGTGGTCAGGTCCTCAATTCGGGCCGTTACAGTCTTGATCACCGAAGTGGGGAAGCTCCTTTGCAGCGTATCACGAGCCAGGGCGATCATGGCCGGCGATGGATCGATCAGCAGAATCTCGCCCACCTCCTTTGCCTTGCCGATTTCTCGCAATCTATTGAGGAATGCCGCCAGCAGGGTGCCGCTCCCGCAACCGATATCCATGATCTTCAACGGCTTGGTGAATCGAGGAACAGAACTGCCGCAATGCCTGATAAACTGCTCTCTGGAGGCATGGATCTCCGGCACAGTGGCAAAATGCACAAACGGCCTGGGATCGGAAAAAGCCACACTCGGCATCAGGAGGCGGTTTTTTTGCCGTTCTAGAAAAGCGACCATAAAAGCACTGCAGAAGAGCCCATCTTCCTCATTCGCCATTCCTTCGGCCAGCCACTCCTTTCCTCTCGCACACTCTCCCTGATTGATGAGCAAGATGCCGACATAGAAGCAAAAGGCTGCCCAAAAATTGGCAAGGACCTCGTTTTTCATTCGCTCCGGCTGCAGAGATTTGGTCGATATTGCGGCCGCCAGGGTCTGCCATTCCTTCTTTTCCGCTTCGGATAAAAACAACATTGCCAGAGATCCTTCGGTTGCTGTTGTTGACTGGTATACTCTGATCCAGATTACCTGTTGGTACCAGGTGCGGTCAAATACGATCTGCTTGCTTCCCTTCAGCTCAAATTCTACTGACAGATGCATCTCAGCCAATGCGAAATTGTTGCAAAGTCTTTTTCTTGCCAGTTCTTGGAGGATAGTGGAGGAGCGAGACGATCTCAGCAAACAGCTGCTTCAGTCTCAGAAAATGGAAGCCGTCGGTACGCTGGCGGGCGGCATCGCCCACGACTTCAACAACCTGCTGCAGGCGATCCAGGGCAATGCCGAATTGCTCTTACTGGAAAGGAAAAACAGTGGAGCCGGTTATCAGGAGCTTTTGGAAATTACCCGCGCTGCCAAGCGCGGCGGCGAGTTGACCCGGCAGCTTCTCGCCTACAGTCGCAAGATAGAAAGCAATTTGCAGCTGACAGATTTGAACCGAGCAGTCAAGAACCTCACGTCACTGGTGGGCAGAACCCTCCCCAGGATGATCCAGCTGGAATTCCATCTGGCGGCAAACCTCCCTCTTGTTAATGCCGATCCCTCCCAGATTGAGAAGGTTTTGATGAACCTTGTTGTCAATGCACGGGATGCCATGACCGATGAAGGCACCCTGTCGATAAGGACCGAAAAGGTAATCCTGGATGAAGGTTACACCCGTATTCATCCCGAAGTAGCTCCGGGAGAATATGTGTCCCTAGCCGTATCGGACAACGGACACGGGATGGACACCGACACCCAGAGTAAGATTTTCGATCCATTCTTTACAACCAAGGAAGTGAGGAAGGGTACCGGTCTTGGCCTGGCTATGGTGTTCGGCATCGTGAAAACCCATGGCGGGCATATTGAATGCGAAAGTGAACCGGGTGAAGGAACCACCTTTAAGCTCTACCTGCCGGCTGCTGTGGTTGTTTCCGAGACGGCGCAAGACGCAAAGCCGGAAAAGCTCAAAGGTGGCACTGAGACCATTCTTGTTGTCGATGATGAAATAGCGCTCAGGAACTTCAGCCAGCAGCTTCTCAAAAAGTTTGGATACACGGTGTTGTGTGCCGAGGACGGCGAAGACGCTTTGCATCTATTTGAGCAGCAAAGAGATCGGATCGATCTGGTGATCTTGGACCTCATCATGCCCGGCATGGGAGGGAGGCGCTGCCTGAAGAAAATCCTGGAAATTGATCCCAGAGCCAGAGTCATCATCGTCAGTGGCTACTCTACCAGGGGACCCGGTACACAAGAGGTAGTAGAAGGAGCCATTAGCTTTATCAAGAAGCCTTTTGCAATCCCGGACATGCTAAAAGCCATTCGACAGGCGCTCGACGCCTCCCCATTGTATCAGGCGCGACCGCGTGTCTGATTTCCGGGATTTCAATTCAAACCTACACTCGTCAATATTCAGATACTAGTAAACGGTTCACTGGCTTCAGGTGCTGGTTCGAGAACCATTTCCATCAGCTCGAAAGTGATACCGTGCTTTCTGAAGACGGGGTGATCAGGGGGAGCTCCGGAAGCTCTCCTGAAGCCGACTTTCCGGAAGAAGGTACTGGAGGTATTCCTCGCAATTGTATGAAGCCGCCGACATCCTCTCTTCTTGGCGATCTCGATGAGACGCATAACAAGCAGTCTGCCCACCCCGCAATTGTGCGCCTCCGGTACAACCGCCAGATGACGCAATTCGAGCTCTTCAGGTGCGGTCCAGACTGCAACCAGGCACCCGGCGGCTGTATTGCCGGCCTTCGATATTAACTCGATTGCCTCGCCATCAACCTTGAGCTCCTGTCGGATGTTGCGTGAAAGACCAAGAGGTCGCCACAGTACGTTCCAAAGTAGCTCGTCGAGATCCGCCAAATCTTCCGGCGAGCGAACAATGTCTATGGATGTTTGCTCCATCTTTTCTACCTGCATGCTTGTCGAATGGCGCCACGCACCGGCATGTCTCAGAGGTGGCTAAAAAAACCCTCATTCTCATTCTCGCTGTGCGAGGGCAAGGCCGCTGTTCCACTAATTTTACTATTAAGCTAAGCCTAACATAAGTATTTTTACCGGTTCAGGCAAAGAAATTGGGTGCGTCATGTTCATGTTCGCCAATGCCGCACAAGGAAAGACCGTCGCCTTTGACGATGAAACCCAGGACTCCAATAAAACCGCTTTTTAATCTTTCAGAAGTAGCTCCTGTCCTTGCGTCCGTGACTCCAGATCTATTAAAATTCCTGCGATCCTAAAGTTTGGTGGAAACATACCGATAATCTAAAAGATGAGCTTCTGCTTAGCGAGATGCGAATCAACCGAAAAACCCGAGAAGGATGAAATCAAGACCTGGACTTTTTGACTCATAAGAAGGAGAGGGGGGAGTGCGATGAAAGTTATTCGAAGTTTCTTTACGCTTTGCCTGGTACTTTGCTGTGCGGGTTTGGCCTGGGGTCGAGGCTTCGGTTTGATCCCCATGAATCCTGATCGATACAACCGGTATCTACTCAAGGAATCGAATCTTCTTGCAGAGTCGGCAAGTCTGCCGAGCTCATGGGACTGGCGGGATTTCAACGCGGTCACTCCGGCCAAAGATCAAGGCTGGTGCGGATCATGCTGGGCGTTTACGGCAACCGGAGCACTCGAATCGCATATCATCCTCGATTTCGGTGAATCTTATGATCTCTCAGAGCAGGCTCTTGTCTCGTGCGCCGGTCCTCCCGTCCACAATGGCTGCTGCGGAGGCGGACTCGACTCTATTCGCTTTTATGAGACGCGCTCACCAAGAGAGGAGAGTTGTTTTCCCTACATGGAAGCGAAATTTGGGAGCTTCCACGAGGACTGTCCTCCAACATCGCTCGGTAGCTGCTACAACAACTGCGATCCCGTCTGTTACAATGTAACCGGTTTTTACACCATGGATGCGCGCAACTCCGAGCAAGTCAAAAGATCGATCTTCCGAGACGGCCCCTGCCTTGTCGCTTTTATGGTATACGAGGATTTTGATACGTATTGGGACAGTCCTTTGGGCACTCCCCCATGGGTGGACGGGGTCTATTATCATGCCAGTGGAGATGAAACGACGTCACATGGGGTATTGGCATTTGGCTGGGATGACACGACTTCGAGTTATTACCTCAAAAACAGCTGGGGAGAATCGGGACCCTTCGGCGACGGCACCTTTCGCATGCGCGCCGATCATATCTTCGAAGCCGTGAATTTCCGAGTGATCCCTGGGACTTGCGACGGTTACAGGGTAAGGCTCTCTGCCCCGGTTCGGCGTACGGATGCCTGGGACAATCCCTGTGCGGAAAGCTCGAAAAATGTGCGAATTTTCCATAAAGTCGACACACCCTTTCCGGACCGCATTGCCGGGGGAACCTGGTTTACAATGGGACCCTTGTCGGATGATGTGAAGACGGTCACCGAGCCCATTCCTAATGCAGATTACCTGAGGTGGGACAGAAAGAAGGGGGATCTGGTTAAGGATATTTGTGTTCCGTTGGAAAGGATCGGCGATGGGGTTAAACTGGAATACTGGATGGTGGACTCGGAAGGTGTGGAGTCGGAGCATCAATCGTTCACCTTGACGGTGAGCGGAATTGGGCCTTGAAGGATTCGGATATTTGAGAGAGCGGTGAACAGTGAGCGGTGCGTCGGTCAGCTGTTCAAGTCTGGCTATTTTGCAGAATATCTCTAAGGATATTCATCGATTCGATCAGTTGCCGGTCGACATATAAGGCGCGGGGCCAAGGCTATTACCCCGGTAGTCGGCCACCATCCCTCGCTCAGCGTGATTCCCGTGCGAGCGCATGATATTGTTCTGTGCCCAGTCTACGCCCTCTTGGCGATAACTGCAAATTCGTTTGAATTTTGATCATACGGGGTTCCCGCGACGTCCGAATAAATCCCCTCAATGGAAAGTCTCGCCTCGACGAGCTCCCTCTCCAAGTCCTCCAGAGCAAAATATTGAAACCAGTTGTATACCGTCCTCGTGCGCTCCGCCTCGACAATCGTGTACTTGTCAAGTGCAACCTTCTCTTCGTAATATTTGAAGGTATTTAGAAAGCCATAGTACTTGGCTGACGACCAGAATCCATCGAGCAGGTTTTCTTCGTACTTCGCTACCTCTTCCTTTTGTTCGAACGCAGCTAGGGAATAGACGTCAAGGAGGACTGAGCCACCTGGCTTTAGAATCCTGTGAAATTTGTTCAGAATTCCTTCTCTTTGTGTTGGATTTAGGGCGCAGAAGTCGCACATGATCATCAGCACAAGGTCGAAGCGATCTTCTGTTTCAAAGTCAAGGTAATTCTGTTTCACGTAGTTGATGTTCAACTTCTCGCGGGCGGCGACTTCCTTTGCATACTCGATGGACCTCTCCGAGAAATCAATTCCCGTCACATTCGCTCTGCGCTCCGCTAACCGCGTTGTGTACAATCCGGGACCGCAGCCAAAATCCACAATAGTGCAGTCCCTGTCGATATTGAATCGGGACGCGATCCATTCCACCGACCGACTGATGAACTCAGCATTTCGCGAACAAACATCGATAGACTCATTGAGGTGGAACGAGAGCATCCGCGCTGACGTATGCTCGTTAGTCCACAGATCACTTGCCGTGTAAAATCGGAACGGATCAGGGCGTTCATTGATTCTCTCTAACTCGTCAAACATCTTCTCTCTTATCACCGGCAAACCTGGCCGGAAGATCCTGCATTTCCATTCCGCAATTTTAGACACATTCTCACGGCGCTGCCAGACAAAATGGCTAATGTCAGAGTGACCCGGCTTAGAACCTCGGAGCTGCCGGAAAAGACACAGCCGTTCCTGCTCACCGCAATCCTTATTCGTTGGGTGACGCCTCAATTGTTGATTATGGCTCCGCTTCCCAGAGGTTCGGATACTCTTTCACGAAACCGGCCGCATTGACCCGAAGATGAGCGAAGTAGTCGAATCGTGGCGCCTCGTACCAGTACACCTCGGCAGTGCGCCGCTCATAGCGCTGGTGCAGCGTATTGAGGGTGCCGGCTGCCACGTCTAACCATGCGACGGGGACGTCTGCAGCCTGCCCAACCTGAAGTGCGACGCGCCGTAGTTGGAACAGATTCGTGGCCGGGGTGAACCCGAGATCTAGATCGACACACCGGTCCAGCCGGGACACAATCTGGCCGTTGAGCGTCCATATATCGTCGGGCGTTCGCGCAATCCAGAAATCGAGCGAACGTGCACCCACCCAGCCATGCACGACACCCGCCCGCGTTCGCCACGCACTATCACAGTCGACCTCATAGGCCAGGCATCCCGGAACACCTTCGTTCCGGAAGACGGCTGCACCTTCCAGTCGCCAGCCACCATCTCTTTGCACAAGACGGCAGGCATCGTGACCGGCGGCCTCCAGGCAACGCCAGAGAATACTGTCTACCTCCATACTGTCTCCTCTAACTCTATGTATAGACTTTCTCAACTTTGAACAATTTTCATGACCGTTCATTTCAGCCAACTCTCCTCCGGATCTTGTAACAATACGCCCATAAAAGAAGATGTAGCCGTTGGATTTTATATAGTTTTCCTGACAACAGCTCTTGCAACAGTTTACTCTTTTTTCGGGAATATCCCGGATGGGGCTTTGCGCCGCTCCCTGTAGGCCGGAATGTTTAATTTGCAGCGCATCGGGCTTCGTGCTAATAAACAAATGGGCTTGTAGTCTTCTTTTCGGGTGAACGAGCTACTCCTTTGATCAATAGAGCAACTGAGCCCGGCAGCGATTCACACAGAGCTTGATACACAATGACAAAAAAAAAGATATGCATGTTAGGTGCATTTGCGGTGGGAAAGACGAGCCTGGTGCAGCGGTTCGTCAAGAGTATCTTCTCTGAAAAGTATCTCACCACCGTCGGCGTAAAGATAGACAAGAAGACGGTCAAGGTGCAAGAGCAAGTGATCGATTTAATGCTCTGGGACATATACGGAGAGGATGAATTCCTCGAGGTAAGAACGTCCTATTTAAGGGGTGCGTCCGGTTATTTTCTGGTCATTGATGGAACCCGCAGTGCCACCCTGGAAACAGCCCGTCTGCTCCATAAGCGGGCAAGAGAGGCGATAGGCGACGTCCCTTTTTTGGCTTTGATCAACAAAGTTGACCTGTCCGACCAGTGGGAGATTGAAGATTCACAAGTTGCGGGTCTCCTTGCCAGCAACTGGCAGATATTGGAAACAAGCGCCAAAACTGGTGAAAAAGTTGAAGAAGCCTTTATGCTGCTTGCCGAAAAGATGCTGAAAAAGTAAATGATCGAGCCACAGATTGTCCTTATCGTTCCTCATCAAACACTCGGCGCACGGTTTCAGCAAGGATTTTAATGGTCAACGGCTTCATGAGAAACGCCTTGGCACCCATAGCCTTAGCCTGCCCTTCCGTGACCTGCTCGCTGAATCCAGTGCAGAGAATAATCGGGATATCAGCCCGAATCGACAGCAACTCATGCACCAGCTTATCACCCGTCATGCCGGGCATGCTCAGATCCGTAATGACCAGATCGAACTGGGCCGGCTTATCCCGGAACAGCTTCAAGGCCTGCAGGCTGGCAGTTTTTGCCACTACCTGATAGCCCAGCCGTTCGAGAGCCCGCGCGCCAAAATGGGCGATAGGTTCCTCGTCGTCGATGAATAGAATACGCTCACTTCCTGCAGCCACGATCATGGATTGTTCCGGTCGTAGGAGGGCAGCTGCATCTCTTACGGCGGGTAGAAATACGGTAAACTTTGAGCCCTTGTCGGGTTCACTTTCAACCCGAAGAGTCCCACCATGGCTTCGCACCACCCCTTGAACGACCGCCAACCCCAAGCCGGTGCCTTTGCCTTTTTCCTTGGTGGTAAAATATGGATCGAAAATGCGTTGCAGCGTATCCTGCGGGATACCCACTCCTGAGTCCCGTACCGTAAGCTGCACGTAAGGGCCTGCCTCCAAAGTAACCCCTTCACTGGTGAATGAGGAGTCAAAATGGACGTTGGCCAGACTGACCTCCAGGCTCCCGCCTTCTTCAGCCATGGCATGGGCTGCATTGGTGCATAAGTTCATCACAACCTGATGTAACTGAGTCGGATTGGCCATAACTGAGTAGATATCGGCCGCCAATTGCTGGCGGATCTCAATTGCTGACGGCAGTACCGCCCTCAGAAATTTCAACGCTTCCCGGACAAGGTGCACCACATCGATCACCTGTCTCGTTTCTTCCGAACGATAACTGATGGAGAGGATTTGTCGCACCAGCTCTCGCGCTCGATAACCTGCATGCAGTATGCTCTCCAGTTCACTGTAAAGCACAGAGTTCCCCGGTACCTCCGCCATGGCCAATTCCGAATATCCTATGATCGCCGACAAAATGTTGTTGAAGTCGTGAGCGATGCCGCCGGCAAGGGTGCCAATTGCCTCCATTTTCTGGGCACGAAACAGCTGACCCTGCATTTCCAACTCTCTTTCCTCGGCTCGCTTGTTCTCCGTAACATCTCTAAAGTACTCAATTACGCCGCTTATTTCTCCTTGAGCGTTTTTGAACGGAAAGGTGGAAAGCTCTACCCAATCGGTTGGCTTTTCTGCGGACGGATAGGGTATGACTTGACTGCGTGCCTCTCCACTGTCCAGTGTAGCCTTAGCGGAGCACCAGGGACAGGGAGATGTTCTGTCCTGGTATGCAGCATAGCATTTCTTAAGGTTGGCCGTGACACCGCCATATTTATCCTGCAGCGATCGGTTGGCTCGTACGATGTTGAAGTCTCGGTCCAGAACTAGAATGCCGTCCTGTATCGAATTGAAAATATTTTGCAAAAACTGTTCGCTTTGCCTTAATGCTTCCTCAGACTTTTTTCGCTCGCCGATTTCACGCGTCAGCAGAGTGTTTGCCTCGGCAAGCTCAGCGGTACGCTCCCTGACTCTCTGTTCCAAATTCTCGTGCGCTTTGAGGAGTGCTTTCTTCATCTTTTGCAGACGTTCGTAGTCCAGATGAATCTCTCTACCTTTTTGGATGATGTTGCGCCTCTCACGGTGGGAAAAGCCACAAAGCTCGATCAGCAGCATTTTGTTGGTGGGGGTACAAACCGCTGTTGCCTCAAGCTCATATCCATTGCCTTCGGCATCGGATTCCACCCACGGTCCTGAGGTCAACTGTCCTTGATTCTGAGAAGCCCAGAAATCTCTCGCATCAATTAGAAAATTATCCAGAAACGGAGAGATGAGATCTGGCAAAAAATTATCTTTATCCAGAGAGGCGTTCGGATAAATGGTCTTAAACCATTCAGGAAATTTTCCAACAGGCCTGAAGGAATCGTCATCGAGTATTTCGATGACAACCATGTCCAAGGTATTCAAAAGGTCCATCAACATCGATTCCTGCATAAGTTAATCCCAAGAACGAAAGCTCAAATGAGAGATAGGATATGCTGTCTGAATCTTAACATGGGCACACTGAGATGGGTCAAATTGAAACATGCGTGCCGTGCATTATCAATTGAATCTAGAACTTCACATGGAAGCTTACACTTCGGTTGAGCTCTCGTTCCTTTTCCGTCTTTTCTTCATAAAGTGGCTCGCTGTCTCCAACACCAACAGCAATAAGGTTATCGGCAGCGACGCCTTGCGAGCTCAGCAGGGATAATACTCTGTCGGCACGACGCCGGCTGAGCTTTGCATTTTTCAATTCAGACCCCGAGCTGTCGGTACGACCCACGATTTCGATTGTCATTTGCCGATGCAGCATCGCGGCAAGAAAATTCAGTTCCTGTATGGTCTTGGCGAGCGCGCCGATCTTCTTCAATTCCTCCGCTTCAAGATCGATAGAATTTCGAGGAAACAAGACAATTTGATGGCCCAGTTGGTCTCGGAGCAGTTTCAGTCGCGTCAGGTCCGAGTTCTGCAGATTGTCTTCCCGGACTCGCATAATCCCAGGTATCGTCCGTGCCATTTTATGCGCCTCGACGATCCATGGATGGGGTGCAATACCTTCAAGAATGAGCTCTCCAGCATCAAAGCGAAGACTCACGGAGGCGGGAGGGGCCAGTGCACTGTGCGCCCGAGAGAGGATGAATTGAGGCTCCATGGACTGATAGACCGCCCAACGGCTGACAATGCGGTCGGCCT
>Ga0209164_1003265_pt1 | contig 15603 bp, 10 predicted proteins | sample MTBNYHSulfiMetaG_FD_187458 | JGI IMG/M metagenome (GOLD analysis project Ga0209164, IMG submission 187458) | Enrichment culture microbial communities from rom New York Harbor, USA that are MTBE-degrading - MTBE-NYH (New York Harbor Sulfidogenic)... | ecosystem: Environmental > Aquatic > Marine >...
TGTCCCCACCTTCACCACCAGGAACCACCAGAACACATACGCACACGATATCGTATTGAGCGGGAAGAAGACCAGATACATGCCGACGATCCCGTTTATCGCGCCGCTCGCGCCTATCGCCGGGTTATTGTCGAACGCCATATGTGCAAAACCGGCCAGTATCCCCAGACCCACATACAACAGGGGATAGATGGCATTTCCAAGCTTCCCGCAGACGGCATTGCCGAACACCCACAGGAATATCATGTTCCCCACCACGTGTATGATGCCACCATGCAGGAAGATGCTGGTCACCCAGCCGAGAGGATTGCCCCAGCCCGTCAAAGCATAGGGCAGCAGGACTTTCTCATCGATATGTATGAAAAGCTCCCAGCCGAACACTGCCACCGTCACTGCGATGAGTATCCAGTTAGCCACCGGCCGGTGGTCCTGCGGAACATCAACCTCATATGGTATGAACATCCTCTGTCTCCTGACGCGCCCCCAGTATCTCCGAAACCCGCCCCTGAAACAAGTCCGGCGTCAGGATTCCCAGCCCGCTATGCCATCGGTATCCTTACCACCTGGCCGCACTGCGGGCACTTCCCCTTCTTCCCTGCCATCACACGCGGCGCCTTGAAGCTCTTGCCGCACGCACATGCAAAGCGAATGATATCCGCAGGCGGCGCGGCCGTCCTCTCCCGCGCCGGCGCAGCCACAGCAGGCGCCTGCGGCACCAGAAGCGGGGGCCGGCTCTGCTCTGCCATCTGACGGCGTATGGCCCTGGCCTCCTCGGACATGACCTCGGCCGGCTTGGGCGCATCTACGATCGGTGCTCTTCGCATCTCTGAATGATAAAAGTCGGTCGGATCAGGGGCCATATATCTCTGCTCGGGCCGCTTGTCTATCCCCACAACCTGAAGCAGCGAAAGCTCGTCGCGTTCCATCTTTACGACGTTCGATTTCAGCATGACCACCGCCATCGTAAGTCCAAATGCGAACCCGCCAAGATGCGCCAAGTGACCCACATTGCTCCCGCCGACAAATGCCCCGAAGATGTCCCACGCCAGGAAGTAGAGTATCACCCAGTAGCTTGATATCGTGAAAAGCCACGGCCTTATGTAGAGTATCAGCATGCAGCTCACATCATTCGTCGGGAAAAAGATGAGGTATGCTCCCACCATTCCGTTTATCGCGCCGCTCGCCCCCAGGGATGGAATGCTGGGGTCAGAAAACAACATCTGCGCGAATGACCCCGCGATGCCGGCCAGCACATAGAAGGGCAGATACAGTAGATTGCCCACCTTGGCGCAGACGGCGTTACCGAATACCCAGAGGAATATCATGTTGCCCGCCAGGTGTATTATGCCGCCGTGCAGGAAGAGGCTGGTCACCCAGCCGATGGGGTTGTCCCAGCCGGTGCACAAAAAGGGTGTGAAAACCTCAGGGGTGTCCCAGTACATCAGTTGTACCCCAAACACCGCGATCGTCGCGGCCACAAGCAGCCAGTTGGCCACCGGCCGTGTCTCCGAAGGTACATCGACCTGGTATGGGATTAACATCTCCTGCTCTCCGAAAGCGGAATGCCCGTATTATCGCAAAAATATCTCACGAATACAATAGCTATCCCGCTTACCCCGCTCGTCGCTTTTTCTGTGGACACGCCGGCCGTCTCCTGATTCCATATCAGGACGACTATCCAGGAGCTGACTATATGAAGATTGCGTTCATGGGTGCCGGAAGCACAGTCTTTGCGAAGAATGTTCTTGGCGACTGCATGCTCGCCCCGGCCCTGAGCCGCGCCCATATCGCCCTCTATGACATCGACCGTACTCGCCTGAAGGAGTCCGAGCTCATGCTCGGCGTACTTAACCGCAACATCAACCATAACCGCGCGAAGATAACCTCCCACCTCGGCGTCCCCAATCGCAAAAAGGCCCTCGCAGGTACGGACTTTGTCATCAATGCCATCCAGGTAGGGGGGTATGAGCCCTCCACCGTCATCGATTTTGAGATACCGAAGAAGTACGGCCTCCGCCAGACCATCGCCGATACCCTCGGAATCGGCGGCATATTCCGGGCGCTGCGCACCATCCCCGTCATGCTGGATTTCGCCCGCGACATGGAGAAAGTCTGCCCCGATGCCCTATTCATCAATTACACAAACCCCATGGCCATGCTCACGGGCGCCATGCTCCGCGCAACGCCGATTAAGACCATCGGCCTGTGTCACAGCGTCCAGGCTGTCATCGCGCACCTGTCAAAATCCATCGGCGTTGACCTGCGAAAGAAATACCCGCGCCTGGAAACGAAGGTCGCCGGCATAAACCATATGGCCTGGCTGCTCGAGATATCGCAGGATGGCAGGGACCTCTACCCGATGCTCAGGAAAAAGGCAGCCGCTATACTCGCCGCCGAGAAGGCCAGGCGAAAGCCGACCCACCGGGATCTTGTCCGCCTCGAGATGATGATGCAGTTCGAATACTATGTGACTGAGTCCAGCGAGCATAACGCCGAATATCTGCCGTATTTCATCAAGTCAAGGTTCCCCCGGCTTATAGCCGAATACAATATCCCGCTCGATGAATATCCCCGCCGCTGCGTCAGCCAGATAAACCACTGGAAAAAGCTCAGCAAAGAGCTTGTTCACAATCCCGCCCTCACTCATAAGCGCTCACAGGAATACGCCTCATATGTGATGGAGGCCATCGCCACCGCCAAGCCCTTCCGCCTCGGCGCAAGCGTCCTCAACTTACAGGAAAAAGGGGACAGGCCCCTTTTACATGGGGGCTCGCTACTTATCCCGAATCTGCCGGCCGAGGCCTGCGTCGAGGTGCCCTGCGTAGCTGATAGATGCGGCGTACATCCCTGCCACGTCGGCCCGCTGCCCGAGCAGTGTGCAGCCCTCAACCGCACGAATATCAACGTCCAGCTTCTGACCATCGAGGCTGCCCTGACAAGGAAGAAGGAGCACATCTACCACGCAGCCATGCTCGACCCCCATACTTCCAGCGAGCTCACCATCAACCAGATACGGAACCTCTGCGACGACCTCATCCGCGCCCACGGCAGAATGCTGCCCAGGTTCAGGTAGGGGCCGATCCCAAAGTCGCTTCGGGATGTCCGCCTGTGTACCGTATCTCATTTGGGCACACAATCGGAGTCGTGAGGTACAGTGTAACAGTCGACCAGCCAGTGCGAAGTCATCATAGCAAAATCAACGAAGTCGACCATGCAATCATCATTCATGTCGCCCGCGAGGGCATAGCCGCATGGTTCGCCGATGATGGCCAGACTATGATTCGACCCACCTCCAATCGCTATGAAGCCCTCATTGGGAGAAGGAACACTGCATTGACCGGAGTAGTTACTTCCCCATGCGACAACAGAGCCATTCCTCTTCAAACCAAGAAAGTGATAGTGACCCGCTGTCACGGCCACAAAATCTGCGTTGGGACTTGGTATATTTATGCTACTCCCCCATGCGACAACCGAACCATCTTCTTTCAGGCCGAGGGACTCAGTCTCGGTCGCTGCCACAGCCACAAAGCCGCTGCTGGGAGATGGGACATTGCATTGACCGAAGGAATTGCTTCCCCATGCAACAATGGAACCGTCACCTTTCAGACCAAGGCTATGGCTGTAGCCTGCTGCCATGCCGACGAAGTCGGCATTAGGAGATGGGACATTACATTGGCCGAAGGAATTGTTTCCCCACGCGATGATAGAACCATCCTCTCTCAGGCCGAGGGAGTAATTCCCGCTTGCTGCTATGGCCACAAAGCCGCTGTTGGGGGACGGGACATCGCACTGGCCGTAGTAATTGTATCCCCATGCGGCGATCGAACCGTCATTCTTCAGACCCATCGCATGGACGGCGCTCGCTGCCACAGCCACAAAACTGCTATTGGGAGACGGGATATCGCACTGACCATATTCGTTCCATCCCAAACTGAAAATGGAGCCGTCTCTTCTAAGCGCAAGAGAGTATTCACTACCCGCTGCCACGGCCACGAAGCCCTCATTTGGGCCTATGACATTGCACTGACCATGGTTGTTGTTTCCCCATCCGATGGCCGAACCATCCGACTTCAGGCCAAAAGAATGGCTGAAGCTGGCTGAAACGGCCACGAAGCCACTATTAGGAGCCGGGACATTGCACTGGCCTAAGTCATTGCCTCCCCATGCGACGATGGAGCCGTCCTCCTTCATGCCGAGAGAGTGATCCCCTCCTGCTGCCACGGCCACGAAGCCGCTGTTTGGAGATGGAACGTTGCATTGGCCCCAGTAGTTGTTTCCCCATGCGGCGATCGAACCGTCTGCTCTAAGGCCAAGAGAGTACGAGTAGCCGGCTGCCACAGCCACGAAGCCGCTGTTGGGTGATGGGGCATCGCACTCGCCAAAGAAGTTCTCTCCCCAGCCGACGATGGAACCGTCCGCTTTCAGGCCGAGGGAGTGATAGGCGCCCGCCGCCACAGCCACGAAACCGCTATTAGGAGAGGGTACATAACTACTCCATCCCCAGGCGACAATAGAACCGTCCTGCTTCAGACCCATGGAGTGAGTCTTACCTGCCGCTATGGCCACAAAGCCGCTGTTGGGAGAAGGTACATTACACTGCCCGGAATTGTTATATCCCCATGCGACGATGGACCCGTCACCCTTCAGACCTAGCGAATGACCTCCGCCCGCCGCTATGGCCACAAAGCCGCTATTGGGAGAAGGTACATTGCACTGTCCGCTCCAGTTTGCACCCCAGGCGACAATAGAGCCATCCTCCTTTAGAGCAAGTGTGTGGGTCATGCCTGTTGATATCTTCGTAAATCCGCCCGAAAGGTCACCGACAATGACTTGGTCGCCCCACGCCACGATCCTGCCGAGTTGCGCTGCCTCCATGTCGGCAGCGATGAAAGATACGATGAGAGTTGGAACCAGCAGATTTGTCCTCAACATCTTCTGCCTCCCGAAACACACTACTTGGGTGAACGCGTCGGACCCTTGCCTATTTTACGCCGCCTGCTTACGACCCTCCGGCGACGGCAAACCTCTGTATATCTAATTGGAGATAGGTATTCGGAAGTACTCTACGCCCCAGAATGTCTCAATGTTCAACCTCCGTGGCACGATTTTCCGGTGGGGTAGTTACAGAATAGAACATAGACGATTCAAAATTGCCTGTCTAATTGACCCCTAGACCCGCTCCACAATAGCTAAGCCCTTGTGACTTAAGTAGTTAGAGATCTAACCCGCGAAAAACGCCGCCACTTTGGCCACCGTTCCCGCGTCACTGCGACATTTTTCCAGCCGTTTGCGCAATCCTGAGCCGCCTGTGGTGAGCTTGTCGAACCAGTCGAAGGGCGCAGCCCCCACTCCCCAGCCGCTATACTCTCATTCCCTAACCGCGGCCACATCTTCCACCGGGCTCTCTTCCGGCTCTGCCGCCTCAACCACCTCTTCCATCTCCGGCAGTATTCCCTTGGCAATGTAAATCGGCCTGGCATGTGCCTTCAGCCACGGCAATTGCCTCCAATACACAAACGCCCCAGCCACCACCATCGCCCCGCATGCCCCCATCGTCCACCGAACCCCTATCTTGTCGGCTGCATAGCCCGCTATCAATCCCCCGATCGGCGCCGCCCCATTCAGCGCCAGCACATACATACTCATCACTCTTCCGCGTTTGTCGTCATCCACCACCGTCTGCAATATCGTGTTCGTTGACGAGTTGAAAACCATCACACCGAAGCCCATCATCGCAAGCGTCACCGCGCACATCCCAGCCGTCGCATTCGCCGCCGTCGCCGCAAGACTGATGCCGAAAAGCGCCATCGCCGTCATCATTCTTGCCTGCAGGCTCACCACGCTCTTTCGCGACGCCATAAAAATCGCCCCGCATATCGCGCCAAGCCCCACCGACGATTGCAGATACCCGTATTGTGTCGCGCCGCCTTTCAGGATCTTATCCGCGAATACCGGAAGCATCACATGATACGTCATCCCGAAAAGGCCCATGAAGCCCATCATAATCAGCATCATGCGGATCATCTTGAAATTGTGCGCATAAGCGAATCCCTCCCTGATCTCCTCAAAGACAGGTCGCGGTTTCCTTCTCTTTTCGGGCTGAACAGCTTTGATACAACTGATGCTCCATATCACGGCGACAAATGTCAGAGCATTGACGGCGAAACACACAGCCATCTGCTTTGTCATTGGCATCGCTTCGCCGCCAAAGTATTTCACACCTGCGATCGCCAAACCCGCCAGACTCGGCCCCACAAGCCGCGCAGTATTGAACGACATTGAACCCAGCGCGATGGCATTAGGCAGGTCGTTCACATCGCCGATGAGCTGCACCACGAATGCCTGACGCGCTGGCACGTCCGTCGCCCGCACCACCCCCAGCCATGCCGACAGGACCACGATATGCCACGGCTGGATGACGCCCGTATATGCCAATATCGCCAGAAGTATCGCTTGGAGCATCAGCAGACTCTGGGTCCAGAGGAGGATTTTTTTGCGCGACCACCAGTCGGCCATTACCCCCGCAACCGGCGAGATGAAGAATATGGGGATTTGTTCGGCGAAGACCGTCAGGCCGACATAGAACGTGGCGTCCGTAAGCTTCCACATCAGCCACATCAGGGCGACCTTCTGCATCCATGTGCCAAGAAGCGAGATAATCTGGCCGCTGAAGTAGAGGCGGTAGTTGCTATGCCGCAGGGCCCGCGCCCAGCTTGCCAGCTCCGAGCGGGCCTTGCCCATCCACTTCACCGGGGTGATTATGCCATAGTTCTGAATGCCATTAGGCATGAAAGAGCCTTACTACGTGCGAACATGTGCAAGACTGTGTATTTTAGCAGTTTTGCGTCCCCGTCTCCACCGGAAAATCTCTGTGGTACTCCACAGCCAAGCCCCTACCCCAGACCCCGATTCCCGACTCTGGAGGGCGGGCGGGTGAGAAATTGGCTACTCAAAATCCCAATATTGCGCAATTACGGGCCACTGCGTTGAAAAACAGACATTCCATGAGATATACTGTATGTCGCGAATCACGTTTGCTGCCCTCAGAATCACGTCCAGGGCCGTTTTGAATATGTACCTGTCGGAGTAGGTCTGATGAATCGACTTCTTCTGCTCATTACCTTAGGTATCTCCCTGCCCCTGAATTCCCTTGTTTACGGCCTGAGCGACGACGTTGCCACCGTCGGGTTGTGGCATATGGAGTCAATCTACCAGAACGAATCTGATATCCCCATGACCGCCGACGATGACTCGCAGAACCCCGGGCGCGACCACGACTTCGTCCTCTTCCGCTCCGGCCTCAATGAGACACCTCCCACCGTCGTCGCAGGCGGCTACGAGGGCAATGCGCTTCTCTTCGAAGGCGGCCAGATCATGAACTGCCCGACCTTCTGGTCTTCCAGCTATACAGAGCTGAAGGTCGATTACATGATCTACATCACTTCCCTGCCGAGCGAGCTGGGGGCGGATGTCACGTACCTCTTCGACAAGGGGACAGGCTACATCTTCGAGTCGGGCATCTGGCCCGGCGGCGGGAACGACTATATGCGATTCAGGGTCTACCTCAGCTCCGGCAGCATCGACGGCGATATCGTGGTTGCCGGCCTCAAGGACCGCTGGCTGCACGTCGTCGGCTCGTACGACTCCTCGTACAATTACATCTTCTCAATAACCGATACGATGACCGGCATCACAACCTCCGTGACAAAGACCGGCAGCTATAGTCTCAAGACTGTCTCATCGGGCGATATCACATTCGGCTCCACATCTCCATCAACCGGCTCAAAGCCCACCAACCGCAATTTCCGCGGCATGATAGACGAGATGAAGATATCCAGCAAGGTTGTGACGCCGCACTACGCATTCAACCCGTCTCCGGCAATGAGTTCGACAATCCGCACCCTGCCGAAAAACCTGACATGGTCGAAGGGTCTTGTGGCCGATGGGAGCGATGTATTCTTCGGCACAAACTCATCAGCTGTGGCTGCGGCCGCGAAACCGGCCGTGGATATTGACGGCAGCACGTTCGTCGATTTTCACGACTTCGCGATAATGGCCGGCCAGTGGCAGCAGGCGCCGGTGTATCCCTCCGCCGATATCGATGGCATCGGTCTGGTGAATTACAGTGACCTGTACCAGCTGGTCGCAAGCTGGCTCACAAGCACACTGAGCTCCCATCCGCTGTTCCTTGGCAGCACGACCGGTACAGGCATCACGTGCCCCGAGCTTCTGGCGGCTACTGCATACTACTGGCGGGTCGACAGTGTCAATATCTCCGAGAACTCTCCCGGCAACATATGGTCCTTCACCACGGGTCCTGCAGCTGCCACAAATCCGACGCCGGCCAGCGGCTCCACCAATGTCGCAACAGATGCAAATACAGTGACTCTGCAATGGGACCCCGGCTTCCGTGCAGATGCATATGACATCTACTTCGGTACACAGGCGAGTCCGCCGTACCTCACGACCGTCACAGAAACATCCCTCGACAAGGCCGACCTGGCCCCGAATACGAAATACTATTGGCGCGTCGACAGCACAGGCCCGCTTGGCACGATTACGGGCGCTGTCTGGAACTTCACCACCGGCTCGATAGCCGCTTTCTCGCCGTCTCCGGCAAACGCGGCCACTGACGTCACGTTCCCGCACGGGGGCATAGACCTCTCTTGGACTAGTACGTTCGCTCCCGCATACTACAACGTGTACTTCGGCACGGCCAGCCCGCCGCCGTACATCGGCTCGACTACTGTTCCATGGCTTCGCAGCCCTGACGTCGCGCAGAACAGGACCTGCTACTGGCGGGTCGATTGCGTAAGTATTTTCGGGACTGTCACAGGGTCAACCTGGAGCTTTACGACATCCGTCCCAGCCTTCCCGCAGGCCGAGGGCTTCGGCAGATTTGCCAAGGGCGGCCGTGGCGGCACAGTGTACCACGTTACCACGCTGGCCGACTCAGGCACCGGCTCACTGCGCGATGCCGTGAGCGTGGGCAACCGCACTATCGTCTTCGATGTCAGCGGGTATATCAACCTGGCCTCGAGGCTGAGCATCACCCAGCCGAATATCACGATAGCCGGCCAGACCGCTCCCGGCGACGGCATCGGTATCTCGGGGCGGGGCATATCCATCGGGGCCGATGACCTCATCATGCGGTACGTGCGAGTACGCTACACGAGTACCACATCAGATGACTGTATCACCGTCAACAGCGACTGCTCCAATACCATCTTCGACCACGTTTCAGCATCCTGGGGCATAGATGAAGTCTGGTCTGTAACGAGTTCGCAGAACGTCACCATGCAATGGTGTATGATTACCGAGGGCCTCGACTACGCCGGCCACTCCAAGGGCAGCCTGCTTGAGTGGCCCGTGCTGTCGCTGCACCACAGCATCTACGCCCACAACGATGACCGCAACCCCAAGAACAAGGGCGTGTTCGACTATCGCAACAACGTCGCCTACAACTGGGGCTTCGACCCCTATATCGCCGGCGACTCTGGCGGCATGAGCTATGCCAACTGCGTCGGCAATTACTACATCGCCGGCGCAAGCACCACCACGCCCGATGGCATCATGATAACCCGCGGCAACTCGAATTATCACATGTACCTCTACGATAACCGCATCGACTCCAACCGTAACGGCACAAAGGATGGTATCGACCTCGGCACGGGGCTCATCGACCCGCTGCGGCCGCTCACGGTCATGCCAGTGCCTTTCGAGTATCCGCACGTGACAACTACATCCCCAGAGGTGGCCTACACACAGGTACTCGCCAATGCGGGATGCTCTGTCCTTGCCTCAGGCAGCATCCGTGATTCTATCGACACCCGCATCGTGAACGACATAATCAACGAGACCGGCTGGATAATCTTCAGCTACACCGACCGCGGCGGCCTCGGCACGCTCGCCGGGGGTACGCCTCCACTCGATACGGACCAGGATGGCATGCCGGATGCCTGGGAAGATGCCCACAGCCTGAACAAATACGACGCCTCAGACCGTAACGGCGACCCCGACGGCGACGGCTACACGAACCTGGAGGACTATCTCAACTCGCTGGCGGCATACCCCTCGCCATAGCAGGACGCCGATTGTTTTGGCGGCAGCGGGGCGGTTGTGTATAATGGTCTGCGGAATGGGTGGCGGAAAGAATCCACCTTTTATCCACTTTTGCCGGCCGCAGATAAGGAAACCAGCCATGCAGCCATCTCGACGTCTAGCAGGCTTGACAAACCCTGCCATAGTCGCACTCCTCGCATTTCTCGTCATCCCCACCCAAGCCCAGCTGACAAAGTCCGACATCGCCCGGCTTGCCTCGCGTCCCGAAGCAGCGAACTGGACCTTCACCATCGGCGAGAACTCAGCGACGAAGCGTCCACTCGAACAGCTCACCGGCCTGATAATCCCCAAGGATTGGCAACGGCCGGCGCTCCAGAAGACCGGCATGATCACTCCCCCGACGCCGCTGCCCACCTACATGGACTGGCGGGCGCTCGACGGCTGCCCACCCGTAAGGGATCAGGAAACCTGCGGCTCGTGCTGGGCCTTCGCCGCGATGGGCGCCGTCGAAAGCTCCATACTCATACACCGCGGCACGACCATTGACCTTTCCGAGCAATGGCTCGTCAGCTGCACCGACGCCGGCACGTGCGACGGCGGATGGTACGGTGACGCTTTTGATTACATGGTCGACAAACCCGATTCATGTGAGCTCATCGGCGCCCCGCTCGAAGACGCCTTCCCCTATCAGGCCACCGATGCCGCATGCACGTGTCCTCCAGAGCGGCCCTATCTGCTTACATCCTGGGCCACGGCCACGACCGACATAAACGACATAAAGAGCAAGATACTGGAATTCGGCCCCGTTGCTGTCGGCGTCGCAGCTGACGAGGTTTTCCAGTCCTATCTCTCCGGAGTCTATAACGCCAATACAAGCTCCAACCTCAACCATGCCGTCGTGCTCGTCGGCTGGGATGATAACCAGGGCACCAATGGCGTCTGGTTCCTCCGCAACTCCTGGGGACCGGGCTGGGGCGAGAATGGCTACATGCGCATCGAATACGGCTGCTCGGGTATCGGGGCAGCGCCAGCGTATGTCACTGTCGATCCGAACGGCGACCCCAACATCATCAATGTCCCTTCGCAGTATCCTACGATAGGAGCGGCTCTGTCGGCCGCCGGTGACGGCGATGTCATCGTACTTCAGCCGGGCACCTACACCGGCTCCGGCAATGTCGACCTCGATTTCATGGGAAAGGCTGTCACGATACGTTCGGTCAATCCATCGGACCCCTGCAACGTTGCTGCCACCATAATCAACTGCGGCGGCTCGGCGACAACACCTCATCGCGCCTTCACCTTCTCCTCAGGCGAGACCTCAACCTCCGTCCTATGGGGCCTGACCATCAAGAATGGTTACATAAGCAGCAACGGCGGCGGGGTGTACTGTTACTATTCCGCGCCCCTGATACGCGATTGCGTCCTCACCAATAACCATGTAAAGGGCTACAAGATGGCCGGCGGCGCCATTGCCTGCTACAACTCCAGCCCGACCATCATCGGCTGCACAATCACCGGCAATTCCGCCAGCTACTACGGCGGCGGCATAAGCTGTCGCGATGGGTCGAGCCCCGACATCTCGCGATGCCGCGTCACCGGCAACAGCGCCGGCGCCGAGGGCGGTGGAATATACTGCTGGGTCAACTCCTGTCCGGAGATAACCAGGACTATCATTGCGCAGAACACGGCCGGCGATGTCGGCGGTGGCCTCTTCTTCTTCGAGTGCACATCCATCGACCCGAACGGCCCCGACCCCAACATGATAGGCTGCACTATCTCCGAGAACGATGCCACCGGCATGGGCGGCGGGATATTCTGCATGGACAGCCGCGCGGGCCTGGTCAGCTCGATCCTCTGGAGCAATTACTCCGCCGATGGCCCGGAGCTGGCTCTCGTCGACGATTCGCTCCAGGGAACAATATTGACCGTGACGTACACCGATGTCAAAGGCGGCACCTCAGGTCACTCCATCGGGGCTAACTGTGCGCTGGACTACGGCCCGGGCAACATCAATACTAATCCGCGTTTCGCAAATGTCCTGGCGGGCGATTTCCACCTCAGATCCGCCAGCGGAAGATGGGACCCGGCCGCCAGTGCATGGGTGCTCGACGATGGCGGCAACTATGTCGCGGGTGATGACCTCAACAGCCCCTGTATTGATGCTGCCGACCCTTTCCTCGATTTCTTTGAGGAGCCCAGGTGCAACGGTGGCCGCGCGAATATGGGCGCCTATGGTGGAACGCCCGAGGCCAGCCGCTCTCCCTCCGAGATATGCTGCATGCTCGTCGTTCCTGGGGATATGAACGACGACTGCAAGCTGGACTTCAAGGATTTCGCACTCCTCGCCCAGTATTGGATGACCTGTAATCTCCTGCCGCGCCATTACTGCTGGTGAATGTGAGCGTACTCCGCAATGCGCAGAAAATTGGGCGGCTGTCCCCCCGACAAGCCGCCCTGTGAGTAACGCTTCGCCCATGTTGTCGAGTTACATGCTTCCTTCTTTTGCTCCGGTGCCCATCACCTGCTTGCATGCCGGGCATTTGTCAACCATCTCCTTCATCTCTCTGCACATCGCCTCAAGATCTATCCTCATCTCCGTCTGCTTGACCAGTTTCAGGTCCTTGTCATACTTGAACAGCGTCTTGCCCATTATGACGATGGCGCCGTCATCGGACGTAGGTACCATATAGACAGTGCTGGCCATCCGCCCCATCATCATATGCATCGGGCACATTCCTCCCATCATGCCGCCGCCCATCATAGACTGCCCGGTCATGTGCTGACCCATTGTACCCTGACTCATCGTGCCTTGGCCCATCATGCCCTTTTCCATCATCCCCTGGCCCATCATTCCCTTGTTCGATTCGGACGTCTCGGCAGCCAGCGCCCAGTAAGTCACCAGGCCCACTGCTGCAACGATCGCCACCATCACATACGTTCGTTTCATATCGTTTCTCCTTGTCATAAGTTCATGCCATATGCCGACTTCATGCTTCTATTCATCTCTGGCGCCGCCCGCCCCCGGCTTTCTGCAGCAGCAAGCCAAACGTGATATCTCCTGCTGCATCTTCATCGGTACCTCGACGAGCCGTCCGGCAAGTATCTCGGATGCAGCTATATGCGCGGAGCAGTCATTGCGGCGGCCCTTTGGCGCTGCTGCCCGCGCATACTCTGTTATAGAGCCACGCGAATATCCCGCCGCCGATGAGACCATCAAAGAATGCCCAGATAAGGCCGTAGATGCTGCCCGCCGGCGTGAGGCTGTATCCGCGGTAGATGCGCCCTATGAATGTCGCATCCGAAGTAGCCCCGTCGAAGGCGATTATCCACCACGTCAGGGCGAAAAGGCCCAGGCCCCAGATGAGGCCGCAGGCGATCGCGAACGCTCTTATATTCAGCTTCATATCCGCGTCTCGCAGAAATCGTCATTTGCTGCCAGCGCCGTTTGTGGCGAAGGCAAGCCTCTCGGATGCGAACTCCCAGTTGGCCATCTTCATGAAGGCATCGACCCAAGAACCTCTGTCATTCTGGTACTTCAGATAATACGCGTGCTCCCAGACGTCACACACCAGTAGCGGCACCGCGCCCCATATCGCAAGGTTCTGGTGCTTCTCCGCCTGCAGGATGATCAGGTTATGCCCGGCCGGCTCATAGGCGAGCACCCCCCAGCCGCTGCCCTCGACCGCCTTTGTCGCTGCGGCGAACTGCTTCTGGCAGGCGCTCATAGATCCGAAACTCTCAGTCACCGCCTTTTCGAGTTCCGCCGAGCCGCTCGAGCCCTTCGGTGCCATCGAGTGCCAGAACAGGCTGTGAAGGATGTGGCCGCTGCCGTTGAACGCAAGATCTCTCGACAGCGCCTTTGCATCGCCAAAGTCACCTGACTTCCTTGCCTCGGCCAGCTTATCCAGCGCGGCATTGAGCCCCTTCACATACCCCGCATGGTGCTTGTCGTGGTGGATGCGCAGCGTCTTCTCGTCGTAGAGAGGCTCAAGCGCGTTGTATGCATAGGGCAGGTCCGGCAGAGTGTACTGGCCGTCCTTGAATGTGTCATTCATACCCGGCTGCAGTATCATCGTGTTCTTCGTAGCCATTTCGATCATTCCTTTCTCTTGCTCCCCTCGCAGGCCCGTATTATGTAACATCGCCAGCAGCACAGCAGTGCCGCCGGCCCGAATCAACTCTCGTCTCGACATTTCCATGTCAGTCTTTGCCTCCTCTGCCCGCCGTCAGCTTGTCATGCTTCCTTTCGAGGTACGCTCTGAGTGCCTCGGCATTGTTGTGTGCCGTGTCACGTGCGCCGAAGACAAGTGTCACGCGCCCTTCATCGGCCATCCTCGCAAGCTCGCGAACCTCGTCGTCGTGCTGCCTGAGCTCAGCGGAATATCTCCTCCTGAACTCCGGCCATCTGTCCGCCTCATGCGAGAACCACTTGCGCAGCTCGGCGCTCGGCGCAAGCGACTTCATCCATTTGTCTATCCACGCCTCGGACTTGCTTATGCCTCGCGGCCACAGACGATCCACAAGAATTCGCCTGCCGTCGGCACGCGTCGGCTTCTCATACGCTCGCTTGATACGAATATCCATTGAAGCCCCCATATGAACACCCCGCAACATTACACTGCTCTGCGTCCCGGTTAAATCGGGCCGAACCCTTTTTTTCACCTAGGCATTACCCTGATAGATCCCTACGGGAATCGCCCATGGCGGCTGGAGCATCGCAGACCTGCCTGCATGGATATTAGATGGACGTGTACGAGCCTGAAGAGCGACGTGGCTGACCATACCCACACCGCATTGGGGATGGTCATAGCACTTGACGACTTTCGCCCCCTCGCCGTCTTACCGGCCTGGGCTGCCTGCCGGCACATCCCCATCCAGGGCAGCCGCAATTGCCGCTTCAAGACTGCCTGCGTTTTCCGTGTACATGTCGCGGGCAAAGATGATCTGCCCCTCCGGCGAGACCAGCACAGAACACGGTGAACCGCCCAGTCTCATAACCTCGGTAGTCCGCATATTCTGGCGGTCTGCCGGAACTATAAAGGGATTGGTAAGACCCTTCTGTGCAAGGAACTTGAAGAAGAGCGTCAACTCCGGCTGCCGAATGAAGTCAGTCGCATTCACTATCGCAATACGCTGGTCAGAGCTGAATCTCTTCGCTGCAGATGAAGCCTGTTCCACATAATCCTTGGAATACTGATTGTTGTTGATGTTGAACATCGATACCCACAGGGTGACGAAAAGATACCTGCCCCGGAAGTCGTTCAGGTCAACATCTCTGCCGTCTGGCGAGATCATCTTCAATGGCGGCATCGGATGACCGGGCTCCATATAGACCATGTCAAGCTGCAATGTCCCAAGGTCAACTGCGGTTCCTTCACTTCCAGCCTCGGCCTGCGGTATCGTTACCGTGCATGTTCCTATCCCGGCGTGACGGCCGGCTTGCCCGTTCGCCTCATGACGGAACAGCACCTTCAACATATACTCACCGGGGGCAATATCCATCCCACTCAAACTGCCTGCTCCATCCAGTGCACAATCTGT
>Ga0209164_1003268_pt1 | contig 15592 bp, 15 predicted proteins | sample MTBNYHSulfiMetaG_FD_187458 | JGI IMG/M metagenome (GOLD analysis project Ga0209164, IMG submission 187458) | Enrichment culture microbial communities from rom New York Harbor, USA that are MTBE-degrading - MTBE-NYH (New York Harbor Sulfidogenic)... | ecosystem: Environmental > Aquatic > Marine >...
AGTTTCTCTCTCAAAATCTGTTCGGCTCGGGTACCGTTGCGATCCGCTCGTTCGAAGGCTTCTTGAACATATTCGGATCCTACCTCACTCGTGTACCGTCCGATGTCTCTTCCGGGAACGCAGGAGAAGCCCCGTTTGAGGACGAGCGCTTCTATTTTGGCGTTCGCTGTCAGGCGTATGATTTGATTCGTTTCATCCAGTTCGATGACCATGCGGTGATGCGCTCCCATGCATCCTCCTTCCTATATTCAAGCTAAGGTGGAATTCGCGACGTCGACCGTTTTGTGCAGGATTCTGTTTCGGAGAACGTCGATTTTGCGATCTTAACTCAGTCACCGCAGTGGGCGGGGTCAATCCCGATACACTCGGGTCACCGGGGAACTCCTGCAGTACTCTCAGGCCGATGTCACTCTGGGTTGTTTGAACCCCTTCCTCGATTACTCGATGGCCCGGCGAAATTTGGCCAGCTGTTTTTCGAAATACTTGCGATCTTCCAAAGTCGAGCGGAGAATGTTCTCCGCCAGCGACACAGCGTCCTCGAAACGTCCGTTCTGGTAGTAACTTTCGGCCAATGTATCCAATATGTGCGGCACCGGCCTCGAACGTGCGGCCTTCTCCGCCAGATCCAGCGCGATTTCCGGCTTCCTGAACCGGGGATCTTCGGAAGTGGCGTAAAGCCATGCCAGGTTGTTCAAAGTCTCAGGATCTTCGGGATTGATGCCCAGAGCCTCCTTATACGAACGTTCCGCGTCCCCGAAACGCTCTTCTTCAAAATAAAAACTACCCAGCAGGGACAAGGCGGTCGCGTCTTCGGGGTGGTGCTCGATGTAGCGGGTCAACACTCTTTCAACGCCGGCCCGCTCCAGTGCGGCTCGTACCGGGGATTGCTCCAGAATGTATGCTGCGAGACCCACCAATAGTACAACCGAAACATACACCCCTAAGGATCGTTTTATTTTGGAATCATGGGCTGGAATGAGCCGGGGTTCAAAAGTCGCACGGTTGAGCGTTTCGATCCGTTCCTGCACACTGAAATGGTGCCATGAAGGCGTGCTGGGAGGAGTACCGCTGAAATAGGTGATTTTTTCCAACGAACGGGTCAAGGCTTCGGCGTTTCCGGTCTGTTGAAGACTGAACAGATCCGCCTGTCGCTCGAAGTTTCGCATGAAGTACCCGAACACAAAACGAAAATACAGCACAAATCCCCCCAGCATCGGTATCGTGAGCAGCAGGGATAACCGGGTGGTCTCAGACGGGGAAGAGGCTGCGACCAGGGAGATCAGCGTGTCGCTGTAAGGCGCCAACAAAGTAAAGATTGTAAACAGCGGATACACAAGCACTACGTATCCCATGATAAACAGCATGTAAAAAAACATGTGTTTTCTCTTGATATGGCCGATCTCGTGAACCAATACGGCTGTGAGTTCTTCCGGATTCAGTATGTTCAGCAGAGCGGGACTAATCATGATGTATCTGAATCTGGAAATGATGCCCATGACGCCGGCCGTCAATATCTCCCGTTCAAACAGGGGCCATAGCATGATATCGCGGCATCGGAAGTGGTTTCTGATGCACTCGCTTTCTATGTAGTTTCGAACGGAACCGGCAGGAAGGGGCTCGAGTCCCCAGAAATAGCGAATCAGCACCGGTCCGAACACGGCGAACAGCACCACGAAAGCGCCAAAAATGATCATTTCTTGGGTAAATGCGCCGAGTCTTGCCAGAGGGTTGAAAGCGGTAAGCTCCATGATATCCGTCACAAAAGACAGGATGAACCACGGCGCCAATATGGAACCGTAAAGCCTTAGACGGGCGAGCACAAACTTACCGCGGGTCCATTCCAGACCGAAAAGCCTCCGCGACAACGGATAAGCGGTCCACCACATCACGCTCAGGTAAGCAAAAAACAGACACAGAGCAAGAAACGAAGACAATGTGGGAAACGATCTGCTCCACGGTAGCGCTTGAAAATCCGCCTTCACGTTCAGAACGTAAACGTGGAACGTGAAGCACGCCATCGCAAGAATGGAAAACCAGGTGAGGCAGCGCCGATACCGTTTCTGTATGAGGGTCACAACGAAATTGCTCTCGGAGGTCGATCTATAGAGCCGTTTGAACACCACGCCCGCCAGCACACCGTAGGCCGCGAAGAGCAGCAGCGAAGCCAGCCAGCGTGTTCCGGTTTGAAGCGGGTCTACCGCCGGGGGCTCGAAGGTGGTATAGACGATCAATACGGTAATGAAAATAATGAAGTATTCGTATATCATAAACAAAGCACCCTGTGTGCGGGTTCCGGCGCAAGGATCACCGACGTCAAGTTTGGGGCACTAGTAACAGGAAAGCAACAGGGGTGCAAGCGCACCACGCCGGCGCCAAATAAACGATTCTCCGGTGCAGGCAAAGACAGGAGCCTTGGATGGATCTCAAGCAGAAAGCTTCGTGGATCGGAAAAAAGCTGGATCAGATGTTGCCGGACGCATCTTGCGCGTTGAATTATCGGAATCCATGGGAACTGCTGGTTGCCACGATTCTGTCGGCGCAATGCACAGACGAACGCGTGAACCAGGTCACGCCGGATCTGTTTAAAAAATATCCTGATATCAGAGCCATGGCACGGGCCGTTCCGGATGAGTTGGAAGAAGCCGTGCGTCCAACGGGATTTTTCAGGAACAAAGCCAAAAGTCTGAAAGGATGCGCCGAGGCCCTGGTGGAACGTTTCGAGGGAGAAGTTCCACCGAGCCGGGAGGAACTGGTGAAACTTCCCGGTATCGGGAGAAAGACGGCCAACCTGATCCTGGGAGAAACCTACGGCATCCCTGGAATCGTGGTGGATACGCACGTGTCGCGGGTGGCCCAACGTCTGGGACTCACTAAGAACAAAGACGCGGTCAAGATTGAATTCGACCTCATGGAGCTTTTTCCCAAAGCGTCCTGGAATCGACTCAGCCACCAGATGATCTGGCACGGGCGTCTTACTTGTACGGCGCGGAAACCCAAATGCCCCGAATGCGATCTTAAAACCCACTGCGACTATTATCAGGAATCGAGGAGCAAGACATGACGGTGAACTTCAGACCAGTGCTCGAGGAGAGGAAGAGATGGAACCGGAAAGGAGCATGGGACGACCATCGAAGGCGGTGGGCGTACCGTGCGGGCTCGGCCGCTTTTGCGGTCCTGACGTGCCTCGTCCTTGCTGTCGATGCCCCGGCCCAGCGGAACATGTACGACGGATGGCGGGACGGGCATTACATGATGCCCTGGAACATGGGCTGGTTCGGTTCCATTTTGATGTTTGCGCTCTGGATTGCGCTTTTTGTAGCCGTGTTTTTTTTCGTTAAGAGATGGATTCAAACATCCCAGAAGGAGAACCCGGATTTGACTCACCGTCCCTCCGCCATGGACATTCTCAGAGAACGCTATGCTCGGGGCGAGATCGATAAAGAGGAGTTCGAGGAGAAAAAGCGGGTCCTGAAGGACAACCCGTGATGTCAGGCGCACGGATATGACGAGCCGACAACCGGTTTTCAGTAGTTCGGCAACCTGTGAGTGATGGGTTCCGGACCCTGACTCGCGCCCGCTTTGCCGGGCTTAGCCGGAATGACGAATGGTGCACAGCCTCGGAAGCCGGTATCCGGAAGGACTCAGCGGACACGGGCGCTTGCCGGTGTGCCGTGGAAAGACATGTAGCTCGCATTACACGGTCTGAGAATATCGGTTTGATGGTCATGACCTGAGATCGAGATTAGAACCTCACGCTTCCGCCTTTCAGCAGGGAATTACCAGGTTATTCCACCGCCGCTTCTTAACCGTCCCCAGATGGATCGCCGGTCCGCCTGATGGCGCTCAACTGATCCGCACGGATCCAGCCCCGTTTATCTTTAGATACCCGAATAAGCTCCCACCCGGACTCCCGACGCTCTCGAACCACCATAGCGCCGTCATGAAGCTTGAAGAGCAGCGTATCTTGTGGGTCCGGACCGGCTAGCACCCGGGCTTCATCTACCACGACCACAGCGCGGGAATCGTGGGCCAGGGCATACCATTTCCAACCCAGCGCCGCCCCGGAAACAAACCAGACGGCCGTGCAGACGAGAAGCGCATAGAACGACCATTCGGAGCGTCGCCAAAGGCGTATCAAGAGCAGGGTCCAGAGCAGGACATTGATCACGGCGAAAACCATTCCGGTTTCCAACAGTGTCAGGGAATCCGTCCAAAAGAATGTGTTGTCCAGAAAATGCCGTTCCGGCCAGATCTTATCCAGGGTCTGTTTCATGGTATAATTGGAATTATAGGCCAGATCCGCGTCACGGGGGATCAGGACATGGGCGCGTTCGTAGTTGAGCAAAGCCGGTCCAAAGCGATGCAGCTTGACGTAGCAATTCCCCAAGTTGTAGTAAACGTCCCCACCCACGGGACCGGAATCGATGAGTTGCTCGTAAGTCTGAGCCGCCTCCTGAAATCGTTCGGCCCTGTAAGCTTCATTGGCCTTGAAAAAAAGGGCTTCGCGGTCATGGACCGGTTCTGCTGAAACCAGGGCCGTACCCTGGACCAGAAGCATCAACACGGCAATCATGAGCGCGTTCCATTTCATTTCAGCCCCTTGTCCACTTTTTTGACCACGCGAATCCATTCCTGCGCCAGACGCGACCGGGCATCCGTATTCCCCGGCGAGAAAACGGTGTATTCCAATTGCTCCATCAGATTCCGAGCGTTTTCCGCAACCTTTTCATCCAGGCCTTTCCGGATCAGAAGCGCTTCGCATTCGGCCGGGCCGAAATATCCTCCGGGGAGAGTCAGACGTTCGGAAATAAAACGCCTCCATGCATTCAGCAACGACGCGGCGTCACACTCGTCACTTTTGCAGTGAGCGATGAATCCGGCCGCTGCCTTGCGGGCGCGAAGCACATGCGTTTTGCTCCGGTTTCTTCGCAGCAGCGTGCGAGAGGCGACGGCTCCGGCGAAGAGAAAAGGAGGAAACAGGAACACCGTCCAAACCAGTATCGGATTCATGCTCGGAGGGTTCAATCCTGCCGCGGACCGGTGTATGGGGAGGATGTCCTCGCCGAGAAGTTCGACTTCCTTCTTTTGTGATCCAATTTTCCCCTCCGATGTCTCCGGTGACAGCCATCCTTCCGGCTTGGCGGTGATGTTTCCCGGTTTCGCCGTCAGCACCATCGGCCTCCCTGACAGCCGCTTGTAAGCTCCATCGACAGGTTCAAAGTAGCTCACGGATATAGAGGGAATCGTGTAGGTCCCTGCATTCTTGGGCACCAGCGCCCACTTCATGGTTTTCTTACCGAAGTACCCATCATTTTCCGGCTTTATATCAAGACTTGGCTGATCCGCATATTTCTTGACACCCGCCGGTTCTTGAAGCCGCAACTCGGGGATGCGACGCACGTTGCCTGTTCCCGAAAGCACGGCTGTAACCGTAGCCGAGTCTCCAGCCATAACCTCCGTCGGATCCAGACTTGTTTCTAACGTAAACGAGCCCACCAATCCGCTGAAATCCGCCGGTCTTCCTTCCGAGGGAAGCTCTTTTACAGTTAGCTCGAATCCGTTGGAAGACACCGTGAGGGGTCTGGAAGGGGTTACACCGAAAAAGAAATCGCCGAACAATCCGGGACGGCGTCTCTCCTGATACACGCTCATTTGCATGATTGCCGGCGGAATGGCGTATGTTCCCGGCTTGGCCGCAGACACAATATAGCGGACTTCAACCACTTGGAAAGGCTCACCCGAGACGACGGATTGATATTCGGCGCCTTTTCCGATCTGAGCAAATTCCATTCCCGGAACTTCCCATTTGTCTAAGCTGAGATTGGAAATTCGAACATTATAAAAGAGTTTAAGCGTAAGCACGGCAGGCTCTTCCCGGTATACCAGACTCTTGGACAAGGACGCTTTCAGAAATACGGGACTCGAGGGTGAGGCTTGTTGAACGGGTTCATCCGATACGCGGAGCGTAACGCGATTGCTGGAATAAGTCCGCTGTCCCACTTCAACCGTGGCCGGACCTATGATATACGATCCTTTTTTCAGCGGTTGCAGATAAAAGGTGTAGTCCACAGCGGCGCTCATCATCCCGTTCACGATTTCCATCCGCGTCGAGGTCCCGCCCCGAGTCACTCTAAAGGCCTCGGTTCCCTCTATGCGGGGAGGAGACGCACTCTGAGTCCCGGACACGGTCACCTGAAGCGTTGCCAGATCCGAAGTTGAGGCATCCGTGCGATCCAACTCGATCTCGACTCCGATTTCGGCCCGCACAATGGCGGTCCAGAAGCAGAACAGCACGAAACAGAGAAACCATATGATGACTTTTTTTCCGGGCGCCATAGCTCTAAATCAGGGTACCTTCTATTTCCAGAAAGGTTTCAGGACGGTCTCCCCTATTTCGCCTGTCAACTGAATGCGTAAGGGCGATTATACATACGGAATATTTCAATACGCGAACGATCTTACCAGTCTTTTCCGGAACGTGTGGCCGCTCCCCGGGCTTGGAACAGATAATAAGGTTTTCGATTTTCCTCGACATTGTCCAACAGGGCCTCAGCCATTTTGGCATCCATCGGAGCCGCCGCCGTCTGTTCCTCCTGCTTTTCCGGACTCCTTTCCGAGCCGGCGCCATTTGTCCCGTTGGTTTCTTCCTGCGGTGAGGGCTTGTTGTTTTTGGCCGTTTCCGCCTTCTGCGAAAGCTTGTTTTCCTTCTCTGATCGGTCCTCAACCTCTTGTTGATCGGGTTTCTGTTCCGTCTTTTCGCCCTTATCTTCCTGTTGACGGTCCTTTGTTTTCGAGGCTTCGGAAGAGTCCTGGGAACCCTGCTGCTCGGAATCGTCTTGCTTCCCGGAATCCTGTTGCTGCTCCTGTTGTTTCTGGGCCTCCCGGATGCTGCGTAGCGCCAGTTCGAGATTGTATCCGGCGTCCGAGTCGTTAGGATCCAGAGCCAGGGCGCTTTTGTACGCGGCGACGGCCTTGTCGAACTGCCCCGAGTTGAAGGCCGCATTCCCAAAATTGTAAAGGCTTCGACGTCTCATTTCAGGATCTTCCGAGCGAGCCAGAACACTCTGAAAAGCGGCGGATGCGGCCTGGTAATCTTCGTTGCCGTATGCCGCACAACCACGATTGTACCTGAAGCGGGCATCGAGAGGATGGTCCATGTCCTGCTGCAGGAATTGTTTTTCCGCTTCGGCGTATCGTCCCTGCCGGTATAGATCTTCCCCGCTCTCATCAGCATGTACGGATATCACCGGACCAAACGTTACCAGAAATGCTGCCGACACGACCAACAACCACCGGTGACTCCCGCGAACTGGTTCAAAACACGGATGTTTCATTTTGAGGGTGTCCTCTCCCGAATGAGGCCTTCCATCAGCAATAATGCCCATGCCAGGGCCGTGAAAAGGTAGTATCGTTCTTCATATACACGGACTTTTCCGCCCCTGAGTTCCTTTTTCTCGGTTTTGGCCCGAAGGCCCTGAAAATAGATCACGTCCAGATCCAGATCCCCGGATTCGGATCGGGTGTACCCTCCTTCGGTGGCAACGGCCATCTTCATGAGGCCGGATTCGACCAGCTTGGATAAAATGAGTTTGCCTTCCGCGTCTTTTTCAAAACCGCTTCCAGCGCCGCTTCTGGGAATAGGAGCTCCCTCGGGTGCTCCCATTCCGATGATGAAAAGACGTACACCTTTGGACGCGGCCTCCTTGGCCGCCTCAAGACCATGACCCTCCTGATCCTCCCCGTCGGTGACCAGAATCACGGCTTTATCGGTTTCGCTTTTGAAATCAAAACAGTCCATAGCCTTGCGGATGGCTGCGCCCAGATCCGTACCGGGTACCGGACTGTGATCCGGGCTGACTCCGTTAATAAACAGCTCCATGGCCGCGTAGTCCAGGGTGAGAGGGCATTCCACGAACGCGGCTCCCGCGAACGTGACCAGGGCAACCCGGTCTCCCTGCATTACTCTGAGCAGATCCAGTATTTCCCTTTTGGCGCGTTCCAGCCGGTTGGGTTTCACGTCCTCGGCCAACATACTGCGCGAAACATCCAGGACTACGGCTATGTCCACGCCTTTTCCGCTGACTTCCTGATAATGGCTTCCCCATTGAGGGCCGGCCAGAGAGAAAATAAGGAAGCCTGCAGCCGCCAGCATCAGAATGGCTTTGAACACGACCTTTCGATGATTCAAAGGGGGAGCGAGACGTTCGAGCAGCACGGGATCGGCATACTTTGACAGGGCCGATCGCTTTCTGCGTCGATCAACGACGAAGAGGATGGCAAAGAATGGTATCAGCCAAAGAAGATTCAGGATCCAGAGATATTGAAACTTCATGCCTGTTTCCTAGGGTAGCACCCGGACGAAGAGACTGCTGATGGTGAGTTCCCCCAGCAGCAGTATCAAAGCCGGAATCAAGAAATACCGGTACAATTCCTCGAAATGAAAAAACTCTTTCATCTTGATTTCGGTTTTTTCCTCTCGATCGATCATGGCATAGATCTCGGCCAGACGGTTGCTGTCCGACGCTCGAAAATAACGTCCGTTTCCAATGTCGGCAACTTGCTGCAGGGTTCCTTCATCCAGATCCACCTGCTGATGGATCAAACGTTCTCCAAAAGGTGTTTCCACTTTGAAAGGCGCCGGCCCGAAGCCTCCGACCCCGATCGAATAGATCTTGATGCCCAGTGCGCGGGCCGCTTCAGCAGCCGCTTCGGGGTTGATGGCGCCATAATTGTTGCGTCCGTCGGTCAGCAGGATGAGGAGCTTGGTTTTGGCGTCCAATTCCTTGAGACGTTTGGCGCCTACGGCCAGAGCGGATCCGATGGCCGTACGATCGCCCGCCATGCCGATTCGCATACCTTCAACCAAAGTCAGCAACAGACCTTTGTCCAGGGTGAGCGGCGACTGAGTATAAGCGTCTTCTCCGAATACCACCAATCCCAACCGGTCATATTCCCGCTTCCGGATGAACTCGGCAACCACCTTTTTTACTGCAGTAAGTCGATCCACCTGCTCCCCGTCCACTTCAAAATCCAGAGCCTGCATGGAGCCGGAGGTATCGAGACACAACACGATATCCACTCCGGAGGAAGGGATCTCCCTGGAAATGTTGTAAAGCTGGGGCCTGGCCACGGCCAGTACCAGTAAAACCAGCGCCAGGGCGCGCATCCATAGCGGAACACGCGCCCAAAGTCCGCTTCTACCGCCCCCGATTCGAGCCATAACCGACGCGTGGGAATGGATCAGAGCTGCAGGCCGTTTGCGAAGAGCCTGCAGCAGCCAGATCAACACGGCGATCAGCAACGTAAGCAGAGAAGGATAGGCGAATCGAATCATGTCCAAGGGCGCGTTCCCATAAATAAAAACGAAACACTAGCCTGACTTCCGGCCTTCGTCCTCCAAAGGCTCCGGCTTTGGCATGGTTTCGTGAACGTAGCGTCGAGCCTCGTCCAGATGTTCTTCTTTCTGCGAACTCAGTGGAATGAAATCCGCGAATTTCACCTGGTCCGCCGTGCGGAGCAGGCGAATCAGACCGAGATCCCTGTCGGATCCTAAACGAACCGAGATCTCTTCGGTAGTGGATTCCAGGGCCGGAAAGCCGCGCAGAGCTCCCACGTATGCTCTGAGGATTTCAGAAAACCGGAAATAGAATCGCTTTATGGAACCCTGATCCGGCCAGTCCTCCTTCCCGAGAAGATCCAGCCCGTTTAATGCCGTGATATGTGGAGGATCGCCGGGACTCAGACCGTTCCGCATCTTGCGTCTCCCGCGAAACCACCAAAAGAAGCCCCCGAGGATAAGCAATCCGGCAAGGGCGCCTGCCGACCAATAGATCCATCGGGATCGCCGGAAACCGGTGACCGAGTAGATGTCCTTGATTGGTTTCAGTCGGGCCTTCTTCGGATCCCCCTGGAAATTGGATGCAACGGGTATGCGGACCGGCGCCGACCAGAGCCATTGATCTCTGTCGTCCGGTCCCGTAAGTTTGAGACCGAGCCTTTCGAACTCGAGAACATCCGGCCTATCCGCCAGGATGTGCACCACAACGGATCCGACACCGAATTTCGAATCAAGTACTGTGGCGTCCTCCAGTCCACCGAGCGCCGGCTTGTCCGGAAGCTCAAATCCTTTGGGAAGGGAATACGATAGGTTCAGTGTGACTTGTTCGCCGACCGCGGGTTTTTGCGGAACGTATGAGACCTTCAATGATTCCGGTTGCGGCTCGTCGGCTCCGACGCCTTCAGGAACCAGCGCCGGCACAAGAGAGAGCACCATCAAAAAGCAGAGTGCGGTTCCCGGTTTCATCTTCGGCCGGCCCTCTGCTGAAAAAAGCGCGCCAATGGATCCACCACGGAACCGTCCGTAGAGAAATGCACCAGGTCCGCGCCGGCCCGGGCCGCATCCTGCTCGAGTTTTAGGTCCATTTGTTTGCGCCAGGCCTCGATTTTGGTGCGCAGCGACCTGCTCGAACTGTTCACGAGCACCCGCTCGCCCGTTTCCGGATCCTCCAGAAAAACCAATCCCGCATCCGGAAATTCGGTTTCAGAGGGGTCCGATATCTTCATAATCGTAATGGTGTGTTTCTTGCCGGCAATGAGCAGGGGTTTTTGAAAGTTCTCGTCCAGGCAATCCGAGATCAGAAAAACGATGGCGCGTCGGCGGACCACATTCATGAGAAACTCCAACGCCGCGGCGATATCGGTGCCGGTGTGCGTGGTTTCCCGGGTGAAAATCTCCTTGATCAATCGCCAGACGTGGCCGGCCCCCTTTTTGGGAGGAAGGTATGCTTCGACTTCGGACGTGAAAAGAATGGCCCCTACTTTGTCATTGGTCCGAATGGCCAAAAATGCCAACAAGCCGGCCACCTCCGCCAACAACTCGCGCTTGAATCTTTTGCGGGTCCCGAACAGTTCGGAGCCCGACAGATCCAACATCAGGATCAGGGTCATCTCACGCTCCTCGTGAAATAACTTCACGAACGGATGCCCGAAACGAGCGGATACGTTCCAGTCGATGCTCCGGACATCGTCTCCGGGAAGATACTCTCGCACCTCCGTGAATTCCATGCCCATGCCCTTGAAGGCGCTGACGTAGCGGCCGGCGAAGGTCTCGTTGGCGAGAAAACGCGTTCGGAAATGAAAGCGTTGAATTTTCTTTATGAGATCTTTCGGGAGCATAAACAGATTCAGGGTACTTCGATCCGCTCCAAAACGGAGTGAATCAACTGGTCCGGTGTAACGCCTTCCGCTTCCGCTTCGTAGCTGAGGAGCAGCCTGTGCCGGAGCACGTCCGGAGCCATCTGTTTTACGTCCTGGGGCTTCACATAGGCCCGCCCATTCAGAAAAGCATATGCTTTCGCAGCCTGGCCCAGCCATATCGAGGCACGCGGGGAAGCGCCGATAGTGATCATGGACGACAGATCCAGGCCGAAATCAGCCGGCCGCCGGGTGGACTGCACGATGCGCACGATATAGTCCACCAGTTTCTCTTCCATGTGAATTTGACCGACCACCCGCTTGGCCGCGTCGATGGTCGAACATTCCGTAACGGCGCACAAGCGTTCCGTAACGCCGTCGTAGACTCGGCGCATAATCTCCCGCTCTTCCACGTCCGACGGGTAGGTGACCAGCAGTTTGAACATGAACCGGTCTACTTGCGCCTCCGGTAACGGATATGTTCCTTCCTGTTCGATAGGGTTCTGGGTGGCCAGCACGAGAAAAGGATTCGGCAGTTTGAGGGTCACGTCGCCAATGGTGACCTGCCGTTCCTGCATGGCCTCGAGAAGAGCGCTCTGGACCTTGGCCGGAGCACGGTTGATTTCATCCGCGAGAATGATGTTGCTGAAAATGGGTCCCTGCTTCAATTCAAAAGTGCCCTTGTCGGGGCGGTAAATCTGAGTCCCGATAATATCCGCTGGAAGCAGGTCCGGGGTAAACTGAAGTCGTTGAAATCCGGTGTTCAATGTGGCGGCGAGAGCCCGAACTGCGGTGGTTTTGGCCAGGCCGGGAAGCCCCTCGACGAGAATATGCCCGTCACAAAGCATTCCAACCACCATTTTTTCGAGTAGGTCCGTCTGACCGACGATGACCTTGGCCAGTTCACCGAGAATCGCTCTTACGACTACGCTGTGTTGTTCAACCTGTTCCGTAACTTCTCGAATCTCCATACAAGCATTCCTTTGTCCGTATGCATTCCGGATCCGGGACCTCCCGGCTCGATTTTGTCTGGAAACTGGGCTGCAATCCGCGGTCGCCTCGATGTGCATTCACCCAAGAGATCGCCCTTTTATATAAGGCCTGCACTACGAGGCTTTGGAGCATGCCCAAAGAACTGCCGAAGCTTTCTATAGGGTGAAAGAAAACTGCATACTCCTTCGGTTTAATAAAAAGAGGCTCGAAGAACGGCGCAATTCCGTAAGCACGGTCTCCTTAAATCTGTTTGCGTTTGCAGATAAATGGGTTTAACCTACGCGCCATCTTGAAACAGTCGGATGTCAACAGGCCTTATAGGAAAAGCTCCGGACGGAAACAGAGGGACGGCACCAACAACATATGTGTTTGCCGGGCCGTCCGGGAACCCGCCCAGTGTCCGAGCCTGTTGTGATTCTTTGAGTACAAGCTCAAGTCTATCTTATCGCCGCCATGAACGATGTCACTGTCTCCGTAGTCATTCCCAACTGGAACGGCAAGCGCTTTCTCGGCGAATGCCTCGAGTCCGTATTCGATCAGGACTTCGACACGTTTGAAGTCATTCTGGTTGAAAACGGCTCCACGGACGGCAGCGCCGAGTGGGTATCGGATCGATTTCCCAAGGCACGGATCATTCGGAACCGGTGCAATCTGGGTTTCGCAAAGGCCGTGAACCAAGGATTCGAAGCGGCCTTAGGTTTCTACTGCGTAGCGCTGAACAACGACACCCGGGTTGCCCCCGGGTGGCTTCGAAACCTGGTAGCACCCCTCGATCGGGATGCCCGCGTAGGGGCCGTATGTTCCAGGGTGGTCTTCTATCACGACCCGGGTCGCATCTACAATGCCGGAATACGACTCACCGCCCTTGGAGAACCGAGAAACCTGGGGTTCGGCGAGCCCTTCGACCAATATGGCGTACCACGCCGGGTGGATGGAGCCTGCGCGTGCAGCGCCGCTTACCGAAGGAAGGCCCTCGAGCGCGTGGGCTTCTTCGACGAGCGGTTCTTTTGCTATCACGAAGATGTGGACCTTTCCTGGCGGCTCCGAAAGGACGACTGGCAAATCGTTTACGCTCCGGATTCCGTAGTGTATCATCATGGAAGCGGCGCGACCAGCCCTCTGAGTCGCTTTGCGCGAACACACAGCGCCAAGAACCTGCTTCTCATGAATTTGAAGAACGGCTCGGTGCTTCAAGTGCTGGTGCATACGATGACTTGCGCCTTCCGATACGGCGGAGCCTTGCGGGATCCGGGCTGCATTCGACAAACCCTGAGGCTGGCGCCCGTGGTGCTGCTGGAACGAATCATGCGGCGCGGATCATGAAATGACGGTGTGTCGGTCTCAGATTCGGAAACATTCAACGAGAAAAGCTAAAGGAGCAACCGGTCATGAAGGGGCATCGACAAAAAGGAGTGCTCGTAGTCGGTCTGCTGATCTTTTTTGCGGCGTCGGCCGCGTATGCGTCTGCAGGACCCAAAATCGCGATGGACAAACGACAGCATGATTTCGGTCAGGTTTGGGAAGACGCCCAGCTCGAATGCACCTTCCTAGTGACCAATCAGGGCGACGAAGAGCTGGTCATACGTCACGTGAAGACGTCCTGAGGGTGTGTGGCGGTCAAGTTTGACCGCAATATCGCACCGGGCCAAACGGGCACAGTCACCATTTCCGTGAAGATGCGCAATGTCCAGGCCCCGGTTACCGAATCCGCGACCATTTTTTCAAACGATCCGACTACGCCCCATCTGAAAATCCTGACGTCGTATAGTGTGAAAAGATACATCTCCGTGACCCCATGGAACTTCGTCCGGCTGACTCACGTGGAAGGCATGAAATCCACCAGGGCCGTTCGGTTCGAAACCCACGAAGATGGAGAATTGGAGCTGTCCGCTCCCCAGGCGGAAGACGAGATCAAAGACAAGATTGAAACCAAGCTGACCCGGAGCGAGGATCATAAATCCTACGTCCTGGAAGCGTCCAGTTCGTACGATCAACAAGGAACGTACAAGGGCCACATCAATTTTCACACGAACAGCGTGCACAAACCCGATATCCGGCTTCCGGTGGTGATCATGGTCACCGGTCCCATCCGGGTAACCCCGCCCAACGTGTCCTTCGGCACCCTCAACGAGGACCAGGCCCGATCCCAGAAGAGATCCGTTCTATTGATGGCCGTCGAGGGTAACGATCTCAGGATCCTCGGTGTGGAATACGATAAGAACGTGCTGGACGTGCAAGTGGAAGACAAGACGCCCGGGAAGGAATATCTGGTGAACGTGTCCCTGAATCAGGAGCACTTGACCAAGGGAAAGCTGGAACAGAAGATCGTGGTGAAAACCAATGCGCCCCGCTCGCCGGACATCGAAATTCCTGTGAAGGGGTTCCTGTTGATGAAATAGAAGCGGCAATACGTTGGATATTCGGGGGTGGGAACGAAACGCGAGGGCCGGAACGGTGGTCGAGGGTGATCTTCCCGGACTCCTCGGGGAGCCGCGTGGGTTCGCACCGCGCACCGAGGAAGAAGCGGTGCATAATCCCTTGGAATTATTGGGTTTCGCTTCGCTCAACCCAACCTACGGGATGCGGCGCAACCCGTTCAAAAAATTTCTGAAAGGGTCCGGGGAAGCCTTGCTTTAAAAGGTTTCCCCGGAACTCCGAGTATCACTTTTTCCGCTTTTCATACCCAATCGTCAACGCCCCTCCCGGAAGCGGAATGCGGAGGCCGCTTTTCGACTCTGCTTCGGACGATCCGAGAGACTCTTTCAATTGGGCCCATCCGCACACCTCTTCAACCGCTTTTTCCAGGGATAACGACGGACCGGGTTCGGTCACCCAAAAAGCCTCGGCGTATTCGGCCTGTCCGATGAGGGTAATGGTTCTGAACCGGTTCAACCCCCGCACACGGTCGCTCCAATCCACGTCCATGAGCTGGGATCGATGTCTGTGGAGGGCCTCCATCTTCAACTCCATGATGTCGGAAATATCCACCAGAACCGTAGGCTTTAACGGCACCGAGGTCTCGTAGAAAGCAACACGGACCGGAAAATCGCACTGTGCGGAGGCCGTCCAGAGGGCCATTGCTGCGGCGCGGTGGTCCGGATGGGCTTCCGTGGGGGACGGACCGTAGACCAGCTCTGCGTGGTGAGTGTTCAGGGCGGTGGACAAGTCCCGGACGAGGGGCGCATCGGCCCGGACCTCCCGGTCCCGATAGGGCAGAAACTCGAGGTCCTGGACTCCGATGAGCCGGGCGGCGTCCCGTGCTTCCGCCTCCCGAACCGCGGGATACTCGTCTCCGAACCTGCCGGCGAAATCTCCCTTGTCCCCCCTGGTTAGAAAGAGGATATGAACGGGGTCTCCGGCCCGGACGTGCCGGATGAGCGCTCCGCCGCACCCGATGATGTCGTCG
>Ga0209164_1003272_pt1 | contig 15579 bp, 12 predicted proteins | sample MTBNYHSulfiMetaG_FD_187458 | JGI IMG/M metagenome (GOLD analysis project Ga0209164, IMG submission 187458) | Enrichment culture microbial communities from rom New York Harbor, USA that are MTBE-degrading - MTBE-NYH (New York Harbor Sulfidogenic)... | ecosystem: Environmental > Aquatic > Marine >...
CGTCCGCTCGGGATCGTTTTTCTTGACAACCCCTTGCATGATTGCCTATGATTTTTCACACAAGCTTTCTCTTTATCCCTGTCTCAGGAGGCTGATATGCAGAACTGCCGAATCGCTCTCGTGCTGCTTTTACTCGGAGGCACGGCGCTTTCCGCTTTTGCGGTCTCGAATCTGACAGTCACCCCGGCTATCGTCCAGGAGGATTACTTCGACACGCTGGCCGTCGAGTTTGATCTCGCCCCCTCCCGTCAGGAGGCCCTGGTCGAGATGCGGGTGGACTTCAACCAGGACGGCCAAGCGGACGGAGAGGACTTCGCCATCGAGTCTTTCGTCGTCCGGGACAACGAGCAGTTCACGATCCAAGGCACGGTCTATCCCGGCGTTCCCGGCGACAGCGAACCCGCGACAGGGAAAGTCCGCATTGTTCTCTCGCAGGCTGACGAGCGGTTTTTCTTAGGCCAGTATGTCATCCGGGTGGACGACGGCGCCGGCGCCCAGCAGCAAGGCCTGGAATTCCGCCAGGAGGCGACTTCGATGCAGATCACCGGCTCGGTCACGCTCGACCACGGCGCTAAGCAGTCGGCCCTGGTGATGATCGAAGACGACTCCGAGGACGGCGAATTTGACATCATCATTCCCGCTTACGGCGGAGACTTTTCGGCCTACCTCCCGCGCGAGTCCACCTATCTGGTCGTGGCGCTGATGCCGGGCAAAGTGACGTTGACCGAGGAGGGCGGCGGCGCGCTTGTTCACCGGAGTCCGGGCGATACCGACCCGGTCGTGCTCAACGTGAGCTCGAGCGATCGTCAAATCTCGGGGCGGGTGGTCAATGAGCAATCCCAGCCGGTGCCCTATGTTCTGGTGCTGGGCCAGTGGAGCGAGCCGGAGGGAGAAGACGAGCCGCTGCTCGGTCTTTCGGTCGCCAAGGCCAACGAGAATGGCGAGTATTCTCTCGCGGTGACGGAGGGGAACTGGACGATCACCGCCGTGCAGACCGCCTCTCAGGGCTACGCGGAATCGGACAGCATCGGGCTGGAGGACATCGCGGTCGGCCCAAGCAACGTGACGGCCCCGGACCTCGTCCTTCCGACACGGGTGACCTCGCTTATCACCGGCCGGCTGGTGCGCCAGGGCAGCGGACAACCGGTGTCGGGCCTGCTCGTCGAGGCGTTCATTCCCGGCGAAGAGACCTTTTCCGTAGCAGGCACGGACGACGATGGCCGTTTTGTGCTGGGGGTCTTCGAGAACACCTGGACGGTGGAAATCATCGAGACGCCCCGGCTGGTCGAGTTACAGCTGATTCGGCCCCTGCCCCAGTCCTTCAGCGTCGGGCAGGGCCAGGTGCTTGACCTGGGCGACATCGAGCTGGGCGTGCCCGAGGCCCAGATTCACATCCAGGTGGTGGACGATGGCAATCAGCCGCTCGAGGGCATCGGCCTGTACGTCAATCTCCACGGTTCCTGGGAACCAGAGGATCATTATTGGGTCGAGACGGAAGCCGATGGCCGAGTGACTTTCCTGGTCCCTCAAGTGGGCAGTTATCTCATCGGGGCGGGGTATCAGCGATATGTCGCCCCGGGCGAGGAGGACTATGAGCGGTACAAGGACTACAAGTTCCTCGTCTCCCCTTCGGGGGTGCAAGTGGATATTGCCGCCGGAGAGGTGGAGAGCGTCTCCTTCACGATGACTTACGGCGGTCTGATCGAGGGCTACCTGCGCGGCGGCGGCCACTCGGTCGAAATTGGGGAGGTGCGGGTTTACCCCAAGGATGTGGCCTCTCTTTTTGACGTGCAGGAGAGCAAGTGGCTTTATCCTCTGGATGCCCGGCCGACGGGGATTGACTACTGGATACCGCTGCCGCCCGGTGAGTACCGGGTTCACGCCAACAACGTTCGAGACAACCAGAGCGACCCTTTCGGCTATGCGCCCCAGTTCGCCCACGGGAAATACGACCTGCGCCTGGCCGACCTGATCACGGTCCCGGGTGTCCGGCAAAAGGCCCGGGTGGATTTCGACTTGGTGCGGGGAGGGAAGATCCGGGGCGAGGTGTTTGTCAATCTGTCGGGCGGCGGCCAGGAAACAGCCGGCGGCGTGCGTGTCGAGGCACTCGACCCGGTGACTCTCCAGCGGATTGGCGGAACAGAAACCGCTTGGAGCGGGGACGTCGGAAACTACCAGTTGTGGTTGCCCGCGGACGACTATCTCCTGCGCGCCAGGCCGGCGCTGGGGACGTGGATTTTCGAACCGGTTTACTATGAGGAGGCTGCGGACCCCGAGCAGGCGGTCGTCTTGTACCTCAACGAGTTTGACGATGTCAGTTCGCTCAATATCTACGCCACGTCCATCGGCCCGAGGACCCTCGGCGACATTGATCGCAACGGCCGGGTGGAGCCGCTGGACCTGTTTTCGCTGTCCACGGTCTGGCAAGCCGAGGTTGACACGAACGTTACCTCCCTCTTGGCGAACGAGGATGACAGCGACACTATTGACGCGGTGGACCTTCTCTTGTGGCTCGACCGCTTCCGGCGCTTTAATTACTGAGCGCTGACCGGAACGAGGGCTGTAGTCAGATGTCCCGGGGTCTCATGGCTGTCGGGCGGCTTTCTTATCAAAATGCTGTCATGTCAGGAACAATCCTGTAAAAGGATGTGTTCCTACTTCTAATTCCCTACAATTTCCTATTGACTTCGCCCCCCTCCTGCTGTAATTACACTGCTGGGGCAGGTGCTGACATTTTTGTGCCTTGCCGACAACCAGCCGCCTGGATTTGACCATCAAGCCGCTCACGTATCCCCTTCCAAATTGAACCCTCTTAACGAAGAAAGGAGGGAAGAAGAGATGAGTACCGTTCTCAAATCATTTGCTATCGTGATGGCTGTGCTTCTACTCGCCAGTGCGGCGGGGGCGCAGGAGTGTATCCCGAAGTGGAGTCAACCCCCGAATATGATTGATGGATTTGATGTGGAGTCCTGGGTCTTTGGGGCCAGCAGTTTTCTGGTGGCGGACGACTGGCTGTGCATGGATGCGACGCCGGTGGAGTGTGTTCGCTGGTGGGGCTCCTATATCGGCTGGGCCTCGGACACGAATACGCCGGTTCCGCCGCCGATGTTCCCTCAGCCCAGCGGGTTCTTGCTCAGCTGGCATATCTACGAGCCACCGCCGCCCTTCAGCAGGCCGGGTCCACTGCTGATGGAGGAGTTCGTTGTTCCCACCCTCATCGAGTGGTTCGGAGCGGTTCCCGACTTTTACAACCCTGGCTTCTGGGAACATGAGTACATTTATGAGGCAACTTTGATGGCTCCATGGCCGCAGATCCCGGGAACCACATATTTCCTTAATATCCAGGCGGTTTACGATGTTGATCCCACGCTGCTGTATCCCTGGGGATGGAAAAACACCGAGATGCAGTGGAACGATGATGCGGTTTGGTCGGAGGACGGCGGGATTAACTGGATGCCGCTCGAGTGGCCCTTCGGGCACCGGCTGGAGTTTCAGTCTATGGATATGGCTTTCGAGCTGGGTTGGATTAAGCCTTTGGGCGTGGAAGACTGGAGGCAATACTGAGGTAGCCGTGTTGGCGACTCTGAGTATGCGCGGGGTGATTCTTCCGGGAATCACCCCGCTTGTTCTTGGGCGCCTTTCCCGACCCCTCGGGCTTACGCCCTTCGCTTGCTCCCCGCGCGGTCGCATGGCGCCGAGCGAGCAGGGCGCGGGAAGCCTTGACAAGGGGGACAGGGCAGACTATAGTTTTTGGGTGCTTTGGCCGGTGGGGCTTGCCCTGGACCGGCCAAAGCGCCGTAAGGGCTAGTAGCTCAGTAGGTTAGAGCGCATCCCTGATAAGGATGAGGTCGCTGGTTCGAGTCCAGCCTGGCCCACATCAGCCCGGGCGGTAGTCAGGACTTCAGTCCTCCATCGGTTCTCTTTCGTTCTGTCTTCTGCATTCTGACTCCTGTCTTCTGACTTCTGCCTTCTGTTCCCGGGGTCGTAGTTCAACTGGGAGAACGCCGCCCTTGCACGGCGGAGGTTAGGGGTTCGAGCCCCCTCGACTCCACACCGAGAACTTGGGGAAATCGCACGTGTGTTGAGCGACTAGCATTGCACGCATATGTCACAAGCCTAGACGCAGTAGAATGCACTGCATCTCCAGCCGAGAAGTTTTGGTACGAGCTTGCTTTAAGTTCCTGACACGCTCGCTTGGGCGCAGTGATTTTCACCCAAGCGATGCGATGGTCAGAGATTCCTTGGCAGCTCAATTCTTAGATCCGATGCTTTTCCTGTCAGGTAATTGATGAACGCGGTGCAAGATACCAACATAAATTTTGCATCAGTGAAAGTGAGATTACTTTCATCCACCAATGCGTGGCGTATGCCGTCAGAATTACTCGTGTATCCGTACAGCGCAGAGAAGCCTTCACGAAGAGCCTTGTGTAACGATTGCTTCTCTTCGAGAATCCTCAGAGCCTTGCCCAACGTCGCGTTCCGGTCGCCGGTAAGAAGCTTACAGACAGTTTCAACAGCACTGATGGATTCCTTAATCGAATTTCGGTAGTCCGGGTTCTTCCGATCCGACAACTTAGATAACGCATTTTCAAGGTGAATCTGCACCGGTTTGGTACTATTCTCAAGGCTTTCCTCGATAGACTTGATCTCCCCGTCGCTTATGATAGGAGAGATTTTTGTCCCAACGAATCGGTAGCCCGCCATTTCTTCTTCCAGAATATTGTTGCAGGTTTTGATAAACTGTTGATTTCTCTGTTCGTCGGGGAATTCGTTTGCCACGAACTGGACAAAGTCGTATACCTCATTCCACTCACAGTTGAGAAAGTACTCTCGCAACTTCCTGTGAACACGCAGGAAGTCATCGCTGAGTGTGTCCAACGGCTTCTTGAAGAAATAGTGCCATAATGTCTCACATAGGATTCTGAGCGATTTGTTATCCGCCAAGCGGAACTCTTTCTCCAGCATCGGACTTCGTCTTCCCTTGACAGTGTCCCAATAGAAGACATGCAAGGCGTTCCAGAGTCGATTCCGTAATGCTTCATCCATTGACTCAACCTGAAGCGCGTCTCTCACGCTGCGGTATCCATATCTCTCAGAAAAATGCATAGTCATTTCACATATCCCAGCACACTCAATGCATCCCAAATGTCCCTCAGCTCGCTAAACAAGTCATCCGGCAGCGGCGCTTTTGAACCCCGCAAGGAACAATAAAGTGATTTCTTTCTCGAACTTAACGCATTATTTCTTGCGCATTACCAGAATCCGCTCGAACTTGGTTGTCCGCGTGCGACGCCGCGATCGGCGGTCGTCCGGAATGAAGTCATCATAAATCCTTTCCACTACGAAGCCCTTCTGTGCTACATCAACAGCGAGATCGGCCAGTATTTCCGCTGTTCGATGCGTCTTCCCGTTCCTCTCAACGTCACCAAGGACAAGCACGCAATAGGCATTGACCTTAAGAACACGATGCATTTCCGCAAGGCAACGGGCCATTTGCTCCAAGTAAACTTTGCTATTGGCGGTCAAAGAGGCATCCAGGGCTTTCCAGTCCTCGCAGCCCAGAAACCAGAGTCTCAGCCGGTTATCGCGAGCATAGTCGAGCGCACCGAAATAGGGTGGACTAGAAATGACTGCGTCCACTGACGAGTCCACGATTGGAAGATTCATGCTGTTTTTTTTCCAAACCCGGTAATTCCGTTGGTTCCAATTCCCCGAAATCATAGGGCGACGGTAAGCCCGCTGAACCTTCGCAAGCAGCCGAGAGCGTAAATCCCGGTAGGCATACATCTCGGGGTGCTTGTCACGAGGGTATTTTGATGCGCGCAAATAGGGAACAAGGTGGCTTGCCGGATAGGAGAGGAAACCAGGCCGCACGTGGTGGAGAATGCCCAAGAGACAGGCCGTCAAGAAATAGTCTTTCTTCTCCTTGAGCAACCGGAACGCGACGAGGATTTCTTGCAAGGTATTGGGATGAAAAAAATCCCGAACCCAGATCGGGACCTTCTCCAGGTCCTCGCACGCGGCCTCTCGGTCAACGACATCGAGCAGTGTCATTGCTCTGGCTATCGCAATCTTCTCTGAGGCAGGCGCTTCTAATTTGCCTTTCGTCAGGACATAGGCGTAAATACTGAGGTCATTCGCCCACGCGGTACGGCCCAGGAGCACCGCTTGCAGAGGCACAACTCCGGAGCCGGAGAAAGGATCCAGAACAACGTCTCCGGGCTTCGAGTACAGATTAAGCAGAACATCCACCATCCCGGATTTCAATTTGCCCACGTATGGTGATAGCTGTTGCAAGGAGCTTTCTTCACCATTAAAGGAACCGTGCCACCATCTCGCGTCGAGGGTCAGCGGCTTATTGAGTTCATCGAAGAGCGTTAACTGCGTGCTTCGGAATAACATGCTGAGCAAGACCCTCTCTCCTACTCTCTCCAAGAACGCGATGCGCTTTCATCCACAAGCTCACCTTGATGAAAAACGCGGACGTACCTCTTGAAGGTCTTATTCGATATCTTATCAATTCTTATCTGAACCGTCCAAACGTGTTTGTCGTAATCCCTTGCCCGGACACCAAAGCTGCGAAGAATCAGCTGCGGCAGGCGAAGGGTGTCCAATGTGTGAACGGTAGGATCAGGATTTTCCGGAGTCGGCACCCGTATGGGGAAAAGGAAAACGTCGGGAGCTGCTCTGAGACCAATCGTCTCTTCTGACCCCGGGTATTTTGGGCAGGGACGGGTTGAAGTGCCGCAAAGCACATCCTTGAAAAACAGAACATCCACCAACTTCCGGCGTCTCACCAACTCATTCGCCAAGCGGTTAAGGATCGAGTGGGCGCCGTGGCTGGGTTCATTCACAATAGCACCGTCCAAATGACACCATACGGCAAACTCCCTCGCCCAAAGGGGGCGCTCCGAGATGTTAATGCTATTCCCCTCTCCCCCCTTGACCTCAATCGCTGCGTAGTAGTCAGGGTTCCGCTGAATCGCAACTGTAAAATCGTATCGGCTCCTGCCCGCGTTTTGTTCATATTCTGCAATTCTCGAACGTTGGAGTAAACCCTCCAGAACGTGTGCTATCATCCCTTCGCGGGTCGTTGTCGAAGAAGCGATGAAGTTGCCCCGGATGCTTTCAACAGCCGAGCGGAAAACCAAGCTGCCTCTGTAATCGCTTGGCTGAATCCGGTGTTGAAGTAAGACGTCCGGGTGCAGCTCATCCATATTGGTAAGCAGGTTTATGGTGGGTTGCACCTGGGCGGTAACTCGTTTTTCATGCTTGCACGGCAGTGTTGCCAATTCAATACCTCCCCGTTGATACAAACAGCCGTACCAGTCGAAAATCGCGAACTACAGCATCTTCTTATAGCATGAGATGAGAAGTTTTTCGAGTCTCGCAAGCGTTGCCGCTTTGGACCCCCGAAAATGCACTCCTAATGTGTCATCTTTCCTTCCGGCTGATGGTGTCCCGTTTTACCTCGCTGGAAGTCCGAAGCTTACAGACCGCCAAGCCCACCCCGCTGGCTTCCAGATAGCGAAGCCCATCTTATCTAAGAGCGCGGGGCACTAGCCACGCTGCTCCCTCCCTGTGGTTTGTTCGATGGTGTGCGACTCGGGCACTTCGATGACGCATCGGAAACATTTTAGCACCGGAGAGGGCGATGGCAAGCGTTTTCTCACCCCGGCCATCAGGCGCGAATCGTGCCCGCGGAAGTCTGTTTTTCTTCTCGCAGAACCTGTTGAGATTTTAGGGTTTAGCTCTCTTTTTCGGGTGCTTTGGAATCCTCTGCAAGGCGATCGGGCTCGTTGCATGGCGGCCGTTTCGGACGCTGGAGGGAACTGCTCCAGTAGTCACGACTTCAGTCGTTCCTGGGAATAGCTGCGTCAGGCGAAGGACTGAAGTCCTTACTACGACGGAGAGAATGCCTGCGCCGGGTGAAGGACTGAAGTCCTTACTACCGCGGCGAGCTCAGCGGTACTCGGGCCAGGAGGACAGGCCGGTCTGATAGAGACCGAGGGTCATCTGGCTGATGATGATGTCGCCCTCCGAAATCGTGCCGTTGGTCGGATCGTAAAGGATCAACTTCGCGAGGAAGTCGCCATCGGGCGATGCGAACGTGTCCGGCCCGGAGCCTGACAGCCGCCACTCGCCATAGCGGGCCTCGCCTGCGTCAACGCTCGACTGCGAGGGACAAGAGATCCACCTGCTGGTCGACGGCCCGGGCAAAGGGCTCGGGGGCCAGCAGGGCTCCCGGTTTGCCTCGTAGTTGACATATCGATACCGCACCGCGCGATAGCCGTAGAGTGGGTACAGGTCTTCCCGAAACGGGTCGCAGAGTTCCTCCGTCGCGCCGGAGACATAAGCCACCGGAGTGCTCAGCGGGTCCGTCGGGTACCAGGGCCAGCCGGCACTGTCAAGATCGAAGACGTAGTTGCCCCCGTTGTCCACCGCGTAGGCCTCCAGCGCATACCCCAGGCGAAGCATTTCCTGAATGCTCTCCGCCACCAAGGAGGCCGTGTCGGCCTGGAGAAACTTCGGCACGCCGACCGCCGCCAGGACGCCGCCCATCGCGAGCACCACCAGCAGCTCCACCAGCGGAACACTCAAGAGATGCCCTTTGACTCCTTGCTCTCGACCGGATTGGTTCTCGCTCATGATGCCCCTCCCCTTCGCGCTGCAATTTTATCGTAACGCGCGCGTCGCAAGTTGCCACCCCAGCTAAAGAATAACGGAAATAGTACTCGCCTTCAAGGCTGTTTTTTCAAGCCGGGCACATATCGCTTCCCCTCCCTGCAGCTCGATCCCGGAATCCTTGGAGCCGGCGGCGAGCTTTTCAAGGCCATGCACACGACACAGCGAAGTTTGTGCTTGACAGCAGGAGGCCATAAGTAGACAATAGATTTGTTAAGGGTAGGGCATGCACCGATCGCCCGGTCTTGAGTCTTGGTGGAGCCGTATTGGAAGGAGGTGGTGAATTCCGACGTGCCGCAGGGGAACAGCTGCTGCGTGCGCAATGAAGTATCACCCACTTATTTTGAGAAGAAAGGGAGGAAGTCCGATGAGAAAGACGATGATTTTGCTGCTTTGCGTGCTGTGCGCCCCCCTAGCCGGCGCACAAACCTATATCACGCTTTTCGAAGACGACTTCGACACGGACACCTCAGCCAGTTGGACCCTCTTTGAGGATTCGGGAAGCGGGACTCCCGATTATACCGCCGAGTTCAGCTACGACTACAGCGCCGACGGCGTTCCCCCGGCGCCCAACACGACCGGGGGCACGACCCGGGGACTGAAGTTGACGGCCAATAATAACGACAGCACTGCTGACGCCGCCGGTGTTAATGTGTATCCCAACGGGCAGAGCTTCTCGGGCGACTTTCGCTTGACGGCCGATGCTTACATGAGCTTTGACCGGGGGCTAACGGGATCCACTGAGTTCATCCTCGCCGGCATCAACCACTTGGGAACTCAAATCAACTGGCACAGCAGCTCGACCAGCGATGGCCGCTTCTTTGCGGCGACCGCTGAAGGAGGAGCCGCGCAGGATTACCGGGCTTATGTCGGGAACCCCTCCGGCGCTCCAACTTGGAACAGCGATGATGCCGCCGCATTCGCACTGGGTTTTCTGGATCGAAACGACGACGGTATGGCGGACGACAATGCCTATCCCGGCGAGGGCTTGGACGAGGTCTGGTCGGCGACTGACTACGAAGTCGCGGGTATTCCGTTTAATGCGACCCCTCCTGCGAGTCCCTGGTGTGAGATTGAAGTCCGTCAGGAAGGAGGCGTCATCACTTGGAGGATGGCGGGAGAGATCCTCTGCTCGACCCCGAACACCAGCAGCTTCACCTCGGGCAACATCATGCTGGGCTATATGGACATCTGGAGTTCGATCACCGGCGATCCCGCGGCGCAGTTTGGCATCTTCGACAACGTGAAGGTCGAACAGATCACCTACGGCCCGACGCCCACGCCGACCAACACACCCATTGTCACCGGCACCGACACGATGTGGAAAGACTATCGCTGAGCGGAGAGTAACAAAGTCGCAAAGGGGCAGAGAAGCAAAGCGGGAAGCCAAGAGGGCCGGTCTTGAGGGATCGGCCCTCACAACGAAGGGAAGAAGTCATAATGAAGAAGCTGATTCTGCTGAGTCTGTGCGTCGTCATCATGCCGCCAGCCGCGGCGCAGACGTATCTCCTTCTCTTTGAGGACGATTTCGAAACCGACACCTCGGCCGACTGGCTCGTCTTCCGAGGCTCGGCCAGCGGCAGCGTGGACACGACCGCCGCCTTCAGCTACGACTACAGCGCCGATGGCATCCCGCCGGCCTCGCGCAGCCTTGGCGGAACCACTCGCGGGCTGAAGCTGACCGCCAACAACAACTTTCTGCCGGGCGAGGCGGCCGGCATCAGCCTCTACCCCGAGGGACAACACTTCTCCGGCAACTACCGGTTGACCGCCGACATCTGGCTGAACATTCCCGATGTCGGCACGACTGAGTTCATCAACCTGGGCATCAACCACACCGGCACCCGCGTCAACTACACCGCCAACAACGTCGAGGGCACCAGCTCGATCACCAATGCGACCGAAAGCGACGGCCTGTGGTTCGCCGTCTCGGGCGAAGGCGACGCGCTGCGGGACTACCGCTCCTACATCGGCAGCGCCACCGAGCCGATTCTGCTGAACGCCCACCCCGCTTACGGCACCTGCGCGGCCGGCTTCCCCTTCAACGCCACCGACGACACCTGCGCCGACAATGGGAACTTTCAGGAACCGTACCTGAGCTGGTTCGCCTCGCCGCCGTACAATTACCCGGGCGTGCCCGCCGGCGGGCAATGGGCCATCGCCGAAGTGGAGCAACTCGATGGAACGGTTACTTGGCGGATCAACGGCCACGTCATCCTCACGCGCTCCAACCTCAGCGGCTTCACCGCTGGCAACATCATGCTGGGCTATATGGACCCTTATGATTCCATCGCCAGCCCGGCGGCCGCGTCGTTCGGACTGATTGACAACGTCAAGGTCGAGCAGATTGTTCCCAGCCCCACGCCGGTCATCAGCGGCACAGATGACGGATGGCAGGAGTATCGGTGAGGGGGTGACTAAGGGGCAGAGGGACAAAGTGGCAAAGGGGCAAAGGAAAAGGCCAAAGGGCCCATCCGCCGCGGCCCGGCCCGCTTTGTTAGGCGGGACCCCGACCTTGACAAGGAAACGTTCGTCTTGATAGGGTAGTGTTTGTCGAGGTCTGCAATAGCATTGAGGAGCGCTTCATCCCATGGGCAGGAAATACAAGAATCCACCCATTATCGAGGCGGTCTGCGAATTCCGTTTTGAGCAAGGTTCTCCTTGGGACCTTACGATCCCTGGTCTTCTATACGACCAACTCAAGGGTGACTTTCCGAAGCGGCGGACGGTCAAAGCATTTGAAACCAGCCTGGGTTCTGAGCAGGAAGGAGTCCTTCGGCACGAGGTCGTCCAGACAGCGCGTTCAAGGTTTCTGCGAGAAGACGAAAGGGCTTTTATACAGCTTGGCCCGAATTTCTTGGCAGTCAATCACCTGGAACCATATCCTTCCTGGGAGGGCTTTTTGCCGATTATCCAAAAGGCCTTACTATTGTACGAAAAGATTGCCAATCCAAAGGGGGTTCACCGTGTTGGCCTTCGGTACGTTAACCGAATCGATCTGCGGGGAAATCGAGTAGAGCTGCAAGAGTATTTCGACTTCTATCCTTTTGTGGGGAAAGAACTACCGCAGGATTATGGTCCTTTCATTGTTGGCATCGAGATTCCCTTCGACAACGGGGTAGACATCCTGCGATTAGAAATGAGGTTAGCTGTGCCGGATGAATCCGACGTCGTATCCGTGATACTGGATCTGGATTATTTCCTTGGACGAGCCGGCGAAGTAGATCTGCAAAACATTGTTCAGTGGCTCGACAAGGCGCATTCACGAGTTGAACACGCTTTTGAAGGCTGTCTGAAGGATTCGCTTAGACAGCAATTCCGGGAGGTTGAAGTATAGATGGCTACGGTCGCGGCGAGTCTGATTGTACGTCCTCAATTCTGGTCCCCTTGGTCCCGGAAGAAAACGGACGGCCACGAGAAAGCGAACCCTGACTCTGTAGCAAGATGGTTCCCTTCCCATGTAAGCCCACGTTGGGCCGGATGGGGAAGGTATGAGGATAAGCCCATCGATCTTCTACATTCTGAACAGGGAATTGACCTATTAGCCGGAATCTTTCAGTTCAGAGATTACACGGCTGTTTCGACTTTCATTCAACAGAATGCTTTTCTGACGGGATTGCTTTTCGAAATACACAGGGTGATAGGCGAGTACTTCGGCCCTCACACACAAATCGTGCTGGAGGTGTTCACCGATCCGGAAGCAGGAAATGATCAACAGCTGTTTGTCCTTATACAAACAGAACTTGAACCGGAACAGGCTATCGAGCAACTGGAAAAGTTTTATGATGGATGGTGGCTCTCCGTACTGGATCAAGCCCAATACAAGATGAGTGTCGATGTCGAGTATGTCTGATGTTCAATTGGAGGGATTATCTCGGCTTAGCTGAGGAGCTGGCAAGGCGTCAGGATGAGGCGTGCCAACGGTCAGCAGTGAGCCGAAGCTATTATGCTGTCTTCTGCACGGCGCGTAATGCATTAATAGAAAAGGGAGAATCGTTCCCTCGAACAGGTGAGAGCCACAAAGAGGTTTGGGATAAACTTCAAGGAATGGGGTGGGGAGAAATGGCACAATTTGGCCATAGTCTGAGGAGGGCAAGGGGAAAAGCAGACTATGACAACGACATCGCTAACCTGCCCAAGATAGTCGAGGATGCAAGGATCAAGGCCCGCAGAATTCTTTCAGATCTACAGGACGTTTAGATCATACTTCACGCTCATCGCTGTCGGCCGGATAGCACAAAAACTGCCATCCTGCCCCCTTGTTTTTCAGACTGAAGAAATTCACTCGCGCAGCTTCTTACTCAGCTCCTGCAAGCGTTGAACTTGGTGACTAGGCAAACCCAAAAGCGCCTTCTTGCCCTTCACTTGGGCGTAAATCGTCCCCGCTTCGGCAGGGTGGCCGAGGTCGAGCGTCAGGACGGTGCCGTCCGACAGCGTGAGCGTCGCCGACCATGAAGGCTTCTCCAGACCGGTGTCCGTTGTCGGCTCGAACAGGTCGCTCGCGGTCAAACCGCTGAGGGTGGAAAGCAGCGAACGTACCGTGCCCTGCATCGCCTCGATGTCCGTGGCCGACTGCACCCGGGCCTCCACGACCCACTTCGGCTCGGGCAGCTCCCCCGTGGCCTCCTCGGGCACCGGGGCTTCCTGAAGCGCCAAGCGCAACTCCCCGCTGGCGTCTCGAAGGGTCAGCGCGGTGACTCCCTCCGTATCGAAGTCCATCAGCTTCAGATCGAACAGTTCGCTCACTCCGGGCTTGGCGTCGTTCCAGTTCGCGCGGGTGACCGTCCAGACCTCCTCCCGGTCGTCGAGACGGACAAAGCGCCCGCCGTCGGTGACAGGGACTTCGTTGCCGAAGGCCACCTGGTACTCCTGCCCGTCTTTCAATGTAAAGCGCACCACCGCGGCCGGAGCGTCCAGGCCGATGATTTCCGGAGCCGGACGAGTGGCCAGGTCTTGAGGTTGCAGAGCGGCAACGACTTTCAGGACCTTATCGAGGCGATCGCCTTTCGGTTCAAGCTCCACTGCGGGCCGGAGCGCCCGCCAAGCGTCGCCGTCCCGGGCAAACTCAAACACCCGGCCTTCCGCCTCGACACTCAGTTTCGCAACCTCCTCTTGTGGGAAAGTGGGCGCCTTGAGATCCACAAACTGCGACAGGCCGAGGAAAATCGCGTCCAGCTTCCACCGGTCCATTTTGAAGACCAGCTCATCCTCATCCCGGCGCACATAATAGGCTCCGCCGCCCGCGGGCGCGCCGACTCGCAAGTGATGAATCTCGCCGGCCTGCGTGACCAGGCTGCACGTGGCGCTCGGCACGTCCAGCCCATACTCCGCCAGATTGCCCCGGGCAATGACGTCCGAAACCCGCACATCCGCCAAAGCGCCGGTCAACCGATTGATGCCCGACTGCTTCGGCTCGACGCCGAAGTCCGGTTCGACCAACGCCCAGATCTTCTCAGGCGGCAGAGGCGGCGGCGCTTCCTCTCCCGAGGCCGCCTCGATCTCCGGGGGCGCCTGCTCCTGCTGTTCGAGGACAACCCGCCGATAAGGGGCCGACCACTCGACGCGCCGAAGGTCCCCCGCCGACAGCTCCATCAGCACCAGGTCGCACCACGTCTTGCTCTCGGGCGCTTGCGAGTCATCCTCAGCGTAGAGTCCGAAGGGATTACGCAGGTTCTCGCCTACCAGATAAACGTCGCTGGAGCCGCTGCGGCGGACAAAAGTCTCGTTCCAGGCCGGCCCCCGCTTGCCCAGCAGCAGATGCTCGATCTCCTCCCCCTCGGCATCGAACAACACCAAGTGAACCGCGCCCTCGTCGGTGATCCCATAATCTTCCAGAACCTCTTTGCTGGAGGACCGCAGTTCTCCTTTCAGTCCCGCCAGTTGATCCAGCAGCTCGTTGACCTTGCTTTCCTGAGCAGGCGCGTTGAACTTGCTGCGCACCACCCAGCCTTCCTCCTCGCGCGCGAGATGGATTGCTTCCTCTTCCCGACCGCTCAAGTAGCATTTGAACTCCCGCACGTCGGAGCCGGCGAGCCCCTCGCCCAACACCTGCTCGTAGCCCAGTCCTTGCGTCGCCGGGCGCTGCTGCTTCTGCTGAATCCAGTAGAGAAGGCCCAGAACCACGAAGGCCACCAGGACGATGAGAATCTGTTTCGGCTTCATGCTCTTGCCACCTCCCGCAAATAGGCGTCCTTAACCCGACGGCGCAATCCCAAGCGGGCGATGCCGAACGCCGCCAGGACAATCGGCGCCAGCCCAACGACGAAGAAGTGATACCAGGACTTCTTCGCTCGCGACAGCTTGGGGATAAGGCGATCCACCTTGGTCTTCGTGCGCACGTGAATCAGCTCCTCGCCGAGCGTCAGCGCATCCACGCTGTTGAGGAAGAAAGGCATATTGCCGCCCGAGGGCAGGAAGTTGTCCTGCCACATCATCCCGCAGCCGACCAGGAGCAGGCGTGCGGGCTTCGCGGGCAGCTCGGCCGCCGGCGCTTCCTCGGGGTCCTCCGGCGGAGGCGGTTGCCCCGGCATCGTCGGCGGTTTGGGCCACGCCGGGCGCTGTTGTCCTTCAAAGGCGTCCGGGAACTGCCCCTCGACCAACACGGCCAGCGGCTTGCCCGGTTCGAACTCATCAGGGGGAGTAATATCTTCGCGCCGCAGCTCGCCGGCGCGGAAAGGCACCGTCCAGCTTTGCGGGCCGGAGAATAACAGCGGCGTTGCTTGCAGCTCGTTTTCCTTCAATTTCTCTTCATCCACCTCCAGCGGAGCGCCCCATAGATAAAAAATGGAGGACAGCCGATTGGAAATCGAGACGTCGGGGTTGGCGCTCTCGCCCGTCAGCAAGATATGAGTGGGCAGTTTCACCGGCGTGGACATCTGGAACGGCCCCAGGCTG
>Ga0209164_1003273_pt1 | contig 15572 bp, 16 predicted proteins | sample MTBNYHSulfiMetaG_FD_187458 | JGI IMG/M metagenome (GOLD analysis project Ga0209164, IMG submission 187458) | Enrichment culture microbial communities from rom New York Harbor, USA that are MTBE-degrading - MTBE-NYH (New York Harbor Sulfidogenic)... | ecosystem: Environmental > Aquatic > Marine >...
TCCGATGTTGCTTCTACCCAGCCGAGTCTCTTTAATACTCCGAAATAGACCAGGAAGGAATGATACCTCATGCAGGTAAACTTGCGTGACACCTTCTTCAATTCGCGCTCATGTATCTTTTCCGCCTGCTCTTCGGTGACATCGGCGCCGCCTACTACCATGCGGCTGATAATTTTCTCGGCGCGCTCCCTGGCGGTGGCCCGGGCGAGGGCTTCCTTGTACTCATAGTTAATATCTGCCTGGGGAGCACCTCTCTCAGGGTCTATCGGTGTAGAGCCTTCCGGTCCGTTACCCAAGAGATACTCCCGGATAAACCAGCCGGCGCCAAAAGGTCTTGCAAAACCGCCACGGTTAGGTCTGATGGGTAGTGTCATGCGGCGTCTCTCTTTTCTCTGTGATATTCGAAACTCCTGACCCGGCAGGTCGGACACCAGGTGGTATGCCCGCCGCGGCAGGGTTTCTCCTCAAGCTGATGCGGGCACAGCTTGCCGCCGAAACGGAGCCTTTGTAACAGCATCGGGTTATCGAAAAACGTCACCGCCCCGCAATCAGGGCAGTGAGCCATATACCCTTTCTCTAGTTCGAATACAGCCGCTTTCGACCCGCAATTACAATCCAGGGAATATTCAGTTACCTTCTTCTTTCTTTTATTTGCGGGCATGCTATTCTCCTAAAACCAATTTGAAAGGTACTTCTGCCGACCAGTTCAGATACTGGTAAATTTCTGTATCGAAGTAAGTAATCGGATAGCCACAGTGAGGACATGATACTGGCAGCTTATCCGTCCAGAAATGAGGACCACCCAGTTTCTTGAGTAACATTCCAGCTCCGACATGAGCAGGATCACCGCAGCGCATAAAATATACATGGTCCCATTCTGCCAGCTTCTCCAAAAGCCCGCTGTAACCTGCGTAGCGGTGGTAAAATTGCCTTAGGGTCTGCTCACCGTCGATGTCTGCCTGTAGCTGCGAAAGTGCGTTCCCCAGGCGGGTATTTTCACTGGCAAGTCCTTTCTTCTGTGATTCAAGACCGGCTATCTCGGCAATAACCCTTACTCTCTCCTTATTCGCACCGTCATGCAGGTTATCCAGGTACTTGTGGAATGAACCATACTCCTTCAACCCCTCGGCGAACTCCTTTCTGGCGTTCTTGTGTCCAGCGAATTCCTTGGATAAGCCCAGTGCAAGCTCAAGGGTGAAGCCGTGGCTTTCCACCTCGGCTTTTACCTTTCCAGCGGCAATCACCTCCTCCTTGGTTACGTTAGCCTGCTGGTAGCAGCCTTGGACATCTTTTTTGATGCGCTGCTTTTCCTTTTCAGCATTCCCGTTAAAGGCTTCGAGTTTCTTTTCTGCCGATACATATTCATTTCTAATCTGCTCCAGTTCCTGTCGAGCTTTTGCTATATCTTTCTTAACCTGCTCGTATTCCATATTGGCCTGCTTCACCTTTGCTACCACGCTCTCGGCTCTCTTCTCAAGGTCCGGAACCCGGCGTTCCAACTCAGCCTTTCGCTTTGTTAGTTTTTCACAGGCGTCGAGAGCCTCAGTGCAGGAAATACCCTTCTCTTCCTCCAGGCGAAGCAGTCCTTGTATTACTTCAAGGTAGCCTGAATCGGCAATGCGCCTCTCAAGCTCCATCAGGCTCTCGAAGTCATCCTCGCTGAAGCCCGGACAGTAGACGCGAGCCGTCTTAGCCGCGTCTTTAATCTCTTCGGCATTGAATTGTTGTTCCATGGTCAGTCGCCTCCTTTTCCCGTTTGTAACGTTATCCGGAATCGCTTCTTCAAGCGTCATATCGGCTCTCAGACGCGGTGCGGCCAGTCTCACCATCTCCCTGGCTTCGGCCGGTTGATAAGCCATGTTTTCTAGGGCACTGACCAGGTCATCAGTAGTAAATCCCTGCCTGTTCACCGGCACAGGCTGGGCGGAATCTTGAAATGCCAGACCGAGTAAGCTGCCGGCGACCAGCGGCGCCACGCACCTGCCCTGGGTGCCGAACTCCCCCAGCCACACCACCACTGAATACCACTTCAACCTCTCCGAAAGATCGCTGATAAAATCATTGGGAATCCGGACTGGCTTTGTTCCCGGTACTTCCCAGGTAGTGTAAACAGAGTCCCTGGCCACAATGGCAAACCGGCCGAGGTCGCTCTCAATGAGAGCGTGGAGAAAAATCATCGGGATAGCCAGCGTTTCGGGCTTGCCGATGGCTCCCACCAGGGTGATCAAACGGGCATCCTGCTGCGCCCTGACTGCTGCCGCCGCAACAAGGTATACGGTAATCTCAATAATAAGCTGAGGGATATCCTTGCCTTCGTAATGGAGCTTCGGTACCGGAACAAACCATCGCTCGGCCCGCCAGGTAGCTTTGCTACCGTACCTGTTTCGGATAGCAGTGCCGACAGTCTTATCCGCTTCACTGCTCACCTTCTGGTCATTAGCAAGCGAGGTAAACATGTCGTTAATATCGGCGTCCATACCCTCTGCCCCGGCTTCCCGAAAAGCCAGGGTGGTGGCCTCTTTCTGATTTTCCGCTAGTTTGCCCGGTAAAATGTTCATCTGTCCGGCCTCCTTATCTATTCAACCTATGCTATCTATACTATGCTACCTATACTACCTATATGACTGTTGCCTTTTTGCTGCCCTTGCTTACAGGGCTATAATGTATCGGTTTATTACCGGGGGGAGGGGTCACCCACCACCATACTTTTCTTGGCTGAAAAATAGTTCTCCTTAAGGTTGCAGATGGCAACATCCGCAGAATAATCATTTGACACCCTTAATCACCTCATTAAGTTTCAAATCATTTTTCTTTAAGACACCGAATATGTACGACGGGCTGCAATTAAGCTCCCGTGCCGCTACCCTCACGTCACGGTGCGCCTGCAACGACTCAAGAACGTTTTTGAGCGGGATATTCAGCGGTTTGCGACCTAAACCATTCACCGTCACCGGTTGACCGCAGCGGGGGCATTGGACTAACATGAATCACCCCTCGTCCTGTACTATTGTGGGTGGGGGAGAAGTCAGGTGGACCGACCGCAACGCCTCCTTTTTCTTCCCGGCTTCTTCCCCCATGTATTCATCTAGGGTTGGCCGTCTTGGACGACCGCCTCTCTTGCCAAACTCGCTTAAAAGGTCGCGGTAGAGCTCAGCTGTTCGTTTACCGCCTTTCCTACCGATTGCCTGAAAGTGTTCCCGGCCGTGTCGCTCCAGAGTGCGGCAGCCGCCCCGCTGTCCCGCCTGCCTGACGGTGATTTCAGTAGTTTCTTCCGAATTGTTAGGCTTTCTTGCCTCCATGACGTTGCTCCTGTAGTCTCAATTCAATATCACGCAAAACGATTCTCAAGCTCTTCGCGACATTAACCAGGTCGGTTCCCGGCTTGATGAGGGTGAAAGTTAGGGCATTGGGCAGCCCTTCGATTTCCCCGACGAAGCCCTCCTGGCGTATCTCCTTGGGGAAGTAGGTCACGCCCGTTCTTTTATCAACCCTGATTCTGAACTTTGCCATTGAAATCTCACCGCTTTTTAAAGAAAGTCTATCCGAACGAAAAGGGGTGAAAACGTTCGCCGGACATAAAAATACCTCCCGGCGGATGGGAGGGTAGTCACCGGGAGGTCTTAGCAGGAGTGAAATATTATGGGATATATTTAAGGTCGGGAGCTGTTCGGTAGTTCTTCTTCGTCTCGTTTCATACTAAAGAAGTCCATAACAAACTTGAGCATATCGGCATAGGGGAGGTCTTCAACGGCGCGTCTGGCTCTCATCCTGAGCGTGTCTGGAAAGATGGCCTCGTAGAAGGGGAACAGGCGCCGGTAGGCGGTGCGAATCTGCTCCCAGTTCGCATCATCTCTGGCAAGGTCAAAGGCAAGCCGGACACTGGCGTGGATGGTTTTGTTCATGGCGCGGCCTGATAGTACCGTCTCGGGCACGGGGAGTACGGCACTGATAAACCTAGCAAACTGGCGGCGGGAGGAGTCTTCTTCGTCCGTGGCCGGCTTCAATTGCCAGGATTCCGGGGGCCTTAAATCGGGAGAGAGCAGGTAAAGGATGATATCGGAGCCATTATCGATGCCGAGAAAGGTCGATAGGCGAGCGGCTATAAGTTTGGCGCACAGCAGCCAGTCGACACAATGAGCCCTTGGCGGCTCGGGCATCGTGTATTTGGCAACCAGAGGAGCGTGTTCCCCCAATATCGGGCGTAAGAAATCGACACGCGCTTTTTCTCCTTCTAAAGCCAGGAATTTCCTCTGGAAGGTCTCTAACGACCAGCAGTAGTTACACCAGACGGCGAGGCTGGCCGAAAACAGGAACATGATAGCCTGTTGCGGTGGATATCCATTCTCAGGCAGCGTCAGGGTTTTCCGGGCCAGCGCCACCATTTCCTGAAACTCTGACGAGGCGACCCGGTCTGCTACCTGCTGCTTCCATTTATCAGATTCGTATTCAGTTATCGGTTCTTTATCTCTAGACGGCTCTTTCTCTTGTTCCAGACTCTTCCCGGACTCCAATACCTCTTTTTCAGCTTGTTCTCCTCTAAACTCCTTCTCGTTTCGCAGGATGGCAAATACCAGGTGAATATCATCTTTATTGTACTGGGGGGCGTAGCGGAAATAGCCATGCCTTGACCAGCGTTCTATGTCCTCAACAGAAGGGTAGGGAAGCCCGCTTTCTTCCGGACTTATATGCTGCCGGCAGTAACTTGCAAACTCCGATTTATTCATTGTACTACCTCCCTGATTGCCTTAATTCGAGGTAACTGAATCAACCTAGGCCAAACCCTTCGACTGGGCTGGCCCCGTTGCGATGCGCCTCGATGGCCTCTTCGGTTTTAAGCCCTCTTGTGTACCTTCGGCTCATTTCCAGTGACTCATGCCGTAAAAACAGTTGGAGAAGAAACGAGTCCTTGGCTTTTCGCAGGTACTGAAGGGCACTCGTGTGACGAAGTTTATGAAGGCATCCAGAACTGGTCACTCCGGCACGTAGCTTCAGTCTGTTGAACCAGCTATCCATACCGTCAATGGCGAAAGCTCTACCTTCTTCAGTCACCCATACAGAATCGCACACGGCACGATTTTCTCTCTCCACTAGATAAAGCCAGATTGCTTTAGCTGTCTTGGCGCAAAAGGGGACAATGCCAACTTTGTTTCCTTTGCCCAACACCGTGACGCGCCTTGCCTCCAGGTGGAGGTCCCGTAGTTTGATGTTTGCCATTTCTGCTCTACGTAATCCTGAGTCTAGAAAAAGGAGAAGCATTGCCTTATTTCGCAACCCGACAAATCGAGCTCCGGAGTGAATATCCAGTTCACACACGGCTAAAAGCCGTTTCAATTCGTCCAGGGTGAACGGTTCTACAGGAGCTGAAGATGGTGGCTTGAAATGCAGCCTGGTTAAAGGGCTTATTTCGAGAAGTCCCTCTTCAACCGCCCAGTTGAAAAGACGGCGTAAAGCCCTGAAATAGGACCAAGCTGATGTTGGTTTTCCCTTTCGGGATATCCGAGTGCCGTTGCCAGCGGCGTGTTCATAATTCCTGGATGCTGTCCAGGCTAAAAACTCCCTGGCACGTTGCGCATCGAACGAGCGGGCATCGTTCCAGCCCCTGTCTTTAGCATAATTCAGAAAATGGCGCAGAAGTTTCGAGTAGTATTCGTGTGTGCGTGGTGCCTTTCCTTCCGCTTGCAGTGAGAATAGAAGACCATCTACCAAGCGGTTCAACCCGATTTCCTTTGTGACTTGATTCACTTTTCATTGCGGTCAGTCCATGCAGTATGTCGTTATTACGTTCGCCTTAGCTTTGTCTCTCCGCCTAAGGCAGCGGGTTGCTTAGCTTTGTGGCGTCCCTGGAGCGATTCGAACGCTCGACCCGCTGCTTAGAAGGCAGCCGCTCTGTCCGACTGAGCTACAGGGACGAGTTGTCACCACTAATAAAATGTAGCACGGGCTTGGAGACAGGTCAAGATGCTTCCTTCTCTCCTGCTTGGTTGCTTGTCCTGGAATGTTTCAGGTGCCGATAAATATAAAAGGCGATGAGGACAACGATGAGGGCACCGATGAACGGGTCGAAAGGGCGCATGGCAGTTCGGATTTGCTCCCAGTGTTCACCCAACTGATAACCCCCGTAGGCTAACCCGGCACACCAGATGAAAGAGCCGATGAAGGTATAGATGAGGAACTTGATGAAGTGCATTCTAGCAATTCCGGCAGGGAGGCTGATGAAGGTGCGAACTACCGGTAGTAGGCGGGAGACAAAAATTGCCCAATCGCCGCTCCTGTTAAACCAGCGGTCGGCCAAGTCTAAATCGCGGTGAGATATGAGAACATATTTCCCGTATCTCTCTAGGATAGGGCGTCCGCCCCACATACCCACGGCATAGGCAATAATAGAACCAATAACACAGCCTAAGGCCCCGTAGACGCCAGCTATCAGTGTATGTGCTGCCGGTAGTGACTCCTCTTTGACCAGCATCCAGCCGGCCAGAGGCATGATTAATTCGCTGGGTAGTGGAATGCAGGCACTCTCGATAGCCATGAGCGCCACTACTCCCGGCCATTGTATTAGAGTGTAAACACTCTCTATAAAATTTAGTATTGCTTGTTCTATAGGCGGCACTTCGGCCAGTGTAGCAAAAGGGTGCTGCAGCGTCAAGATGGGCGGTATTTATAAACCTTGTCATACCTGTTGACAATAGCTGGACTGCATTGCTAGTATGAAGTAGACTCCTATGTCTGATTGCTGAGCAGGTTAATAATGGCAAAGTTGTTGGATAGAGTAGACAGCCCGGCAGATTTAAAGACACTCACGCCGGATGAAATCGGGCAATTAGCGGCTGAGATCAGGGAGGAACTGGTAGCCGTAGTTACGGCTAATGGAGGTCATCTGGCTTCCAATCTGGGTGTGGTTGAACTGACGATAGCCCTGCACCGGATTTTTAATAGCCCGCGAGATAAGATAATCTGGGATGTGGGCCATCAGGCCTATACCCATAAGTTACTTACCGGACGACGTCAGAATTTTGCCTCTCTCCGTCAACACGGCGGATTATCCGGTTTTACCTCCCGAGAGGAGAGTGAGCATGACCCGTTTGGTGCCGGTCATGCCAGCACCTCGATTTCAGCGGCTCTCGGCATGTCCGTTGCCCGTGACCTGGCCGGCGATGATTATCATGTCGTGGCTGTTATTGGTGATGGGGCTATCACCGGGGGAATGGCTCTTGAGGCACTCAATCAGGCAGGACATTTAGGCTCAAGGCTTATTGTTGTCTTAAACGATAACGGGATGTCTATATCTCCTACCGTTGGTGCTCTGGCTAAGCTCATGGGTAAGGTGCGGTTTGATCAGCGTTACCGCATGGCAAAGGAGAGCGGAAAACGATTACTAAATGTTTTACCGCTGGGAAACAGGCTTTGGGTAGCCGGCAGGCAGGTTGAGAGTGGTTTCAAAGGCTTGTTCATGCCCACCACCCTCTGGGAGGAGCTTGGCTTTACCTATATGGGTCCTTTTGACGGGCATAGTGTTCATGAACTGGAGATGGCTCTCATTCAGGCACGGGATTATCGGCGCAAGCCAACCCTGGTTCATGTAATTACCACTAAAGGTAAGGGTTATCGTCCTGCCGAAGGGAATGCCGTCTATTTTCACGGTGTACCGGCCAGGAGTACCAGTGGTAAGACAGTACCAACTTACAGCGAGGTGTTTGCTCAGACTGTGCTTCGTCTGGCACGTGAGAATCCAAGGTTGGTCGTAATTACACCGGCTATGCCTGAAGGAAATTGCCTGAGCATCGTTCAGGCGGAGTTCCCGCAGCGTGTCTTTGATGTTGGTATCTGTGAGCAGCATGCGGTTACCTTTGCGGCTGGGCTGGCAACCCAGGGCTACATACCCATCGTAGCCATTTACTCTACTTTCCTGCAGCGTGCCTTTGACCAGGTTATCCATGACGTTTGTTTGCAGGATTTGCCGGTTGTCTTCGCCATGGACCGCAGTGGCATTGTTGGGGATGACGGTAAGACTCATCAGGGCACTTTTGACCTTTCCTACCTGACACTGGTTCCTAATCTGATTGTGTCAGCACCCAGGGATGAAAATGAGCTTCAGCATTTGCTCTATACGGCCATGGAATCAAAGCATCCTATGGCAATACGCTACCCTCGTGGTGTTGGAGTGGGGGTGGATATGGAAAACCAGCTACAGTCGGTGCCTGTGGGGAAGGGGGAGATGCTGAGGGATGGAGAGGATGTGGCCATAATAGCTATTGGAACGATGGTAGCACCGGCTCTTGAAGCTGCCCAGGACCTGGCCTCAAGAGGTATTGAGGCTGCGGTGGTTAACGCTCGCTTTGCCAAGCCGCTGGACTCCGAGCTTATTGTAGACATGGTCAGCCGAATCAAGCGAGTAGTTACGCTTGAGGAGAACACGCTCAGTGGCGGTTTTGGCAGTAGTGTCATTGACCTTCTCCAGCAATCGGGCGTGAGCGGTGTATTAGTGAAAACTATTGGTCTACCCGATGATTTCATCGAGCAGGGCACACCGGGTGTCCTTCGGTCTAAATATGGGCTTGATGCCAGCGGGATAACCAATCAGGTCTTGTCTCTATTCCCTGTCTTCGATTCTTCTTCCCTGACGAAGACCTAGAGTGAAACTGAGGTGCTTTCTCATCTTGAAAAGACTTTTGGCCAGAAGCAGGTTGAACCTGCACCACCTGGATAAAAACCTTTTGTGTCCGGCCTTTCCTATATGAAAATATACTGGCGGAGATATTTTGTGATATGGCTGACCTGGAATTAATAAGGTCGATTTCCCAACCTTCACCGGCGAAGATAGTTTTACTGGTCCTTGATGGCCTGGGTGGGTTGCCTCATCCGGAAACAGGTAAGACTGAGCTGGAGACAGCCAGTACCCCAAATCTTGATAAATTAGCCAGTGAAGGTATCTGTGGCCTCAGTGACCCGGTAGGCCCCGGGATAACCCCCGGCAGTACCCCTGGTCACCTGGCCTTGTTTGGTTATGACCCTGTTCGATGCAACATTGGTCGTGGTGTGGTGGAGGCGGTGGGCATAGATTTTGCCCTGCAGGCCGGGGATATCGCGGCTCGTGGCAACTTCTGCGCTGTGGATGAGAGGGGTCTCATCACCGACCGGCGGGCGGGCCGTATCTCTACCGAGAAGTGCACGGAACTGTGCCAGTTACTGGATGGAATGGTGGTAGACAGGGTTAAAGTTCTGGTTGCTCCGGTAAAGGAGCACCGCTTTATCGCTGTATTTCGGGGCGAGGGGCTCATGGCTGACCTGGCTGACTCTGACCCCCAGCAGACCGGCGTTTCTCCAAAGGCGGTAGCTGCCCTGTCTCCTGAGGCCGAGAGAATGGCCGGGATTGTCAATCAATTTGTGGCTCAGGCAAAGGTAACCCTGGCCGGGCACCACCCGGCCAACATGGCTCTGCTGCGCGGCTTCTCACAGCGTCCCCATCTGCCTACCGTGAGAGAGATTTATAAATTGAAGCCAGCCGCTATTGCCAGTTATCCCATGTACCGGGGGCTGGCGCGGCTGGTGGGCATGGATATTCTGGAGACAGGAACTGCCATCGAAGACGAATTCGAGACATTAGCCCGGAACTATGGTAAATATGATTTCTTTTTCTTGCACATCAAGGCGACGGATGCGGCCGGTGAGGATGGCGACTTTGAGCGTAAGGCGAGGGTTATCGAGCAGCTTGATAGCGTCATACCCCGGCTGACAGCTTTAAGGCCTGAAGTTATCGTGGTTACTGGCGACCATTCTACACCGGCCCTGCTCAAGGGGCATAGCTGGCATCCGGTGCCGGTGCTGCTACATTCTGAGTGGTGCCGTCGTGATAAAGTGAGCGAGTTTTCTGAGTCGGCCTGTATTTCTGGCGGGCTAGGCAGGCTGCCGGCGATGGAAATTATGCCTCTGGCCATGGCCAATGCGCTGAAGCTGACTAAATTCGGGGCTTAGGAGACTAAAATGCGTATACCGATGATTGCTGGCAACTGGAAGATGAATACCACAGTAACTGAAGCTGTGGAACTGGTAAAAGCCATGCATCAGCGACTTGAGGAAATAGACGGCGTGGACAAGGTTGTCTGCCCTCCCTTTGTCTCTCTGGTATCAGTAAGAGAGCTAATCAAAGGAAGTTCGGTAAAGCTGGGCGCGCAAAACCTGTACTTCGAAGAGAAAGGTGCTTATACCGGCGAGATTTCTCCGCCGATGCTGGCCGAACTCTGCGAGTTTGTTATTATCGGGCACTCCGAGCGGAGGCAGTATTTTAACGAGAACGGTGAGATTGTCAAGAAAAAGGTTCAGGCGGCGTTCAAGGTTGGCCTGAAGCCTATTTTATGCGTTGGGGAGAAGCTGGAAGAAATGGAGGCGGGGAGAACGGAGCAGGTAATCACCGGGCAGCTAAAATCGGCCCTGACCGGGATAGCCTATTCCCCCGGTCTGGTGGTTGCCTATGAACCGGTATGGGCAATCGGTACCGGACGGGCGGCTACCGGCGAGCAGTCTAATGGGACCGTCGGTCTGATTCGTTCTAGTCTGGCGGAACTGTACGGGGAAAACCCGGCTCAGGAGATATGTATTCTCTATGGCGGTAGTGCCACCGCAGAGAATATCGCCGAGTTTATGCAGCAGAGGGAGATAGACGGTGCCCTGGTCGGCGGGGCCAGCCTGAAAGCAGACCAGTTCGTCAGCATGGTCAGGCAGACCGCAGAAATTAAGGGTCGTCTCTCCGGGTAGGTTGAAGAGACCGGGTTCCTTTTATCCCCGACGTTTTATCCGCTCTTTAGAGTCCAGGAAATGAACCGTCTGGTGGCGATAGTCGGTCCCACAGCTACAGGTAAGAGTCGGCTGGCTCTCGGTATGGCTCAGGCCTTCAACGGAGAGGTAGTCAGTGCTGACAGTCGGCAGGTATACCGTTATATGGATATCGGCACGGCTAAACCAGGTCGGGAGGAGCTATCCCTTGTCCCTCACCATCTGGTTGACATAATCAATCCCGATGAAGACTTCAGCCTGGCCGAGTATCAGCAGCGTGCCTACGAGACTATTGCGGACATTCAGCAGCGCCATAAGCTGCCGCTACTGGTGGGTGGCAGCGGGCTTTACGTGTGGGCGGTGCTGGAAGGCTGGAGCATACCGCGGGTTCCACCTGATGCCGAACTCAGGCGTAGTCTAGAAGAGAAAGCGGCCAGGGGTGAGAGCGAAGAGCTTTATCAGGAGTTGATTAAGATTGACTCGGTGTCCGCACAGAAGATTGATCCTCGTAATGTGCGCCGGATCATCAGGGCTCTTGAGGTGAGCAAAACCGGGACTCCCTTTTCCCGGCTTCAGCAAAAAGAAGCACCGGCTTTTGATGTCGTGATAATCGGCCTGACCGCAGACAGGGCGGAGCTATATCGCCGCATTGATTTGCGGGTTGACAGCATGATAGAGCAGGGGCTGGTTGAGGAAGTGAGGGAGTTGATAAGCATGGGCTATGGCCTCGGCTTACCGGCCATGTCCGGTGTGGGCTATAAGCAGATTGGCCTGTTCCTTCAAGGCGAATTGAGCCTGACCGAGGCGGTACAGCAGACGAAGTATGAGACCCACCGCATTGCCCGACACCAGTATAGCTGGTTCCGCCCGGGAGATGACAGAATAAAGTGGTTTGATATTGGTGGGGAGATTGAGGCTGAAATTAAAGATTTGGTGGCTGAATACCTCAACCAGGGGTAAATATTATCTTGATTTCTTTTGTATCTCCAGCTTAAATTTGACAGCTTCCAAGATGTATTCAATGTCGGATTCGATAGTTAAATCTTTGCTATGGGTCGAGAAGTCGAACGCAAGGCAATATTCATTCAACATATTGTGAAGCGTTTCAATAATCTCAGCAATATGTTTAGTTTTGACAGGGTATTTCTTCGCTATATCTACTTTTTGCGCAATATCTTCCTTATTTATGTGAGAAAGGATTCTCTTTCTCCATGCTACGAGACCGCTAAGAGGTAAATCTCTTAGCTTTTGTCTATCCTGCTGAACTTTTTCGGGCGTTATGCTTGGTTTAAACTCTGCGGCTATTTCGTCATATCTGCCTACGGTGCGTAATCTCCTCTTAAAGGCTTCAGCCGAAAAGATTTCTCGATTTTTCTCTACAAAAGTGAGGAAACTTGGCATGTGTAGATGAGCGTCCTCTTTAGGTTTATTTCTCGTAAAGAAATTATTTAGACGCATCAGTACCGAATACATATGAGCGGTTATTGTTAACCCCCAAAATGCGGGAGACTGATTAAGCTCCTGAAGGTATTCGCTGCTAGAGTTCGAGATGTATCTAACCACTGAAAGATGCCAATTTGCCTGATTAAGTTCACGTCTAAGCTTATCATGGTATCTACTGAATTCCTCTTCGGCTTGGAATATATTATTTGAAGTTACCATTTTTATCTCATTCCTCAGCACTTATTCTAGCACCACGTTATCAATCAGTCTTGGCTTGCCGATTTTCACGGCCAGTGATACCAGGGCCGGTGGTCTGACCTCTACTAACTCCTCTAACGTCTCGGCGTCGGCCACGCTAACATAATCAATTTCTGCCAATGGCTGCTTTTTGATGAGGCTTATCATTTCCTGCCGGATGCGTCCGGCGTTTTTTTCACCCCGCGACCACATTTGCTGTGCCAGGGTAAGTGACTGGTAGAGGACTGTGGCTGCTTTGCGCTCTTCAGGTTTGAGATAGACATTACGGCTGCTCATGGCCAGGCCGTCAGGCTCGCGGACGGTGGGTAAAGTAACTATTTCCAGGTTCATATTCAGGTCGGATACCATTTTCCGAATAACGAGTGCCTGCTGAGCGTCCTTCTGCCCGAAGTAGGCTCTGGTTGGTTCAACAATATTAAAGAGCTTGGCGCAGACGGTGGTTACACCGCGGAAGTGGGTGGGGCGGGAAGCGCCTTCCAGTCGATGTGAGACTTCCCCCACCTCTACCCAGCTATCAAAACGTGTAGAGTACATCCCGGTTGCTGAAGGGGCAAAGACGATATCGGCCTTCTCCTTTTCCAGCAAAGCTAAGTCACGCTCCATATCGCGGGGATAGCTGGCGAGGTCTTCCCTGGGTCCAAATTGCGTGGGATTGACGAAGATGCTGACCACCACCGACGGATTTTCCTTTTTGGCCTGTTTTGCCAGGGACAGGTGTCCCTCATGAAGGTAGCCCATGGTGGGCACAAAGCCGACCGTCCCGACCAGCTCATGCCTTACCCGTTTCATCTCGGCAATTGTTTCCACAACTTTGATGGCTGGTGTCATCTCTTTATCTCCTTAGCTTTCTTGGTGAGGGGATAAGACAGGAAGTGGGAAGGGATACATCCCTTCCCACTCTATTGGTAAAACCTCTTGACCCTGCCTGCTTTCACTTGGCCTTGAGCTCAGCCAGGATGCTTTCGTCCATGGTGAAGCTTTGCTTGTCAGTGGGGAAGCTACCGGCCTTTACCTCATCATTATATTGGGTAACGGCGTTTTTGATAATATCGGTCAGTTTGGCGTACTGTTTGGCGTGCTTGGGCACGAAGTCGGCAAAGGAGCCCAGGATGTCATTAATCACCTGAACCTGGCCATCGCAGCCAATACCCGCCCCGATACCAATGGTGGGGACATCTATTTTCTCGGTAATAAGTTTTGCCAGTGGGGCGGGGACAGTCTCCAGGACAATGCTGAAGGCCCCTGCCTCTTCCAGAGCTCTGGCGTCTTCCAGCAGCCTGACGGCTGTCGCCGGGCTTTTGCCCTGCACCTTAAAACCGCCAAGCTGGAGTCTCGATTGGGGGGTGAGTCCGATATGTCCCATTACCGGGATGCCGCATTCTACAATTCGCCTTACCTTTTCGGCCACGGTAACGCCCCCCTCCAGCTTGATTGCCTGAGCACCTGCTTCCTGAATAAAACGGGCGGCGTTCTTAAGGGCTTGCTCCACGCTGAGGTGGTAGGTCATAAAGGGCATATCGCCAACTATCATTGCCTGTGTGGTGCCCCTGACCACGGCCTTGGTGTGATGCAGCATTTCCTCCATGGTTACCGGTATGGTTGATTCATAACCCAGCATCACCATACCCAGGCTATCTCCCACCAGAATCAGTGGTATGCCTGCCTCATCCACAATCTTGGCTGTGGAGTAGTCGTAGGCAGTGAGCATGACGACTTTCTCGCCCTTTTGCTTCATTTCCCTTATCTGGGTTACCGTAACGCGCATTACTCTGCCTCCAGCAGGGTCATCGTCTCCGCCATCCGGCTGGTGTTAACAATGTTGTTCTTCTCATCGACGTATACCAGTTTGGGAGCGTGGTCGCGTGCTTCCTCTTCACCCAGATGGCAGTAGGTAAGAATGATGACCGTATCTCCCTTCATGACCAGTCTGGCGGCAGCCCCGTTCAGGCAGATTTCCTCCTTTTCACCCTCAATGGCGTAGGTGGTGAAACGGGCGCCATTGTTGATGTCGAGTACGTGTACCTGTTCGTAGTGGAGTATGCTGGCTGCTTCCATCAGCTTTCGGTCAATGGTAATGCTGCCTTCATAGTCGAGGTTGGCATCGGTAACACGGGCGCGGTGGATTTTGCTCTTCAGCATCACTATCATTGGACTCACCCCCTAGATTAGTTTTTAGTCCTCGGGTTAACTCAGTATTGCCTGTAGCTCCTTTGCCTGCTGTTGATTTATTCTCCCTTTGCCTAACGCGACAGGGATGGTCTGACGGCCCAGCTCGCGGTAGGTGGAGAGTACCGACGGAGCAAATTTTTCTAAAGCGTCAAGGTGCTTCTTTATTGTCCCGGTATCACCCCGGGCAATTGGCCCGGTGAGACACTGGGGAATACCAACATTATCGATGTTGTTCAGTGTCCCCTGCAGTAGCGGCATAAGTGCCCTGGTTGCCTGATTTGTGGGGACATTGAAGGTCTGCCAGAGGTCAGTAGCCAGCTTCACCAGTGTTACTAAATAGTTGCAGGCAATGACAGCCGCAGCGTGGTAGAGTACTTTGTCACCTGCCTTTAGCTCTATCCAGGTACCATCAAGGGCGGTGGCCATTTCTTTCAGTGTCGTCAGTAAGGGCTCCTCAGCTTCCAGAGCGAAGGTTGAGCCAGGGATATTTTCGATGGCCTGCTGTACGCTGGCGAAGGTCTGTAGAGGGTGGAAAGCACCAACCCGTGCTCCTGATTTCTTAGCTGGTTCGAGAACATTAGTTGAGTCGGCGCCGCTGCAGTGGACAACACTTTGTCCGGTATGCCACTTTATTTCGGAGGCTACCGACCCAATAGCGCCATCGGGCGTGGTGATGAAGACGATTTGTGCGGCCTTAGCCACCGCCTGACCGTCATTGACGGCCTGGCAGCCGGGGATTGCCTGTGCCAGTTTCTCTGCTGAGGTATGGCTCCGGCTGGACACAGCGACTACCTGATAACCCCTCTCGCTCAGCCTGTGAGCCAGGGCGGTGCCAACAGTGCCAGCGCCGATGAATCCTAGTTTCAACATCTTAGCTTTTCTTTCCACCAGAGTGGCATTAAAAAAGCCTTCTCCGACACAAGCCGGGGAAG
>Ga0209164_1003276_pt1 | contig 15566 bp, 17 predicted proteins | sample MTBNYHSulfiMetaG_FD_187458 | JGI IMG/M metagenome (GOLD analysis project Ga0209164, IMG submission 187458) | Enrichment culture microbial communities from rom New York Harbor, USA that are MTBE-degrading - MTBE-NYH (New York Harbor Sulfidogenic)... | ecosystem: Environmental > Aquatic > Marine >...
TAAGGCCCTTGCCGGCCAACGCCGGTCAAAGGCGGGTTTAAACCCAAAGAAGCAATTTCAGGCCGGCCCATGCGGCGATCGCCATGACCAGCACAACGGCCGCAATGCCGGCGGCCCGCACTCTTTTGGAGGCGGCGTAGTCATGAAGAATGGATATGAGCCCATAGCCGCCGTGATAAAGGGCGCAGAGCACCAGAAGAGCATCAACCAGCTTGATCCAGGGGCTCTGCAATCTCAGCACGACCTCTTGCGCTTCCTTTGCGACCTGCGGATTCAAGTGCATGAACAAAAAATGGGCGGGGACCAATACGAGCAAAAAAGCCGCGGTGAGGCGCTGAAGCTTCCAGGTCGGCTTGTGGGACGTGAGGCGGATGCGGGCATAGAGGCCGTAAGCCAATGTGACACCGACGGATAGGGCCGCCAGCCAGAAGAAAAGGGGCGAAACGCTTTGGTTGCCCATGACCATCAGGGCCCCCAAAAGGACAGCATAGAGCAAGGTCAGGCCGCCAACCCAGTTCAGCAACACCTCGTCCCTTCTGAAACGGAAGCTCTCATACAAGATCAATCGCCCGCCGTTGAGCGCATGGAAGATAACCGGCACGGCCAAAGCCCACTCGAGGAAGATCAAAATTGGGACCTTGTAAAGGGCCATCTTGCTTTCATAGGAACCCGGCTCGCTTAAAGACGACAGGGTGTAGATGTGGAACCAAAGGAAAGACACCAGCAACATGCCCGAGAGCCGATGGCACCAACTGATGATAAAGGCCCCCCCCCGGTTCCGTGAGTAGCGGGCCAACAAGGGCATCGCGTTCACGATTCTCAAAAGGTATGCTTCCCCGATGGAAGAACGCTCTGTGGTCATCCTCTGATTCCTTTGAGTTTTCAATAAACCCTCCACATCTGGTGGAGGATCCGGATAGGTTCTACCGATCCGGGGGTTCAGAAAAGCTTCTACAAAAAATTTCCCTCCCCTTGTGCCCGTCCTCCGTAGCAGGGCTACTGCGGAGGATGGAGGAGGGGTAGGGGAGGGGGCAACCTGAGGCCACCCGCTCTGCGGGTGGAGCCTCACCCATTGGTTTCTTGCTCAAGATAACTGATGAATCGATTGACGGCTTCGGCAATATGGGTCCTCACCGCTGCTTCGAGCGCGGCCGGATCGGTTTCCTTGTTCTTAAACATTTGCAGGATTCTCTCATGGGTCTTCAGGGATTTTGTAAAGTCTTCCTGATAGTACTGATAGGAAAAGCGAGACCACATGATCTGCGTTCGCAGTGTTTTGAGAAGGTTGATCAGCAGTTGGTTGCCGCACGCTTCGATGAAGCTTTCATGGAAGAGAACGTGCTGCTTCCAATATTTTTTCGGGTCATTGTTTTCGGCGGCGCTTTTCATTCGAGAAAAGGCCCGTTCCATCGCCTTGAGCGCTTCCGTGCTCATGCCGGCAAAGGCCTGTCTTGCGGCGATCCCCTCGAGCACGGACCGGACCGGAAAATGCTCTTCAATATCTTTGCGGGAAATGCGTTTTACAAAGGTGCCTTTGCGCGGGACAATTTCCACCAGGCCCTTTTTTTCCAATACCCGAAAAGATTCCCGAATGGGGGTGCGGCTGATATTGAACCGTTTCTGCAACTCCATTTCCGTCAGTTGATCCCCTTCCTTGAAAACCCCTTCCAGAATGGCATCGGTCAGGGCCTCGGCCAGATTTTCGACCAAACCGCTGCGTTTGAATTCAATCTTGTTGAGCTTGGATTTGAGACCTTCCATTCCTTTCATGCTTTCTCTCTAATTCGCTTTTGATGAACAACCCCGGCCGGCATCAGCTCTCGTAGAGCTTCCGGATGGTGATGGCCTTCGGCTTGCAGGACTGAAGGCAGAGGTCGCAGAGAATGCATTCATCGAGGTTTTTATCCACGACCGCAGGCTTGTCACCGTCCTTTTGAAAAATACCCACGGGACAGACCCGCACACATCCGCCGCACTGGGTGATGCCGACGCATGCGGCCATGTCGACACCGACGCCGATAAACAGGTTGGGAGAAATCATTTCACCATGATCCTTTCCGCAGGGACGCCCGGCGTTGCCGGACCGGTCCCCAAAATTGAATAAACGTTGTCTTTATCCCACAGTTACATAAACGGCTCATTCAGACGAAGGGCGTTGATACGAAAGCCCGTGTCGGTATTGGCCGATCCTGGATCCTGGATTTTGTGGATGTCATGATTAAGGAAGTCCTGGCTATCCAGCATCGAGTATCCAGCATCCAGCATCAGCCTGTAAAGTGCACCCATCTCAGCATACCGACAATGCCGGCTGAGAAGATCTTATGCAACGTTAGAGTTTACGCATTCCGGCGCCTTTGTGCGGCGGAAGCCATGGCTTCGGCCGTGCGAAGGGTCTTCCGGGCGTGCTCCACAACCGGGTAATCGATGAACTTGCCGTCCAGTTGCAGGGCCGCAATGCCCTCGGCTTCGTTCTTTTCAAAGGCCTCCACCACCCGGCGAGCATAGGAAATCTCCTCGGCCGTGGGTGAAAAAACCGCATTGCAGGGCTCGACTTGGCTTGGATGGATACAAAGCTTACCCTGAAAGCCCAGTTGCTTTGCCCGGCACGCATCCGCTCGCAGGGCATCCAGGTCTTTTAAATCGATCATGAAAGGGGTGTCGATCGGGGCTTGCCTTCCGGCGGCCCGGCTTGCGACGGCAAGCCGGGATCGGGGATAATGCAACTCCCCTCCCTCCCGAGTGACCTTGATTCCCATGTCCAGGCTGTAATCCGCCGCGCCGAAGGCCGCAAGAATGATCCGAGCCGGTTTTACGGTTTGGGACAGGATGTCGAAAACGTTTTGAACCCCCCGGGCCGACTCAATCAGCACCACCAAACCCAATGCTCCGGGAGGGCATGCAGCGCGCCCTTCGCAGGCCAGCAAGCGCTCATGGATCTCCCGGACCGCTTCACCGCACTCCACCTTGGGCAGCATGACACCGCTCAGGGACGGGTGGATTACCGAATCCAGGTCCTTGCGGTTGTGCCCGCTGCCCAGCCCATTGACGCGCACCATCAACCCATGGGCGCCGTGTTCGATCACCTTTTTTCTCGCTGTTTCCCGCGCCTCATCTTTCAGCGTAGCCGCCACCGCGTCCTCCAGGTCAATGATGACCCCATCGGCGCCCGCACCGAGGGCTTTGTCGACCCGGTCCGGCCGGGTGGCAGGAACAAAGAGCGCTGTTCGCATCGGGCTGATCCCTTTCATTTCCAGACCTCATAAACATTGTTTTGCGATGTCGGCGATCTCGGAAAAAGACTCGGCCACATGGATTCCGGCCTTCCGAAACATCTCGATCTTGCTCTTCGTAGAGCCCCGCGTGCCTTCGACAATCGTAGCGGCATGGCCGAAGCGAACCCCCGGCATGTTGTCGACAAAACGGCCCGCAATGAAACCGATGATGGGGATCGATATCTGCCGGGCCATCACAAGCTCCGATAGTTTCTCCTCCACGACGCCTCCGGGTTCACTGAAGAGAACGACGGCCTTGGTTTCAGGATCCTGGGCAAAGAGCGGGATCAGATCAAGGAAATTGGATCCCACCACCGGATCTCCGCCGATCCCGATGCAGGTGCTCTGCCCGATGCCCCGGGTGGTCAGGAGGTTTGCGATTTCCGTGGTCATGCCTCCACTGCGTGAAGCGATGCCGACCGGTCCGGGCATATAGGCTTTGCGAACATCGGCTACCGGTCCGCCGGCCATGCCGAGCCTGACTTTTCCCGGAGAGATGAGCCCCAGGGTGTTGGGGCCGATCACTTGGGCGTTGCAGGCTTTTGCCACCTCGAGGAAGTGAATGGTGTCTTTGCGTGGAACCCGCTCGGACACCACCACGGCCAAAGTGATGCCGTTTTCTAACGCTTCGATCACCGCGTCCCTGACCAGGGCGGGCGGCACGGATATCACCGTTGCCTGGGCCGGATGATCCCGCAGGGCTTGGCGAACCGTGTCGTACACGGGAATACCGTGAACACGCTGACCCCCCTTGCCGGGCGTGATGCCGGCGACCACTTTCGTTCCATAGTCGATCATGTCTTTGGTAAAGGACGTCGCCTCTCTTCCGGTAATGCCTTGCACAATCACTCTCGTATGTTCATCGGCTAAGATGGCCATGGTCTGTCTCCCTCCGGGTATCGGTCAGTGAGCGCTTTTCACGGCGATTCGGGCCGCTTCGTCTATGGAAACCGTTCGGTCCTGGATCGGCACACCGTATTTTGACAGGATTTTAAAGCCTTCATCTTCCCAGGCACCGGGGACCCGGAAAACGGCCACGGTTTCGGCCGGGTTCTTGCCGGATTCCAAAATGCCTTTGATGATTCCCCGGGCAACCATGTCCACCCGGGTGTTGCTGACCACATTCATGATCACCGCAACCCGGTCCACCCCCGGCTTGGACAGGATCAGCCGGGTCAGTTCCTTGACCTTGAGCACCGAAGGGTTGCCGCCGATCTCACAATAATTGGCCGGACGTCCGCCGTGGGAACGAATCGCGTCGAAGGCCGTCAGCGAAGCCCCTCCTCCCCCGATGATGAGGCCCAAATTGCCGTCGAATTCGATCACCCGCCCTGCCACGCCGCGATGATCCAAGCTGTCGATTCTCGAAGCGTCCCGTTCAAAGTCCGACATGCGCCTCTCTCCTTGCACGCGAGTTGCGTCTTTTTCCAAAGCTGAAATGTCGGCATGGCGGAACAAGGCGTCGTCATCGATTTCCAGGTGGCAATCCAGGGCGATGAGGCGGCCGTCTTCCGTCAATCCGAGGGGGTTGATTTCAGCCACGGTGGCATCATAGTCCAAGAAGATTTCCCCCATTGCGGAGAGAACCGAAGACAACCCGAGCAGCAGTTTCCCGTAGACCCCGGCTTCGGCGATGATCTCTCTGGCTTTATAGACGGGCAATCGGGAGCGAACCGTAAAATGCTCTTTGCGGACCCGATCGGGCTCTTTTTCGGCCAACTCCTCGATATCGATACCGCCCACGGCGGAAAAAATAGCCACCGGCTCCTTGACCACCGTATCGTAGGTGATCCCCATGAAGAACTCCTGCTTTACGGGGACCCTGTCCTCCATGAGCACGGATTTTGGCGTGTATCCGCGGATGGTGCTCGTCAGCAGTTGAGCGACCTTCTTTTGCGCTTCTTCGGCGGTCTCGGCTTCCAGGATGCCCCCGGTTTTGCCCCGGCCTCCGATGGGGATTTGCGCTTTGAGCATGACGGGCCCGTCGACAGCAAGAGGCTCGCCATCTCCCACCAGGGTTCCTTTGGGAAGCAGGATCCGGTATTTTTCCAATATTCCTTTGGACTCGTGTTCAAGCAGCCTCATGGTAGTCTCCTTATCGGCCTATGAAAGGATAAAGAAAAAAAACGCTCCGGTCTCATGGGTTTAAGAGGGTAGACACATCGGTCACTTCATTCAGCGACAGCACCCGGCCACAGAGGATATCGGCACGGGTGTCCGTGATCAGGCCCTTGGTGAGCCTTTTGAACTTAGCAACCACCTCGGATTCGTTCAGAAAATTCTCCGGGTCTCCCTTTGGATAGTCAATCGCGCCTGTCAGACGTTCGCCCGAGAATTTGACGATTTCCACTCTTGCCGGCCATTTGCGCGGATACATGGCACTCAACTCGGGGTCGGCTTGGACGCGGACCTTTTGCATCATCCGAATCATCTTGGAATCCCCGATTCTCTCAGGAGAAAAGTCCTCCAGGCCGGCATGCCCGTAAATCAAGGCCGAAGCCACACAAAAGGGCATATTGAACTTGGCCATATAAGGGGTTGAGGGTTCTATGCCGGAGAGCAGGTCCAAGCTGCCCTGGTAGACCCGGACGGTGACTTCTTGGATGTCTTCCGGCTCGAACATTGCGCCTTGGGCGGCCTGAAGCACCGCATCAATGGCAGAGTGCGTATGGCCGCATGAAGCATGGTATTTGATGGAGTTGCGTTCGAACATCCACTCCGCGCCCAATCCCTTCAGGCACCGGGATTCGTCATAATCCTGCGAGGTGGCCTTGAAAAAGCCTTTTTCTCCCTCCAGGATCTTGGCGGCGCCGGTAAACCCTTTTTGAGCGAGCAGCGCTGAGAGCAGGCCGTTGAAAGCCGCCTTGCCGGGGTGAAGCTGCTTGCTCATGGCATTGTTGGTCAGGAACTCCCATAAACCGCCGGCCTGGGTCCCGGCCGATCCAAAAGCCGAAACGGTTTGGTCTACATCCAGGCCCAGCAGCCTGGCGGCGCCGGCAGCGGCCCCGAAGGTGCCGCAGGTGGCCGTAGTGTGCCAGAACCGGTAGTGACTGGGACCGACCCCCACGGCTATCCGGATGGCCGCTTCATATCCGACGGCGATGGCCGATAACAGGTCTTTGCCGCCGGCTTTTTCCCGCTCGGCCAAGGCAAACACCGCGGGGATGATGGCCGCTGCAGGATGCAAAATGGATTCCCGGTGCAAATCGTCCATTTCCACCACATGGGAAGAGGCGCCGTTGGCCAGCGCGGCCCAGAGGCAACCGGAGAGCGATTGATCGGGAATCATCGTGGATTCCGGAATTCCTCCCATATCACGGACCAGTTCCAGGATGATCCGGACCGGTTTTTCCCCTCTTCCGGCTATGGCCGATCCGAGCCAGTCCAAAAAATAAAGTTTCAGCTTGGTGATTTGAGATTCGGATAGATCCCCGTACGAGAACCGTGAAAGGACTGAGCTGAGCCTTCTTGAAAGCGTTGGGGTTGTCATAGGGTGCCTCGTTCCCTTCAAGAAATGTAAATAGGAGGATGCAATATCATCGTCTTATTGAAGTCTACCTCCTGTGTCGTGCGGTTAGCAATGAGAGGTGAAGAGCCGCGGTCCGACAATGGGGCATGCTTGAAACAATGTATGTCGACAATATACAATCGACTTTACGGTGTCAAGGATAATTTCCGGCCCCCTTTTCCCTTGACAAAAAAAATGGGCCTGACTAAGGATGATGATCTCGTAAAAAGTCGTCAATGAGGACGGCACAGTAGAAAGCGCCAGATGCAAGGCGTGCGAATCTTGAGGAATGAGGCGTACATAGAAGTACGCCGCAGTGACGAAAGATGAAGCGCAACGCCGCAGATGGACTTTTTACGAAGCCGTCAAGGATGACTTGCGGCAATTGAGGAGTCGGTACGAGTACGCGCAGAGATGGACAGGTCCTAAGTGGAGTAAAATATCATGACGTTCAATGAAATCCAGGACATGGTGAACCGAATTGTTTTCACCACGGGGTTTGTTGGTTTTGATTGGAAGCTCATTATCATGTGGGCCGTAGGATCTTTGTTCATCTATCTGGCGATTGCCAAAAAGTATGAGCCCCTGCTCTTGCTTCCCATCGGGTTTGGGATTTTCCTCGTCAATTTTCCTCAGGTACCCCTGATGGGCGTCTCTCCGGAGGGCCACAGACATCTTATTGAGATTTTCTACCACTACGGGCTGGAATGGGAAGTGATCCCCTGCATCATGTTCCTGGGCCTGGGCGCCATGACGGATTTCGGCCCCCTGATCGCAAACCCCAAAGTGCTGATTATCGGGGCAGGGGCCCAACTGGGAATTTTCGTGATATTCATCGGCACGGTCCTGGCCGGTTTCACGCTCAAGGAAGCCGCTTCCGTGGGCATTATTGCGGGCGCCGACGGGCCCACCACCATTTATCTTACCCAGAAGCTTGCGCCCCATCTCCTGGGGCCCAACGCCCTGGCGGCCTATTCCTACATGGCCATGGTTCCCCTGATCCAGCCCGGCATTATGAGACTCATGACCACTGCAAAGGAGAGAAAAATCCGCATGCGCCAGTTGCGGCCCGTCTCAAAGACGGAGAAAACTCTCTTCCCCCTCATAACGGCAGGGATCGTTGCGATCCTGGTCCCTTCAGTCATGCCGTTGATGGGCATGTTCATGCTCGGAAACCTGATGAAGGAGAGCGGCGTGGTGGGCCGGCTGACCGATACAGCGCAAGGGGCCCTCATGAACATGGTGACCATTTTTCTTGGGGTTTCCGTAGGCGCCAAGATGCATGCGGACAGTTTCTTGAGTTATCAGCCTCTTTTCATCTTCGGTTTGGGGCTTCTGAGTTTTGCCGTGTCCACCATGGGAGGCATCCTGACAGTTAAAGTGATGAACCTGTTTCTGAAAGAGAAAATCAACCCCCTCATCGGCTCTGCAGGGGTTTCCGCGGTTCCCATGGCTGCCAGGGTGTCTCAAATGCAGGGACTGAAATACGATAAGACCAACCACCTGCTCATGCACGCTATCGGGCCGAATCTGGCCGGCGTGATCGGTACCGCGGCATCGGCAGGACTGTTCATTGCCATGTTTCAGTAACAAGAAAAGGAATCGGCTATGAAAAGAACCATGCTTTGCCTCCTTCTCGGTTGCCTGTGGATCTTGGGCCATCCTTCTTTTTCAAGGGCGGAGGATTTCCTGGGGGTCCCTCTTGTCCCCCAAGCAAAGATCGTTTTAAGAACCGACAGCCGTCTCGAATTGCTCTCGCACCTCTCCCACGACGAGATCGCACAGTTCTATGAAAAAGCCTTTGAAGAAGAGAAGGATATCCGGGTCCGGGATTGGGCCGAGGCCACCTACAAAGAGGACAACAGCAACCGGCCCTGGCATTCCGTTACCATCTCCAAGGTGCGGGAAAACGGCATGACGAAGGTCGTCATTGTCAAGGACAGCATGGGTTGGCTCATGGGAACCCTGACGATTCGATATGCGGCCGTCTTTGTCGTCCTCTCATGCCTTTATTTGGGTATGATTCTGGCGGGGGCCATTATTTCCAGGACCGTGAAAAAAGCCGAGGCCCAGAAAAAACCTGCCTGATGAAGCAGCCGGGATTCCGCTCTGAACCCCCAGCCTGAGGAAAAAAGGGAAGGAAGTGAATATGGGACGCAAGCGATTCGTTGATCTGAGCATCAGTATCGAAGCGGGACTGCCGAGCGACCCGCCCATGATGATTCCCAAGGTGGATTACGTCACCCACGAAATGGGCGCCGAGCAGATGATGGAGTTTTTTCCGGGTCTCGCCAAGGACCAACTGCCAAAGGGGTTGGGGTGGGCCGTGGAGTTCCTCACCCTGACCACCCACTCGGGCACGCACCTGGATGCGCCTTTTCACTACCACCCGACCATGGACAAGGGTAAGCGGGCCTGGACCATTGACGAGATCCCCCTGGAGTGGTGTTTCAGCGATGCCGTTCTTCTCGATTTCCGGCACAAGGGGGACGGCGAAAGGATCACCGTTGAAGACGTGGAAGGGGAACTGGAGCGCATTCGCTATAAACTCAAACCGCTGGACATCGTGCTGGTGCAAACCGGCGCCGACCAGGCCTGGGGGACCCAGCAGTACCTGGTCAAGGGTGCGGGAATGGATCGGGAGAGCACGCTTTTTCTGCTTGAAAAGGGCGTCAAGGTGGTGGGCATCGATGCGTGGAGCTGGGACCGGCCTTTGCCTTTTTTGGCCAAAGAGTTTCGGGAAACCGGCAATCCCAAGGTGATCTGGGAAGCCCATTTTGCAGGAATAGACATCGGCTATTGCCATATGGAAAAAATGGCCGCCCTGGATGCCATCGGAAGACCCCATGGGTTTACCGTCTCCTGTTTTCCGGTAAAGATCAAGGGCGCGAGCGCAGGATGGTGCCGGCCGGTAGCCATTGTGGAGGAGTGATCGGGAGCGGATTCCAGCGTCGTGGCTCAGCCGGCTTCGCACAGAGTCGGAAAAACGCAACACCGCAGGGACGGGTCACGGCGCAGGGCGCAGCCCACTCCGCCGAAGTAGCTCCTGCCCGCCGCACTGCTAAGGCAGGCGGGTCGGCTACGAAGGCCGGGCGGGTCACGGAAGAAACCATGAAAAACAGAGACTGAATTGCAGACCTTGAGCTTACCCTGTTTCAAGTCCAGCAGGACATTCAATCATCTACTGTTTCGAAGGGGCTGCAGACATTGCAAAGGTCTTAACAAAGGAGGGAGAAGATGATGAAGGGGAAGAAGTGGATGATGTGTATCGTGGGTATGGCGCTGGCCCTTACCTTGACGGCGGGAAAGGCGACTGCCAGGAATTACAAGATTACCGTTTCGGCCGGTCATCCGCCGGTTTTTCTGTGGGTCACCCTGTGCCGTGATTTTTTTATCCCCGAGGTTGACAAGCGGGTGGCGGCTTTAGGCAAGGGCGACACCATCGAGTGGAACCAGGCTTACGGCGGCACGATTGCCAAGATTGGCGGCGAGCTGGAAGCGATTGAGGCGGGCGTCTCGGACATGGGGTTTGTGGGCACCCTTTTCCATGCGCCGAAAATGCCGCTTCACAATGTCACCTACATGACGCCTTTTGCCACGGACAACATTTTTTACGTGGTCGATACGATCACGGAACTCCAGTCCCGGATCCCTGCGCTGGCGCGGGAGTGGACCAAGCACAACCAGATTTACCTGGGCGGCGCCGGCCTGGACAACTACGGAACCCTGACGAGCTTCCCGGTCAACACCGTGGATGATGTGAACGGTCAAAAGATCGCCGCGCCCGGACCTTCGGCCAACTGGCTGAAAGGAACAGGAGGGGTTCCCGTGGCCTCCAATCTGAACGAATACTATAACGGCGTTCAAACCGGTGTGTTCAAAGGGGCCTTGACCTTTATGACAGCGGCTGCGGCCATCAAGCTTCACGAGGTGGCGCCCTACATTGCCATGGTCAACTTCGGCGCCCAGTTCGCCGGAGGCATCAGCATCAACAAGGATGTCTTTGAATCTTTCCCGCCTGAGATCCGGAAAATCTTCATCGACGTGGGCAAGGAGTATACCAGAAAGTTGGCTGAGGCCCAGACCGCTCGAGCCGACAATGCCATTCAGGCCATGAAAGACGGGGGCGCCAAAGTGGTCAGCCTTTCTCATGCCGAGCAGAAACGATGGGCCGAGAAACTTCCTAACATTCCAATGGAATGGGCTGCGTCCATGGAAGAAAAAGGCCAACCCGGCAAAGCCATGCTCAAGGGGTATCTGGACGGGTTGCGCAAGCGCAATGTCACTCTCGTGCGGGATTGGGACAAGGAATAATTCGTGGCGCGGAGGAAAGAAAAGCGGGAGCCGGCTGCGGCGCTCAGGCCGCCGCGCCGGTTTTCTTTTGAATCCGTCATTTCTGTGATGAACAGCATCGGGACGGCGTGGGTCTTCGTGCTCTTGATTATTATCAACCTGGACATCTGCGGACGGGTGTTTTTTAATGCGCCCTTGCGGGGTGTGCCCGAAATCGTGTCCATGTCCATCGTGGCCTGCGTGTTTTTTCAGATCGCCCACACCCTGAAGGTGGGGCGCCTGACCCGCTCCGAAATCCTTTTGAACGTGTTGCAAAAGCGAGTCCCCAAACTTGGGCAATTCTGCGAGGGGATTTATCATCTGGTGGGGGCCGCTCTGTTAGCGGTTCTCTTTCATGCCAGCGTGCCCCTGTTCACCCGGGCATGGCAGATCGGTGAGTACGTGGGCGCTGAAGGGGATTTCATGGCGCCCACCTGGCCCGTGAAACTGATTATTCTCATCGGCTGCGCCGCGGGAAGCCTGCAATTCTTGATCATGGCCGCTCGCAATTTCATGCAGATGATCAGGCCCGGCATCAGCGGAGGCCCGCCATGACGGACATCCAGATCGGCCTGTGGTCTGTTCTGGGCATTGTGCTGCTGATCTATATCGGCATGCATGTTGCGATCGCCCTTACCCTGCTGTCGTTCCTGGGTGTGTGGCTGATCAGGGACAACTACACCATTGCCGGCAAAATGCTGGCCCTTGCGGCATCGGACAGCATCTCCGGCTACATCTTCGGTGTGGTGCCCCTGTTTGTTCTGATGGGGATGTTCATTGCGGTCTCAGGAATCGGCAAAGACACCTTTGATGTGGCCAACCGTCTCTTTCATGGGGTGCGCGGGGGTCTGGGGATTGCCACCGTGGCCGCCAACGCGGTGTTCGCCGCGGTCACCGGCATCTCCATCGCCTCTGCTGCGGTTTTCACCAAGGTTGCCGTGCCGGAAATGATCCGGCTCGGGCACACGCCCCGTTTTGCCGTGGGTGTGGTGACCGGCTCGTCCGTGCTCGGCATGTTGATTCCTCCCAGCCTGCTGTTGATCCTCTTCGGCATATTGACGGAAACCTCCATCGGCGATCTGTTCAAGGCCGGCATTATGCCCGGGATTGTGCTCTCGGCCGCTTACTGCGTCGCAATCCTGGTGATGGCCTACAGGTTTCCGAACTACGTGGGCAGGGTTAAGAGACAAGCGGATGCCGGCGGCTTACCCGAAATGACGGTTATCAAGGCTGTGTTGAAACTATTGCCCATCGCTCTGCTGATTGCGCTGGTGCTGGGCGGGATTTACGCAGGCTGGTTTACGCCTACCGAATCAGGCGCGGTCGGGGCCCTGGGAGCCCTCATCCTGACCCTCGGCAAACGACAGCTTTCGTGGGCGAAACTCTGGCAGGTGCTGGTTGAAACCGGGCACGTGACCGTGGCCATCCTCTTCCTGCTGGTGGCCGCCAACATGTACAGCCGCATGCTGGCCATGTCCGGGGTCACGGGCTTTATCGGAAGCTGGTTCGGCGAATCCGGACTCGGCCTGTACCCAATATTGACCGTCTATCTCATCATCATCCTGCTGGCAGGCACGTTTCTCGACTCCACCTCCATCATCATGATCATCGTGCCCCTTATCTATCCGGTCATGCAGGAGTTCAGCGTCAACTTTGTCTGGTTCGGCCTTGTAACGGTCATTGCCATTGAAGTGGGATTGATCACTCCGCCCCTGGGCATAGCGGCCTTTGTGGTCACATCCACCCTTGACGATCAGCGCATCGGCCTGAACGAGGTCTTTATGGGAGCCCTTCCCTATGTATTGATGATGATCATTGTGCTGGTGCTGGTGGTGATATTCCCTCAGATCAGCCTGATTTTGGTTCGGTAAAAGAAAAAAGTAACCGTTCACGGGTTCAGATGTTCAGAGGTTTACCCGCCTTCGGCGTGGTTCAGGGTTTCATTTCCGCTCCCCGGATTCCACATTGGAGGCGGATTGTCTTATGACAACCCCGTTCTTTGCGTTGCCCCATGAAAACCAGGGGTCCATGGGAATCTACTTTGGCGAAGACAGCCTGCTTCAGCAGGTTTTGGGGTCGTCCATGCTGTCTTTGTCCCCAACCTTGAACGTTGAACCCGGAACCTGTGAACCCTTGCGGAAAAAGAGAGAAAATCATGGATAAGAAAAATCCTCTGTCAGGTTTTCAAGTCGATCGGGCCGACATCCGCACCATCGGTCATGATCTGCAGCGGCCCGAGTGCATCCTGGCCGAACCGGACGGCACCTTGTGGTCAGCCGATGCCCGGGGAGGTGTGGTCAGGATCTCACCGGACGGCACCCAGGCGATCATCACCCAATCCTACGGCAAAGCCTTCGAGTCGGCGGCCGATGAAGCGAGCCGGTTCACGGAAGGGACCTTGCCCAACGGCCTGGCCTTTGCCGAAAACGGGGATATCCTCATTTCCAATTTCGGCACCGACAGCCTGGAGGTCATGACCCGTAGCGGTGAGACCCGGGTGCTCTATGACCGCATCGACGGAGAGCCCATCGGCAAGGTGAATTTTGTGTTGCGGGACAGCAAAAGCCGCGTTTGGCTCACCATCTCTACCCGCATCAAGAACTGGATGAAGGCGATCAGCCCCAACATCGCCGACGGCTACATTGCCCTGGCGGATGAAAAGGGGCTGCGCATCGTGGCCGACGGCTTTCGCTTTACCAACGAGATCCGCCTGGATGCCCGGGAGGAATACCTCTACATCGTTGAAACCTGCGGCCGGTGCATCAGCCGCATGCGGGTCGGGGCTGACGGATCATTGAGCAATCGGGAAATCTATGGACCAACCAAGCTCGGGCGGTTCGGCTTTCCCGACGGCATTGCTTTTGACGCTTACGGCAACCTCTGGGGCACCCTGGTCATGGTGGACCAGGTTTTTGCCATCACCCCGGAGGGGGATTTCCACGTGGTTCTGGACGACACCCACGAAGGCGCGGCCCAGGCCCTGGAGCAGGCCTTTGCGGAGGATCGCGCGACGCCCGACCTCATGCTGGCCGCAGGCGGAACGCTTGCGCCCTGGTTCGCCAGCGTGACCTTCGGAGGGCTGGATCTGAGAACCGTTTATGTGGGCAGTCTTCGCGGAACCCGCATTCCCTATTTCAGGTCGCCCGTAGCAGGGTTGCCCATGGTGCACTGGAAGACATAGGAAAAACGGTGCAAGGCACACGGGGCAAGGTACACGGAACCCCTGGTGTTTTAACTTTTCTTGTTTTTTGACCGTGAGCCGTGTGCCGTGAACCGTGCACCTTTCCTCTATAGATTTCGAAATAAAAGGAGATACCCCATGGATAAATTCATCGTGACCGCCGCTCTGACAGGCGCCATTCACACACCCACCATGTCGCCCTACCTGCCCGTCACCCCGGACCAGCTCGCCGAAGAGGCCCGCCGGGCCCGTGAGGCCGGTGCAGCCGTCGTGCATGTGCACGGAAGAGATCCCCAGACCGGACGGCCGTCGGCGGACAGTCAGGTGTTCGGTGAAATCCTGACCAAAATCAAAAGCAAATGCGATGCCGTGATCTGCACCACCACGGGCGGCGGATTCGGGATGAGTGTGGAAGAGCGGGTGAAGGTGGTGAAGACCTACAGCCCTGAATTGGCTTCATTAAACGCCGGATCTTTGAATTTCTCCCTGCACCCCCTGCTGGAGAAGATGCAAGACTTTAAATACGACTGGGAACCTCAGTATCTGGCCATGAGCGAAGATTTCATCTTTCCCAACACCTTCAAGACACTGAGGGAGTTCGGCGCCTACTTTTCCCAGGAAGGCACCAAACCCGAGCTCGAGGTCTACGATGCCGGCATGTTGAACAACATCGCCTTTCTGCTGAGCCGCGGCATCATCAAGAAACCTGTTTACATCCAATTCGTGCTCGGCATCCTGGGAGGCATGCAGGCTACAATCAGCAATCTGGTGTTCTTACACAATTCAGCCAGGGAGATCCTGGGCACCGAGTTCGTATGGTCCGTGTGTGCGGCCGGCAAGAGCCAGTTCAAAATGTGCAATGCCGCACTCCTTATGGGAGGTTTCACACGGGTCGGATTGGAAGACAATCTCTACCTCGAAAAGGGGGAGTTCGCCAAAAGCAGTGCCGAACAGGTCGAGAAGATCATCCGGATTGCGAAGGAGCATGGTCTGGAGCCTGCGACCCCTGAAGAGGCGCGGGCCATTCTGAACCTGAAAGGGCCTCAAGCCGTCAAGTTCTAGCAGGCTCCTGAAAAAAGCCCATCTGCTGCGTTACCCTCGTTCCTTGTCACTGCGGCGTACTTCTATGTACGCCTCATTCCTCGGAATTTCGGGTGCCTTGCATCTGGACATTTTTCAATAGCCTGCTCATCAAGTGTTTTTCCGTAACCTGCTAAGGAGAATCCGTTGAGAAAGGGCCGATTGCCCGGGAGCCGCTTTGCGAAAGGCGGCG
>Ga0209164_1003277_pt1 | contig 15562 bp, 18 predicted proteins | sample MTBNYHSulfiMetaG_FD_187458 | JGI IMG/M metagenome (GOLD analysis project Ga0209164, IMG submission 187458) | Enrichment culture microbial communities from rom New York Harbor, USA that are MTBE-degrading - MTBE-NYH (New York Harbor Sulfidogenic)... | ecosystem: Environmental > Aquatic > Marine >...
GCGCCGACTCCTTTCCCGGGGAAAAAGCGCTCCAAGGCCGCCGCGACAATCCGCTAGAGCAGGCCTTTTGTGGACGGCACCCTTCCTTGCAGCCTTGGTTCCGGCGAAACAGCCTGGTCCAGAGCCTTAGCAAAGGATTTACAGATGGACTCGGCCACATGATGGGCATCATCCCCGGAGATGAGGTCAATGTGGAGAGTCATGCCGGAGTGAAGAACCAGGGCCCTAAAGAACTCCCGCAGCAAGTGGATGTCGAACTCACCGGTCTTGCTCTGTTTCGGGGATACGCGGTAGGCCAGGAAGGGTCGATTGGAAAAATCCACAACCGTTCTGGCAAGCGCTTCGTCCAGCGGAACATAAGCGCAACCGAATCTTCGTATTCCCTCTTTTTCTCCCAGAGCCTGGCTCAGAGCCTTTCCAAGGCAAATACCCAGATCCTCGACCGTGTGATGGGCGTCCACCTCCAGATCGCCTTCGGCTTTGATGCTGAGATCCAGAAATCCGTGCCCGGCTACCAAGGTGAGCATGTGATCCATAAAGGGAATCCCTGTCTGGATATCCGCCGCTCCCTTGCCGTCGAGAAGGAGTTCCATCTGGATGTCCGTCTCCTTGGTTTTCCTTTTTACAGCCCCTTGCCTTTCCAAAGCCATTGGCCTATCGCTCCATGCCTGATGCTGTAACCGTTCACGGGTTCAAAGGTTCAGAGGTCTACCCGCCTTCGGCGTGGTTCAGGGTTTCATTTCTGCCTTGTTGTCCCATTTCCGGCTTTTTTAGGAAAACAAGTAAGAGAGTAGGGTGAGATCCACCTGCCTGACCATGAAGCAAAAAACACCGAAGAAGCAAGCCCATGAGAGTTTTGGTGGAGATGAAGGGATTCGAACCCTCGACCTGTGCGTTGCGAACGCACCGCTCTCCCATCTGAGCTACATCCCCATGAAAACCTATTCTAATAGACCTTCGCGATTTTTCAACAGTATTTTCTCTCCTTTGTCACAAAACCCTGCAATCCCATAAATCATTTTTTACCTTACCCGGATCTGAAGGGTTGTCGGGTTGTTGTTTCGAATAATGCCGACTCGGAAAAAGGGGCTGTCCTTCATGGCTCCGTAAAGGCGCATGGCATCTTCAGCCGTAGCAATGGGTCGGTCGTTCACGCTCTTGATGATATCGCCGTTCTGGAGACCCATGCTGGTCAGAAGATTTCCCGGATCAACCCTGCTGACCCGGAAGCCGTCGGGTTTTCCTCCCGCAAAGTAGGGTTCCACACGAACCCCCGACATAACAGAGGCCAAATTGTCCAAGCTTTGTTGAACGAGGTCTCGACTGATGTTGTAGCTCAGGACCTGCCCTCTGGGAGCGCTTCTTGCCGGGGGGGCTGTGGAGGCCTGCTCAGAGCTCTCTTCCATATCCATGAGAAGGAGCTCGTCTTTCCCGTTGAGATTCAGCACGACCTTGTCTTTGAAGATCCTGACCACCCGGGCCCCTTTCACATCGGAACCCAAGGTAACCATCTCCTGACGGGTATCGTCGTTATCTCGGATGATCGCCCATCCGTCGCCGTCTTCACCCGTCATGGTTCCGATCAGTGAGCAATTCAAAGACGTCAGGCTCAACTCATCGAAGCGCAGCGGTACGGGTTCCTCCTTGAGGCTGTCGCCGGATGTGGAGAAGATGTTTTTCCCCCAAATGTCCCTGTAATGGCTGACAGGGGGCTTTGCAGGGAGATCTCGCCTCAATTCGGCGGAAGGTAAAGTCGTGCGAGGCTTATCCGATCCAAGCCGGGATTCCAGAATGGACAAGAGCAAGGAACTGAGCGCATAGGCGGCAAGGCTGACGCAGAAAAATGCAAAGAGAATCTTGATCCCGGTATAGGGCTTGACCTCTCTCATTGGAACGCTCCGGTCCAGGAAATAACCGGCTTAGCCAGGGTCCCTTGCAACTGAATAACCATCGGGCGGTCTCCTCCTGGCGGAAGCTTCCCGGCCTGTTTATCCTGAACAGACGGGCCGGGTCTGATCCTGGCTTTCACTTGAACGGGGCTGGCCTGAAGATTCTGCTGCAGTCTGATCTGCCCCTCGAAATCGCCCGCGAACAAGGGGCCTGTAATTTCGCCTCCCTTGAGATCGGCCACTGCGTCCTTGACGAATAATGGAAGGGTCAGCTTTGCAAAGGAAAGGGTCTTTATTCCGAAACCCTCCGCTTTGAGTTCCACGGCGCCGTCTTCAACAAAAAAGGTTCCTTGCCCGTGGATTTTCCTCAAATCCTTCAAGGACCCGTGAAGGTCCGCCTGACCCCGCAGCTTGCCCTTGATCTGTCTTTGTGCGAAAAGACTTAATGCCCCGAGTTCTCCGAGCTGGATTCCCGCGGCCTCGATATTTGCGAAGCCTTTGTTAAGCCCGCGAAACATGGAAATCCCCGCGCTTATCTGAAAAGACCCTTTGGCCAGGGCGCCCTTTAAACGGACGGGCACATAGCCTTGAAGGATCCTCAAGAAGCTCGTGGAGAGGAGAAGAGAACTCATGCGCTCAACAAACACGGAATCCCCTGACTGAAGGGTCCATGTGAGATCTTCGAGATGATGGCCTTTCCAGACAGAGGAAGATGCCTTTCCGACGGAGAGGAGCATTTTCCCGTCGCTCACCCTTTCCACGGTTCCGGACAGGATTCTTTCTGCCGGCAAACGATAGAAGGTCAAAGCGAAAAATAGGGCCAGACCATAGACAATAATCCCGACCCAAAGAATGATCCTGGTGCTTGTTTTCATGATGACTCACTGGCCGGATTTAGATCTTCTAAAGTGTACGACGGGAGAGAGGGGGCTGTCAATGAATCCGGGGACCCCTCGTCCAAAAAGGGCTGAGGCGGAAAGAGGCGCAGAAGAAGTCATCTGCGTCATGGACCGCCCTTATCGTTGACAGACAGGGAAGGGATTTTTTATACTTCGCCTTCGAAGCAAGTCTCCAGTATCCAGGTTTTACTGCGGTCCATTATATGAAAGACGATTTTAATAAGAGGTCAGAACAAAAGGCTTCTAGGTTTCGTGCCTTATCATGGCCTCTTGAGCTTTTTGATACCAATGAGGATTTTAGGAATTCGAGGCTCCCATTTGGAGATAAGGTCAACCGAACCAGGTACCCGTCTCGAGCGATGAGATATTGGTGGGCGGCCTGCGCTATTCAGGATGAATCCAGGAAACTGAAGGCTCCGCCTGTTATTGTTGACGTTGCTTGCGAGAGAGGAATTCTAAAAAGGATGACACCGGAAATCCAGGGCAGCCGGTGGATCGGCCTGGATTGGAAACTGGAAAACCAGTGGTTGGAATTGGCTGGGTATGATGAAACGCATTACTGCAATTTGGAGGAGCGTATTCTTCTGCCTGATGCCTGCGCAGACATCGTGGTCAGTCTGCACACTTTGGAACATATAGCCGGGCACGAAAACGCTTTCAAAGATTTGGTTCGTATCCTTAAGCCGAAGGGTGTCTTGCTGATCGGCACGCCGATTGTCCCTCATCCCTTTGCGATCATCCGCGAATCGCAATATCGAAAGCAATTTGTAAAAGGATTGAGGGTTTCGGGAGCTCATATTCACAAATTTTCTCCTGCCATGTATCGAAAATTGATCGATCGCTTTGGACTTCAGATGGAGTTCATCGCTGGATTGCGCTTCTTCAGATGGTCGGGCTTCAGCTTGGAGAATTTCAGAGGATGGGTTCGTTTCAATCTATTGTGGGGTGCCCTTTTCCCGTCTCTAGGCCGTGAAATAGCCATTCAGTGCAGGCTTTCTCAACCGTGGCGGTATGAAGAAGGGAAACCGCGATGACCATTGCGGCCACTGTGATTACAAAAAACGAGGCTGCCCTGATCCGCACCTGCCTGGATTCCCTGAGCTGGGTGGATGAGATAATCGTGGTCGATTCCGGCAGCACCGACGGGACGGTGGAGATTTGTCGGGAATACACGGATAAAATCATGGTGGCGGACTGGCCCGGGTTTGGACCCCAGAAAAACAGGGCCATTGAGATGGCGACAACTGAATGGATCCTGTCCCTGGATGCGGATGAACGGGTGAGTCCGGAACTCCGCGAGGAAATACAGGCCGCCATGGCCCATCCGGGAGACCGAGCCGCTTTTGCTATGCCCCGCCGCTCGAGCTACTGCGGAAAGCCCATGCGTCACAGCGGCTGGTGGCCGGATTATGTCTCACGGCTCTTTCGCCGGGGGCAGGCGCGCTTCAGCGATGACCTGGTCCATGAGCGCCTGCTCGTAGACGGCCCGGTGGGCCGATTGCATCAGCCCCTGCTTCACGAGGCCTTCAGTGACCTCGATGAAGCTCTGGATACCATGAACCGCTACTCGACAGCCGGGGCGCGCATGATGCATCACCGCAAGGACCGGGCCGGGTTGTCTACGGCGCTCTTGCACGGCCTCTGGAGCTTTTTGAGCACATATTTTCTGCGAGCCGGTTTCCTCGACGGACGAGAAGGGTTCATGCTGGCCGTTTGCAACGCCGAAGGGACCTATTACAAATACCTTAAACTGATGCTCATGGTGGAAAAGAAATGACCTTCCTCGAGGTTCTCGGATTACCCCTTCCGGCCTGCAGATCCAATGAGGAGGATTTTTTTGATTTGGAACTCGGAACAGCTTATGGTAGGGTGCTGAAAAAGGAGACAAAAGCGTTGTAAGGACACACTCTCAAGGAGGCTGCCCGCTGGTCCAACAATGAGTTATTGTTTCAATCGGTTACCCTTCATGCATTCCTCGTGTGCCCCCGTAGCTCAGGTGGATAGAGCACCAGATTCCTAATCTGGGTGCCGCGTGTTCGAGTCACGCCGGGGGCACCATTTTTGTTTCTGCCAGGTCACTTCTATCCATTTTTCCCCATTCCGTTCATCCCGGCAAAATTTTGGCTTGACTTTCGTAAAAATAAAAACAATAAATAACAGTTTAAAACTTTTAGGAGCGTTACGCTATGTACGCGGTCATTCAAACAGGTGGAAAACAGTACCGGGTCGCCCAGGGCGACGATCTTATTTTAGAAAAGCTTCCGGGTCAAGTCGGCGATCCTGTTGTGTTTGACAGGGTCCTCATGACATCGGACGGCGAAAACGTTCAGGTGGGAAAGCCCTATCTCGAAAACACCAAGGTGATGGGTCGCCTGAAACGGCAGGACAAAAGCAAGAAAGTGGTTGTTTTCAAATTCAAACGCAGGAAGGGCTTCCGGAGAACCAAGGGCCACAGGCAGCCTTTCTCCCTGGTGCGGATTGAGAGCATCGGGGCTTGACGGCATCTTAAAAACTCTTCATACCCGTATCTCCCGCGCCCGTCCTCCGCAGGGGCTCTGCTACGGAGGATGGAGAGGCGGGAAGCCAGAAGTGTTTGAAAAGACTGGATTCCCGCCTTCGCGGGAATGACAGAAAAAGGCATGTTCTGGCTTTTGGTAAATCCAATAAGCCTGAAATAGGCATTATTCTTTATTTGGTCGAGGGTTTGGTTATGGCACACAAGAAGGCGGGCGGCAGCTCGAGAAACGGCAGAGACAGCGCCGGACAGCGGTTCGGGGTGAAGAGATACGGCGGGCAACAGGTCAGGGCCGGGAACATCCTGGTCCGCCAGAAAGGGACCAAGATCCACCCGGGAACCAATGTCGGTGTGGGAAAGGACTACACGCTTTTTGCCAAGATCGACGGCACAGTCACTTTCGAGAGGCTCGACAAGACCAGAAAAAAGGTGAGTGTCTACTCGGCCTGAATTCGTTTTTCCCCCAGTGCTCCTGTGAGGCTCTATGGACTTTCTGGATGAAGCCCTGATCACCGCCAAATCCGGAGACGGGGGCAGGGGATGTGCCAGTTTCAGGCGGGAGCGTTTCATTCCCAAAGGCGGGCCGGACGGCGGCGACGGGGGTGACGGCGGGGATGTGATCGTCAGGGCCACGGAAAGGCTCAATTCGCTCCTCCCATTCCGTTATCGAAGACTTTTCAAGGCCCAGAAGGGGCAGCCCGGCCGGGGGCAAAACAAGAGTGGAAAGGACGGCGAAAACGTTGTCGTCGAGGTCCCGCCCGGCACGATCATCCAGGACTCCGACACCGGCGAAACGATTGCCGACCTGGTTCTGGACGAAGAGGAAATCATTCTCCTGAGAGGAGGCCGGGGAGGCTGGGGAAATCAGCATTTTGCCACCTCCACGAACCGCGCGCCCCGCAAAGCCCAGCCCGGTCTTCCCGGCCAGGAAAAGCGATTCCGTTTCATCCTCAAGACCCTGGCCCACATTGGTCTCATCGGATTACCCAACGCCGGCAAATCCACCCTTCTGTCTCGTCTCACCACGGCCCGGCCAAAAATTGCCGACTACCCCTTCACAACCCTTATTCCCAACCTGGGCGTGATTGTCTTCGATGAGGGAGAAACCCTGACAGTGGCCGATATTCCAGGACTTATCGAGGGAGCGAGCGAAGGTCGGGGTCTCGGCCATCGCTTTCTGAAACACATCGAGAGGACAGGGCTGCTGCTTCACCTCATAGACATCACCTATAGGCCCCGCAGCGGGTTGGTGGAGGATTTTGAAAAAGTGACGGAGGAGCTTGGAGCCTACAGTCCTTCCCTGGCTAAAAAGAGACAGATGGTGCTGGTCAATAAAATGGATCTCTACGCGCCGGGACACCGGGACGTGGGTGAAGTGATCAGGAAATTGAAAAAAAGGGGATATGAAGCCTTTCCTGTTTCCGCCCTCACCGGGCAGGGACTGGATGATGTGAAAAGCGCTTTGCTCAAGGAATTCTTTCATGGCAACGGGAACGGGTAAGGAGATCAAGGAAACGAGAAAGGCCCTTCTAAAGAGAGCCAGGAGGGTTGTGGTCAAGGTGGGAAGCGGAGTGCTCACGGGAAAGGACGGCTTGAACCGGAGGGTCATCCGGGATCTTACGAATGACATGTGCGCCCTTCGAAAAAAGGGCATTGAGGTGATCCTGGTTTCTTCCGGCGCCATTTCTTCAGGGCTCAAAAAGATCGGGCTCGCCAGAAGGCCGGACACCATCTCCGGGAAGCAGGCCGTAGCCGCCGTGGGGCAGGCCAGCCTGATCATGGCCTGGGAAAAAGTGTTTGAACGTCACGCTCAGAAGGTGGCCCAGATCCTGATTACCCGGGACGACTTCAACCACAGGGGGCGCTACCTGAATGCGCGCAACACGATCTTCACGCTCCTTTCGTGGAAAATCTTGCCCATCATCAACGAAAACGACACGGTGGTGGTGGATGAAATCAAATTCGGCGACAACGACAACTTGAGCGCCATGGTGACAAGCCTTGTGGATGCGCAGTTCCTAGTCTCCCTCACCGACCTGGACGGCCTTTATGACAAAGATCCCCGCACCCACCAGGACGCTCGCCTGATTCCGGTTGTGGACAGGGTCAGCCGGGAGATCCTCAGGTTTGCCGGTTCCATACCCGGTTTCCTGGGAACCGGCGGCATGGGAAGCAAAATCAGAGCGGCTCAAAATGCGGCCCTCGGAGGCGTCCCCACCGTGATCGCGAACGGCACGACACCTGGGGTTTTGCGCAGTATATTCAAGGGCGCGGAGGTAGGGACCCTTTTTCTGCCCCAGGACGTGGCCCTGTGCAGCCGCAAGCGCTGGATCGCTTTCACCAAGGCGCCCAAGGGTCGGATTGTTATCGACCCAGGGGCTGAAAAGGCGATTCTCAAAGGCGGGAAAAGCCTCCTTCCCTCGGGGATCAAGGAGGTGAAAGGAGCCTTCGGACTGGGGGACTCTATCGTGCTCTTGAGCCAGGAGGGACAAGAGCTTGCCGTGGGCATGGCCAATTACGATGCAAGCGACATCCGCAAAATCATGGGACTCAAAACATCCGAGATTGAAAAAGCCCTTGGATACAAATACGATGACGAAGTCATTCACCGCGACAATTTGGTGCTCACCAACGGTCTGGACGAGAGAGAAATCGTATGTCGGTAGAGGAAATGATTGAAAAGATGGCCAAGGGCGCCAGGCATGCTTCGCGTGCCTTGAGAAACAGGGGAAGAGCGGAGAAAGACCGGGCCCTTTTACGCATGGGCGCGTTGCTCCTTGAAAAGGAGGCGATCATTCGGCGGGAAAACCAAAAAGATCTCGTGAAAGCAAAAGATCTGGGCCTGAACACCGCCATGATGGATCGGCTGACCCTGGACCCCAAGACCCTCCGGTCCATGGCCGAGGGTCTTCAGGAGGTGGCGTCCCTCCCAGACCCGGTGGGCCAGGTGACAGGCATGTGGAAAAGACCGAACGGCATGCGGGTGGGGCGCGTGAGGATCCCCCTGGGCGTCATCGGCTTTATCTACGAATCAAGACCCAACGTGACCGTGGATGCAGCCGCCCTCTGCCTCAAGTCCGGAAATGCCGTGATTCTGAAAGGCGGCGCCGAGGCGATCCATTCAAACATCATTCTGGGCCGGTTGCTCGATGAAGCCCTCGAAGAAGCAGATCTGCCTCACGAAGCCGTCCAGGTTGTTCCCACCACCGACAGGCGGGCCGTGGAGGTCCTGCTACGACTCGAAGACCACGTGGACGTCATTATCCCGAGAGGCGGCGAAGGCTTGATCCGGTTCGTCACCGAACACTCGAGAATTCCCGTGCTGAAGCACTACAAAGGGGTCTGTCACGTGTACGTGGACCAGTTTGCGGACAATGACATGGCTGCCGAAATCTGTTACAATGCCAAAGTGCAGCGACCGGGGGTTTGCAATGCTATGGAGACCATGCTGGTGCACGAAAAGATCGCGCCGGATTTTCTTCCCCCCATGGTCCGGCGTTTCCAGGAAGCCGGAGTCGAGATTCGCGGTTGCCCCAGGACCATGGAACTTATACCCAAGGCACAACCTGCCGTGGCGCAAGACTGGCCGGCTGAGTTCCTTGACCTGATCCTGGCCGTCAAGATCGTCGCCGACATGGATGAGGCGCTGGATCATATCGAGCGCTACGGTTCAAAGCATACTGAAGCCATTGTCACAAAGGACCATGAGCGGGCCCAGCGTTTTTTGTACGAAGTGGATTCCTCGGTCGTGCTCGTCAATGCCTCCACGCGATTTAATGACGGGAACCAGTTGGGCCTGGGAGCGGAAATCGGCATCAACACCTCCAAGCTCCATGCTTTTGGACCCATGGGATTGGAGGAACTCACGACACAGAAGTTCATCGTTTACGGCGACGGACAAACCAGAGCCTGAGAAGGGGAGGTGGGCGATTGAGATTGGGAATCCTCGGGGGCACCTTTGATCCCATTCACCTGGGGCACCTGCGCCTTGCCGAGGAGGTGGGAGAAGGGTTCAACCTCAATACGGTGTATCTTCTCCCGGCCGCCTCTCCGCCGCATAAGGGCCGGAAAAGCGTCACCCCCTTCCATCACCGCTTTGAGATGACCAAACTGGGGGTCGAAGGATCGCCCCTTCTCGTGGCCTTCGACCTGGAAGCAAGGCGACAAGGCCTTTCCTATTCCATCGAAACCCTCAAGGAATTCCACCGTCTTTTCCCTTCCAACCCGGAGCTCTTCTTCATCCTCGGCACGGATGCGTTTCAGGAAATCGAAACGTGGAAGCGCTATCAGGATCTCTTCAATTACGCCCATTTCGTGGTGGTTCAAAGACCTGGCATCCCTGCAAGGAAGATGGAAGAGCGCTTGTTTTCACTGGGTGTGCCTTTCAGGAAAGAAGAAGAGAATCGCTTTATCGGCCCGTCGGGCCGCACGGTGATTTGTCTCGAGGCGACCCTCATGGACATATCTTCCACAGGGATCCGCGAAAAAGCGGCTGCAGGAAAATCCATCCGTTACCTTGTCCCCGAGAGCGTCCGATGCTACATTGTTGAATACGGGTTGTATAGGACTTATGGAATCGATTGACAAAGCGCTTTTGTGCATGAAGATGATTCATGAAAGAAAGGCCGTCGATCCGGTCCTCTTTGATGTGGGGAGAATGACGGCCATTACGGACTATTTCATCGTCACCAGCGGCAACTCGAGCAGGCAGGTCCAGGCCATCAGTCGGCATGTGGCCCGCAACATGAGGGAGCGCGGCTTCAAACCTTCCGGCGTGGAGGGGGAGCAGGAAGGGCACTGGGTCCTCATGGACTATGGAGACGTGGTGATTCATATTTTTTATCAGCCTGTGCGGGAGTTCTATGACCTCGAAGGGTTGTGGGCCGAGGCGCCCAGGGTGGAGTTTCATGAAAATAATTTTGAAAAAAGCTAACAGGGTTGTTTTCACCCTTTTTGTCGCCTTCACCTTGCTCATTCACCTTCACGTCGAAGGCTACGCCCTTTCCATCGAAGAGGAAAGAATCGCCGGAGAGAGTTTTCGCGATGCCGTGCGAAAACAGCTCGATATGTTCGACGATGATTTCTGCGATGCCTATATCAACAACCTCGGCCAGTACGTGACAACCTTCCTGGAGACCAAGCCGTTTCCCTTCCATTTCTACATTGTTCATAAAAATGATCTCAATGCTTTCGCCGGGCCGGGAGGCCATGTTTTTTTCTTTACCGGCCTTATTCGCGTGATGGACAGCGCCGACGAACTGGCAGCGGTGATGGCCCATGAAATTGCGCATGTCTCGGCCAGGCACATCTCGGAAAGGGTCGAGCAAAACAAAATGATCACCCTGGCTACCCTTGCCGGTGTTATAGCCGGCATGCTCATCGGAGGGAAGGCTGCAGGCGCCCTGGTGACCGGCTCCATGGCCGCAGGCGTGCAAAAGCAACTCAGCTACAGCCGGGACGATGAAAGACAGGCCGACCAGCTTGGATTCAATTACATGGACAGGGCCGGTTTTGATCCGGGAGGGATGGTGGCGGTTTTGAAAAAACTCGAACGGGCCACGTGGATCGACGCCAACGCCATACCCCCTTACCTCTTGACCCACCCCGGCGGACCGGAGAGGGTCGCCAGCATGGAGATCCGGTTAGGAGATTATGCGGGACAGCCGGAGAATCAGGAGGCCGCGAGGTTTCGCAAGCTCTTTCCCTATGTAAAGGCCGTCGTGATCGCCAAGTCAGGGGATGCCAGGAACGGGGAGCGGATTTTTGCGGCAGAGCTTGAAAAAAACCCGGCTTTGGCGCCGGCCCATTTCGGTCTGGGAATCGTTCGCAAGGAGCAATTGGCGTATGCCGACGCTGTGGAGCACCTGGAAAAAGCGCTTTCATTGGAACCCCGGATCGTGCCGATCCTGACGGCCTTGGCCGAAGCCTATCAAATGCAGGGCAGGACTGAAAGGGCCGTCCAAATGCTCGAAAGGGCCCTCGCCGTTAACGATCAAGACAAAACAGCCCTCTTCCTCCTGGCCCTATCCTATCGGGACCTGGAAGATTACCGCAAGTCCATTGTGTTCCTTGAAAGGCTGGCCTCGATGAAGCCCGTCAAAGACGAGGTCTACTACCACCTGGGGATGTCCTACGGCCGGGAAGGAAAGCTCGCTCAGGCCCATTACAATTTCGGTGTCTATTTCAAGAAATCCGGAATTGTGGACAAGGCAAGGTTTCATTTTCAGAAGGCGGATGAATTGGCGGGCTCGGACCAGTTGTTGCGGAACAGGATTCAAACCGAGAGGGAGGGGCTTTCCAAGAGCTAGCCGCCCGTTGCCTTCACAAGATGAGCAACCCTCCTGCAAAAAAGCCTAAGGGTTCAAGGGTTCCGGGTTCAACGTTCAAGGTTGGGGACAAAGAGAGCATGGACGACCCCAAAACCTGCCGAAGCAGGCGCTCTTCGCTAAAGCAGGTTCCCATGGACCCCTGGTTTTCATGGGGCAACGCAAAGAACGGGGTTGTCATAAAACAACCCGCCTCCAACGTCGTATTCGGGGGGGCAGAAATGGAACCCTGAACCCTGGTCGCCCTCGGCGCCGCCAGAGGCGGGTAAACCTCTGAACCTTTGAACCCGTGAACGGTTACCCGCTTTTGATCCGCCGCTCCGCAAGACTCCTGAATCTATTCTCAGGAGTGCCCTTACGACAACGCAAAGCCCGGGAGAAGGGGGAGGTTTCAAAAAAATTTGACTTGCCTCGACTCCTGTGATAGGGTTCGCAAAATGAATGAGAGTTCATTCATTAAAGGAGAAGATGCATCGGAAAATCGATAGGATACAGGGAACATGATGCGGCTCAAGAACGGACGGAAGGGGTGGGTGAGAAGGATTCATCCCAGGGAGCCGGCACGATCAACGGGTGAGGAGGATTGAAGCATGGAGATCATTGTATGTGTGAAGAGGGTTCCGCTTACTCAGGAGGTCGATCTGGAGATCAACCCTCAGAAGACCGATGTGCGCAAGGACATGCTGGCTTACGCAATCAATGAGTGGGACAACTACGCCATCGAAGAGGCCGTCATCCTGAAGGAAAAGCAAGGCGGCACGGTGACGGCGGTCACCGTGGGCACCGAGGAGGATGAGGAGGTACTGAGAAGATGCCTGGCCATGGGGGCCGACAAGGCGATTCGGGTGGAGACAGGGGACCTGTTGCCGGACAGCGTTGCTGTTGCAAAGATCCTTGCCCAGGTCATCAAAGGAATGCCCCACGACCTGGTGCTTACGGGTGTCCAGGCCGATGATCTGAACGAAGGCTCGGTGGGGACCATGGTGGCGGAATTCCTGAACCTCGCCCATGCGGCGGTGGTGACGAATGTGACGCCCGAGGGGGACGGAGCAAGCGTGCGGGTCGAGCTTGAAGGGGGCGTGGAGGAGGTTTCCAGGATCAGACTTCCGGCGTTGCTTTGCATCCAAACAGGGATTAACGAGCCCAGGTATGTTTCCATCATGGGCATTCGAAAAGCGGCAAAAAAAGAACTGAATGTGGTCAAAATTGAAGACCTGGGTCTTTCCCGGGATGATCTTTCCCCGTGGACCACGGTGGAAGAATTGTTCCTTCCCCCGGAGACGGAAGGAGCACAGTTCCTTGAGGGCGACCCGGCCACGGTCGCCGAAGAGATACTTCGCATCTTGAAGGAAAAGGGGGTGAAGAAATAGATGGGCGAGATCTTTGTGGTTGTCGAGCATCGGAAAGGGGAGGTCAGGGAAATCACCTACCAGCTTCTATGGAAAGCCAATGAACTCTGTCAAAAACTCTCGCACACACTGACCGCGGTAATTCTTTGTGGTAAGGAGGAGGCCTTTGTCAATGAGGTGAAAGAGCGGGCCGATAAAGTCATCCTTTTTGAGGACGAGCGAGTCAAGAGCTTCAACGGGGATCTTTACAAAGAGGTGCTGGTACGACTGATCCAGGAGCATCGGCCGATCCTCACCCTGATCGGCCACACCCCCTGGGGCATGGACTATGCGCCCTCGCTGTCCATCAAGACAGGGTATCCTCTGGCCACGGACTGTGTGGACGTTCTGTTCGATAACGGGCGGCCCAAGGCCGTTCGTCAGATTTATGCAGGGAAAATCTTTTCCAGGGTGGCTTTCAAGGACTCGGAGGGGTACCTGATCACGGTGAGAAGCGGCGCTTTTCCTATAGACAAAGCAGGCGAACACACAGGGGACGTCATCAAGAAAGTGATGCCCCCGGATCTGCCGGAAGCCCGCCGGCAGTTCGTGGCCTTCGAGGACGCCGGAGCAGGGGCGATCGATATCACCCAGGCCGATCTCCTTGTCTCCATAGGCCGTGGGGTGGGAGAAGCCGACAAGGTCCCCATCATGCAGGACCTGGCCAATCTCATGGGAGCTGTTCTATCCTGTTCCAGACCGGTGGTGGATAAGAACTGGCTGCCCAAGTACCACCAGGTCGGGACCTCGGGCAAGTCCGTGAAACCCAAGGTTTACCTGGCCTTTGGAATCAGCGGCGCCTTTCAGCATGTGGCCGGAATCAGCGGTGCGGGGTGCGTTATCGCCGTCAACAAGGACAAGAAGGCCCCCATTTTCAGGGTGGCCGATTTCGGGGTAGTGGAAGATCTGTTCAAGGTGGCGGAAGCGCTCAAGGCCAAGCTGGCCCAATAAAAGGCACGGCTTCGTAAAAAGTCATCCATACTGAGGGGAAAGAATGGACTTCACGCTCTCAAAAGAACAACGGGATATCCAGAAGGCGGCGAGGGAATTTGCCCTCGGCGAATTCCTTCCTGAAAAAGCCCGGGAGTTCGATCGGAACGAGACTTTTGATCCGGCCATCCGGAAGAAGGCCTGTGAGCTCGGGTTTGTCGGGGTCTTTATTAAGGAGGAATACGGCGGCGCAGGATTGGGATTCCTGGAGCACTGCCTTATCACCGAAGAATTCTGGTCCGCCGATGCAGGCATGGGCAATGCGATCATCACAAGCAGCTTCGGGGCGGAGCTTCTTCAGCTTTTCGGCACAAAGGAGCAGAAGGAAAAATACCTGCCCCCTCTGGTGACCGGAGATGCGGTTATCGGGACCGCCATCACCGAACCGGATGCAGGTTCCGACGTGACAAGCGCCATTACAACCGCTGTCCGAAAAGGCGATGAATGGGTCATTAACGGCTCCAAGATGTTCATCACCAACGGCACGATCGCCAACTACTTGAACGTCTTCTGTCTAACCGATCCGGAAAATCCCGGCAAGCACCAACGGCACAGTTTCTTTCTTGTGGAAACGGACAGAAAAGGGTACCAGGCGAACAAGCTCCACGGTAAACTGGGCATCCGGGCCAATGATACGGCCGAGGTCTCCTTTTCAGATGTGAGAATCCCCGCTTCCAACCTGATCGGTCAGCAAGGAAACGGCTTCAAGCAGTTGATGGCTTTTTTCAACCTGACCAGGCTTCATATCTGCGCCATGGCCGTAGGGATCGCCAGGGCGGCTCTGGAGGAGAGCATCAACCACATCAAGAAGCGTCATCAGTTCGGCGTTCCCCTGGCCTCTTTCCAGGGACTTCAGTTCAAGATCGCGGAGATGGCCACTATGATCCGCGCGGCGCGAAATCTCTATTACGAAGCCGCGTGGCTGACGGACGAGGGCAAAATGGATCATGCTCTCACCGCCATGGCAAAATGGTTCTCGGGGCAGGTGGCCGTGAAATGCGCGGACGAGGCGCTCCAGATGCACGGCGGCTACGGCTATATCGACGAGTACAAGGTGCAGCGGATTTACCGCGATGCCAAGATCGTGGAGATCTACGAAGGGACCAAGGAGATCGAAAAGACCATCGTGGCGAAAACGCTGCTTCGCCTTTGAAATCTCTTGAATGCGGGTTCAGCAATCCTGGTCCTCGGGGCCAGGTCAGAGACAATCGGCTATGCCTGTGGAAGTGGGAAGGCTCCAAATTCGAAGCACGAAATCCGAAATCCGAAGCAATCTCAAAACTGCAATGTCCAAAATCCAAAACAAACCACAACTTAACCAGATTTTCTTTTGTTTTGGTCATTCGTATTTTGAAGATTTAGGATTTGTTTCGGATTTCGACATTCGGATTTCGGATTTTTGCTGACTTGGCCTTGGAGATCATGTCCTTTGGGCTTAGACCAAAGCCGGACCTTTTAGACCCGGGTTTTTGCCGAGGTTTCCTCCATGGGGCTTGCCGGCGTATAAACGACCGTTGATGGTTCTTAAGAACCCGGAAAGAGGAATCTCCTCCTG
>Ga0209164_1003278_pt1 | contig 15558 bp, 17 predicted proteins | sample MTBNYHSulfiMetaG_FD_187458 | JGI IMG/M metagenome (GOLD analysis project Ga0209164, IMG submission 187458) | Enrichment culture microbial communities from rom New York Harbor, USA that are MTBE-degrading - MTBE-NYH (New York Harbor Sulfidogenic)... | ecosystem: Environmental > Aquatic > Marine >...
GTATACAGTTTTTCATTTGTACTGTATACTTTGGAAGTGGATTTGTCCAGCACTATTATGTTCTTCAATTTCAGATGGTTATACAATGTTGCCAAATGACTCATGCAGTACTACCTTGAAAGGGCTGGGGTTATGTCTTATCACGGCAGGATCTCCGGCATCCGATCTCAAATCTCAAATCCCGGATTCCGTCCTTCCAGCAACCCGTTCAGCTGAATCATTCGGATGCTTCGGCCCAGTCCGAACGGCATCCACGGCCCGGCCTTGTTAAGGCGTAAGGGGGCTCTGAACAGGTGTTAAGTGTTAACCTTGAACGTTAAGGAGTCAAGAGAAAAACGATTTTCATCCGAATAACTTATTAAATCAATCAGATAGATGGCATGGGATCGATCCTGATGAAATGGCATTCCCCTTGCAAAATGGTGACGCGAAATGAACGTCTAAGGGCGGCGACCAGGCATGGGAGAGAGACAGGCGGACAGGGTGTTGGATTTGCGTGGATGGAGTTGCCCTTGGTGTATCCTCAAGGCCAAGAGCTGGCTCACGCGGATGGATCCAGGGCAGATCCTGGAGGTGCTCAGCACCGACCCCAACGCCTTGAAGAACTTCCCACTGGTGCTGGATCGGACAGGGGACAGGGTCCTCAGCATGGATCAGGTCGACGACCATTTTCAGATCCGCGTCCTGAGGGGAAACGCCGAAGAGGATGAGTCGTAAACGTCGGTTACAAAGCGGGACGGCATTTATCAAAATGAAACAGAACCGCCTTATTAATGATGATCGATCGAAAGGAGACTAACCATGGGAGAAATGGATCTTAGCACGATTACGGCGGCAAGTGTTGTGGACGCTCGGGGCGTATCCTGCCCGGGGCCTCTGCTGGAGGCCAAAAAGGGAATGGGGACCGTTCAGGTAGGCCAGATCCTTGAGATACTGTCCAATGATCCAGGTTCGCGAAACGACATTCCGCGCTGGGCCAAAAAGGTGGGCCACGATTACCTCGGTTTCCTGAGTGTGGACGGGGCAGACAGGATATTTGTCAAACGGAACAAGTAAGCGGGGGGCATCATGTCAGCCCAGGAAAAAAAGGCCAGGATCCTCATCCTGGCCACCATCGACTGCGCGTATCCAGGCGCCAACGCCGTTGGCCAGGCCCATATGAGCTATCCCGAGAACACCTACGTGATGAGGGTCAGGGCCCCGGTCATGTTTCCCGAAAAGTTCTACATGGACTGCTTCCACAAGGGGATCTACGGGATCATCATCATGTCGTGCGGCGTGGAGTGCCCCTACGAGGGGGCCTACCCGGCCCTGGCAGCGAGGATCGATCGGGTGTATGCCATGATGAGGGAGGAGGGCCTGGATACTCGACGGCTTCGCCTCACCGGGGTCTGCACGGTCTGCACACGGGCCTTTGTCAAGGAAGTAAAGGAGATGAATCAGCTCGTGGAACAACTGGGCCCCCCGGGCGCAGAGACAAGGCAGGCTGCTTGACCCCTTGCGCCTGACGCCTTGCGCCTGCTTTAAATAATGCGTCCGCGCTATCGTAATTGATCGAAAGGAACAACCTATGCCCACCCAGACAATCCAATTCGACACGGTGGTGATCGGCGGCGGCATTGCGGGCCTGCAGACGGCCCTGGACCTGGCGGATCAGGATTACCGGGTCGCCATCGTGGAAAAGGACGCCACCATTGGCGGCAAGATGATCCGGTTATCGAAGGTCTTTCCAACCCTGGACTGCGCGAGCTGCATCACTACGCCAAAAATGGCCGCGGCCGCTCACCACCCCAATATCACCCTCTTTACCTGTTGCGACCTGACCTCCCTCGACAGGAGTGGCGGGACCGTGACAGCCCATGTGACCCAGATGCCGAGATATGTGGACCCGATCAAATGCATCGGGTGCCGGCAGTGCGAATACAACTGCCCGGTCTATGTGCCGGACCAGGAACAGGGGGGCTTCGCTGCCCGAAAGGCCATCTATGTCCCCTTTTCCAACGCCATCCCCCAGATTGCCCTCATGGACGTGGAACACTGCACCCTGTGCGGCAAGTGCGCCAAGGTCTGCCCGACAGGCGCGGTCGATTATTTTCAGGAACCGGAGGATTTCATCATCGAGGCAAAATCGGCCGTCCTTTCCACCGGCTTCGAGCTGACTCCCGTAGAGACCAAGCAGCAGTACGGCAGCGGCCAGATCCCCAATGTGATCACGGCACTCCAGATGGAGCGGCTCCTGGCCCCCCACGGCCCCTACAACCGGGTGCTCAGGCCCTCTGACGGGAAGGAACCCGATTCCATCGCCTTTATCCAGTGCGCCGGTTCCCGGGACAAGAGCATGGGCGTTCCCTACTGCTCCCGGGTCTGCTGCATGTATGCCATCAAGCAGGCCATGCTTCTTTCCGGGGCCGTTCCCCTGGCCGACATCACGATTTACTATATGGACATTCGGGCCTTTGGAAAGGGGTACGAACAGTTCTTTCAAAACGCCCAGGCCATGGGCATCGAGTTCGTGAAGGCCAAGGTGGCCCGCATCGATCCGGGTAACGACGGGGGGGTGACGCTTCATTACGAGGCCCAGGGGAGCGACGGCGGCGTGCAGACGAGAGAGCACGACATGGTGGTCCTCTCCCTCGGCATGGTGGCCGGCTGGGACCCGGAAGGCGTCTGTTCGGTGTCCAGGGGATCGGACGCCTTTATACGGACGGTGAAGCCCAAGATCGCCCCCACCCTGACTGATATGGAGGGGGTTTTTGTGGCCGGCGTGGCCGCGGGTCCCAAGGACATTGTGGACACCATTGTGGAGGCCGGGGCAGCGGCCATGGAGACATCCAAATACCTGACCGCCATGGCGCGAACCCGAAGGGCCGCGGCCTGAGCCACGGCCCATGGACAGATGGATGGGAGATGGAGTTATGCCGGATGAAACCAAAGAGACAACGGGGATTTCGGGAGAGCGGGTCGGCGTGTATGTCTGCCACTGCGGCGGAAATATCTCCGACCACGTGGATGTGGAAAAGGTCTGCGAATACGCCAATAAGATCCCCGGCGTCGTGACCGTAAAGAACAATGTGTTCATGTGCTCTGACCCGGGTCAGGAACTCATCATGGAGGACCTGCGAAACGGCGTCATCGACCGGGTGGTGGTGGCGTCCTGCGCCCCTGACCTGCACGAAAGCACCTTTCGGGGGGCCATCTCGAGGGCCGGGGGGAATCCCTACATCTATGAACACGCCAACATCCGGGAACAGGTGAGCTGGGTCCATCACGGAGACCAGGCCACGAACAAGGCCGCCCGGTTGGTGGCCGCGGCCGCGGCCAAGGCGCGGGACCTGAAGCCCCTCGAGCCGTTCCGGGTGGAAGCCAGGAAACATGCCACGGTGATCGGCGGGGGGGTCGCAGGGCTCAGGGCCGCCATCGATATGGCCGACCGTGGACTCGATGTGACTCTTGTCGAGAAATCCCCTTTCCTCGGGGGATGGACCGCGAAGTGGGACCGGGTGTTCCCGACCGATGATCCTGCCAGTGACATTGTGATGGAACTGACCCGTCAGGTCATGGACCATCCCGCCGTCACGGTGCATACATGCAGCCGCGTGGCCGGATTTGAGGGGACGATCGGCAATTTCAGGCTGCGGGTAAGGCGGGAGCCCCCGGCCTCGAACGACTACGCAAACGAGATCCAGAGTCTCTGTGAATCGGGGAAGAAGCTCGGAGAGTTTGTCCCTCTGGCAGGGGTCTGCCCGGCCCCTGTTCCGGAGGCCGACGAGGACGTGACCATCGAGACCGGCGTGGTGGTTCTGGCCACCGGATTCAGGCCCTACACGCCGCGAAAGGGCGAATACGGTTATGGCGAATTCGAAGAGGTAATCACCCTGCCGGATCTCATTCGCATCATCTCTGAAAACCGGGAAAAGCGGGTGGGCGACACCCTGATGGTGAATGGGAAAAAAATCCGGAGCATAGCCATGATCCACTGCGTGGGGAGCCGGCAGATTCCGGGTATTCACCAGCTCAACGAAAACGGATCGCTGAACGAGTATTGCTCAAGAACCTGCTGCAGCGCCACGCTCCACGCGGCCGCCACCATTCGTGAAGCCCACCCTGGAACCCGGGTTTTCGACTTCTACCGGGACATCCGCACCTATGGCCGGGGACACGAAGAGATCTATGAAAGCGCCTCCCACCATAAGGTGGTCTTCTTTCGATTCGAGGCTCAGGCCGCTCCGCAGGTCTCGATCAATGACGGGACAGGGGATTGCCCCCTTCGGGTGACGGTGGCGGACACCCTGACCTTTGGCGAGGAGATCCAGGTTCCTGTGGATCTGGTGGTTCTGGCCGTCGGCATGGAGCCCAACCCGATCTCCGATCTGGTGGAGATGATGAAAGTTCCGGTGGGCGTAGACCGGTTCTTCCAGGAGGTGCATCCCAAGCTGCGGCCCGTTGAGGTCTCGGTGTCGGGCATCCTGCTGGCAGGGACCTCACAGGCGCCTTTTGACATCGGCGAGGCATGCGCGGCCGCATCGGCCGCATCGGTCAAGGCATCCGCCACCTTAAGCCGGGGATATGTGGAGCTGGATCCCTTTGTGGCGGAAGTGGATCTGTCGCGGTGCAAAGGGACGGGCGCGTGCGTCCATGCTTGCATCAACAAGGCCATTACCCTAACAGATGCGGAAGTCAACGGGGAAAAGGTGCAGCGGGCCCAGGTCAATCCCGCCCTCTGCTCCGGCTGCGGGGCCTGTGTGGCGGTCTGCCAGGAAAACGCCATCAATGTCAAGGGCTGGACCCTGAAACAGTATGAGGGCATGGTGGATATGCTCGTATCTGATCAGATTGTGTAGGAAAGGCGACCGACGCGGATGCCCCTGGCCAGGACATGTCTCATGCCAAGACGTCAGGGCGCAAACGGAATGGAAACTGCCAACCTTCTATTTTAAGGTGTTCGCATGAGCCAGACAGACGTGGGAAAAGAGATTCAGAAGGAGGCCATGAAGCGGCTTCGTGATATCCGCAAGGAGAGCATCAGGGCCGCGTCGGCCCGGATAAAGGAACAGAACCAGGCGGTCAAGGCCATTACGGAGCAGCTCAAAGAACAGCCCAGGACCGTCCCTGAGATCGCGGCGGCCACCGGCATATCGTCATCGGATGTGATGTGGTATGTGGCCACCCTGAAGAAATACGGCCAGGTCCTGGAGGCGGATCAGGACGGCAGCTATTTTCGATATCAGTTGGCAGCATCGCAGTCATCATGAGTGTGGGGGGGAAGTGAAAATGACCCAGGTACATCCCGAATTTTCAGAAGAGTTGGAGCGGTTTGGCGTGGACACAACCATGGACTGCTTCAATTGCGGCACGTGCGCGGCCATCTGCCCGCTCATTTATGAGCATTTTCCGAGAAAGATGATCCGTTACGCCCAGATCGGCGCAAAGGACCGCATCATCGAGAACTGCGAGGACCTGTGGCGGTGTCTCCACTGCGGACTCTGCATCCAGACATGCCCCAGAGAGGCCGACCCCGGAGACTTGATCCTGGGACTGCGGCGTTTTGTGGTCGATCATTGGAGGAGGTCGTAAGATGTATCATCCCAGGAGTATTATCGATGTCCTTGCGGACAATGTGAAAAAGACCCGTAACCCTTTTGGGGCCTGGAACGGGGCCATGAACACCTGGTGGAAGAAGACGCCGCTCCGGACCGAGGGGGATGCCATGCTCTTTACCGGGCTCATGTACCAGTTGATGCCCTACATCAAGAAAACCACCCGCCAGATTGAACGCTTCGAAGACACTTTTATTGCGAACTATGTAGGATATCAGAGGTATGTCCCCAAACTGCTCGTGAAGATGGCCTTTCTCTTCATGGCGGCCAGGAAGGACAAGGCCCAAGCGGACACCATCTTGAAAAGCATTGTCAAGCTCCTCGAAAAATCCAAGGCGGACTTTTTTTACCGGCCCAAGCTGGATTTCTACAGCGGCATCTTGCTGTACGACCTGGGCGACAACGAGGGCTTTATCGAGCACGCCAACTTTGTGGCCGGAAAACTCAAGGAGAAGGGGATCCGAAAGCTCATCACGGTCGATCCCCATACCACCTATGCCCTCAAGGTGCTCTACCCCAAGTACACAGGGATTCATTTTGATGTGAAGACCTATTTTGAACGGATCGATTTCGATGCACGGGACGGGGGGCGGCAGGTCACCCTCCATGACCCCTGTTTCTACGGAAGATATCTGGAACTCTCAGATGCGCCCAGAAAGATTCTTGACAGATTCGGAATTGAAAACGTAAATGTTAGGAGTTCCGGGAAATTTACCAGTTGCTGCGGAGGGCCGGCCGAATCCATCTCACCTGCGCTCACGAAAGAGATCCTCAACCGAAGATATGCGGACCTCCAGGCCACCGGCAAGCCGATTCTTGCCATGTGCCCGGTATGTCTGGGAAACCTCATGAAAGTCGATGCCAACGTGGAAGACCTTTCCGTTTTCCTGGCCAGGTATGCTGAGGATGACAAGTAAGAGATGCCTCACCGTTCACGGGCAGGTTTCAGTGTTCGGTGTTCAGCTTTCAGAGAAAGGAAGCGACCGGTGTGTGGCGCTGCACCCACTGAAGATCCATGCCCGCAACTTGTAACCCGTAAACTCTTGTTTCCGAGGAGGAACCCATGACAGAAGAAAAAAAAGAGAAAATTGTTTACATCTCGACCAACGGCCCGGAGAATCCGGAAAAGGCGAGTCTGCCGTTCGTCCTGGCCAACGCGGCCATGGTGATGGAAGTGGAAACCCTCGTAGCCCTTCAGGGCGCGGCGGTTTTCCTGGCCAAAAAGGGGATGCTGGACCATGTGCATGCGGCCGGCTTTGCCCCCCTGAAGGAACTGGTTGAAGCCTTCTTTGAGCAGGGCGGCAAGTTGGTGGTGTGCGTCCCGTGCATCCAGGAGCGAAAGATCGATGTGTCGGAACTGATAGAGAATGCGATCCCAATGGCCGGCGGGGCCTTGACCGAAGAGATCCTGTCCGCCAACGCCACACTGGTCTATTAGGGGTAGACATCAATCCCCCGCATGGGCGTGTACCGTGCGGGGGATTTTTGTATCGGATGGACCACACATGAGGCGCAAGAGGATTGGCGCGAATGTATGAGACGTCAACTGGGCAACCTAACCAAACAGCAAAAGGAGGCGTTATGAAAAAGAGAAAATGGGGTCAATGGATGACTGTGCTTGCGGCCGTGGCATGGTGCCTTTCCCTCGCGATCGCCAGCAATGTTTCTGCAGAGGATCCGGCTGTAAAGGCGGAAGCGACCGGAGTGGTCGAGATCAAAGGACAGGTCAAGGCGGTGTCAAACAAGGCCAAGACCGTCTCTGTTACCGTGGAGGGCACGGGGATCGTCATCGTCAAGTTTGACGAGGCCACGGAATTCGTGAACTTCAAGGAAACGAAAGAGATCGGACCGCCGACCGGTGTTCTGGTCAAGTATAAGACGGTCGGCCCTGACAAGGTTGCGACCTATATCAAGAAGACCCTGGTGGCCCTGCCGGCCGGTGTGACGGAGATCAAGACCGATGAGCTGGCCGAACTGGTGGCCAAAGGCCCTGCCAAGGGCAACTATTGTCTCATCGATTCGAGACCGGCCAAGGTGGCGGCAGCGGAACTCATTCCCACAGCCGTTTCCATCCCCGTCACCATGATGGCGGAAAAGGGGGAGAAGCTGCTGACGTGCAGCAAGGATAAGCTGGTGATTTTCTACTGCGGCGGGCCTACCTGAGGCATGAGTCCCAAAGCCGCCGGTCTGGCGAAGAAATGGGGATGGAACCAGGTTCGGGCGTACAACGATGGAATGCCTGCATGGAAGAAGGCGGGGAAGTATACCGTATCTACACCCGATTATGTAAGGACGGCCAATATCGTTCTAATTGATCTGAGGGCTCCGGCCGCTGTGGCGGCGGGCCACATTCCGAGGGCGGTTGGGATTCCGGCGAGCCAGCTTGAGGCTGCGAAAGAGACCTTTCCCGAGTCCCTGACCGCGCCCATCGTCTTTTATTCGGACAACATCCAGGAATCGATCCAGGCGGTCAAGGCCGCGCGCGGCTGGAGATACAAGAACGTCACGCTCCTTGAGTTTCCCGGGGCCCTGGAGTGGCAGAAAAAGGGGTATGACGTCAAAACAGGCCCGGCGGCCACGCAGATCGTCTATGTGCGGAAGCTGGAGCCGGGCGAAATCAGCATCCCCGACTTTGAGGCGGCCCTGAAGACCCAGGTGGTTACGGTCATCGATGTGCGTGCCCCTTCTGAATACGCTGCCGGGCACTTTCCGGGGGCCGTCAATGTATCCCTTGATGAACTGCCCAGGCGATTAGATCAAATCCCCAGAGACAAATTTGTTGTCGTCCATTGCAAGACGGGGGTCAGGGGGGAGATGGCCTATCTGCTTCTTAAAGAAAAGGGGTTTGACGTGAAATACCTCAAGGCAGGGTGCAAGTGCAACCTGGACGGTACCTATCTGATCTGGGAAATGTAGTGGTGGAAAAACAGGGACCGGGACCGCCGGTCCCTGACAAAAGCATTTACAGGCTCGATGCTCCGTGTTATAGAAAGGCAACTATCTAACGAGGAGGTATAACAGATGAAACACCGAATATGTTACTTCACCCTGGCAGCCTTTCTTCTAAGTACGATCCTAATTTTGCCATGGAATGCTTTGGCTGAAGATGCAGCGGCATCGGCCCCCGAAAAGAAACAGTGCGCCGAAATGATCCGATTTGGAAAGCAAGCATATGAGAGGGGGAAATATCTGAACGCCAAGGAGTATTTCAGAAAAGCGGTTCAGGCCGATCCGACTTCCACTGCGGCCTGGAGACATTATGATCTGTCTGTCATTTATGCCCTGGCTGAAAAGGTCAACAAAAACACGGAACTGATTGCTCCCGATGTCTCTCCGCAAGGTCCGGCGCCAACAGTGGCCGCCCCGCCAGCGCCTCCCCCGACTCAAAAACCGGAGACTGCCAAGAAGCCCAAATTTGTTATTGAAGAGGACGAAGGGTGTTGACAGAATAAATATACGGTGTGAAAGGGAGGCATGAGTCTTTATGGCGGAAAATAATGGAACGAGCGTGACAGGCGGTATCTTAACAAGGGCGTATGCGGCCGTTTTCTACGAGAACTGGCCGGTCTGGCTGGGGGGCATCCTGATCGGGATCATGAGCGTCCTGACCTTTGCCTGGGCCAGGCCATGGGGGGTCGTTGGCGGATTGCGAAACTGGGCGGACTGGCTGTTCCATCAGATCGGTCTTTACAGCCAGGCCCCGGCAGATCCGCTGACCTCCACCAACTCGATCCTCACCCTGGGACTTCTGTGGGGTGCCTTCGGCGCTGCCCTCCTCTCGAAGCAGTTTGCCCTGCGCATGGCGCCGGGCCTCGAGCTGGTCAAGGGGGTTGTGGGCGGTTGCCTGCTGGGGATCGGATCGGCCATGGCAGGCGGATGCAATGTGGGCGGCTTTTACATGGCCACCTCGGCCCTGTCGTTTGCCGGTCTCGCCATGATGGTGGGTCTCATTATCGGGGCCTACCTGGGACTTCGATACCTTTATTGGGAAATGATGCATCTTCCTTCAAAACCCCCTGCCGCTGCCAGCGGCAAGAAGGGGATCAGCCTCCTTCCTCTGGAACCCTATATCGGCGTTCTCGTCTTTTTGGGTGCTATTGTTGCCGCATGGTTTTACGCCCGTGAGGCCTATGCTCGTGTGGGAGGGCTGCTCCTCTGCGGCATTGCCTTCGGGGTCATCATTCAGAGGACCCGGTTCTGTTTTGTCCGGTGTTTTCGAGACCCCTTCATGACCGGAGAAGGCGACATGGCGCGGGCCGTGACCTACAGCATTATCATCAGCATCCTCGGCTTTGCCGCCCTCAAGTGGACCGGCCTGAGGCCCGAGACTGTCTACGTGACGCCGAACTTCTGGTTCGGCAGCCTGGTGGGGGGGATCGTTTTCGGCTTCGGCATGCTGATCTCCGGCGGATGCGGTTCCGGGAGCGTGTGGCGGGCCGGAGAAGGTCACATTAAACTCATGGTGGTGGTGGTCTGTTTTGCCCTGAGCAACTCCCTGTTCAAACTGGTGATGGATGTCTCTCAGGGATTCCGAGCCCTCATCGGGCAGAGGGTGTTTCTGCCGGATTTCCTGGGCTATAAATGGTCGGTCGTCATCCTCATCGCCCTTTTCCTTATCTATGCACTGGCAGCCACCTGGAACGAAGAGACCGATAAATTCACTGTAGAAATGTGACCAATGGGATAAAGGAGGGTGTCGTTAGATGACCGAAACAACAACGGATCCAAGAGTGAACAGGGTCCTCATTACCCTGGCCTGTGGCACCAACAACCCCAACCGGTCTGTCCGCGCGTTTCACCTGGCCCAGGTGGCCCACCAGATGGGAAAAGAAGTGGCTATGTTCCTCCTCGACGAGGCGGTCTATCTGGCGAGGAAAGGGGTCGTCGACAACCTGAGGGCCCCGACCGGAGATGTGGCCGACGACATCATTGCATACCTTCAGGAGTTCGAGATCCCCATGTACGCGTGCGCCCCCTGTGCCAAAACCAGACAGATCAAAGAGGAAGATCTCATGGAAGGGTTTGAGATGGCCCCGGCCTCCAAGATGTGGGAACTGGCATGTCGGAGCACTACGCTCTCACTTTGAAACAGGGGCGGGCTTAAGCCAAAGGTGAGAACTATATAATTCGCGTTTCGCACCCTTCATTAGGCTCGCGTCCGCCCAGCGATGGGGTATTTTGGAGAATCTGAAGAACCACCGGCCCGGCTGTGACGCAACCCTGCATGCTATAGGGGCGTTTTCCGCGTCGGTGGCTATTTGATGAGGGCATATTACCTATCATTTGACACCGCTCCCAGCTACCATGGTTCATTCACGATGTCGTTGTCATTTCCCTACGTTAGGAAAAACTGCTTTACGATCCCGCCCCCCAATGGATTTCTACGGAAGTAACAAGACAGTTCACCGTATACGGCTCGATTTCCCACGAAGATACTCTTCCATCTCCCCTGCAAAAGGTGACCGGTACGGTTGTTGCTGTTATTGAATCTCCTTGTATAGGTCACGCCGAGCCGTTGCATGGCCCTTGACAAATTGGGAAGATTCATGCGCAACGGAAGATGGGAGTGTTCGACATCTGCACATAAGGAAGATTAAATGGATATCCGCATCGGCGAATAGAATGGAATCGGTTAAAAGCGCGCGGCGTTTTGGCATGCCGGCCATCCATGATTCGGTGACGGGTGCGGCGGCATTCCGGGCCCAAGCCAATTCGCCGCCGGCAGGGGGTTTTGCCTCTGACGAGGTGTTTTAAGAATCGGCGCAGGTGATTGTTTCGGTCAAGGCATTAAAGCGCCTACCCATGTTTGGAATTCCTTGATCTCGCACACGGTTCGGAATATACTCGCACCGTCTGAAATCATGAAGGAAGATGACGCATATGGAAAAGCTCGGTTTTGACAACGAAACGTACATAAAGGAACAGACAGGGGAAATCCTTGAGCGAGTTGAAAGGTTTGGCAACAAATTATACCTTGAGTTCGGGGGCAAGCTCCTCTTCGATTTCCATGCGGCCCGCGTGCTGCCCGGATACGATCCCAACGTGAAGATGCGGCTCCTCCAGGCACTTAAAGACAAGGCGGATATACTCCTTTGCATCTATGCGGGAGATATTGAACGGAAGAAGATTCGGGCCGATTTCGGCATCACCTACGATTCGGACGCCCTGAAGCTGATCGATGATCTGAGGCTGTGGGACATCAATGTGCTGGGCGTTGTCATCACGCGCTTTGAGAATCAACCGGCGGCGACGGCCTTCAAGAATATGCTGGAAAGGCGGAATATCAGAGTATACACCCATCGGTATACCAAAGGATATCCGACCGACGTCGATCTGATTGTGAGCGATGAGGGCTATGGGGCCAACGAATACATCGAGACCGATAAACCCCTTGTTATCGTTACCGGTCCGGGTCCGGGAAGCGGCAAGCTGGCAACGTGCCTGTCCCAATTGTACCATGACTACCTGAGGGGAATGAAGGCGGGATATGCGAAGTTTGAGACCTTTCCCATCTGGAACATGCCGCTGAAGCACCCCGTCAATGTGGCATATGAAGCCGCGACTGCGGATATCAAAGATTTCAACCTCATCGATCCGTTCCATCTTGAGGCCTACGATGTGAAGGCCGTCAACTACAATCGCGATACAGAGGCCTTTCCCGTTCTCAAGAGGATACTGGAAAAGATCACCGGGGGCGAGTCGTTCTACCGATCTCCGACGGATATGGGGGTCAATCGCTGTGGTTTTGCAATCATCGATGATGACGTTACACAGGAGGCCTCAAAGCAGGAGATCATCCGGCGGTATTTCCGGTACCGGTGTGAATATGCCATGGGCTTCACCGACAGGGATACAGTGCAGCGGGTGGAGCTCTTTATCAAGAATTTCGACCTGGAACCGGAATACAGAAAGGTCGTGGCGCCGGCGCGACGGGCCGCCGACGGCGCCCGGGAGAAAGACAAGGGGAACGAAGGCATATATTGCGGCGCAGCCATCGCATTGAAAGAAGGGACCCTCATCACGGGTGAGAATTCCCCGCTGATGCATGCAGCATCCAGCCTTGTTCTTCATGCGATCAAACACCTGGCCGGCATTCCTCCCAAGATAAAGTTGCTTCCCGCCTACATAACGGATTCCATCCGTAATCTTAAAACGGAGATGCTGCACGAAAAGACCATCAGTATGGATCTCGAGGAGACGCTCATCGCCCTGAGCGTGAGCGCCGCGACAAACTCGGCCGCGCAACTGGCCATGGAGAAATTGAAAGAGCTTCACGGTTGTGAGGTCCACATGACCCATATCCCGACCCCTGGAGATCAAGCAGGCCTGAGACGCCTCGGGGTTAATCTCACCAGCGATCCACGCTTCCCGACAAAGAATCTTTTCATTTCGTGAGAGAGCGCGCTATTGGGTGAATGGCAGGGGGTTCGAGGGGCGCAACGGAAATGGGACGTCGTATGCCTTTACCGGTTTTTGGGGCTTTTTTGATGGCGGATCACCGGCAGACGATGGCTTATGGGGCAGGGGAGAGGCCCCGCCTTGAAGCCGGGCGCCGTTGATCATGCGTCTCAACAGTCTCACATGTGGCGCAGGGACGCCTTTTGGATCATCTGGGCGAACCCGGCGCCCAATGAAAAAAGGGACCCGATAGACAGATTCCGGTCTGCTGTCTCGTCGAAGAAGACATTGAGGCTGGATGCCATGCCGTCTTCCGGGGACCAGTAGCAGATCATTCCGGGGACCTTGGGGAGGAAGTGAAGCACCACCGAAACGTCCGATCGAAATTGTTGTTCCACCTCCTTTCCGTCAAAGACGTGCACCATGTCGTCGAAGAGTTCAGTGGAACTGTCGGCCATCCGCTTCATGGGTTCCTCACACCGTTTTTGAAAGAGGGGATACTGGGCGCGTCCCCCCTTCAACTCCCGGAAAGACACCCAGTTGCCGGTTGGAGGGATGCCCTTGCCGCGGATCACGTAGTCGAGAAACGGGGCCGCCACCCATGGATTGATATGGATCTGGGAGTACAGGTTCCCGGCCGTATCCACTGAAAAATCCTTCCCCAGCACCTTGATTGTCAACCTGCCGTTGGAGAACCGGCCACCAATTCGTTCGGCAATGGAGCGAAGGTCGAGCCGGGCAAGCTTTTTTTTCAGGACCTCGAGGGCCTCCTGCCCATTTTCCTTGACGTCGTGAAGGTCCTGGGCCTCCCCGGTGACCCGTTCAATGACGTTCGGATCCAGCCTGGGGCACTCTTCCAGACGTCTCCACCCCCGGGAGACCGAGCTGGCGAACGCCAAGCAGGTCTTTTCGCCGCACTCCCGGCAGTTGGATTTGTCGAGCAGCCTGAGGATTTCCATGGGATTATTCAGGGCGGGCATTTCTCTGCGCTTCTTTTCGGATACATTCGGGGATTGATTTCATCATATGTCGCATGTAGAGCGAATCCTGATAACGACCGTGCCGGCCGGCGGAAACAAGGGGCACGCCCATGCAAACTTGTGTTTCTTCGTCTTTTTGAGTATCATACGACAAAACGCATGCCGGGACAACCCGGAATAGACGCAACGGCGCGTTATGTCGCGTCACTTCCCATCAGACGGGTTCAGCGGGGAAGGTGTGCCGCAGGGTCCATCGGGCGTCACCCGGAGATCGCAAGAACGCATCAACGCATGTCCCCTTTGGCCCTCATGATGAGGATCGATAAGGAGTTGAATAATGTCATCCATTAGAACCATTTCGTTGATCGGCACCGGGGCCATGGGTTCATTTTATGCCAGCAAGCTCTTTGATTTGGACCGAAACTGCATATCCTTAGTAGCAGATGGGGAACGCTATGAACGTCTCAGGGAAAAGGGGTTTTACGTCAATACCAGGCAGTATATCCTGCCGGTGATTCGACCGGATGATGCGGTCCCCCCCTCGGACCTGGTCATCGTCGCCGTAAAACATCATCATCTGCCAGAGGCTATTCGTGACATAAAAAACAGGGTAGGCGAGAAGACCACCCTGGTGTCGGTGATGAATGGCATCGGCAGTGAAGAGGCGCTCGGGGCCGCCTACGGGATGGAGAAGGTCTTATATGCCGTTGCCGTTGGTATTGACGCCCTCAGGGAGGACAATCGCCTGACCTATACCACCCAAGGGAGGCTGTTCTTTGGCGAGGCAAGGAACCCTGTGATCTCAGGGCGGGTCAAGGATGTGCAGTCCCTGTTGGATAGGGCCGGTATCGCCTACGAGACACCCGTGGATATGATCCGGGTCCTTTGGTGGAAGTTCATGATCAACGTGGGGATAAATCAGGCCTCAGCCGTCCTTCGCGCACCCTATTCCGCGTTCCAGACATCGCAGGAGGCAAGAGAACTCATGGAATCGGCCATGCGGGAGGTCATGGCCATCGCCGGGGAGGCAAGGGTGGATCTGTCTGAGAAAGATATCGAAAACTGGTATTCGGTCTTATCCGGTCTTTCGCCCAAGGGAAAGACTTCCATGCTTCAGGATGTGGAGGCAGGCAGGAAGACCGAGGTGGAGATGCTGGCGGGGAAGGTGATGGAGCTGGGAACGAGATACCATATCCCAACGCCGGTAAATAAACAGATCTTTAAGACCATAAAAGAGATGGAGGGTGAAAATCCTCAATAGCGCCTTTCAGGAGGGCCGCTGTGCGATGCTTTCGATGGCCTCCCGTGCCGCGTCCCGGGTTTCAGGGTTGTAGGGGCCTGAAAGAACCGTTTCCAGGTCCCGGATGATGTCCCGGTTTCCGGCCTCCCCCAGGATGTACACCACATCTCCCTGAGCCTGCTGATCCAGGGAGGGAAACCGTTCCCAGAGCGGGCCCACGCATTGGGCGGCCAGGGGCCGGTCCTCTTCGATGATCTCCTCCATGGCCACCATGGCCCCCAGACGGACAGACCATTTTTCGTGAGTGATCAGGTCGTAAAAGGCGGGAAAGATCATCCCCTGC
>Ga0209164_1003279_pt1 | contig 15554 bp, 9 predicted proteins | sample MTBNYHSulfiMetaG_FD_187458 | JGI IMG/M metagenome (GOLD analysis project Ga0209164, IMG submission 187458) | Enrichment culture microbial communities from rom New York Harbor, USA that are MTBE-degrading - MTBE-NYH (New York Harbor Sulfidogenic)... | ecosystem: Environmental > Aquatic > Marine >...
GAGAGATCCTTCAACTGAGCGATACCATGAACACCATGGTCGACCAGCTCTCCAGCTTTGCCGACGAGGTGACCCGGGTGGCCCGGGAGGTGGGCACGGCCGGGCGATTGGGCGGCCAGGCCGAGGTCGCGGGGGTCTCGGGCATCTGGAAGGATCTGACCAACAACGTCAACCTCATGGCCAGCAATCTGACCGATCAGGTCCGGGCCATCGCCGAAGTGACCACGGCCGTGGCCCAGGGAGACCTGACCCGCAAGATCACCATCGACGCCCAGGGGGAGATACAGGAACTCAAGAACACGATCAACACCATGGTCGACCAGCTCTCCAGCTTTGCCGACGAGGTGACCCGGGTGGCCCGGGAGGTGGGCACGGATGGGCGGTTGGGCGGCCAGGCCGAGGTCAAGGAGGTCTCGGGCACCTGGAAGGACCTGACCGACAACGTCAACCTCATGGCCAGCAACCTGACCGATCAGGTCCGGGCCATCGCCGAAGTGACCACGGCCGTGGCCCAGGGAGACCTGACCCGCAAGATCACCATCGGCGCCCAGGGAGAGATACAGGAACTCAAGAACACCATCAACACCATGGTCGAACAGCTCTCCAGCTTTGCTGACGAGGTGACCCGGGTGGCCCGGGAGGTGGGCACGGATGGGCAGTTGGGCGGCCAGGCCGAGGTCAAAGGGGTCTCGGGCACCTGGAAGGACCTGACCGACAACGTCAACCTCATGGCCAGCAACCTGACTGATCAGGTCCGGGCCATCGCCGAAGTGACCACGGCCGTGGCCCAGGGCGATCTCGCCCGCAAGATCACCATCGACGCCCAGGGGGAGATACAGGAACTCAAGAACACCATCAACACCATGGTCGACCAGCTCTCCAGCTTTGCCGACGAGGTGACCCGGGTGGCCCGGGAGGTGGGCACGGATGGGCGGCTGGGCGGCCAGGCCGAGGTCGAGGGAGTCTCGGGCACCTGGAAGGATCTGACCGACAACGTCAACTTCATGGCCAGCAACCTGACCGATCAGGTCCGGGCCATCGCCAAGGTGACCACGGCCGTGGCCCGGGGCGATCTGACCCGCAAGATCACCATCGACGCCCAGGGGGAGATACAGGAGCTCAAGAACACGATCAACGTCATGGTCGATCAATTGAGCAGTTTTGCCGACGAGGTGACCCGGGTGGCCCGGGAGGTGGGCACGGATGGGCAGCTGGGCGGTCAGGCCAACGTGGAGGGAGTGTCTGGCATCTGGCGCAATCTGACCGACAACGTCAACCAGATGGCCAGCAACCTGACCGAGCAGGTGCGTGGCATAGCCGTGGTGGTCACGGCGGTTGCCAGAGGAGACCTGGCCAAGAAGCTGACCTTGACGGCCAAGGGCGAGATCGCCACCTTGGCTGACACCATTAATAGCATGATCGACACCCTGGCTACCTTTGGTCAGCAGGTGACAAATGTGGCCCGGGAGGTAGGTATCGAAGGCAAACTGGGCGGCCAGGCGGACGTGCCTGGCGCCGAGGGCATCTGGCGCAATCTGACCGACAACGTCAACCAGCTGGCGGCCAATTTGACCACCCAGGTGCGGGCCATCGGTGAAGTGGCCACGGCGGTGACCAAGGGCGACCTGACCCGGAGCGTCACCGTGGAGGCCAAAGGCGAGGTGGCCGCACTCAAAGACAACGTCAACGAGATGATCCAGAACCTGGCCGAGACGACTCGGGTAAACACCGAGCAAGACTGGCTGAAAACAAACCTGACCCGGTTCACCCGGATGCTCCAGGGTCAGAGGGATTTGCAGGCTGTGGCCAACTCCATACTGTCGGAACTGGCTCCTGTCATTCACTCCCAACACGGCACCTTCTATATGGTGAACGCCGAGGAAGGGGAGAGGACGATAAAGCTGATCGCCGGCTACGCTTACAAGGAGCGGAAGAACCTGTCCAATCGTTACAAATTGGGTGAGGGTCTGGTCGGGCAATGTTGTCTGGAGAAGCAACGCATCCTGCTGACCCAGGTGCCTGCCGACTACATTAAGATATCGTCCGGCCTGGGCGAGGCCACGCCTCTGAACATCGCCGTGTTGCCGATTCTGTTCGAAGGAGAGGTCATGGCGGTCATGGAGCTGGCCTCGTTCGAACGCTTTAACGAAATCCACCTGTCTTTCCTGGATCAGCTGGCCGAAAGCATGGGCATCGTCCTGAACACCATCAGCGCCACCATGCGGACCGAGGACCTGCTTCTGGAGTCCCGGACCATGGCCGAGGAACTTCAGGCCAAGCAGGAGGAATTGCAGAAGACCAACGTCGATCTCGAGGAGAAAGCCCTTCTGTTGGAGGAGCAGAAAGGAGAAGTCGAACAAAAGAACAGAGAGATCGAGGATGCCCGTATTTCCCTGGAGGAAAAGGCCGAGCAACTGGCCCTGACCTCCAAGTACAAATCCGAGTTCTTGACCAACATGTCCCATGAGCTCAGGACGCCGCTCAACAGTCTCCTGGTCTTGGCCCAACTGCTGTCCGAGAACAGAGACAGCAACATGACGCCGAAACAGGTGGAGTACGCGACGACGATCCAGGCCTCGGGGACTGACCTGTTGAACCTGATCAACGAGATCCTGGACCTTTCCAAGATAGAGGCTGGAGCCGCCACCGTTGAGGAATCCAGGATACGGATCAACGATATCAAGGAAAACATCAAACACGATTTCGACGAGGTGGCCAGGGAAAAAGGCTTGAAGTTGAAGATACAAGCGGACGAGCGCTTGCCTGAGGCCATCTACACCGATGAGGGCCGACTCATCCAGATTCTGAGGAACCTGCTGTCCAATGCCTTTAAGTTCACCTCCAGTGGCAGCGTTTTGTTGGACATAGGCAAGGCCAGTTCAGGTTGGTCAAGAGACAACGAGGGGCTGAACGGGGCTGATCTGGTGGTCTCATTCGCCGTGAGCGACACCGGCATCGGCATCCCTCAAGACAAGCGAAAGATCATCTTCGAGTCCTTCCAGCAGGTGGACGGGAGTATCAGCCGCAAGTACGGCGGAACCGGTTTGGGTCTGGCCATCTGCCGGGAAATCGCTCGTCTGCTGGGCGGCGAGGTTGTCCTCAACTCGAGCCAGGAGGGTCAAGGGAGCACCTTTACCTTCTACCTGCCCCAAGGCATCGAACGCGCTGAAAGACCAAGGAAGACCAAGAATGGGCGACCTGGTGGAGATAAATCACAAAAATCAGACGCCTGGGACATGAGAGACAAGAAAAATCCATCAGCCGCGGCCGAAAATCCAATCGTCCACCACTTGGCTCATGATCACCCCGATTCGAGCTACGAGAAGATCGCCGATGACAGATATGACATCAAGCCCGGCGATCCAGTCGTGCTGATCGTCGAGGACGATCTGGAATTCGCCGGGGTCATTAGTGATGTGGCCCGCGAAAAAGGGTTCAAGGTCTTGTTGACGCCCCACGGCGAGACGGCCACGGAACTGGCCAGAGAGTATCAGCCTGACGGTATCACCTTGGACCTCCGGCTGCCCGCCATAAACGGCTGGGCCGTCTTGGACCGTCTCAAACGCGACCCCAAGACCAGGCACATCCCCGTTCATATCATCTCCGTGGATAACCAGGCGATGCGCGGCCTGGCTCAGGGAGCCGTGGGCGTGCTCCAGAAGCCGGTCGGCCCCGAAGAGATAAGGGCGGTTTTTGACTCTTTGAAGGGATTCAGCGTCCGGCCCAAATTTATCCTGATAATCGAGGACGACAAAGCCCAGCGCCTGGCCATCGAGGAACTCGTCAGTGGAGACGGGGTGGAGACAAAGGCCGTGGGCACGGCCAAGGAGGCCATCAAGGCGATAAATGAAACCAGGTTCGATTGCATCGTGCTCGACCTGGGCCTTCCGGACATGGACGGGCTTGCTCTCCTGGAGAAGGTCAAGGGCCAACTGGCCCAGGATACGCCCGTCATCGTGCACACGGCCAAGGATCTCAGCGCCAAAGAAGAGATCGAGCTCAGAAAGCTGGCCCAGACCATCGTCATCAAAGGGACTCATTCCCCGGAGCGGCTGCTGGATGAAGCGGTTTTGTTCCTGCATAGCGTGGAAGACGGCTTGCCCGAGACCAAGCGCCAGATGCTGCACGAGGCCCGCCAAACCGATCCCATCCTGGACAAGAAGAAGATTCTGATTGTTGATGATGACATACGCAATACCTTCGCCCTGACCAGCCTTTTAGAGCAACACAACATGGAGGTTCTGCACGCCGAGGATGGTTCGGTCGGTATCAAGGCGTTGAAGAACAACCCCGATGTCAACCTGGTCTTGATGGATATAATGATGCCGGTCATGGACGGCTACGAAGCCATGAGGCAGATACGCCAGGAGGAAAGATTCAAGAAGTTGCCGATCATCGCCCTGACGGCCAAGGCCATGAAGAGCGACCGCGAGAAATGCATCCAGGCCGGGGCTTCGGATTACATCAGCAAACCGGCCTCCAATGAGAATATCCTGTCCCTGCTCAGAGTGTGGCTGTACCAGGGCTGAACATGGAAACCGATTCAGGGACAGATCGCGAAAACGGGAATGAGGCGCGGGAAGTGCGCCTGCTCCTGGATAAGGTTTACGAGCGCTGCGGATATGATTTTCGCGAATACGCTCCGGGCACGCTCATCCGGCGGCTCAAGGCGAGACTGAGACGAGAAGGGTTGTCCTCCTTTTCCGAGCTGTCAAGCAGAGTACTCGAGGACCGCAACTGCCTGTACCGGCTGATCAATGACATGTCGATCACGGTTTCGGCCATGTTCCGGGATTCAGGATTTTTCCAGGTATTGCGCAGCCAGGTGATACCGATCCTAACGACCTATCCCTACGTGCGCATCTGGCATGCCGGCTGTGGATTGGGAGAAGAAATCTACTCCATGGCCATTGTCCTGCAAGAGGAGGGCCTCTACGATCGGTGCCGGATATATGTAACCGATATCAGCGAAGCAGCACTCCAGAACGTCCGGCAGGGTCTTTTCCCCCTGAGTCGGATGCGGGAATACACCGGCAATTACCTGGCCGCCGGCGGCAAGATCGCCTTTTCGGATTATTACACGGCCAAGTACAAACACGCCATTTTCCGGGCGGACCTCAAAAAAAACCTGGTCGTTGCCAAGCATAACCTGGTCACAGATGGACCGTTCAATGAATTCAATCTCATCGTTTGCCGTAATGTGATGATATATTTTAACAAGGCATTAAAAACAAAAACACACGATCTATTTTATCAAAGCCTGGTTACTCTTGGGTTTCTGGCTCTGGGGCGAGAAGAGTCGATCAGCTATTCGCGCTATCAAACCCGTTACAAAACCGTGGATCGTCTGGAAAAGGTTTTTAAGAAAACCGGCTGACCGTTGAGCACAGACGGATATGGGAGAGAAATGGACCGGGGCGATTATATAAACATCTTGCTGGTGGATGACAAACCTGAAAACATCCTTTCACTGGAGGCGGTTCTGGATCATCCCGACTACCGCCTGGTTCGGGCAGGCTCAGGGGAGGAGGCCCTGGCCAGAGCCTTGGAAGATGACTTCGCGGTCATTCTGCTGGATGCCCACATGCCCGGTTTGGATGGCTTCGAGACGGCCAGCCTTATCCGGGGTCGGGACAAATCCAAGTACACGCCGATCATTTTCATTACAGCCGTCAGCAAGGATGATCGCGAGGTTCGCCGGGGCTATGCCTTGGGAGCGGTGGACTATATCTTCAAGCCTTTTATTCCTGAGATACTCAAAGCTAAGGTGGCGTTCTTCAGTGAATTATACCAAAAAACAGTCGCACTGAAGCAGCAGGCGGAACAACTGAAACGTGATCTAGAGTACCTGGATAGGTACTCCAGGCCGCCGGCGCCGGTCACGGCCAATCTGTTTAGCTCCCCGAATCTACAAACAAGCGCACCGGAAGAATTCGCATCACTGGTCGAGCAATTCGGCACGACCCTGGACCAGGCCATCCAACAACAGCTGTATAAGGTGGAGTACGACACCTCCGCCCAATTGAAACGCCAGGCCCAAAACCTGGGCTTTCTCCGGGCCGGGCCGCGGGACGTGGTCGAGTTGCACGCGGCGGCCTTGAAAGGCAAGACTTCCGGCCTTTCACCGCTCAAAGCGAGATATTATATAGAAGAAGGAAAGACCCTGCTGATTGAGCTCATGGGCTTTCTAGCGGCTTATTATCGCCTGATGGCGCCAACAACACTCCGAGGGGGGGGAGCCAGGATTATGGAGATAGACCAGCAGGGAAAAGAGGGGAGTTATGAACAACATAACGCTTAGATTGTACATCGCTGGCGAGACCTCGCGATCCAGACAGGCCATCGCCAACCTTCAGCACATCTGCGAGGCCGAAATGGGAGCAGATTGTAAGATCGAGGTCGTTGACGTTCTGGATAATCCTGAGTTGGCGGAAAAAGAGAAGATATTAGCCACTCCTACCCTGATCAAGATACTGCCGCCGCCTCTGCGCCGGATAATAGGTGACTTATCCCAAACAGAAAAAGTGCTTGTTGGACTTGATATATCAACCGGCAATTCGACCAATAGTGAGGCTGAATAATGCTGTTTCCAAAAGATAAAGATCAAGAGGGCAAGGGCATATCGAAACTGGCGACCGGTATCTCTGGCTTCGATTCCATCGGCAACGGCGGTCTGCCCAAGGGCCGGACCACCTTGCTGGCTGGAACCTCGGGCAGCGCTAAAACGGTTTTTGCCTGTCAATTCCTGGTAGCGGGCGTTGAGAACAACGATGAGGCCGGGGTGTTCGTCACTTTCGAGGAGTCTCCGAAGGAAATCCGGCGCAACATGCTGGGCTTCGGCTGGGATATCGAAAGCCTGGAGGCCAGGGGCAAGTGGGCCTTTGTGGACGCCTCGCCGGAGCCGGGAATGGACATGATGATCACGGAAAACTATGACTTGGGGGCGCTGACCGCCCGCATTGAGCACGCCGTCCAAAAGATAGGCGCCAAACGCGCGGTCCTGGACTCAGTGGGCGCAATTTTCAGCCAGTTCATGGACGCCGCTGTCGTCCGCCGGGAGCTGTTCCGGATTTCCTACGCCCTGAAGCATATGAAAGTCACCGCCCTAATAACCACGGAGCGGATCGAAGAATACGGTGATATTTCCCGATTCGGTGTCGAGGAATTTGTTTCCGACAATGTCATCATTCTGCGCAACGTCTTGGAAGAAGAATCCAGACGGCGGACTCTTGAGGTGCTTAAATTCAGAGGGACAACCCATCAAAAGGGTGAATTCCCATTTTCGGTGATTCCCCGCCAGGGTGTGGTGGTCATCCCCCTCTCGGCCATGGAGTTGAAGCAAAGTTCCTCCGAGATACGGGTCACTTCTGGAAACAGCACGCTGGACGAAATGTGCGGCGGCGGGTTCTTCCGTGACTCGGTAATCCTGGTTTCCGGAGCCACCGGAACCGGCAAGACTTTGATGTCGACCCAATTCGTCGGCGCCGGAGCGGCCAGTGCCGAGAGGAGTCTGCTGTTCGCTTTCGAGGAAAGCCGCGAACAACTCATTCGCAACGCCAAGGCCTGGGGACGAAACTTTGAAGAAATGGAGCAACAAGGACTGCTCAAGGTCGTGTGCGAGTATCCGGAGGCGGCCGGCCTGGAGGATCACCTGATTAAGATGAGGGACCAGATCGAAGAATTCGAGCCTGATCGGGTGGTGGTGGACAGTTTTTCCGCCCTGGAACGCGTATCATCGCTGAAGGGTTTCCGGGAGTTCGTCATCGGGTTGACCTCGTTCATAAAGCACAAGGAAATCACCGGGCTGGTCACCGCCACCACCTCGTCTCTACTGGGCGGCACCTCCATTACTGAAGCCCACATTTCCACCATCACCGACTCGATCATCCTTCTGCGCTACGTGGAGATGCTCGGCGAGATGCGCCGGGGGCTGACGGTGTTGAAGATGCGCGGTTCGATGCACACCAAGGATATCCGGGAGTTCAGTATCGACAAGGATGGAATGCACATCAGGCTGCCATTCCGCAACATAAGCGGCATCCTGTCCGGCAATCCCATGCGCGTCTCACCGGATGAGAACGATCGAATTGAAAAATTGTTCCAGAGGGAAACTGATGCGTGATGGCCGACAAGGCCGGAAAGGACCTGTCCCAAGGGGATCAGTCGGCCTGTGACTCTGAAGAGGTTCCAGTCGAGGGCGAACCGGTAGGATCGGCCTCTGAGACGCGGGAAACTTACCGGCAAAAGGCCCAGGAACTGGCCGCCAGGTGAGGTTCGTCTGCAGAAGATCATTGAGCTCAACCCCGCCGGGGTGGTCATCGTGGACCGGGAGGGCATGATCCGCTGCGCCAACCCTGCCGCCCGCTCCTTATGGAGACGCGGACCTGAAGAGATTGTGGGAATGCCCTTTGGGGTTCCGGTGGTTGTCGGGGAAACAGTGGAAATTGACCTCCTCCGCACCAAGGAGACTGTGGTCGTCGATATGCGCGCGGTCGAGACGGAATGGCAGGGCGAGAGCGCCTTTCTAATCTCTCTGCGCGATGTCACCAGGCGCTGCTGAAGGGCTGAAAGGACTCGTCAGCTCATATCTCCCCAGCGGGGAGCTCTGGTCTTCAGGGGTAGATGATTGTGGGTGAAAAATTCCACATTAATTTTACCCATCGCATTGAGCCAGCTCCTGCCGAGGTGAAGCCGCACTTATCCTAAAAATGCTTAGATTAATGAGAGCGCGAACAAGATGGAAAGGCCTCACCGATGTTATGAATCGTTTTATCCTGACTGTTAATTTCGGGAAACAGTCCCGCCAGTGGTCCAATAACCAGGAACAAATCACGGAGACTTGAGCTGGGCCTAATTGATGCCAGACATGTGCCACGGCATCGAAAGAAAATTTTCCTGACAGAGCGGAGATAAAATTGCTCTATAAAATAGCGATGGCGCAGCAATGAATGATACTGTCATTAATATATTGCACATCGAGGACGATGTAATATTATTTGACATGGTCCGACAATATTTTCAAAAGAACGCCCTCCAATTTCAGATTGAGTTGGCCAACAAGCTTTCATTCGGGCTTGACCGCTTGGCCGCTGGTGGGATCGATTTGGTGTTGCTGGATCTGGGCATGCCCGACAGCCAGGGTCTGGAGACACTCAAGAAGGTTGTCACCGCGTTCCCCGATATCCCGATCATCGTCTTGACTGGCAGCGATGACAGAGGGCTCTGGTCCGAAGCCATCCAGGGCGGGGCACAGGATCTGCTGGTCAAGGGACGAACAAACTACGACAGCCTGATCCGGGCCATTGACCTGGCCCTGGAGCGGCAGAGACTCCAGTTGGCCTACCGGGAAAAGGTCAGCGAGTTGGCCGCCAGCGAGGCCCGCCTGCAACGGATCGTTGACAATAACGCTGACGGGATGGTTGTCGTTGGTGAGGATGGAATAATCCGATTCGTCAACCCGGCTGCCTGCGCTTTGTGGGGACTAAGGTCCGATGAGTTGGTCGGGACGCCCTTCGGCCATCCGGTCGTAGCCGGTGAGGCGGCCGAAATCGACCTCATGCGCCATGGAAAGACAATAGCCGTTGAGATGCGCTCGACGGGGATAACGTGGAAAGACGAAAAGTCTTTGCTCATCTCCATCCGGGATATCAGCCAGCGGAAACAGATGGAACTGGAAAAGACCGATATGGAGGCGCGTCTTCGCCAGGCCCAGAAGTTGGAGGCCATTGGCACCCTGGCCGGGGGCATAGCCCACGACTTCAACAACATCCTCACCCCGATCATGGGTTTCAGCCAGCTGGCCTTGGATGACCTGCCCCAGGAGCATCCGGGCCGCACTAAATTGGGCCACGTGGTCAAGGCCGCCCGAAGGGCCAAGGAAATGGTTCATCAGATTCTGGCCTTCAGCCGGCAGAGCTCCCAGGAGTTCAGGCCAGTCTTTCTGGCCCCGGTCATCAAGGAGCCCCTGAAATTATTGCGGGCGACCATTCCCACGACCATTGAGATCAGGCAGAACATCCAGTCGCCCGACGGTCAGGTCATTGGGGACGCGACGCAGATTCATCAGGTGGTGATGAACCTCTGCACCAACGCGGCTCACGCCATGCGTGACAAAGGCGGGCTGATGGAAGTGTCGCTGGTCGAGGTGGAGATCGGGGAAGAAGAGACCGCCCGTAATCCAGAACTGAAGCCTGGTCCTTATTTGAAGCTGACGGTCAGCGACACCGGGCAGGGGATGAAGCCAGAAACGATGAAGAGGATTTTCGAGCCCTATTTCACGACCAAGACCACGGGGGAAGGAACGGGCATGGGGCTGGCCGTGGTCCACGGGATTGTGGCCAGCCACGGCGGCGCGATAACCGTTGAGAGCGAGGTGGACCGGGGGAGCATTTTCGACGTCTACCTGCCTCGGCTTGCCGCCAAGGTGGAAGAAGAGGTCCAGGAGACAGAACCACTACCCGGGCACAAAGAAAGAATACTTTTTGTCGACGACGAGGAGCTGGTGGCTGAGTTGGGCCGGGAGACGCTCCAGCGCCTGGAGTATCAGGTCACGGTTCTGACCGACAGTCTGGCGGCCCTGGAGGCCTTCAGGGCCGATCCTGAAGGTTTTGATCTGGTTCTCACGGATCAGTCGATGCCGCATCTGAACGGTTTGGATCTGGCCAGGGAGATACTCAAGATTCGTTCCGACATACCAGTGATCATGTACACGGGCCTGGTTGAAGAGACCGTCGAGGAGAAGGCCAAGGCCGTTGGAATAAGGGCGGTTCTGGCCAAGCCCCCTGATGCGAACCGGCTGGCCGAAATCATCAGAGGACAACTAAGGAAAAGAGGGTGAGGCTCCTGCCTCAGACTCTTCCCGGCCTCGATCCTCTCGCCGGGATAAGTTCTAGAAGGACGAGATGGCGAATGTACTGATCGTCGACGACGAATTCGAGATCCGAATCCTCCTGAAGGAATTGCTTGCGGCCCAAGGCCTTTCCCCCACTCTGGCCTCGAACACGACCGAAGCCCGCCAGGCCCTCGCCCAGCAGTCCTTTGAGCTAGTCCTCTTGGACATCAGGATGCCCGGCGAGTCCGGTCTTGAATTCCTAGAACAAATACACAATGAGGTCCCGGACACGGCCTTCATAATGGTCAGCGTCATCAGTGATGCGGAGGTGGCCAAGCTGGCCCTGAGGCTTGGGGCTTACGGCTACATTTCCAAGCCGTTCGACCGCAACGAGATACTGATCAACGTGGCCAGCGCCCTGCGCCGTCGCGAATTGGAAATTGAAAAGCGAACTCGACTTGAGGATTTGGAGCAGGCTGTTGCCGAGAAAACGGCCTTCCTCACGGAAAGCGAGAAGCGTTTCCGCACCCTGGTCGAGGGGATGCGCGAAGGCCTGGCCGTAGTCGATGAACGGGGACGTCTGACCTACGTCAATGACTCCTTTTGTCAGATGCTTCAGTTTTCATCGGAGGACCTGCTCGGCCGGCCGTTGTCCGATTTTCTGGCTGATACGAATCGTGCTGAAAGGAAGAGGCGATTTCAAGGGCGCATGAAAGGGGGTGAGGAGGAGTACGAAATCGCCTGGCAGAGGGCTGATGGGCGGAAAGTTTTTTCGATCATGTCCCCCAAGTCTCTTTTCGACGAAGAGGGCACCTTCAAGGGAAGTTTTGGGGTCATAAATGATATTACCGAAAGGAAGCTGGCCGCCGACGCCCTGGCCCGGTCCGAGGAGCGGTATCGCGGGCTGACCGAGGCCGCGCCCAATGCCATTCTGGTTCACCGCGACCTCACGATCGAGTACGTCAACCCGGCCGCGGTCAAGCTTCTCCGGGCTTCCGGCCCGGACCAGCTGATCGGGCGCTCCTATCTGGACCTCGTTCATCCCGAGGATCGGGCCGAGTCGGAGGAGCGCCTGCGCAAGCTCAACAGCGATCAGGCCTCGGCCCCCTTAAGGCAGCACCGCCTGGTCGCCCTGGACGGCCAAGCGATCGAGGTCGAGTCCACCGAGGCCGCCTTCAGGCAGGAAGGGCGGATAATTGTCCAATCAATCGCTCAGGACATCACCGAACGCAAGCGGAGCGAGGAGGCCATCCTCCGGGCCAAGGAGGAGTGGGAACGGACCTTTGACGCGGTCCCGGATCTTATTTTCATCCTGGACAAAAATTATCGTATCGCTCGCCTCAATCTCTCCATGGCGGAGCGGCTTGGTCTGAGGCCAAAGGAAGCCATTGGCAAATCCTGTTTTGAACTTGTCCACGGCCGGAAGAAACCTTCTGATTCTTGCCCTTTCTCGGATTTGTTAGTCGATGGAGACGTTCATTCGGTAGAGGTTTCAGAAACGAAGCTGGGCGGTGATTTCGTTATAACTACTGCCCCTTTGAGGGCGACTGATGGAGAGGTCCTGGGCGCGGTTCACGTGGCCCGGGACGTGACCGAACAGAAGAGAATGGAAAGGAGGTTGTTTCAGGCTCAGAAGCTGGAGGCGATCGGGCAGTTGGCCGCGGGCATTGCCCACGAGATCAACACGCCCACGCAGTACATACACGCCAACATCGAGTTTCTGGAGGAGACCTTTGGGAAGCTCAGCGAGGCGACGCGGCAGTTGCCGGAGCTGGTTCAGGCGATCAAATCAGGGACGCCGCTTGAGGCGATAATTCAAGATTCGGAAAGGGCCCTGGAGGAAGCCGAGTTGGATTACGTGACCGAGGAAGTGACCGACGCGATCCGGGGTTCGCTTGACGGCGTGGGTCGGATCTCGAAAATAGTTGATTCAATGAAATATTTCTCCCATCCGGGCACTGAGGAGAGGAGCGTCATTGACGTCAACCACGCCTTGGAGAACGCCGTGACGGTATCGCGCAACGAGTGGAAGTACTGGGCTGATCTGGAGACCGAGTTTGATCCCTCCCTGCCCAGCCTATCCGCTTTCGAGGCCCAGTTGAATCAGGCCCTCCTCAACATCATCATCAACGCGGCCCAGGCCATAGGCGGCCAGCTGGGCGACAGTCCCAAGGAGAAGGGCAAGATTGTCATAAGCACGAGCCGCCAGGACCAGTGGATAGAGATCCGGATCAGCGACACTGGTCCGGGGATTCCGGAGGAGATCCGCTCGCGGATATTCGATCCTTTCTTTACGACCAAGGAAGTGGGCAAGGGCACGGGGCAGGGCCTGGCGTTGGTCCACTCCGTGATCGTGGACAAGCACGGCGGCACGATCGACGTGGAGACGGAAGTGGGCCGGGGAACGACCTTCATTGTGGGCTTGCCTGTGGACCCGGAAGGGACCGCTGGGGCAAGGCCTCCGGGTGAGCGGCGGAGGAAAAGGAATTCGTAACGATGTCTGGGGACAAGGTCATTCTTGTTGAAGGCGCGGAAGAAATCCTCACGGTTCCAGGGAACAAGATTCTTCTTGTTGACGACGAAGAGGAGATTATCAAGGCCCTGCGGCGACGGCTGCGGCACAGGTTTGAGCTTGATTCAGCCCTGAGCGGGGCCGAGGGGCTCAAGGCCATATTGGAGAGGGGGCCTTTTGCGGTTGTCGTATCCGACTATCGGATGCCGGAGATGGATGGGGTGGAGTTTCTCGGGCGGGTGCGCGAGGTTGCGCCGGATACGGTGCTGATGATGCTGACCGGGCAGCTGGACTTGGACGTGGCAGTCAGAGCCATAAACGAGGGCCGGGTTTTTCGTTTCATGACCAAGCCGTGCCCGCCGGAAGTGCTGGCCCGGGCCATGGAAGAGGGGATCAAGTACCATCAGTTGATCCTGGCGGAGAGAGAGCTGCAGGGCCTGCGCAAATGGCGGAAGAGCATGGAAAGGATGATTCTGGCGTTCGCCAAGATGGTTGAGGCCAGAGATCCTTACACGGCCGGCCATCAACGGCGCGTGGCCAACCTGTCCTGCCTTCTGGCCGAAAGGTTGGGTCTGTCAGCGGGGCGGGTTGAAGCAATCCGGATGGCGGCGACGGTGCATGACATAGGCAAAATATATGTGCCGGCCGAATTCCTGAACAAGCCTGGCCGATTGTCTGACCTGGAGTTCGGGGTTATCAAGCTTCACCCTCAGGTGGGTTATGACATCCTGAAGTCAATAGACTTCGAGTATCCGATCAGCAACATGGTTAGGCAGCATCATGAAAGAATCGACGGTTCAGGCTATCCTCTGGGTCTCAGGGGTGAAGATATCCTGCTCGAGTCCAAGATAATTGCCGTGGCCGACGTGCTCGAGGCCATCAGCTCCCACAGGCCCTATCGGCCGAGCCTTGGCCTGGATGTGGGTTTGAAGGAAGTGGAGAAGAACCAAGGGGTCATTTATGACCCCGACGCCGCCCAGGCCAGCCTGGAGCTTCTTCGCGGAAAGGAAACGCTCGATTTCCTGGATTCCGAAACGTAATATCCCAACCGTGGGAGACTGGCCGAGATGATAGCAATGAGGGATTTCAAAATCCTGGTCGTGGATGATGACCCTCAGTTGTTGCAATCATTCAAGCGCCTCTTCTCCGGTAAACTGAGTCTGGACACAGCCGAGGGTGTTTCGGAGGGATTAAAGGCCGTATCCGAGCAAGGCCCTTACGCGGTGGTTATCTCGGACTACCGCATGCCCCTGATGAACGGGGTGCAGTTCCTGTCCAAGGTCAAGATCGCCCAGCCCGATACGGTCAGGATATTGCTCACCGGGTACGCCGACCTGAAGACAGCCATCGAGGCGGTCAACGAAGGCAACATCTTTCGCCTTTTGACCAAGCCGTGCCCCGCGGCCTTGCTGGCCAAGTCGCTCGCGGATGGAATCAGGCAGTACAAACTGGTCAGGGCCGAGCGGGATCTTCTGGAAAGGACCCTGAGCGGCAGCATAGCGGTTCTGTCCGAGCTTCTGTCCTTGGCCAAACCGGAGGCTTTTGGCCGCGCCTCCCGCATCGCGGACCGGGTGAAGGAGGTAGCCCGGCAGATGGACGCTTCGCCGAAATGGGAAATCGCCGTGGCGGCCATGCTTTCCCAGATCGGGTTGATTGTCTTTCCCGACAGCTCGATAAGAAGAATAGCCAAGGGCCGAGACCTGCCTCCCGACGAAAAGAGCCTCTTTAACAATCATCCCCAGATGGCGGCTGATCTGATAAGACGAATTCCAAGAATGGAACAGGTCGCTGAAATCGTGGCCTATCAAGAGAAGCGCTACGATGGCTCGGGGATTCCCGAGGACGATCGTCAAGGTGAAGACATCCCCTTGGGGGCCAGGATACTCAAGGTCGCGATCGACCTCGACGCATTGCTTTTCTCCGGCCGACCCGTGAGAGAGTCTTTGGCCGAACTGAAAGGCCGGACGGGCCATTACGATCCGGTCGTTCTGGAGTCGCTGGAAGCCCTTCTCGGTGCTGAGACTCAACATGAACTGAGAGAAGTCGCGGCAAATGAACTCATGGAAAACATGGTTCTGGCTGATGACGTCTATACTGTTTCACCCAGGAAGAAACTGCTGGGCAAAGGACAGAAACTCAGTAAATCAGTGATCCTCCACATCCAGAGATACAACCTGACCGTCGGCGTTGAACAGCCCATAAAGGTGAGCG
>Ga0209164_1003280_pt1 | contig 15551 bp, 11 predicted proteins | sample MTBNYHSulfiMetaG_FD_187458 | JGI IMG/M metagenome (GOLD analysis project Ga0209164, IMG submission 187458) | Enrichment culture microbial communities from rom New York Harbor, USA that are MTBE-degrading - MTBE-NYH (New York Harbor Sulfidogenic)... | ecosystem: Environmental > Aquatic > Marine >...
CTCTGCCCTTTTTCGGGCGAAAATGCCTGATCCCGTAGGGAATCGAAAAATGCTCGATAGCCGGGTATCCATTTCTCTGCAAAAACCTTGTCCCAAAGTTCTTCCTGGACGATAACGTGAAACACGTTCAGAATCAGCACCCCATCCGAGCCCGGTTTTATCGGCAGGTGGAGATCGGCTTTCAGGGCGGTTTCCGTCTTCCGGGGATCGACCACAATGAGTTTCCCTCCCCTTTTTCTGAGCTTCCCGATTTCTCCCGGCGGATAGGGCTCATGGGAAAGGATAGGATTTCCGCCCCAGACAATGAGCAACCGGGTGTTCGGAATGTCCGGCTTGGTCAATCCGCCGAAGGTCAGGGTTTCTGCAATCGTCCTGGCCGTGTTGCAGATGGAGCCGACGCCGCAGAAATTGGGCGTTCCATAAACGTTCGCAAAGCGTTTCATGTAGCTTCGGATTTCCTGGTGCCCTACCCCTTCACCGTAGTAAATGGCCAGGCTTTGAGGACCGTAGGTCTCCTTGAGCCGGCGCATTTTCTCTGAAGCGCAGGCCAGAGCCTCCTCCCAGGAGGCTTCCTCGAATCCGCTTCCCTTTCGGATCATAGGGGTCTTCAGGCGTAAGGGCGAGTTGAAGAAATCCAGGGCAGAGCGGCCTTTTGCGCAAAGCCATCCCTGGTTGAAGGGATGCTTCCGGGAACCTTCGACAGCCACGGGTTTTTCGTTTTCGACCGTGACGACCATCCCGCAGCCATGATCGCACATGCGGCAAAGGGTCGTCACCTGGCGGCTATCATCACCGAGAGTCATGGTCTGTTTAAATGATTGTAAAGGATGGGGCGGTTCACTTCGACGCCGAAAGTTTTGAAATAGGGGTGGCATTTGGAAAGCAGCATAAAGACGATCGGTTTGGGAAGAGCCTCTTTCTCTTCATCCAGGGTGTCGAAATTTCCGCCCCCCTTGGAGATGAAGAGGTCCGTTTTGCCCATCCATTCTTTCACCGTATCGGAACATCGCGCGAGGATGGTTCCCGGCACGGGCCCCTGGATTCCGTTTTCGATCACCGTAGCAAGCCCGTCCATGCCCACGGCTTGCGCTTCCGTCCACGTCACATCGTTCATGGCCGGCACGCTCTTGACCACCAGAACGAATTGGATGTCCAGAAGCTTCTTCACCGTTTCCATGAAAAGCCTGTCGAACACGATTTCACCGCAATTGTCTGCAAAATACAGAACGCGCTTGCTGTTTTTCAGGTTGTCCTCGAACCTCTCGTATTCCCCCTGATCCAGAGGGAAATCCAGCTTGTCCCTGATCGATTGCTCAATGTCCGCCACATTCTGGGGGACCATGAAATCAATGGCATTGCCGAGGATGGCCAGCTTCGCGGCCGTGTAAAGGGGGTTCGTGGAGCTTTCCACCCATGACTTGAGCTGGGGGTAAAGAGCCTCCACGACCCTGTTCTGGCGATCCTTTTCAGAGGCAAAGGGGTCTCTGTCGTTGAGGGTCCGGTGGATCTTCTTCATCACCTCTTCGATGACATGCACACTCGTGGTGTTCCAGGAACGACCCTGCAAGGAAGGAATTTCCAGAATTTCGGTATAAAGGTTTTTGACCGTGTCCTCGTCAAGAGGCAGCCGCCTTAAGACCGAGATGGACATGTTCAACACACAAGGGATGCAGTCCGGTTTGAGCAGCATGGAACAAGGCCTTTCAGCACATTCATCATCTTGTAATACTTGCAGCTTCCGTGGTCTCCTTGTCAACAAGAAAGTACGGGAACTCTTCGGCAAAACGTGATATAGAAATGGGGGAGTGACGGAGGCTTCAAATGAAACCACATCCGGAGTGCGGGTTGTGCATGATGAAATGGGTCTACGAACGGGTGGGCAACACCCTGAGCGAGGAGAAGCAGTTCGCGATCCTGAAAGAGCTTGCGGCCGTTTTTGCAGCCGAAGCGGAACCGTCCATGAATATGGGCATCCTGTGCAACAGGAGTGTGGCGGCCGTGCATGATTCTCTTCTCGCCTCTTCCGGGTTCTATGGACCCTTGAAGCGCAAGAGCAACGAAGCCTCGGAACGACTGTTGGAAAAGGCGAAGACCTTTATCGAGGACAGCGACAGTCCCGAACTGCGCTTTGTGAAAGCCTGCGGGCTCGCGGCCGTGAGCAATGTCGCCCCTATCGGTGTGCCCTCGGCCCCTTTTGAGTTTTCCCTGGTGGAAGACATCATCGAGGGCAAAGCTCCCCTCCCAGTGCCCGCAGGAGACATTTACGACGCCGTTTCAAAGGCTCGATACGTCTTCTATGTGGCGGACAACGCCGGAGAGATCGGGTTCGATTCCCTGGTCATTTCTCTTCTCAAGGAGATGGGCGCGAAAGTGACCCTGGCGGTCAAGGAAGGCCCGTTTTTCGATGATGCCACTTTGGAAGATGCGCGCTATTTCGGCCTTGAGCAGATTGCTGATGCTGTGCACGCCGTGAGGGGAGGCATTTTTGTCCCCGACGAGGCCGACGGAGAACTTGCCCGGCTTTTTGAACGAAGCGGCCTGGTGATTTCGAAGGGTACGGGCAACTTCGAAGTTTTCAAAGGATACGGAAAAGGAAAGCCGGTCCTGTTCCTCCTCAAAGCCAAGTGCCGGCCTGTCTCACAAGAGGCGCAGACGCCTGAGGGGCAGTTCGTCGTAAGGCTGGAGGGGTCGTGGGAGTGAATAGCCCCCCACGGGAGCAGGAGAAAGATCAAATAGGATAAGCAACTCGTCATTGCGAGGACCCCGGACTTGATCCGGGGGACGAAGCAATCTCAGCAAAACCAAGATTGCCACGCTCCCCGACTACGACCTTCGGGGACAGGCCCTGCGGGCTCGCAATGACAAGTCAAAACAAAACTTGCGCCGCATTAATACTTCGGCGTGGGCAGCCCGAGGTCTTCCGCGATGACTTTATAACAGTTGTAGCTCGATCCCCGTCCGATGCCGGGGCCGCCATAGACGCCGGATGAGCACTGGTAGAGATTCTTGACAAAGGTCCTGTACCCACCGGGAATGCCCCTGAAGCGCCCGTTCTGAACGCCGCTGCAGTTCCCCTCGCACCAGCCCCCTTCCTTCATGTCCAGATGGGTGTCCTGGATATCGGCCGGGTTGGTGATCCGATGCACAATGAGATTGTCCTTCGTCATGTTCGGCGCATACTCCGCCCAAACCTCGAAAAGCACGTCCACCCACTCCTCGGTCATTTGCTTCCATTCCCGTCTGGAAAACAACCTGGCAGGACAGGTGAACTCTTCGACATGCAAAGAGTGCTTCCCTTCAGGAACCCGGCTTCGGTCCCAAATGCTGTCCGGCGCCGTCAGGATGAACATCTTGGAAGGCATGCCTCCAAGAAAAATCTCGTGCTGGTACTTGTCTTCAAAGAACCCAAGATCCTTGGGCGCAAAATAGGTGCGCGGTGTGGCGTTCACGTCGGGGTTTGACTTTGCGGCCTTGTACTGGGGGAGTTCATGGACTCCCACGGTGCCCCAGAAAAGCTGGCCCCGATCGAATTGGTAAACACGGGCTTTGCGTTTCATATTTTCGGTAATCCGATCTTCTCCGATCAACCGCAGAAAGAGCTGAGGGGAGGCATTGTCGGAAACCACCAATTGTTTCGCTTCAACCTCCGTGCCGTCCATCAGTTTCACGCCGGTGGCTTTGCCGTTTTCCATGAGGATTTTTTGCACTTCCGAGTTGATGTGGTACTCTGCACCCAGTTTCTTTCCCGCTGAAACCAGCGCATCGGTAATGGCCTGGGTTCCACCCTTGGCAATGGCGGCCGTTTCCCAGCCCAAGGTTAAATGAATCGTGGAAATCGCAATGTATATGCCGGGAATATCATCGGGGAAACATCCCCAGGATGTGCAGAATCCTCGCTCGGTCAATATTCTCAGCTCGTCACTTTCAAAGAAATAGCGGGCGATTTGCTTGCAGGTCATGAACTGCATGGGCAGCTCCAATCCACTCTTGGGATCATCAAAAAGCTGCTCCAGCGGATCGGGCACTCCCCAGGGCGTGGGAGGGGAATACCGGTACTTGCCGTAAGGGGTGCGCCATTTGTCCCGGTATTTTTCGGTGAGATCAAGATAGGTTTGCGCGTCCGTCTTGGAAAATCGCATGATCTGATCATAGGTCTTTCTGACGTTGGCCTCATTGAACTTCGTCTCCCCCGTCTTGGGGTCGGCCACGGTAAAGGCCGCATAGGCCACGTAGCTGGTCTCGTCATCAAAGATGATCGCTTCATTGGTATCCGGGAAGGTGTACTCCAGGCCTTCGTCTCGCAGGTTGAATTCTTTGTAGGCCGGGTGACCGTAGAAGCGCGTGAAATGGGCGCAGAAATTGCCCCGAAATCCGGGGGACGGCAGATCTTCGGTGACGGCTCCCCCGCCCAGATGGTCAAGCCGCTCAAAAACGCCGACCTTCATTCCCGCCTTGGCCAAATAAGGGGCGATGATCGTCCCGTGATGCCCTCCTCCGATAATTACCGCGTCGTAAACCTTGTCAGCCATTTTGTAACCTCCTCATCTGAATTTTTTTGAATATGGAATCAGAGTTCACTGCCTCACTCATCTGAGCTCCTTAAAGACGGAAGCCAATCTGCCGGCCGTGTCTTCAGGCGTTGCCCCTTCGATAAACACACACTCCCTCCTCATGTCGGCCGGCGGCGAGAGTTCCACCAGGTGCACCTTTTTGAGCTTTTCAGCGTCAAGGGCCAGGTCCTTCGTCCCCCATTTCGGGATGACCATAGGTCGCCTGAGAAGGGTCAGCATCTTGGTTCTTGCCACATATCTGAGCTCCCCCACTTCGTTGCTCACGGTTACCACGGCAGGCAGGTTTGCCTCAACCACCTCGTACCCCACGGGAACCGTCTTTTCCACCACGACACGGCCGTCCTCGACTTTCACCGAACGGGCAAGGCTGATGGATGGGATGCCGAGCAGTTCACCAAGGATCAGGCCGGCTTGCCCTGAATCCCAGTCTCCGGCTTGCCTCCCTGTGAGAATCAGATCATAGTCGCCGATCTTCCTGACCGCACAGGAGAGCACATAAGCCACTGAACGGCTCTGAAGCCTTTCAAACAACGGATCCTCCAGGAGAATCAGGGAATCGGCCCCGGCGGCTATGGTCTTTCTCAGGACCGTATCCGAAACCTTCCTGCCCATGCTCAACACCGTGATTTTCCCCCCCATCGCTTCCTTGATCCTGATGGCGGCTTCCAGAGCATTTTCATCATAGGGACTGATGACATCCGGCGCGTCTACGACAACCTCTTTCTTCTCGACGTCTACCGTCACGTTTGAGAAGGGCGCTTCCGGGTCCGGGATCTGTTTGGCACAAACGATGATTCTTGGTTCTTTCATGATCACTCCTCCAGTTTCTTGACCAACGTCGGGAGGATTTCCTTGTAATCTCCCACGACGCCGTAGTCCGAGACTTTAAACATGTTACAGCCGGGGTCGGTGTTGATGGAGATGATTTTCTTGGATCGGATCATGCCGACAAGGTGTTGAATCGCCCCGGATATCCCGATGGCAATGTAGGCATCGGGAGCAATCATCGAACCGGTCAAGCCCACCTGGTGGTCGGAAGACATCCAGCACTTGTCGACGACAGGCCTGCTGCATCCGATCATGACATTCCCATGGGTCTTGCTCATGGCCCCGGCCAAGGCTTTGAGTATTTCAAAATCCTCTTTCTCGGCGATCCCCCGTCCACCCGCTATGATGACGCTGGCTTTGTCCAGTTCCGCCACATCTTCCCGAACGGTCTTCAGGGATCGCACTCTCAGCATGGATTCGTCGAGACCGGGAGCCATCTCCACGACGTCACTTTTTTCGCCAACCTGCTCCGTCGGCTCAAAGGCGTTTTTTCTGACGGTCACGATCTGAGGAAAGCCTTCACACTTCAGCACAGCGATAGCGTTCCCGCCATAAATGGGTTTTGAGCGGATGAGAAGTCCGTCACTGGGATCGATCCGCAGGTCGATACAATCCGCAGTGAGCTCCCCATTCAATCGGCATGCCAGCCTGGGGGCCACCTCCTTGCCCACAAATGAGTGGCTCAGGATGATGATCTTGGGTGAAACCTGCTTGCACAGCCATTCCAGAGCACTCACCCAGGCATCCGGCTTGAAACCTTCCAACAGGGGGTGTTCCAGCCTGTAGATCTTCTTCAGCCCATAGGAATCGACGGATTCCGCCAACGTCGAGGTTTCATGCCCGACCACGACCGCCGAAGCGTCCAGGCCGGATTCCCCGGCCAGGTCGCTCGCCCCTCGTATGAGCTCGAGGGTTTTGTTATCCAACACGCCGTCTTTGGCCTCAACCAAAAGTAATACTTCACTCATCACACATTGACCTCCTTGCTTCTTGTAGTTTGTACCCTCCCGTCATTGCGGGCGATGTGAAGGCTGTCCGACAACCCGGTATCAGGTCTCCATCCACCCTTCGATACCTCAGGGCGAACGGAGACGGCCTTCCGTTACTGCCTGAATTTGCGTTCGTGGTGAGGTATCGAACCAGGAACGCAAATGCTGTTCGGCCGCTTGCCAGGGCATCAATCTGAGTTGTCGGACAGCCTGTATGCCGGTCTTCCTCTATGCCATGGCTTTCAAAAGCAACTCGTTCAAGTCCATGATCTTCAGTTCCCTGTCCAGCCCCAGAGTCTTCGACGCATCTTCGAGCATGATCAGACACAAGGGGCAGGCCGTGATGAGGATCTCCGCTCCGGTCTCATGGGCCTCCTTGATCCTGATTTCCCCCATTCTGGCCTCTCCGCGCAGTTCCGGCCCCTGCCACATCCTTCCGCCCCCTCCTCCGCAGCAGAGGCTGTCAGGGCCGTGGTTTCTCATCTCTGTCAATGTGACCCCGGGGATTGAGCGGATGACTTCCCTTGGCTCATCGAAGATGCGATTGTGCCGGCCGAGGTAACAAGGATCATGATAGGTCACCTTGGCGTTTAGGGGCTTTTCCGGCTTAAGCCTCCCGGCGGCCATCAGCTCCCTCAAAACCAGGGCGTAGTGTCGAACCTTAAAACGCCTTTCTCCATACTCATTGAGAAAGGTGTGAAAGCAATGGGGTGACGAGGTCACCACATCCTCTATGCCGAAGTCGTCAAAAAGGGCCGAGCAGTTTTCCTTCTTTTCCTGGAACAGGCCGACCTCTCCGACCACCCTGGCAATGTCCCCGCAGCATGGCTCCTTGTCACCAAGGATGCCGAAACGCACCCCCCCATGTTTCAAGAGAGTGGAGAAAGACTTGGCGATCTCCTGCGCTCTCGCATCGAAAGAGGTCGTGCATCCTACAAAGTAGCAAAGATCCACCCCGTCTTCGGCCTTCTTGAGTGCAGGGACATCCAGACCTTTTGCCCACGCACCCCTTTCCCTCTTCGAGGAAACCCAGGGGTTCTCGTAATTGAAGAGCCTTTCAAGGGTCTGGTTCATGAGGTCAGGGACCCCTGTTCCTTCCAGAACAAGCTTTGTCCGGCTTTTCGAAACGGCCTCGAAGGTGGCGCCGTATACAGGGCAGACTTCCAGGCAGGCTGCACAGGTCGTGCAATACCACGGCACGTTGTGATCGATCGGGGGATCCTTGCTTAGAAACCGGATATCCCCGACCGGCGAGTGTTCCTGCCACAACGCATGAAGCGTGGCTTGGATAAAATCGCGGGGTGAGAAAGGCTCGCCGGCGCCTGTCGATGGGCAGGTCTGAGTGCACCGCCCGCATCGCATGCACCCGTCATAAAAGGCGACCTCACCCAGGCTCAAAGGCGCTTCACCGAAGTCCAGGGCCTCCTCTTCCCCGTCCGGGGGTGTTTCTCCAGGATCCGACAGGGCCTCGACAGGCTCTCGGGAAGAGGCAGAGGTCTCTCTCAGTGTTTCCGCAGAATGGTGAAGGTAATAGGCGGCCGGCGCTCCCAGAACGTGGAACAGCTTGGTGAAAGGGATGACGGCGATGAATCCCAGACTCAACAGGGCATGACCCCACCAAAGAAAGGCATAAGTCGATTGCGCCGTCGAAGGTGAAACCAAACTCGCAACCCATGCCCCGGCAAAGGACCAGTGGCCCCAGGGCGGTTGTTGAGACGCCAGTCGTACCCCTTCCAGCACGAAGCCCGAAACGACCACCACAAGCAACCACAGAGGCACCACCGCATCTTCCACCCGCCGTTCGAGCCTTGAAACGCGCTGAACGTAGCGGCGGACCAACGCCCAGAGGACCCCTGCCAAGAGGATCAGCCCTCCGACTTCCATGGACAGCTCAAAAACGAGATGGCTCTTCCCCGCAAGGTAGGGGTGAACGTGCTCGTGGACGAGCAGGATCGTCGTCCCCAGGGTCAAGATGAGGAATCCCCAGAATATCAGGGAATGCATGATCCCGGCGGGGATTTCGCCCTTCAGCACCCGGAGGCCGAGGAAAACGTCCGCCGTCGCCCGCTTCAAAGCCCGACCTGAAAAGGCGACCTTGCCCTTGGGCACGCTTTTCAACCAAATGGATATATGAGCCGCAACACCGACAAGAAACACGCACACGGCGAAACCGGCCAACACATAAAAGAGCCAGGCTTCCCCGATCTTCCAAAAAATCTCCCTTTCAGGTATCATAAAAACCCTTTCAGGCTCCCTTTACTCATCAACAATATCTCGCATAGGCTAAAACTTTTTCATCATTTCGCTCATGAGGTACGGCACTTCGATTCGGCCGGTGGGGGCGAGGATCCGGCTGCTGTAATCGGTGGCAATCCCGTTCTTGAGTTTTCTCACGAGGGTCCGGAATTTTGGGGAGTCCACGGCTTCGGCAATTTCCACGACGCCCCTGGCCGTGCATTCGGCCAGGATCTTGGCTCCCGATCCAACCACCAGCCGCCATCCGCCCGTCATGGGAATACCCAGTTCCTTCAGGATGGGCAGGCACTCGTCCTTCACGAAGCGATAGTGCTCATCGTCTTTTCCCGGCAGCACATTGTAGTACTGATTGAATTTCCACACCCCCGTCTGGATCTGATAGGGGCCGCCCAGGACCCGGCTCGCAGGGGCCCACACCTTGCTGCCATATTTCCACACAAAGGAACTCAACTGATCGAAAAGAATTCTGTAATCCTTGCTGGCAAGAATCCTGTGGAGGTTGTCCACATTCTCGACCTCCGCGACCGCCACGATCCTTGGCCCTTCACCGACAACCACGTAGTAGCCGCCGACGAGCCGGATTCCCATTTTTTGCAGAGAGGGATTGTACTCGCTCGTGATGAACGTGGAGTATTCGTTAAACTTCCCCGGCATCACGTCCCAGTATTGGGTAAATAGGATGGCCATGAGATTCCTCCTTGGCGCCTCGATTCGCGATCTCGGCAACGCGCATTCGACCGCTGAACTAGAACTTGAAAACTCTGGTCATGAGCTCGGCGATGTACTCCGCATCGTCCTGCTTCTTCTTGCTGAACTTTGCAGGCCGAGCCTGGACCCAGAAAACATTTTGGGGAAAAGGCAGGTCCAGGTCCACGACCCACTCCATGTCCTGGGGGGTGTTGAAATGTTTCTCAACGTCCAGAGAGACCCGCACGATTTCCTGTATCTCCTCCCCGGTGAGACAAGGTTTGCTCCGCATGTCCTGGGGCACCTCCACCGTCGCGGTCCCCGAGCTTCGGTAAACCACCATTTTCGTTTTCTCATTGACGGTGCTCTCGATGCCCAGGGTCTCCTTGTCGATAAGAAAATGGTCGGGGTTGACCTCGCCGCTGACGACGCTTTCTCCTAAGCCCCAGTTTCCTTCGACAACGACCTTGGACGTGTCGCCGGTGGTAGGCAAAACGGTGAGCACAACACCGGCGGACTTGGCGTTCACCATCTTGAGGACCGCAACCCCGATAGGCGCCTTTTGCATGTCCATGCCTTTTTCGAGCCGGAATGCGATGGCCCTGGCCGTGAAAGCGCTCCCCCAAACCTTGATCACATGATTCGACACCGCATCTTTTCCGAGCACGTTCAGGAAAGTCTCCATCTGTCCCGGCATGCTCACCGCCCCGCTTGATCGCACCGCCACTCGAACCCTGTCGATCCCGATCCGAGCACACAGCTTATCGTAGCAGGCATCGAGATCCTTCTTCATGTCATAGGGCATCGGTTTAGACTCGATGATCCCCCGAATCGTGCGGCTGGCCTCGATCTGCTTTTCCACTTCCTTGAATCCGCGGGCACTGTCCTTCACATACCGCCTGATTTCTTCCCCTGCACCGCTCTGCTCCATGAACTGCTCGTAGCCGCTCGCACATACCGCGAAACCCGGTGGAACTCGCATGCCCAATCGGGTCATCTCTCCGAGGTTGGCGCACTTTTTGCCGACCAAGTCGTTGTCTTTGCTCCCCAGTTCCTCGAACCAATAAATCCATTTGCTCGCCATGGGGTTCAGTCCTTTCCTTCTGGAGAGAAGCGGGTCAAGGAGTCCCATCCGTCCCCCGGGGTCCCCGGCCCGCCCCTCCAAGGGAATCAGAGGTTAGTTGAGAATGAAGACGACGCCCAGGTTGGCATCGACCTTGATCCTTTGTCCGGATTTGATCTTCGATGTTCCTTCAAACACGTTCATCACCACGGGGATGCCGTATTCCCTGCCCACGATGGCTGCGTGAGAGAGGCTTGCGCCCCGGTCCACAATGACACCCTTGATCATGGAAAACACGGGCGTCCAACTCGGAGAGGTGGTGGCAGCCACCAGGATGTCTCCTTCCTGGACCAGATGGAGTTCGTCCTCCGTCATGATCACCCGCGCCGTTCCTTCGGCCACGCCCGGTGATCCGCAGATCCCGTAGAGGTCGGCCTTCAGTTCCGGCCTCACCTGCGGCATCGAACCCACCACCACCTTGAGCGCAATGGGGTCCATGGACTGGACGAGCACACCCATGGCCTGATTCAGGTCGAATCCCTCTTTCAGGAAGGCGGGCGGATTGGGTGTCTTCTGCCATTCCTTCCACTCCCCCTTCCTCCTGTCCACAATGTAGCGAAGGTTGAACTGATCGGGGTTGATCCCGGCCCTTCGGACTTCATCGGGCATGAGGAAGAAAATGTCCTCCGGATCATCCAGGGCGCCCAGCTTGGCAAAGCGCTTGCCCAGACCAAGGGCGCTCCGCCTCATCATGGCGTGGGTGTAGAGGTCCAGGTAATGATCGTGCTCCTCGCTGAAAACGCCGCTCTTCTGCGCCAGCTTCATGAGCTGCTGGAACCATCCCCTCTGCTCCTGCGCTACCTTGCCCAGCACCTCCTTCTCGGCGGCGAGTCTTTCTTCCGTGATCTTCTTTCGCTCCTCGTCCAGGTTGAAGTCGCCCCCTTTCTGCAGGAACTGTTTCACATTCACCAGGGCCGGAGAGGGATCTTCGACCCATGTGGGCAGGTTGATCTCCGACATGCGCTGCATTCTCCACCCGTCTTCGTTCATGAGGGCGGTGAAGTCTTTCATGAAGGCTTTCCCTTTGTCGGTGGCTTCCAGTCTGGACTTGATCGCAGAGGCTTCATTTTTGAGAAAGACATCCGCAAGCCCTTCCTGCTGCGCGCGCTTGGAGAACTCCCAGAGCTTACGATCCACCTGGAACACCTTGTTGTCGAAACCGGAGACCAATTTGTGAAACAATGGGGACGTATCGTCGATTTTTGCCACGTCCCGGCAGATGTTTTCGAACAGGATGTACGCCGTGTAGACGCCGTACATCATGTACATGTGAATCTCCCACATGCGCCGGCAGGTGTTGATCGTGTCCTCGAAATTCTGGAGCAACTCGGTATTCGTAGCCGTATCGGGGTCTGTTTTCTTGAGATGTTCATAGAGTCCCAAAATCTCTTTGACGAATCCGCCCCATAGTCCGTCGAAGTCCTGAATGAAGGGCATGATCGCCTTTCGGAACTCGACCTCTCTGCGCCGTTTCTCCTCTTCGGTTTTGACCAGGAGGAGCGTCAAATAACCCCCGCCGTTGTGGAAGCGCCAGTCCCACCCCTTAACGGTGGGCAAGCTGAGTTTCTCGGCCCCGTACTGCATGCCGTGGCGGCAGAAGTTGATCCAAAACCATCCAAACATGGGCGTCCACGGCGGCACCGAGTGGGTGCCGTCCAGAAACCAGGCCGGTGATTGCTCGAAGTCTCTCTCCGGTTCGAATTCCAACCCTGGGACCACATCGTACACTTTCATTCTCTATCCCTCCTTCTTGTCTTCTCGGTTGATGGATAATGCACTTCTTGAACCCGCCTTCCACACAAAACAGGGATGTTACAGCCCTCGCCGGAGAGGGCCCCGCTTCACCTCCTTTCTCCCATGGCTGCATGGGACATGAAGCGCATATTCAAAACCATTCTCAGGTTCTTCATGCTCAAGCTTTTGGTCGCCCCCTTCAGTCCTCCACCACGGTGAGCGCTTCCGCGGCGCACCACTTCACGCACTCAGGATCAGGAGGCTCGCCGCAGAAATCGCACTTCAGGGGAATGGCCGTATCCGGCTCCTTGTAAATCGTCTTCTCAGGGCAGGACGCCCTGCACAAGACACACCCGTCGACCTCTACACCGTCCATGAGAAACACGCCCTTGGAGTTGCACGCCGCCTCCGTAAAAGGCCCGGCAATGACGGGGAGACAAAAGCTCTCCTCGATGAAAACCCTGATTCTCGACCGCTGCAGGCTCACGCCTTCCGTGTGCTTCAACGCGCAGGCGACCTCGCAGAGCCTGCACCCGCAGCACTTGGTGTGATCGATTTTTATTCGCATGGGAGCCCTTCCCCTTCCTTTTCCAACCCCAGTTGTCGAAGCTTCTCCCGGGTGGGCACGCCTGCTTCATCCCATCCCCGCAATCGATAGTACTCAGGGAGCATTCGAGACAAATGCACCACCTGGTTCTTCACCCTCGGTTCTTCGGTGATCCTCTTGGGGAGCGTGTCATCCTTTCCGCTCAAACCGGCTTTGAAGTTGAACACTCGCTCCAGGTTCCATATCCTCTCCCCGATCAGGGCGATTTCCTCCGCCGAGTAATCGATTCCTGTGGTGAGCCTCAACCACTGAAGGGGTTTTTCGTTCCACAACGGCCCGTGATAAATGATCCAGCACAGCACGCCCGAATCGACGACGGCGACGTAGTCCTGATCCTGTTTCGTCCATTCCACGTGGTGCACCGGGTCTTTCCTTCCTTCGTAGAAAGGCAAGGTGGCCTTGGTATGGCACGCCCCTACATTGCTCGTGGCATACTGAAGTCCGATCACCTCGATCCCCTGGGGATGCCACGCCGGCATGCCCTGCCTTTTGACGCCCATGAAGAGTTCCGGCCTGCCGTATTTTTCAGCCACCGCCGCGCCCCCCTCTGCAAGCAGATCGCCGAATCCCCGGCGCAGGGCCGTCTCGCGAAGAGCCCGGAACATCATGCCGGGGTTTCCGAAGGGGAGCGGATAGCCGATATCCTTCTCGCAAAGGATCCCTGTTTCAAAGAGTTCCATGGCACAGGAAAGCGTGGCCCCTGCCGTGATGGTGTCCATGCCCAGTTCGTTGCACAGGAAATTGGCCCTGAAAATATCCTCCAGGTCCCCGATGCCGCAGTTGGACCCGAGAAGGGCCATGGTCTCGTGTTCAGGCCCTTTGGTGGTCCATGGATATTCCGGATCACTGATTCTTGCCCGCTTGCTGCACCGAAAAGGACAGGCGAAGCATCCTTCGTCCCTGGCCCTCAGCATGTTCCGGATGTAGGCCGGATCCTCGAACTTGGTAAAGGGCTCAAAGTAGCCGTCCTGGAAGTTCAAGGCCGCCTGGGTCTTTGATTTGTTCGCCCTTCCGGGCAGGCTCCAGGTCCCCCACATGGATCTTTTTTCGAGTTCCTTGTTTTCCCTCGCTTCCCTCAAAAAATCCTGGAAAGCCTGCCTGAAGGCGCCCGGGTCAGGGATCCGGATCTCCCCGGTTCCGTGAGCCGCAAGGGCCTTCAGGTTCTTGGATCCCATCACGGCTCCCAGGCCTGAACGGCCGGCCGCCCGGCCGCCGTCGGCCATGATGCAGGCAAACCGAACCAGGTTCTCCCCTGCCGGACCGATGGCGGCCACGCTCAGGATGTTCTTTTCCCACCGGTCGGCCTCCGGCCCCATCTCTTCCCGGATCGCACGCTCTGTTTCCGTCGCCCCTTTTCCCCAGAGATGAATGGCCGGCCTGATCTCCACCCTGTCGTTGATGATGGAAATATAAACGGGTTCGGGAGACTTCCCTTCGAGAATGAGTGCATCGTATCCGGCGAATTTCAGATTGGCGCCGAAGTATCCCCCGCAGCAAGGGTTCCCGATAGCTCCGGTAAGGGGAGATTTGCCGACCACAATGAACCGGCCGCCGGCGGGCACGCCGGTGCCTGTGAGAGGGCCCGTGGCAAAGATCAGCTTGTTGTCCGGGCTCAGGGGTTCGGTGCGGGGGTCGACCTCGTCGAAAAGGATCCGGTCCCCAAGACCGCGGCCCCCGATATAGTCCCGGGCCAACCCGGCAGGCAAATCTTCCACACTGCAGTTGCCTCGGGTGAGATCAATCCTCAGGATTTTTCCTGTCCAACCAAACATGGCATCCCACCTCCGGTGCACGGCTCACGGCTCACGGTGCACGGTAACAGCTTTTTTCCGCGGCCTTCCTTCAGTGCACCAAATACCTTGTCCCGTGCACCCTTCTTCACACATGCCCTTCCCCTGTCAAACGTGAAAGCTCACTTTTTGAAAACACCGGCCCGTCGCTGCAGATGTACTTGCTGCCCACGTTGCACCGGCCGCACTTTCCTATGCCGCACTTCATTCGCATCTCCAGGGAGAGGAAGATGTTTTCATCCCCGAACCCGAGGTCCTTGAGCACCGGCAGGGTGAGGTGGATCATGGCCGGGGGTCCGCAGACCACGGCATAGGCGTTCTCAGGGCTTAGCGCCGCGTCACGGGCGACATCCGGGACAAAGCCCACATGGCCCTGCCACCCGTTCTCGCCTTTGTCGACGGTAAGGTGCAATCGCAGATCCCCTCGTTCCCGCCAACCCTCGATATCCTTTTTGTAGAGGAGCAGCCCCGGATTCCTTGCTCCATAGATCACCGTGAGATCGCCGTAATCTTTTCTGTTTGAATCATGGAGAATGAAATTCGTCAGCGACCGGAGGGTGGAAAAACCAAAGCCTCCGCCGATGAGGACCAGGTTCTTGCCTTTGAAGGTTTCTAGGGGATACCCATGGCCCAGAGGTCCGCGGACACCCACCACATCGCCTTTTTCCATCTGGTGAAGCGCCTGTGTCACCACGCCGATTCTGTTCACGCTGAAAGCGAGGCGGCCCGGACGGCTCGGTGTGGAAGCCATTCCGAAGGGCGCCTCTCCTTTTCCGAAAACCGAGATCTCGGCGAACTGACCCGGCGTATAGATGAATCGCTCGCCCTCGTCTCTGCCCACGAATGAGAGCTCAAAGGTCTTGATGTTCCCGTCCTCCGTTTCGACGATGATCTCCTCGATTCTCATGGGAAAGGGGACATAGGGATTCTTCATCACCGCGCATTCCCTTCTGAAAGCGATGTTAT